>Ga0068676_1049418_pt1 | contig 17159 bp, 3 predicted proteins | sample YNPNP_1400MetaT_FD_73472 | JGI IMG/M metagenome (GOLD analysis project Ga0068676, IMG submission 73472) | Anoxygenic and chlorotrophic microbial mat microbial communities from Yellowstone National Park, USA - YNP NP_1400 MetaT (Metagenome... ...
TGGAGAAGAGGAACAACAGGGGCATTTGATTCTCTACTAATGTCGAGGGTTGCAGCAGATAGTTTTGTTGCAAATATTCCAGGAAATGGGCTACCTGCGATCTACCAATATTACATTTATGCAAAGGATAGTGTTGGAAGTTTTGCAACACTACCTGGTGGTGCACCAAACGAAGTATTTCAATTCGAGGCTTCTGCTGACAATCAACCTCCAGTAATTACACACACTGTTCTACCAAATCAATACAGAGAAACTTGGCCTGCACAAGTAACAGCAACGGTAACAGATAATATAGGTGTTGATTCAGTTTGGGTTGTTTATAAAGTAAATTCAAATGGTATTGATAGACAATTTAGATTGGTTGCTCAGGGCAATGATGTTTATAGTGGTGCCTTTAATATTCCTGCTTCACTATTAAATGTTGGGGATACAGTTTATTACAGGATTATCGCAAAAGATTTAGCAAATAATCCAAACTTTGGTTATCATCCAAGTTCAACTGGCTATAATAGCTTTTTAATTATTCCAGATACAGAGTTCCCAGTTATAACTCATAATGCTTTAGGTGATCAAGCATTTATTAGATGGCCAGCTCTTGTTCGTTCAACCGTAACTGATAATATTGGAGTGGATAGTGTCTGGGTTGAATGGTATAAAAACGATGTCGGAAATTGGAAACGATTTAATTTGTCCAGAACAAGTGGAAATAATTGGGAAGGTTTCTTTAATTCAGACACAACACAAGTTGCAGTTGGTGACTCAATATTTTATAGAGTTGTTGCAAGGGATATTTCACTAAGTCAGAATATTACTTATGCACCCGCAAGTGGTTATTATAAATTCAAGATTATTCAAACAAGAGGAATTGTACTTGTTGTTGACGATGATGTTACAGAGTTAGGTAGAATAAGTCCAGAGAAAGGACAATTTAAAGCCGACCTAACAGCACCATTAGGTGCATCCGCAATGCTGTTCAAATCAACACTTGATAGTATTGGTTTCTTAGCTGATTATGTAACATTTGCTAATCTCGATACAAATACTTTGGACAATTATGATATCGTGATTTTATCTGCAGGATCGAAAACTTCTTCAATATTTAATGACCAGGGTAAACGCGATGCCATTAGAAATTATGCAAGGAAAGAAGGTAAGAAAACCTGGGTTGAAGGTGGTGAAGTTGGTTACTTCTTCAGATCAACTGGTACTAACGATCAGTTGTTCAGACAGGAAGTATTATTTACAGAAGCCTGGGTGAGTGACGCGTCATCTGGGTTATTGAATAAGAAATTAGCATCTCATCCAATTAATAGTTATCCTCATTCCATTCCAGATAATATAGCATTTACAGGAACGGGTTTTGGTGTTAGAGATGCAATGAAGGTATTGCCAGGAGCGAGAGTATTCCCTGTAAGTACCTGGTCAACACATCCAGATAGTGGTGGTATTATTGTTAATGATAAAAATCCAAATCCAACAAGTGCAGATAATGTCTTCTTTACATTCAGCCTCGGTGCAATGACAGACCAGGATGTTGCAAAGAAACTTATTGAGAATACAGCAGAGTATTTAATGGCGCGTGAAGCGCCAGCAAGTGGAAGAATTTCAGGTACAGTTACTTTACAAGGTGCTTCAAATAGTGGTGGAGTAGTTGTTAATTTAACCGGAACAGCAAATAAATCAACTGTAACAGCACCCGATGGAAGTTACTCATTTGATTCACTCTATAATGGACCATATCGAGTAACAGCGATTGCTCCAACTGGCTATTTCCCTGCAAGTCAATTTAAAGATACAGTCGTTAATAATAATCAAATCACAAATGTAAACTTTACATTTGAACCAATACTCAATGGTACAATAACTGGACAGGTTACACTTCAAGGACAAAGTGATCATAGTGGTGTTTTAGTTCAAGTATTAAATCAACCAGGAAAACAAGCTACAACAAATTCAGCTGGTAATTATACCATAACTGATGTGGCGCCTGGACAGGTAATTGTTAAATTCTCGAAACAAGGATATGGTAGTAAATCTAAAGACACACTTTTACCTAACGGTGGAACACTTGTTTTGAATGCAACATTAACACCAACTCTTGGAAATATTCTTGTGATTGATGATGATGTAACAGAGGCTGATAGAATAAGTCCAGAGAAACAAGGTGTTGCAGATTTAACAACACCACTTGGAGCTTCAGCTACATTATTTAAGACAGTTCTCGATTCACTTGGTTATAATACAGACTTAGTAACATTTGCAAATTTGGATACAAATTCACTTTATAATTATGATCTTGTAATTTTAACAACTGGAACAAAGACAAGGAATATCTTTGCAGATGCTGGCAAGAGAACTGCAATAAGAAGATATGCGACAACCGTTGGTAAGACTTTAGCCGAAGGTGGTGAACTTGGGTATTTCTTTAGAAGTACTTCAACGACCGCTGATTCGTTATTCAGAAAACAAGTTCTTTATACAAGTAGTTGGGTTAGTGATGCAACATCAAGTTCTCTAAAGAAAAAGTTAGTTGATCATCCAATCTGGAATGTTCCAAATGCATTGCCTGATAATATTGGATTTAACGGAACAAGTTATACATACCGTGATGCTATGAGAGTCGATTGGGAACCAGAAATTATCTATCATGCTGGAACATATACACAATATCCAGATAGTGGTTCAATCGTTGTTCACGATAGAACTCCAAATCCAGTAAGTGCTGATAACATATTCTTCACATTTGCAATTTCTCAGATAACTGATCAAAGCGTTGCTAAAAAGTTAATTGAAAACACAGTAAAATATATGCTGTCTCCTGAAACTGCACCACTTGGAAGTATTTCTGGTACAGTTACTTTACAAGGAGCTCCAAATAGTGGTGGAGTAGAAGTAAGATTAACAGGACCAGTATCTAAAACAACATATACCGCTCCAAATGGATCTTATTCATTTGATAGTTTATATGCTGGAATGTATAGAATTACTGCTATTGCACCTACAGGATGGTTCCCATATTCACAAAGAATAGACACTACTTTGGGAGAAGGACAAACATTATCAAATATTAATTTCACTTTCGTCCCATTAGTGAAGGGAACAATAAGTGGAACAGTCACACTTGAGGGTCAAACTGATCATAGTGGAGTTCTTGTTCGTGTGTTAGGTCAAGATAGTGTTTATGCTTATACAAACTCAGCAGGGGCTTATCAATTGAGCGATGTAAATCCTGGGAATATAGTTGTCCAATTTAAAAAACAAGGTTTCAAGACAATTGGTAAAGATACTTTATTACCAAATGGTGGTAGTTTAACGATTAATGTTTATATGCCAACGACACTTGGAAATGTTCTTGTTGTTGATGATGATGTAACATTAGAAGGTAGAATTTCAAGTGAAAAACAAGGTGTTGCAGACTTGACATCACCACTTGGTGCATCAGCTAATTTGTTTAAGGCAACATTAGATTCATTAGGTTATAATGTTGATCTTGTAACATTTGCGGCGCTTGATACCAACTCATTACCTAATTATGATGTTTTGATTCTCTCGGCTGGTGCAAAAACATCAGTTCAATTTAATGATCAAGGAAAGAGAGATGCTATTAGATCATTTGCCAGAACACCTGGTAAGAAAACCTGGGTTGAAGGTGGAGAAGTTGGTTATATCTATCGTTCAACTGGAACAAACGATCAACTTTTCCGTCAGGAAGTTCTATTTGTCGATCGTTGGGTAAATGATGTTAGCGGTGGAACATTAAATAAGAAAATCGCTTCACATCCAATTAACTCAAATCCTAATTCAATTCCTGATAATCTCGCATTTTCTGGTACAGGATTTGGCGAAAGAGACGCTATGACAGTAATGCCAGGTGCAAGAGTATATCCTGTAAGTACCTGGTCTACATATCCTGATAGTGGTGGTATTATAGTAAATGACAAAAATCCAAATCCATTAAGCGCAGATAATGTATTTTTTACATTTAATATTGGTGGAATGGTTGATCAATCTGCAGCAAAAATGTTAATTGAAAATACAGCGAAATATCTCTTTGCAGTTGAACCTCCACCAAGTGGTGCAGTCGCGGGTCAGGTCACTTTGAATGGTGCACCGAACAATGCTGGTGTAACTATGAAATTATATCAGATGCCTGGCAGCAATTTAGTTGGTACACAGGTTACCGATTCCACAGGATTGTATCTATTTAGTGGCTTATACCCCGGCAATTATAGAGTCGAAGCAACTGCTCCAAGTGGATTTTATCCACCTGTTGCCTTTAAAGACACTACGGTTGGAACAGATACAGTTAGAAATATCAATTTTGCATTTGTTAATGTGAATACACCTCAGACAGTTACTTTCTACACATCAGGTGGTTGGAATTTGCTTTCAGTTCCTGTTAAAATGGCTAATATGAGTAAAGGTGAATTATTCCCATCTGCAACCTCAAATGCATTTACATTTAGTGATGATCTTGGTTATGTAAAACACGATTCCTTAAAAAATGGAACAGGTTACTGGTTGAAGTTCGCTCAACAGCAACAACATACTTTCCAAGGAATGGTTGATTATGTTGTTAATATTCCAGTTAAGAAAGGTTGGAATTTAATCGGTTCTGCATATAAACCAGTTCCAGTCAATAGTGTGACAACTTCTCCTGCTGGAATAATTCAATCACCATTCTTTGAATATAACAACGGATATTATCAAGCTGATGTATTGAATCAGGGTAAAGGTTACTGGGTAAAGGTAAAACAAAACGGAACGATGACATTAACAACATCTTACCCAATGAATCTTGCTAAAGAAAGCATTTACGCTGAAAGAGTTGATGAATCTTGGCCAACAATTATAATTACTGATGCAACTGGTAAACAGACAAGATTGTACTTGGCTGAAATGAGCAAGGTTAATGCAAATTATGAATTACCCCCAGTTCCTCCAGCTGATGCTTATGATGTAAGATTTAATTCTGATAGATATGTTGAAGATCAAGTTACAGGTAATTATGTCATTTCATTGAATGCTGTAAATTATCCAATAAGGGTAAGATTAGAGAACTTCAAAGATGAAGTTTATCAAATCACTGATGGTTTGGGTGGACAAATATTCGAAGATTTGATTAGAAATGGTGAGGAGAAAGAAGTAAATGTTAAATCACTAAACTTATTGACATTGCAGAAAGTTGTAATTCCATCAAACTTTGAGTTAAGTCAGAATTATCCAAATCCATTCAATCCATCGACAGTCATTAAGTTTGCGTTGCCAGAAAATTCAAAGGTATTACTTGAAGTTTACAATATTCTTGGCGAAAAAGTCGCAACATTGATTAATACAGAGATGAAAGCTGGCTATCATTCGTTCATATTTGATGCAAGAAATCTGACTTCAGGTGTTTACTTCTATAGAATTGAGACTTCAAAGTTTAAGGATGTTAAGAAAATGATTTTGGTGAAGTAAGATGACAGTATCTGAAAGTTATTTCAAAGAAAATTCAGTTAATAACCCGTGCATTCAGCCCGAATGCACGGGATTAACAATAAAAAGTAACAAAGGAGAGCTTATGAAACGAGTAATTTTATCACTTGTTCTATTAGTATCTTTCTTCACAATGGCTTATAGCCAGTATGCTGAAAGTTTCTTCACCTCAAATCCAAATTACAAGCAAGAGCTTGAGAAAGCTGGAGTAACTAAGTTTTCAATTCCAGCAACTGTGAATTACAAACCCTTAGGTGTAACAAATTGGTCTGAAGGGTTTGAAGGTACAACATTTCCACCCACAGGATGGGCAGTACATCAATTAGATGGTGGAACGAATACTTGGATCAGATATACAACTACACCAATTTTTGGGACTGCTTCAGCAGCAGTTGGTGGTTCAGCTCTCCAACCAGTGTTCACTGTCATTCATCCTAATGGTGGTGAAGTATTTAATACAAATTCAAAAGAAATAATTGTCTGGAAAACTGAAAACTACAATGGTAATGTTGATATTCTTGTAAGTCTAGATGGTGTGAATTATCAACCTCTTGCCTTAAATATTCCAAATAATGGATTTTACACAACTACAACTCCAAATACAACAACCAATAATGGGTTTATTACAGTAAAAGCTGCAGGGCAACCAACTCCATTTGATGTAAGTGATGGTCCATTCAGTATTGTTTCCGCAACAAATGCAGAAGTTAATTTCCCGGTTGTTGTTACTGATGGAATGTTCGCTCAAAGTTTAAGAATGGGATTAGATTCAACTGCTACTGATGGAATTGATGCAAGTTTAGGCGAAGCCGAATTACCTCCTCCGCCACCAACTGGTGTCTTTGATGGTAGATTTGTCGGTACTGACATTGGAATTCCGCAGCTTGGACAAGGAACATTAAAAGATTATCGTCAGGGTGGAAGTACATTTGCTGGGAATAAAATTCATGAAATTCAATATCAGTTAGGAAGTGGTGATTCATTAAGATTATTCTGGTATTTACCATCAAATGTAACTGGGTTATTGCAAGATTTCTTTGGTGGTGCTTTAGTCAATGTTCCAATGAGTGGTGCTGGTAAATTTACAGTTCCAAATCCAGGAACATTAAATAAATTAAAAATCACATTGACATATTCTCCTGCACCAGAAACTGTTCAGGTTGTTCAACCAAATGGTGGTGAAAACTGGGCTGTAGGCTCAACACAAAATATTATCTGGAATGCTCAATTAATTTCAAATGTAAAACTTGAATATACAACCAATAATGGTGCAAGCTGGATTAACATTGCAACTGTTCCGGCTGTTCAAGTAAAGAAAGTCAAACTCGATGGTTACTCACCGAAAGATCCAAATGGTGTAATCGAAGGTAATCTTGGAGTATATGCTTGGACAATTCCAAATACTCCTTCAACACAATGCAAAGTAAGGGTATCTGATGCAACTAATCCAGCGATTTACGATGAGAGTGATAATGTCTTTACAATAAGTGAAGGTGTAATTGGTGAAAACTGGACAGTTCAAAACAGTGGTACAACGGCAACACTCCATAGTGTTTCAACAGTTGATGCTAATGTTGCTTGGGCAACTGGTGTTGGTGGTGTTGTAATTAGAACAACCAATGGCGGTTCAACCTGGCAGACAGTTACAACACCTCGTGCAGTCGATGCACATGTAATTTGTGGTGTTAATGCAAATAAAGCATTAGTGGCAACAAATGGAACCGCTGATGCTGTAATACATTTGACTACAAATGGTGGTCAAACCTGGCAAAATGTTTATACAGTTCCGGGAGGATTTATCAATGTGATTATTATGTTTGATGATATGAATGGCTTTGCAGAAGGCGACCCTGTAGGTGGAAATTGGACACTATTAAAAACAACTGATGGTGGTTTTACATGGACATCTGCAGCAACAGTTCCACAAGCAGGTGGAGAATATGGCTGGAACAACAGCGGTTGGAATGTAGGAAATTCAATCTGGTTTGGTACTAATAATTCCAGAGTTTATAAATCAACTGATGGTGGTGCAACTTGGACTTACGCACCAACAACAGTTGTGAATAGCTACTCTGTCTCATTCGGTAATTCAATGAAGGGAGTTGTTGGTTCAGCAACAGGTACAGCTAACCGTTCAACCGATGGTGGAAATAGCTGGGTCTCAATTACAACACCAGCTACTGGTAACATACTTGGAATGACTACCGTTGGTGAGAATGAATATTGGTTCACATCTGGTTCTTCAGTTTATTATTCAAGCGATCACGGTTCGAATTGGTCAACAAGCTTTACTGCTACTCAATCACTCTATCATTTGCATTTTAAGAATTTAGGTGGTCAGAATGCGGTTGGTTATACGGTTGGTGCAAATGGTTATGTTGCTAAATACTTTAGAGGTCCAGTAACTCCTCAAGTTACGGTTGTTGCACCAAATGGTGGTGAAAACTGGACAGTTGGTTCAACAAGACAGATCGTATGGAATGCTCAAGCTGTTCAAAATGTAAAACTTGAATATTCAACTAACAACGGTGCAAGCTGGAATTATATTGCAACCGTTCCAGCACTTTCGAATAAACTAACCAACAATAATGCTGAAACTTCAAATAAATCAACTGAAGGAACATTTGGAACTTACAACTGGGTAATTCCTAATACACCTTCAAATCAGTGTCTCGTTAAAGTTTCTGATGCGTCAAATCCAGCAGTATTTGATGTGAGTGATAATGTCTTTACAATCAGTACTGGTGTGCCTGGCCCACAATTGCAATTCAACTATGATATATCTGCATTAGCACCTGGTGTCTATTCTCTCTATGGTTCTGAATTTGACGGTCAATATTTCTATATAACAAGATGGAATGGACCAAAGATCTTCCGTGTAAATAAGGCAGGAACTCAAATTGACTCATTTGCTGTAACTGGATTGCCGAGCGGTGGTTTCAGAGATCTTGCATACGATGGTCAATACTTATATGGTAGTAATAACTCAACCACAGTTTATAGAATAGACAGAACAACATTTGCAGCAACACCAGCATTTACTTCACCTGTTGCTGTAAGAGGCATCTCTTACGATGCTTCAAGAAATGCATTCTGGGTAGCTAACTGGTCAACTGACATTGTATTAGTTAGCAGAACTGGAGCGACATTATTTACAATTCCAGCTACACAACATGGATTTACTGGAATGTCTGGAAATGCTTATGATACTTTAAGTGCTGGTGGTCCTTATCTATGGATCTTCAGTGGTGGTACAGATACAGATCCAAAAGTTCTTTATAAAGTTAACCCAACAAACGGACAGAGATTAGATAGTATTGATGTGACAGGAATTCTACCTAGTGGTGCAACTGGTGGTGGTTTGTGGGTAACAGCCGAATATGAGCCAAATACAGTTACCTTAGGTGGTAGCTCACAAGCAGTTCCACATAAGCTATTTGGTTATAAGATTTATGAATTTGGTCCAGTTCCTGGAACCGTTACTGTTCTTTCACCAAATGGTGGTGAGAAATTCTATCGTGGTCAATGGCAATTGATTACCTGGAAATCCTATGAATTTGATACAAGAGTGAAAATTAAAGTTTCATCTGATGGTGGTGCAACATACTTTGAACTTGCATCAAATGTACCAAATAATGGTGTGTTTGCATTCCAAGTACCAAATGATTCTGTTTTAAGTAATCAGTATAAAATCAGAATTGAATCGCAAACAGATCCTTCTAAATATGATGAGTCAGATGGAACATTCGAAGTTGCTGCAGCACCTTACACACTTCCAGTGGTTGATTTACCAATGGTCGTATCTGATAATGATAAGAGCAGATTATTAAGATTTGGTTTAGATCCAACAGCATCTGATAGTATCGATGCTCAATTTGGTGAAGAAGAATTACCGCCAGTACCTCCAGCTGGTGTACTTGATGCAAGATTTATTGGTGATGATATTGGATTGCCATTAGGTCAGGGCCTTGCTTATGATTATCGAAAAGGTAGAACAAATTCACCGAGTGTAAAAACTCATGAATTGATATTCCAGAAAGGTTCTGGTGATTTAGTGGTTATTAATCTGTACTTACCAGCTGATGTAACTGCAAGATTCCAGTCTTTCACAAGTGAATTCGATACAACTGTAAGCGGTGTTGCAAGATTGGTTGTAACTGATAGCTTGTTGAATAAATTAAGAGTTACAATCAATTACTTCCCGAGTGCAGTTCTTGGTTCATTCAATTTGTTTGGACCAATAAACAATGCTCTTGTGACTGCAAGAGAAAAAGATTCCTCTTATGTCTACTTCAGATGGTATCGTGCGAAAAATGCTGTTTCATATAGATTGAGAATGGGAGTACCAACAATTCCACCATTTATGCTTGATACTCTATCAAATAATGGTGGAACAGACTCGGTGTTGGCTATCAGACAATTTGAATTATTTAACATATTCAGTCAACCATCTTATCCTCTTGATACAATAGTTACTGGCCAATGGGCTGTATGGGCTTATGGAGCAAATGGTGATTCAATTAGAAGCAATAGTGTTTATGCTATTAGACTTAAATTAGTAAGGTTTGTCTCAGTTGATGATGAACCCAATGGAGTCCCAACAAAATTTGTTGTATACCAGAACTATCCGAACCCATTCAATCCATCGACAAAGATAAGATTTGAATTGCCCGAAGATGCAAATGTGACAATCGATGTTTACAATGTTGTCGGTGAAAAAGTCACAACATTACTTAACGGTAACTTGAAGAGAGGTTATCACGAAGTGAACTTCGATGCAGCAGGTTTGCAGAGTGGTGTTTACTTCTATAAAGTTAATGCTGGTAAATACAGCACCGTTAAGAAGATGTTGTTCATTAAATAATTTTGAATCATTGGATTTGCACAATGGTTCTTTTATACGGAAGCCCGTTAATTCGGGCTTTCGTATTAATATTAATTAAAAATTTAGTTTAGTGAACAAAAAGTGAGTGCATAAAATGAAAAAAGTGATCTTTTTATTTTTCATCATTTTAGCTTTTAATAATTTGATAGCAAGTGAAAAAATCGGCAAGCACTTGAAAAATTATCTGGAATTGAATAAAACTAATAATCCAATTAAAGTCTGGATTTATTTTACAGATAAGGGAGAAAATCTCAATAGATATTTTTTAAATCCAGAGTTAGTTGTAAGTAAAGCATCTCTTGAAAGACGAAAAAAAGTTTTACCTCAAAATCAGTTAATTGATTTTCAAGATTTGCCGGTTAATCAGAATTATATCAATCAGATTAAAAATTATGTTGTCGAATTAAAACATCCTTCGAGATGGTTCAATTCAATCAGTGCAGTGATTACTTCAGACCAGATTTATGACTTAATTAATTTTCCATTTATTAAAGAAATTGAATTAGTCGAGAGATTTAGAAAAGCCCCAGAACCTCAAAAAGAAAATGAAGACAATAACCAAATACAAAATGATGTGAATAATCTGACTGGTTTTAATTATGGATCATCACTTACTCAAAGTCAACAAATAAATGTTGTAGCAGTTCATAATACGGGTAATTATGGTCAGGGTGTTAGAATCTGTTTGATGGATGCAGGTTTTAATCGATTATCACATGAAGCATTTCAAAATATGAACATCATTGCAACATGGGATTTTGTTAATAACCGTCCTTATGTTGGCGATGGTCAGGGCGGAATGGGTGAAGGAAGTCATGGTACTCAAACTCTTTCAACTATTGGTGGATTTAAAGATGGGCAATTAATCGGTCCAGCTTTTGGAGCAACATATATTTTAGCAAAAACAGAAAATACTGACAGCGAAACACCAATTGAAATGGATAATTGGATTCGAGCACTTGAATGGGCAGATAGTATCGGTGTTGATGTAACAAGTACTTCTTTAGGTTACCTCGAATTTGACCCACCGTATCCGAGTTATAATTGGACACATATGGATGGAAACACAGTTCCAATTACAATCGCAGCAGACTTAGCAGTGAAAAGAGGAATTGTCGTTGTGAATTCTGCAGGTAATGAAGGTTATGATGCAACACATAATACTTTGGCTGCTCCAGCGGATGGAGATAGTGTAATTGCTGTTGGTGCAGTTACTTCTTCAGGTACGAGAGCTTCATTTAGTTCGGTTGGAAATACTGTTGATGGAAGAATTAAACCAGATGTTATGGCAATGGGAAGTGGAGTGAGAGTAGCGAGCCCGTATTCAGATAATGGATATACAAGTTCTAGTGGAACTTCTTTTTCCTGTCCACTCGCAGCTGGTGTTGCTGCTTTGATTTTAAGTGAGAATCCAACACTCACCCCAATGCAAGTACGTGATGCAATGAGAAATACTGCTAACAACGCAGCATCTCCAAATCGAGAATATGGATGGGGAATACTGAATGCATTGAATGCAGTGAATTATTTTAATATTAACTTTTCTCATACTCCACCATCAGATTCCGCAAATGTTAATGGTCCATATAGAATAGCAGTTAAGATAACATCAAGACTTGGAATAGATCCCGCATCAGTTAAATTGTTTTGGGGTCGAGGAACAATAACTGATTCAATGATGATGATGGAAGCACCAGGTGATACTTTTTATGCATTCATTCCAGGAAATGGACAATCCGCTGTTTACAAATATTATATTCAAGCTAAGACAGCAGATGGACAAATTTTGAAAAGATTACCTAAACGAGCTCCTCAAGAATTACTTGAATTTCGTGTTGGTAGTTTTGCAAGTATAAGTGTGAATTCGGGTTGGAATTTGATGTCAGTGCCTGTTCAAAATTCAGGTTTAACTGTCAATAGCGTTTTTAATGATGCAACATCAAGTGCTTATTTCTATGATGGAAGATATATTGCAAAAGATACATTAGTTCCCGGTTATGGTTTTTGGTTGAAGTTTAATTCAAATAAAAATTATTCAATCAGTGGAATACCATTGACAGGGATTTCAATTCCAGTTAAAGCTGGATGGAATTTAATTGGTTCGCTTAATACAACTCTTCCTGTGTATAGTGTTGCAAGTAATCCTTCTGGAATTATTCAAACGCCATTTTATGGTTACAATGGCGGATATTTTAATTCTCCTCAAATTGAAAAAGGAAAAGGATACTGGGTAAAGGTCAGTCAAAATGGTTATTTGATTCTAAATTCTCTTTTGAAAAATACTCAATCTGAAAAACCGGCTTTTAGTGATGTTCCTGATAAATTAATTTTTATTGATAATGCAGAAAATAGAACAGAGTTATTCTTAAAGATTCAGAATTTCGATGGAGAATTACCACCTCTACCTCCATCCAATGTTTTTGATGTTCGATTTTTAAATTCAAAAGTCTATTCAGAAAATTCAGAAGATTTTATCCGAATGCAAGGAGTTCAACTTCCATTGAGAATTAATCTTTCACCTAAATCAGAATTGAAATTAGAATTATTTGATCCAGTGACAAATCAATTAGTAGGTAAATTAATGCCTGGTGGCTCTTTAATTATCGATGAATTAAAAAGTGATCTTTTGAAAATCAGAATCGAAAAAGAACAATTTACTTATCACCTTTATCAGAACTATCCAAATCCTTTTAATCCATCAACTACAATCAGATTTCAAATTCCAAAAAGTACGAAAGTAACCTTGAGACTTTTCAATTTGGTTGGTGAAGAACTCATTACGCTTCTCGATGAGGTTAAAGAACCAGGTGTGTATAATGTGAAAATTGACTTAAGTAAATTTAATGGATTAAGTTCAGGAGTTCTTTTCTATCAATTAAAAACTAATGAATTTATTTCAACTAAAAAGATGATTTATATCAAATAATGAACATAAACATGAGTTCAAATATCTCTAAACTTTTCGTATTCGTTCTTGCTTTTACATTTTCTGTTTACGGTCAATCACCACAGATTGTCCAGTTAATAAATAAAGTAAATAGAGATAGTCTTGCATTGTTTATTCGTCAACTTTCTGGAGATACTTCTTGTGTGATTGGGGGCTCTCCATACACAATTGTTTCAAGACATAAGAATCAACCTGGTAATGACAAAGCAGCTCAATACATTTATGAAAAATTTCAATCATATGGATTGCAAGTTCAATATGAATCTTTTAGTTCTACTGGTAAAAATGTAATCGCAACAAAGTACGGAACGAATGATTCTCAAGCATATTTTGTGATTTGTGCACATTATGATGATATGCCTTCTGGAACAACAGCACCCGGTGCTGATGATAACGCAAGTGGAACCGCAACTGTTTTAGAACTTGCAAGGGTGTTCTCGCAATACAATTTTAATTACACAATCAAGTTTATTTGTTTTGATGAAGAAGAACAGGGTTTGGTTGGTAGTAATTATTACGCAACTCAGGCGAGAAATAGAAATGATTCAATAATCGGTGTAATTAATCTCGATATGACAGCTTATGATGCAAATAACGACGGAATGGTAGATGTTCATTCCACTAATGTTGCGAATACTGCTCAAATTGCAAACGAATGGATCAATAACATTTATCAATATAGCGTAAATCTAACACCTCGAACTGTTGCGTCTCAACCATACAGTGACCATTATAGCTTTCAACAGAAGAATTACGGTGCAATTTTAGTCATTGAATATGATTTAGAATTTAATCCGAGATATCATACAACTAATGATAAGTTTCAATATTTGAATATGGATTTTGCTCATAAGATTGCTCAAGTGACGGCTGCAACAGCTGCAGAATATGTGCAAATTCAATCTTCAAACATTGTGACAATTTTTACAAATGCAGGATGGAATTTGATCTCGATCCCACTTCAACCACTGGATGGAAGAAAATCTGTTCTTTTTCCTAATGCGACTTCTTTTGCTTATTCATATGATAATGCTTATGTGGTTTCCGATACTTTGAAAATTGGAAAGGGCTACTGGTTAAAATTTAATTCATCACAATCACATCAAATTCAGGGACAGTTTCTCAATCAATTGCAAATACCATTGAAAGCAGGATGGAACTTAATCGGAACATTGAATGGAAACATTTCAGTTTCTTCCATTACTACTCAGCCTCCAAATATTATTTCAAGTTTGTTTTATGAATATAACGGCTCATATTCGCCTACGAGTATTCTGAGTTCTGGAAAAGGTTACTGGGTAAAATCATCTCAAAATGGACTTTTGAATTTGTCTTTGAATTATTTTAAGGATGTCGAAACTCAGAATTTCACAGATGAATTTGAGTATAAACTTTCTTTCTGGAATTATTCAGCAAAAATGGATTTATATCTGACCGAAAGAAAGATTAATCAGGAAAAATATGAACTACCACCTCAAGCACCAGGGAATTTATTTGATGTTAGATTTATCACTAACTCTTTCGTCACAAATCTGAATGAAACTTCTCTTATTCAAATTAATGCACAACAATATCCAGTTTTAATGAAACTTGATTCAGACGAAGAAACTTTTATTTCAATTGAATTGAATGACCAAAGTAGAGTAATAAAAAGCGGTGAGATCTTTACTATAGAACAACCAGTAAATTTCATTAAAATTAAAAAATTGGGAATTCCAAAGGAATTTGTTGTTTATCAGAATTTTCCGAATCCATTTAATCCAAAAACAGAAATTCAGTTCTTCATTAATAAAGAAGGATTCGTTACGGTCAATATTTACGACATAAATGGGCGACTTATACAAACTCTCATAAATAAAAAATTTGAAAAAGGATTTCATTCAGTTGTCTTTGATGGAAGTGAACATTCATCAGGTTTATATTTTTATGAGATAAAAACGGAAAATCAAAAATCAGTAAAAAAGATGCTTTTAATTAAGTAATAATAAATAAAGGAATTCGTGATGAAAAGAATTTTCTCTCTGCTGCTTCTTTCAATTCTATTCGTGAACTTTTTAACTGCTCAGGAATTTCAAATTCCAAAAGGTTCACAATACTGTTATCAGAAAAAAATTAATCAGTCTAATTTGACCTCATACAACTTAATGTCACCACCTCCAACAAATGCATTTGATGTTCTTGACTATAAACTTGATCTTGATATTTACAATTGCTTTCTAAGTCCTTACCCAAAAAGTTTTTTTGGGACTGAAATTATAACAATTAAAGCAGATAGTGTTTTGAATTCAATTAAACTTCATGCATCAAATTCTTCACTTGCTATTGATGGAGTAGGATTAGCAGGTGTATCTTTTACTCACAGCTCGAATATGTTGACAATAAATCTCAATCGACAATATTCACCAGGAGAAGTTTTTCAAGTTCAAATCAAATACAGGCATTTGAATGTTAGTGATGGTGCTTTTTATGTTTCCGGTGGATTTGTCTTTACTGATTGTGAACCCGAAGGTGCTCGAAATTGGTTCCCGTGCTGGGATAAACCCTATGACAAAGCAACTTGGAACTTGCGAGCAAAAACACCTGCTACTGTAAAACTCGGTTCAAATGGCAGATTAGCAGATTCGGTAAAAATAGGAGATACAATTTATTACAACTGGATAAGTCGAGATCCAATTGCAACTTATTTAATGGTTATTTCTGCAAGAGTTAATTACAATCTTGATATTGTTTATTGGACAAAACCTTCAAATGATGAGCAAATTCCAATCAGATTCTATTACAATCCAGGAGAATCAGTTACATCAATCAAACCAAAAGTTCTTCAAATGATAAATCATTATTCAAATCTTTTTGGTGAGCATCCGTTTGAAAAAAATGGTTTTGCAACTTTAAATAGCCAGTTTTCTTGGGGTGGAATGGAAAATCAAACTTTGACAAGCTTATGTCCAAATTGCTGGGGTGAAAATTTAATTTCTCATGAATTTGCTCATCAATGGTTTGGTGATATGATTACCTGTGCAACCTGGGCTGATATCTGGCTTAATGAAGGATTTGCCACTTATTGTGAAGCACTCTGGTATGAGTACACTTCAGGTTATTCATCTTACAAGAGCGATATTAATTCTGATGCAAGTTCATACTTATCTGGAAATCCAGGCTGGCCAATTTATAATCCTCAATGGGCAGTAACTACTCCAGATGTTAATACATTATTTAATTATGCAATCACCTATGCTAAAGGTGCTTGTGTCTTGCATATGTTAAGATATACTCTTGGGGATTCTTCTTTCTTCAACTTATTGAAATCTTATGGAACAGATGCAAGATATAAGTACAAAGCAATTACAACTCAAGATTTTGTAAATCTTGTTAATGAAGTTACAGGTCAAGATTTAAGCTGGTTTTTTAATCAGTGGGTTTACTCACCAAATCATCCAACATATCAAAATACTTATAGTATTTCTAACGGTGGAAATGGAAGCTGGTTTGTTGCTTTCACAGTTCGACAGACACAAACAAATACTGTATTTTTCAAAATGCCAATAACTATCAAAGTTTCTTTTTCATCTGGTCCAGATACATTGATTCGTGTTTTCAATAGTGTGAATAACCAAACTTTCAGTTTTAGATTTAATCGTCAACCAGTAAGTGTTGTCTTTGATCCGAATAATGATATTGTTCTAAAAAGTGCAACAACGACTCAAACAACAACAACTTGCAGAGAGGTTAGTGTAAATGAAGGTTGGAACATAATTTCTGTACCATTAAACTCAAATAATTATAATCCATTCTCACTTTTCCCAACTGCAAGCTCTTCTGCCTATGGATACAACAATGGTTATTTTGTTG
>Ga0068676_1053428_pt1 | contig 16154 bp, 7 predicted proteins | sample YNPNP_1400MetaT_FD_73472 | JGI IMG/M metagenome (GOLD analysis project Ga0068676, IMG submission 73472) | Anoxygenic and chlorotrophic microbial mat microbial communities from Yellowstone National Park, USA - YNP NP_1400 MetaT (Metagenome... ...
ATCCTGTCATACGGTCCACCCCATAATTCGACTTTGTACTGCGTGGCGTTGGAAACCGCATTCCACACCAGCGTAATCTCGGTGCTTTGGGGCCAGCTTGAGCCGTTCGCCGGACTGACCAGGATAGGTTGACCTGCAGGGGAAGGAACGGGTGTTATGGGGCTGGAATTGCTATAAGCACTGAAGCTCAAGTCATTCGTGTTCCGATCTCCTCCCATAGTCTCATAAGCATCACCGACCAGCTTGATCCAGTTCGTACAGCCGCTGGGGCACCAGCAATGAGATTGGCATGTTCCTGCGGGGGAGATTACGAACGAGGGGATATTTGTCTGATGATAGCGTTCAAAGTAGAATTTTCCAATATCTGATGTGACCTGCCAGATCGCATCTGACCAGCCAGAAAAGTTCCAGCATGAAGGCCATCCCCCACCATATCCCCAGGCATTATGGCGTTCGGTTGCGCACCGCCCATTTTTACCTAACGAAGACTCCGCATTGCTGATGGCAACGACAAAGCGAGGGTCCACATTGTAGTATCTACCCGCCGCAATAAAGACGGGAACGTAATCGGTCAGGGGAGAATTTTGCGAACGCAAGAAATTTTCGATTACAGGATCAGCAAGATCGCTTGAGGCAGGGGGAGTCACAGATTGAGAAGATACCGTAGGATGCGGAGTGACCGGTACAGAAGGTACATCTTCCGGAGCATTTCCCTGCTGAGCATTATGTGAAATAATTCGATCATTTTTGCGGAAAGAAGTATTCCCGTCCAATTCGGTTATTTTTACGCATTGTGCATAAGTACTATCGGTAAAAATGCCAAAGTGAAGATGAGGACCGTTTGAGCGTCCTGTGCTATCTACTCTTCCAATGGGCTGTCCCTGGGTCACTCTATCCTTTTCGACAACAAAGCGAGTTTTCAGATGCTGGTATTGAGTAACCAGGCCATTGTCATGTTGGATCGTAATATAGTTTCCAGCCCCGTCTCCGCGATCAGTTGAACTAAAGAGAACAGTTCCAGAGGCTGGTGCGAGTACAAGCGTGCCATCACTGGCCGCAATATCAATAGCACACCCCAACCACGGATCGCTTCTATTACAGTGTGAGCTACACATCGGATCATCCGCGTCGCCCTGCGTGATTTGATATTCGCCAGGAGGTAAAGGCAATTTCCAGTTACTTATATCGGCTGGCGACGCAGGAAGTGCTCTATTTCCTGACAGGAATACTGGAATGAGAATGAGAGAAAGATAGAGATAAAAATACAAAGGAATTCGCCTCAACATTTCAGATCCTTCCTTTAGGGCGAAAAGGGCAACCACGAGAAAGTCCGTACCATTTGTTCAAAGTCTTGAATGGATTGTGAAAAATCCTGAGGCAGGTCTTTCCTATCGGGTGCATAAAGTGCCAGATGGTAGAGACGGAAATGATGAAGTAAAGAGTACACAACACCGACCAGATTCCCTTCTGCGTGAATTTCTCTCCTTATAGCCCTTTCACCTGCCACTTCTGTCTGAGTAGTTGTTCCAGGAGGTGTTGGAATTGGCCCAGGGATTTCCAGAATTGACGTCAGAGTCTGGTTTGGTTCCACGCTGGTCACGGTGATTTGAACGTTACTACCATCGGGAAGTTCAAACTGCACATTTGCCCCCGTTTCAATACCTTTCCAGGTAGAGGGGTAGCTAAGCGCATAGCCGCCTTCCTCGTTGACATAGCCATAGGCTTCTGTTGCCGCAGTGGCCGTTTCCGTGGCCTGAGTAACAGCTGCTGGAATGGGCGTAGAAGTGACCATAAGCGTCCCAGGCGTAGAAGCGAAAACGGGTGTTGCAGGAGGTGAGGGGATAGGCGATGCTGAGCGCGGGTTTGAAAGGCCTAACCATGGTAACCAGATATGGCGCGTGAAGAGTGCTGTCGCCAGTAAAACGAGCAAGATCAGAAGCACCCACCAAAAATCACACAGCCAGCATACTGGCCGTTCCCACCAGTCTTCGTTCATACCTGCGCCTCCCTGTTTGTTTTTTGACACCCGCGACAGCGGCTATTACAATCCAAGCCAGCCCAACCACAAATTGCGAGTGAAATAAGCGGTCAGGCCCAGTGCAATGATGAGCAAAATGAGCCACCACCAGCCGCAAATAAAACGGACAATATCTTCCCACGGTTCAGCGTTCATAGCGCATTCTCCTTCCGAATTAGAAATTACTTGTGTCGTACGGATTGGTATGATATTGTTTTTCGACAGAGCGACCAGCAAAGCCGCCAATTCCCATAGCGAGTAAGACATCTACGATGATCCGGCCGCAAAACGTGATCGGCTCCAGAAGCACAATGTTGCCCAGGGCGTCCCGCACCACATCGCGTATGATGAGAAAAATCCACATCAAGATGCTGGTCACCAGGGCGGCGCCAATGCCTGCGCCGACAATTCCGCGCGTCGGTTCGTAAGTGTGCTGCTGAAATTCTGCTTGCTGTTGGGCAGCGATACGACCCAGGAAGAAATAGGCGACCAGTTGCAGAACCCAGACCAGCAGATCACCGTTGGTTTCGGCCCCGTTCATGAAGAAAACAGCCAGGCTGATCGCGATCATCACCAGGCCGCCGGTAAGACCGACGGTAAAACCAGGATTGGGGCGTTTGCGTGGTTCGAGTTCGGGGTAATTCATCTTTTTCTGGCCTCGTCGAAATGTCTGAGCCATTCTTCAGGGACGTCTCTTTCGGCAGCAGCAGCGGTGTGCAAACGGCGAATCAGGCTTTCAGGGTACTGTTCCTTAGCCAGGTCGGCAGCTGTGAGGGTGTAATCGTAGCTTACGCGGCGAAAGGTGACGGTGCGCTTCTGGCTATCGAATACCAGGTAAGCGGCGCGCTGATCGCGGTCTCGTGGCTGACCAACCGAACCTGGATTGATCAGGTAAAATGAGCCCTCCTGGAGAGTGAAAGTCTGATTGGGGTAGATTTTTTCAGCCTGAATCTCGAAACCGCCATCTCGAGGGCGGGCGCAGATAAAGGTTGGGACGTGAGTATGCCCATAAAACTGGATCACAGTTTGGGTGGGGTGAGTTTGGTATTCCTGCAGATGGCGCAATTCGCGCGGGATGAGAATTCCATCATTCCACGCATAGACGTAACGAGAGAGAGGGTCAGCATGGGCGCCATGCACAAGGACACAAACCACGCCATCCTGTTCAAATACGAGCGGCCTGGCCCGCTCCGGCGTGAAAGTGGCGCGCCAGAAAGCATCTTCGTCGGGATTTTGTTGAAGAGCAAGACGATTTAAGCGAATGACCTCGAGAGGCATACTGGTCGTTTTGAACCATTCATCTGCGCGCAGAAACAGGCCGCGCGCGCTGATTTCGCGCCCTTTGCCCTGGTTCACACGGACGGTAAAGGCGGGTTCTCCGGGGTCACCTGGCAGCCACAGGTCGGCCAGCATAGCATCGTGATTGCCCATCACCCAGCGGGCGGGGTCAACGAAGTCGCGCAAAAACCGCAGCGCCTGAGCCGGGTGCGGCCCATAACCGACCACATCACCCAGGCACCAGAAGTTGCCAGGCGGCACTTCCATTTCCTCGGCGGCATCCTGTCCGGCGGCGCGAATGGCGTAGTAGTTGGCATGAAGATCCGAAAAGAGGGCAAATTTCATCTAAAAGCTAAACCATCCTTTTTTCTTGTTCTTATTCTCGTTCAAAACTCGCGTGTAAATTTCCACGCGTTTCTTTTCAGCCTCATTGGTAATGCCGGCCTCGCGGGCGCGGGCAAGCAGTCTTTCCAGGCGTGCCCAGTCTCTTTGAGCGGTGGCTTCACTGAACTCGCGCTCGGTAGGAAAGCCTCGTTGGGCGAGCAAGTCATTCAAAGCGCTAATTTCGATTTCTGCCCGGTTGAGCCACTCTTCGGCAATGATTTTGCGACGTTTGCCTTCTTCCAGAATCTCTTTTGCCTTACGGGAGCGAGCCTCAAGGCCAGGCACACCCACTTCGCGGTTCAGTGATTGGTGCTCGCTGTCGTCACTTCGAGCAAAGGTGAGAGATTCCAACGCTTCGCGCGCCCTGTCGCGTACTTTTTCCCAGGCCGCCAGTCTGATTCGATGAGGTTCGTCTTTGCAGGCCTCGGCGTTCTCCAGGGCCTTGGCTGCCAGGTCGAGGCGGCGAGCAGACTGGCGGTCCCATTCCTGCCAGCGTTCTAATTCGGCTGCACGAGATTCGGCCTGTTCCAATACTTGATTCCAGCCCACGATGTCGCTGCCTCCATAGACATCGGCGATGCGCAGGCGTTCGCCCACTACTCGGCGCATTGCTTCGTATTCGCGCGCGTGGATGACTTGCCAGCGTTCATTGTTCTTGCGAACATCAGGCAGGGCCGAAGTTTCGATAATATGCTGTTTGGCTACAGCGAAATCTTCCCGAACGGTAAAGGCTTCTTTAATCTCCCGAATCGCATTGATCAGCAACTCGTAGGCCTCCTGGTATTCGGCCAGGCGGCGTTCAAAGGCGCGGACTTCTGGAACCATTGGCAAACCAAGTTTACGCATGGCCGCTTTCTGTTGTTCAAGCCAGTCGAAATTACCCGTGCGCACCGCTGCTTCCCAGACATCTGGCTGGGATGCCTGGGTAAGAAGGGTTTTCAATTCGTTGAGTTGTTTCAGCGTTTCGGCCATTTCACTGGTGCGTCTTTTGAGCGATTCGCGGAATGGTTCCATTTCCGCTGTAAAAATAGGGGTCACATTTTCAAAAGTCTGGAGGCGAGCAACCAGTTCGGTGGCGCGGCGAATGGACTGTTCGAGAGGCATGGTAGCAGGGTCAAAATCGCGCACCTCATTAATCGCCGATTCCACCGCTGGTTTAAGATCGCTGCGCAGCCGTTTGAGTTGTTCAGAAGAACGCCGACTGGCTTCCGGAATATTCATGAGTTCTTCAAGGTGCTGTAATTTCACCAGGGCAGTAACAGCCATGATTTTCCCTTCATTGCTGCCTTTTTCTCGTTCCTGGCGTGCTGTGGCAAGGAGTTCAGCAGAAGAGCGCTCAAACAACTCGTCGCGCAATTCGATTAGTGCAGCAGTATTGCGCACTTTGGGATTTTGAATGGCCACCTGTAAAATGCGCAAGGATTCCGCATAATCACCTTCCAGAAACTTTTGACGCGCTTCAGCGCTGGCGGTGTAAATCACTTGCGAACTTTCCAGTGACTGAACTTTTTCGTGCAAAGAGGCGAGAATTTGTTGGCGTTCATTCTCGGGCAGGTTGCGCACAATTCGCTCGGCCTGACGCAGATTTCCAAACGCCGAATCGAAATTACCGAGGGCTTCGTAGGTATCCGCCAGAGCGAGGTTCAGTTCCCAGGCATTCTCCATTTCCGGTTCGGCCTGGAGCTCTTGCAGTAAATGAATGGCCTCTTCGCCTTTATGGTGGTTATGGGCAAGAACGTAGGCGCGATTAATCGCGTGCTGGATGCGAGCATTTCGTAAACCGCGTCGTACTTCAGGCAGGCCAGGATGACTGGAATTCAGGCGAGTCCAGATATTGAGCGCTGCCTGCCAGTTGGCTGCCTTTTCCTCTTCCAGAGCCTGGCGGCGTCCCCAGTGAACTTCTGCCCAGCGACCAGCCGCGCGCTCATCTTCGGTTTCGAGCAAACCGGCTTCACGTAATTGAGCAGCATACTCAGCCAGTTGACGCAATTCGTCATCCGAGAGCGTTTCCTCTTTACCCAGGTATTGGTTGCGTTTGTTTTTGAGCGGCTCCAGCAGGTCACTTCGCAGGGAATCGGCCAGCAGGCGGGCTGCGCGCCGCGCTTCAGCAGTGCGCAGCGAGAGCGCATACTCTGGCCACCCTTCCTGACGAACGCTTACATCTCCGCCCACATAGCGGAAACGGCGGAAAGCCTCGAATCGCTCACGTATTCCTTTACGGCTCAGTTCAACAAGTAATTGGGCGCGTACTCGCTCGGCCAGTTCGGCCGGAGCGGGATCTGGCTCCATTGGATCCTTTTTCAGACGGTTGATGAGGGCACGCATTTCAGGATTGTTCACCTGGCCATCGGCTCCCACCCGCGCCTGACGCAGAGCAAAAGAGGGGCTGATGAAAGCCTTGAACGCCACGTTATCAAAAAGCCCCACCGCCTGGACTGCCTCATCAAATAAAGGCTGTAAGGCTTTGTTGGCACGAATCGCCTCCGCAATGCGCTCCAGTTCGGGCTTCAGCCGCTCGCGCAGGTTGACTCCTCGTTGAGGGTCACGCTCGGTTTCTCTTTTCAAAGTGGCGCTGAGAATATTGTTGGCTTCAGGGATGTCGTCGCTTTGGAGAAGTTCCTGAGCACGGGCAATATTCAGTTCTGTGACCGCATCTTCGTATAACTCACGGAAGTGACCTGCCAGATCGCCAGCCTGTCCACTTTTGAGAATTCGGTCTGAAATCTCAAAGACCTGGCTCCAGTCCCCCTTCGCGCGCGCGGATTGAGCATCGGCCAGTTGCTCCTGGATGCCTTTGTATTGAGTGACCTCGGAGGTCAGGATGCGCAAGTCGCGGAAGGATTTGAAGCGCGGGTCTTCGCTGACCTGTTTGAACAGATTCAGCGCTGCGCCACGCAGGTCGGGGTCGCGCACCTGCTGGCGAATACGAGCAGCCAGAGATTGGTACTCTTTCCAGGCGGATTCAACTTCATCAATTCGCGTACGCAAATCCGCGGCGCGGCGCAAGAGGGCCGAAATTTCCTCCGGTTTTTGCGGCTCCGGCCAACGGTTGGCATCTTTTTCTGCCTGGTTCACAAGGTTGCGGGCTTCTGCGAACTCCTCGTTATTCAAAAAAGACTCGGCAAGGCGTAAATCATCCCCGACTTCAGCCTGCAACAAGGAAAGCGCGACCGGACGCACCTGGGCAATTTGCTCTGCCAGCCCGGTCAGGTTAGGGAAAATGCTTTGCGCCTGAAGCAAGAGTTCGAGTTTTTCCAACTGATCGGCGGACTGCAAGGCTCGTTCACGCAGTTGGGCGGCGCGCTCTTCCGCCTGAATGAAGCGCTCCACTTCGGCCAGTTTTTCTTCAAGTTTACGCTTGTGCTGCTCGAAAAAAGGTTTTTCCAATGCCTTCTGCAGGCGCAGACGCACATAGCCGGGACGCAGCGTTTTGTTCTTTTCGGCAATGTTCAGTTCGTATTGAGCAGTATCTTCAGAGGCCTGCTCAAGCAAGGCCTGCGCTTCGCGCAAGACTTCCGCAGCCGGGCGTTCAGTGCCGGTCGTGGCATCGAGGATGTATTTATCCCCCTTGACAACACGTGCCTGCAAATCGGCGACTGCCTTTGCGCGGGCTTCGATATCGCCAAAGCGCATTTGAGTTGTTTCTTCCCCCATTTGCAGACGAGTCTTATCGTAAAACTCACGCGCTTCCTTGAGGAGGGGAGTCAATTCATCAGGCAGGCGTCCTTCCTGGTCCAGAGCCTCGGCATCGTAAACAGCATCTCCCAGGCGTTTGATGTCACGGCGTTCTTTCAAACCGGCGCGTAATTCGCTTAGTTTTTGCTCCGAGACGCGTTCCTGTACCAGCCCATCCATCTCCTGCAAGGCCAGGCGCGCATCGCTATTTTCACGCTCCAGAGTCAAAACGGCATTATATAACTCGCGGGCTTTGGCTATATCCCCTGCAGAGCGGGCAGCATTGGCCTGGGTGAGCAAATCGTTCAGGGCCGTGTTCAATCCAATGCGAGCCTGTTCAAGCAATTCATGGGCTGAGGCTTTCAACTCACCTTCAGCGCGTTTTTCAATCGTCTCGGCCAGGTTCAGGGCTTCGCGCCATTGAGAACGGGAAAGATATTCGCGCGCCCGTTCCAGTTCGCGGTGCAGGGAGGCTTGTTCCAGATCAAGCGCATCACGTGCGACTTCTTCCTCGTCGACGAGATCGAATTCTTCCTGAAGAGGCAAAGAAAGCTCTGGTGCGGGCTGCGGTAGTTCTGCTTCAACAGCGGCTTCTTCTGGCCCAGAGACCACCGATTCCTGGGCTGGAGACTCTGTTGCTGCTGAAGCAGACGAGAATTCTGCGCCAGGAAGGGATTCAGACGATGGTTCTGCAGTCGAAGGGGAAACAAGCGGCTCAGATTCTGGTTCCGCTTCTTCAGATTCGATACCATAATCGCTCAACTTGATTGGGCATTTGCCTCGCATGCCTTTCTGCACCCATTGCTCAAAAGCACGCTTATCAGCAGCGACTCTGGCTTCATCGGGAGTGCCAATGGCAAATTCCAGTTCTTCCTGGAGTTTTTGCAAAATTTTTTCAACGTTTTCCATAGGCTTCCTCTACCTTCCCGTACTTACAATCGCCACAGCATCCACACCGATTTCACCTGGAATTCCCTTCTCGACCTGGAAGCGCAACCCCACCAGGGCTTCTCGATCCAGCCTCCAGGTTCCCAGCGTGACCCACTCGCCGTGGTAGTCATTTTGATTGACAGTCGCAGGATTGTCACGCTTGAAAGGCTTTCCATCCACCAGCAGAATGTACTCGCCCGCTGCCGTAGCATGTTGGGCAGGAATCCAGACGTAGACTTCATATTCCCCAGCGGGCAGGCGGTTGAGCGCTTCCCAGTCCACCCAAACAGGTGCCCGCTCGCCTGTTGGCCCCAGGTTTTTGCTGACAAAATCGCCGTTCCAGGCCAAAACATCGCTAAAGGTTATTCCTTGATCTCGTAGCGGTTTTTCAACCTGATAGAATGTCGCCTGGGCATTATCGAGCAAACTGACCAGTGTGCGCCCAGCAGGCAGGAGATCCAGCATCTGGCGGGTCGGTTCGTTGATGCGCACAATGAGCAGGCGGTCAACAGCAAAGGGCTTATCGGCGGTCAATTCCCCTGTAGTAACACTGACCTGCAATCTCTGGCCGCGCGCAACCGAATACACGCCCAGGGGCAGCCAACGATCTCTGTTGGTTTCTGTATAGTTCAGGAAAATGACACTGGACGAGCCGCGATAGGCAGGGACAGGCGCTCCATCCAGGAGAATCTGGAACGACTGCGGCCCAGCAGACTGGGATGACATATCGAGAACATAAATAGCATAGAACCCATCGGCATCGAACGGCGTGTCCATGCTCCAGGTAGCACTGACAACGCCTTTATCGGCGTAAAGAAACGTTTTGTCTGTGGCGTTGGGATCTACTGAATTGTACTTTTTCCAGGGGCTTCCCGGGGCTCCCTGAGGAGGCTGTAAGAGGACTGCCGTTTTGTCCAGGACCCAATAAGCGTCACCTTTCAGAGGAGCAGGCGGATACAGCGCTTGCGGATTGGTCAGCAAGAATGCAGAAGGCGGGATGGGTGTGGGCGTTGGCGTGGGCGTCGGTGTATCTGTAGGAACAGGCGTGCTTGTGGGCGTCGGCGACGTCGTAGGGGTAATGCTGGGGGTGGGGGTATGGGTACCAAAAATTTGCTGGTTCACCCACCCGCGATTGGTCTGATAAAAGCCGAACAATCCAAAACAAAGCAGGACGAAAACCGCAGCAACAGTCCCCATGCCTGCCAGGACTCGTTTGCGTTTGGCCTGGTCCCGCAAACGTTTTTCGTCCTCCTGGCGGAGAGCCAGCCAGTCGGCATAGGTCAAAGAGCGTAGCGCATCTTCTATCGCTTCAGGCGGAGGAGTCTGCGCAATGAAGTTCAGTAAACCGCGTGGATCTTTGCGAACGGTGAACAGATAAGCATTTTGCAGCCAGGTCCCGGCGTTCCATGCCCGAGTGGGCGCTTTTCCTGTCCCCTGTGCGGCCAGGGATTTCGTCCATGAGACGTTTAGCAGAGCGCGCAATGTTTCGACAAACTGCGGGGTGTGGTAGGGATCATGGAACCGGGCGCGCAATTCTGCTTCGAGGGCCTTCCAGAGCGAGTCGAGGTAGGTGGGCGCAGGGCTTTGGTCCCAGTAAATGGCAGGAAGCCCAATCGAGGAGAAAACGCGCAAATCGCGCAAAAGGTTTTCGTCCAGTTGAGCAGAAGCGAATTGAGCCTGCCGCGCCTGACACCATGCCTGCCAGGCCTGAGCCTGCGCCAGCATCTCCTTGAGCGACTGCCACTCTGGGGTTGTGCCATACCCCTTTTGGGTGCGGTCCAGTTCTGCGGCCAGAGTCGCCAGTCTACCCTCCTCAAATGCCTGACGCGCATGAGCATGCCAGGTTTGCAGTGTTTGAGCCTGCTTTGAGGCAAATTCTGCCACCTGGTTCCAGCTCTCGCCACCCAAAGCGTTCAGCGCTTTGATGGCCCATTCACGCAGAACGGCCAGCGAAATTGCCTCGGTTGCTGTGGCTTCAGCATATCTCTGGCTGGTCAGAGACTGTTGCAGGTTTTCCGGTTCCAGGCCCTCAGCCAGATAACAGCGATAGAGAAAATCGGAGATTTCCCCTCGTAGCTCAGCGTAGAGCGCCTCGCGAGTGGACTGGGGGGTACCTTCGGGCGCCTGCAATGCCCATTTCAATTTCTTACTCAGGTGAAGGCGTTCAGCGGAGAGCGATTTCAAACGTTCAGCGCGCTGCTCACGTAAAATCTGCACCTGCGTTGTCTCCGCGTTGCTTACCGATTGCAGGGCGGATTCCACTGCCTGGCACAGGCGTTCGATCTCTTCGCGGCGATACGTACCCCTGTCTCCCAGGAGGCGGGCGGCGCTGGCAAGTGATTCGCGTGCCGCCTCCAGACGGGAACGTTTCTCGCCGAGGGCCAGCAAATCAAAGGCGGGCGCGTCTTTGGCTGTCTCAGCCACGAGGCGGAAAATCTCTTCCAGCGTCTGGGGATTTTGCGGGTCAGGCAGAACAGGCAACAGAATCTGGTGGACACTCTGAAGCAAAGCATCTATCTGTTGTTGCAGGGAGCGATCCTTCTCGGCGCGAATCTGTTCCGCTTTTGCGCGACATTCTTGAGGCAGGGATGAACCTGGGATTTGTCGCTCTATTGCCTCTGCCAGTTGCATGAGAAAGACATCCTCTCTGGCAGTTTCGGCGCGGCGCGCGGCTATCGAGGCCAGGACCTCGGTGGGAGCGTTTTCCCTCTCTCCCCAATCCTGATGGAAATTGCTCAAAAGAGCCAGGTAGCGCGCGGCGTCAAAATCCTGCAACGCTCGCTCCAGGGCGCTCAAATCCAGAGCTGCGCGCACGATTCGGCCGGCCTCAGGCGCAGCCAGAGTATCGTACCAGCCCGTTTCGGCAAAGTCACGGGCAGTCTGTAAGTACATTTCGGCTTGTTCGGGTCGAACCCTGGCCTGGGCAAAAGCGATTTCAATCAACGCCGTTAGATGTTCCAGGTGGAATTTGTGGTCAGAGACTGGACGATAGAGAGCATATGCCTCGCGCACCCGGCGAATAGCCGTCTCGCAGTCTCCAGCCTGCAGGGCCGACAAGGCCCCGGCATACTCTTCCTTTGCATCCTGACGCGCCTTCCGCATTTCGGCGTTGCGGCGCTGGGCTGAAACTGCGCCGGTTTCCTCTTCAATCAGCCGGCGCACATCCGCGGGCAGGGATTTCAACAACGTTTCTACCTTACCATACAACTCTGCGGCCGCTTCAAAGTCTTCTTCGACGTATTTTCTTTGCGCCTGTTCATAGTTCTCATACAGGTCGCACTCGGTCAGCAAAGCATCCAGGCCTTTGGAACGCAAAGAAGGCTTATCCTCGCCCTGTTTTTCTGCCAGCGCGGCAATGTCGCGGCGGGCAGACGCCCAACGTGCGGGATTAGGGGCCGGATCGTTGATGAAATCCAGCAAAGATTTCAATTCTGGAAAACGTTTTTCAAAGTCAGCAGGGGGAATTTCTTCACCGATTTGGGCAACATAGGCCCAGCGGCGCAGGGGGGCAGGGTCTTCTGCCCATTTCATCCCCTCTTCAAAGGTTTGGCGAGCCAGTTGAAACGAACGCCCCTGCAAAAGAGCGAGTCCGCGTTCAAAGTAATCGCCAAAAGCCAGGACGGTGCGGGCGCGTTCGGCATCGCTTTCTTTGTAAAGATGCGGCGCGCGCAAGCGAAGGATGTCCAGGGCAGCAAGGGCACGGGTCGCGGCATCCACTCCGGCCTGGCTGAGGGCTGCGCGTTGCTCACGCGCTTTCTCCATTTCGGCTTCAGCAATCGTCAAATCGCGCAGCGCACGTTTTTGTAATTGCTCCTCCGCCTGGCTCCAAAAGCTGGCCAGAAGGCGCAATTCATTGACAACTTCTGCAGCAGATTTTGGTCGTATATCCGGGTTGCGGTGCAGCAATTTAAAGAGCAAGCGGCGCGTCCCCCAGGTCATCCGATCCGCATAGTGTTTGATAACCGGCTCGGCGGGTTCACGCAATTCTCCCAGACTGTAAGCCAGGATTTTGGTGGTCAGCATTGCCAGGAGGTAAACACCACCCAGGAGCAGGTCACGAGAGACGCCGCGTTGTTGCCCCGGTTTAAAATCTTCCAACGTACCAAAATCGGTCAGGCGCAACTGGCCACCCCATTTATCCTGGGTTGTCACCCACCATAAGTTCTCAAATTTCAAGTCAATAAAGGTTTTGTTCAGCCGGGTATGCAAAATGTCAAGCATCCGGTACAGATGCCAGCCCATCACCAGTGCCTCTTTTTCCGAAAAGGCGCCGTTCTCCCGAATCAGTTCTGGCACTTGCCTGCCCTGGATAAATTCCATGACGATGTAGGGAATCCCGGCGCTCTCAGGATTGGGACGATATTCACTCAATCCATAATAGCGCGGTGCAATTTTGAGAGGCGTTTCCAGTAAGGCGTCGCTTGTTTCTTCTTCCAGATGCATGAGGAAGGAGAGGGTTTCTCCTTCTTTGTAGAAGAGCTGACGCGCCAACGGAAAATCGAGTGCCTTCATTACCTTGACGGCCACGAGCAGTGGTTGATCCGCCTCCGGCAGGGTCAAACGTCCCCGATAGACTTCGCCGGTGAGGCCCGAAGAAAGTAATTTTTCGATGAAAAGCGGATGTCCATCATGGTCAATCCAGGAATTTTCTTCAAAAATAGTGTTTGCAGGCATAGGATTCTCCCAATCTATCTACAAAAAGACCGATTTAGTCCCATGATCATGCCGGGAATATCCTCTTCTTTGATGCCATCACGAATTACCATTTTAGCCACACTGGTTCTTCCCACTCGCATTCCAGAATGGCAGAAAAGGCATTGGCGAGAGAATCGCGTAGGGCCTGTTGTTTCCAGCTCTCTATTTTGGGTTTAAGGGACTCGCGCGCTTGTATTGCCTGGGAAGTAAAGAGGCGGGAGCGCGTCTCTTCGGTGAGCAGGCTGATATAGCGATCGCGCCTTTGGGGGTGAAAGTGATTTTGCGGGTTATGCGTCACATCCGCAGCATTGGGAAGTTCCAGCGCAAAACGGCGCAAAGCGAGGAGTAAACCATTGGGTTGAACAGGAGCCAGTGGTAAAGGAGGAAATTCGGGGGAAGCGTTTGGAGGCAATTCAACCGGGAGAGCGCTGACTTGCCACCATGCTTCGCCGGTTAATTCATTCCGTATGCTTTGAATCAGGCCAGAGAACAAGGATTGCCAGAATAGCGAAACCAGATTTGGTTCTGCCAGCAAAACGGTAATTTCCGGTGGAATGAAGAGCTCTTCGCGGCGCAGTTTCCACCACCGTTTTTCATACCCTGCCGCAGCGCGTTCTTGAGGATAGAGGTGAAGCGTTTCGGGCGCGCTTTGTTTGTAAGTCTGTTTGTACTCTTGTAGTTTAAGTACTGCGTCGAAAGGAATATTCATGCGAAAGGTCAACGCCGTAAACCGTGAGCGGCTCCCGTTTTCGAGTACATTTAGCGCAAAGCGTGGCGTTTCAGGAAAGACGTCGTGTAGAAGAGCAAGGCTTAACGTTTTGTCGTGGGAAATGAGATAAGAGCGACGGGTCGCCGCATCTTTATACTTGCTGGCGATATTATGGTCGTAGCGAAGGTAAGCATCTTCAGCGCGGCGCAGGAAATCGATCTGGGAACGAACACGGCTGCCAAACCATTTGGTGGTCAGATCTGCTTCCAAAGAGTTGGTTTGGGATAAGGAAAGTTGTAAAATAGCATCCACAAGAGCCTGTTTTTGCTCAGGCCGAAAGCAATAGTTTTCGGGGGGAAATGCCTGTCCATATGCCGATGCCGGCCAACAGACCAGCAAGATTTCCGGAGAATGCGGGTCTGGCAGACGGATCCACCATTCTAACCGCTGCCGAACGCGAGTGAAAACCGGCGAGGGTTCTCGATCTGCACTTGACAATTCAGGACGAACCGTATCGCTGTAATACTTCTCCAGTTCAGCAAGATCCTCTTCTTTTTCAATCAGGGCAGAGCGGTAAATACGGTCATTCGAAGCGGCGCGAAGATCTGCCTCGGCTTCAGCACGTCTTTGATGAAGCATCATCAAAACACTGCTCGCGGTTGTGGGTACTGTAGGAGTTTCTTGAGATGAAACCGCATTTTCTGAAGAACGCCAGTTTCGCCAGTTTGTGGAAGTGGAAGATGAGGTATCCGTAAGTTTGTGGGTTGAAGAAGTGCGCCAGTTGCGCCAATCAGAGGAACCGACTTCCGTGGTAGCAGGAATATCTTTTGGTGAAGAGGCTAACAAAGCATCTTTCCACTTTTCTAATTCAGCAGAAAATGCCTGAACAGTTTGCTGCCAGTTTTTAAGACGAGTTTGCAGTTTTTTAGCCGCGTCCGTATGCGATGTCTTTCCCTTCTCAAGCCATTCCTGACACCTGGCAAGATGCGCATTAAGCCACTTAAGGCCTTGCAGCGTCAAAGGGAGGCTGGTTCCGTCCCGGTTAAGCCAGGTGTGCAACCCATGCGCCATTTGCGACGCAAACGCCATATCATATTCTTGATCGAGATCGGGGATCTGGTTGAAGTCTGCAGAGCTGCTGAGGCCCAGCAGCCACTCAAAAACTGGATGGTGCGAGCCGCCCTGCAAGAGCCATTGTCTGGCTATACGTTCGGGCTGTTCTATGGAATCTTTCAAAGAAAGCAAGCCTTCGTCTTTCGATTTTCGTTCTCCGAAGAGAGCCGCATACCCCAATCGGGCTGCCAGATAGCGGCGGATCTGCTGCAAGGGGATGTACAGGGTAGCGACTCCCACACTATGAACGACCGCCTGATGAGATTCTTCACGAATGGAGGCCGAAAAACGCAAATCGTTGAGCAAGTTTTCCCACAGCGAAGCTGCTGATGGGTGAATCATCGAGAAAAGGGCCTCCGCCAGTAATTGAGCAGGGTCAATTTTTCCTTGCCGAGAGAATCCGGACGGCAAGGTGTTATCCACGAGGAAGAAATAATCCAGTAACGCACTTTCAACAACGTTGGAATAACCAAACGTGGTGTTCATGCGATGCGGCCCGCTAAAGGTAAAACGGCCAATTTCCCGTGCTGCTGCAAACCGTTCTTCTTCTGGCAAAGTGACCGTATTTGTGGAATCCGTCGTTAGAAAGACACACACACGGTTGAAGAGATTAGCACGCCCTAAATTTTGCGGGAAATGACGCAAAATTTGAAGGGCATCTCCAATGATTCCTGTGGTGGGATCGGCCAGACTGCCTGTAAAAAAAACCTGGATCCCGGTGCCCAGCTCGAGTAGATTTTCCTGCAACCAGTCCTGATACCGTTTGTAATTGTAGACTTGCTGAAAGAGCACAACAGGTTTTGCCCGTTCACAGGTGGGCGTGTTTTCAGGGATATAGAGTGTATCTGGTTGTTTTAATTCCAGGACGCGAATTTGCCTCCCACTGGAAGGAAAGTCGGAAACGAGCCCATCACTGATCAAAAGGGCACGAATTGCTGCGCTGCCCGAGGTTGTGTTCTGTGATATTTTTTGGGCAATCAAACGCAGAACCTGCTCACCAGTCTTGCCCAGTGCGATCACGAGTGTGGGTGGATAGGGAATTTCTTCACTGTCTTCTATAAGCGTGTTCGCTGCCGGGGTTAAATTCTCTGCACGAGAACGTAGAGGTTTGATCAACGGTGGAGGGGGCCAGGAAGTATAAGGATTTTCGATACGACGAAAAGGGAGAATGTCGCCCAATGGCATATAAAATTCCCAACAATTAAGAATATAACGTAACTACTCAGCCATGTCATTGCGAGCCGTTTTTTGGTGAAGCAATCTCCCGTTTATCAGGCCAGCTTGACCGCTTGGGGATTGCTTCGTCGCAAAGAACGCTCCTCGCAATGACAAACACAACAGTTTTGATGCAAG
>Ga0068676_1041063_pt1 | contig 14107 bp, 7 predicted proteins | sample YNPNP_1400MetaT_FD_73472 | JGI IMG/M metagenome (GOLD analysis project Ga0068676, IMG submission 73472) | Anoxygenic and chlorotrophic microbial mat microbial communities from Yellowstone National Park, USA - YNP NP_1400 MetaT (Metagenome... ...
AAAAAAAACCGCGACGCCTGTGCATGCCAGAACCTCAACATGGGCTTACTAGAAAATGCCAAATCGATGGGTGGAGTAATCAGCTTGGTAGCCGGCTGTGAGAAAGTCTCTTTCTGGAACAGAGCGTTGAACGAACCGCTATGTGCAGGATAGGGTTTCCGCGTGTAAGGGTATTGCGGATACTTGGTATGTCCGCCATTCTGAAACTCCCAGTTGACCGAACCCGAAGCATAGGATTGGGTCCACCCCGGTGGCAGGGTGGTATTATCGGGAGGATAAACACGATTCTCAAATCCCTCAGAAAAATATATCTGGGCACCCAGTGGCAGCGCAGCAAACCAAAACACTACACTACCCAATAGTCTTTTTCGATTCATCTTGATTATTTTTATCAATTATTGTTCTAAATTTTTTTGTACCTTCTATGACTACCATAAAACCGGTAAGACCACTGACCCCGGTCGATCGGAGTCAAACCCAACGGTTTGATTTTATCATCGAAAGTTATGATTCCTTTATTTACACAAACACCTCTAAGCTATTAGGATACAACTTATATTGCCTTACAATATCCCGAAATTTCTCTTTCAAAAAATTAAATCTTTTTGTAGCCATCTGAATTATTTTACGTATAAAACCCCAAAATAGTTTCTTTTTTGGATAAAAACTTTTATGGAAAAAATGGTTGTACCATACTCTATTTTGATAAATATACAAAAAAAAATAACAAAAATTGATACAACAAAATTTTTTTCGAGTTATCTAACAGTATTTTATCTGTAAAAAATTGATAAACAGGGTGATTAAAATTAGCAAGTAGGGATTAACCCCGATTATCTAACAACGTAAAAATGGGTAAGGATGTAAAAATCAATAACATTAAAAAAAAGTTTTCAAAATTTAAAACTATATTATATTTTTAACCGCCCAATATTCACCAGAGCGATGAAAAGATTTATTATACCAATAATTGTTTTTTGCACACTATTTTGGCCTCTTGCCGCCCAAACCGACACCGCATTTTGGTTTGCCATCCCACGTATTACCCCAAATCACCCCAAAACAGGAATTCACCATCCTGGGGGCAAACCGGTGTATCTGGTTATTGCAGCAATGGGACCTACCAAGGTAACCATCTCCATGCCGGCCAATCCTAGCTTTACGCCCATCGATTGCACGTTTATAGCAGCGGGATCTAAGCGTATCAACCTAAGTTCGTTTATCAATACAACAAATCCGTCTGCCAGTATTGAAAGCGCTCCCGAAAATACAGTACTGAACAAAGGCTTGTACATACGTTCCGATAGAAACTTCATCACCGCCTACTATGAGGTAGATAATTATTTCAACCGCGATATTTTTGCCCTAAAAGGTTCCAATGCGCTGGGAACAGAATTCATTGTGCCCTTTCAGCGAGATACTTGGAATACAGACGATGGGTATAATGGCACGCATTACACCACTCCTTACCCGGATGGAACCTATACAATGTCACCCTACTCCACCATTGATATTGTAGCTACCGAGAACAATACGCAAATAACTATTACACCTTCGGTGGATATCCTGGGGCATGGCGCGGGGGTACCCTTTACCATTACGCTCAACCGGGGGCAAACTTATTCCATTCGGTCTTTATACAAGAGTACAGCCTACCATATGGGAGGAACCAAGATTGTTGCTACCAAAAAGATTGCTGTCACCATTAAGGACGATTCGGTAAAAAAGAGAACTAGCTACGATTTGCAGGGCGACCAGAATATTCCCAAAAACATTACGGGAAAAAACTATATTGTCATGCGGGGTCGCATTAACAGAAATCAATGTAATAATAATCCAACTATTACTGAGGGTATTGCATCTGGTGAACAAGTATATATTTATGGTACCGAAGCCAATACCATCGTTACCATCAATGGCACGCCCGCCGGACCCATTGGTGAGGGGGAGCGGCTCAACTGGAACATCCGTAACAATGCTACCTACATTTCGGCCGATAAACCCGTATATGTGTACCATGTAAGCGGTATTGGCTGCGAAACCGGGGCTGCCGTGCTGCCCACCATCGACGGATGTACGGGTTCAAAATCGGTCCCCATTGTACGATCGACCGATGAGCCCTTCTACCTGAATATCATGACCACCACCCAGGGTAAAAAATATATTTTTCTTAGCTATCTCGACAATTCGAACAATCCGGTAACCTATCATGTACCCGAAACCGACTTTGAACCGGTAGGCAGCACGGGATGGTGGGTGCTCAAGTCTGATAAAAAGAATTTCAGCTTTCTTCCCGAAAACAAAATCGTTACCGTATATTCCACGGCAGAGGGCGACCGGTTTCATCTGGGGGTAATGAACGGCGGAGGTTGGACGGGAGCAAAATACGGATATTTTTCGGACTATGCTAGCACGCGGGGATCGGCGTCGGTGCTAGCTACCGGATCGGAGGTATACGAGGCCTGCTATGGCGAACCGGTGCAAATAGTAGCCAGCGGGGGGCTAAGCTATGCCTGGTGGCTCTCCTTCTCCTCGCTCGGCGATACTACCATCAATTTTCTGTCGGATACTACGGTGGCCAATCCCATTGCTACCCCACCCTCGGGGGTATACATCTATAAGGTAAAAGTAAAGCGTGCCTGCTACCCCGATACCATCATGCAGGTAGCCATAAATGTGCTGCCCCAGGTGGTAGCCCTCTTCCGTACCGATACCAGTCAGTTGTGCTCCCGGGCCAACGGAAATAACAAAATTACTTTCTATAACATCAGCCCCAACCCCGATACCCTTGAATTTTACTGGGATTTTGATGGCGACAATGTACCCGAACTGACCAACATTCGCAATACCAATCCCATTACCTGGACCTTCCCTCGAAATACGGGTACCCAGCCGGTGACCTACAAGGTAACCCTTTTCGCCTTCCTGCGCAATAATTCGAGCTGCTTGAGTACCTACTCAAAAACCATTACCATATACCCCGAAATCGATGCCAATTTTACCTCCACACCCACCACGGGGTGTAATCCGCTGAATGTATCCTTTACCAACACTACCGAGGGCGATACCGCAGGAGTAAGTTATCTGTGGGATTTTGGGGATGGAAGTTCTACTGCCCAGAGTAGCCCCTCACATCTTTTTCAGAACCTTGTAAAACCAACAGATACCACTTACCAGGTACGGCTCGTAGCAACCACCCGCTACTATTGCCGCGACACAGCCAGTACAACGGTAACCGTGCGGCCGTTTATCGATGCCAGCTTTACGGTCGATACCACCCGAGGATGTGCCGACTTTACGGTAAACATCACCAACAACAGTCGTGGCGCCATAACCAGCTACAACTGGGACATGGGCGACGGACAAATACTGAACACCTCGGCCCCCTCGTTCCAGTATACCTACAGCAACAATACGGGCAGCAAAATCAACCGCAATATCCGGCTTATCGTCAGCAATGCTGCCAACTGTACCGATACCATGATACGTACCATTACGGTACTGCCCAAAGTGTTTGCTTCGTATACCGCTTCGGTAGTTGATGGTTGCAATCCGCTTACGGTATCTTTTACCCCCGAGGACAATAATGCCAATGTGACCTATCTTTGGGAATTCGGCGACAATAACTCCTCGTCGCAACAGTACCCTACCCATACCTTCGAAAACAATACGAATACCATACAAACATATACCACCAAACTCACCGTAACATCGGAAGATTTCTGCGTAGCCACATTTACGAATAATATTACAGTACGGGAAAAAATAGAAGCCAATTTTTCGATAGATAAGGTACGGGGTTGTTCGGGATTTTATTCCAATATCCAGAATCTGTCGTTTGGGGGTAATGCCATTGTAAACTACACCTGGAATTTTGGCGATGGCAGCCCGCTATGGGTCCGTACACCGGCCGATCAGTCCACCACCTTCAACCATCAGTACATCAACAACAGCAATAATCCGGTAACGTACAATCTAACGCTAACTGTCAACAACAGCTTTGGATGTACCAGTACCAAAACGGTACCTATTACCGTCAATCCAGGGGTAGCGGCCTCGTTTAATGTCAGTGCCACACAGGGATGTAATCCCTTGTCGGTAACTTTTACCAATACCACCGACATGAACAAGGCCAACAGCATCAAGTGGGAATTTGGCGATAGCACCTCCTCGACCAGTCCGGTGGTCACCCATCAGTACAGCCACATGGAACCCAATAGCAAGGTGTTCAATGCACGACTGATAGCGGTATCGAACACGGGTTGCGTGGATACTACCACAGCACCCATTACGGTATATGCCTACATAAAGTCCGACTTTGCTGTAGATACGGCTATAGGTTGCTCACCGCTACCCGTACAAATTACGAATCTTTCGGCGGGGGGCATAAGCCAGTACAACTGGAGCTTTGGCGATGGAGCTACAAGTACCAGCAACGGGTCTACGCTCACGCACACCTACCTCAATAAAACCAACAATCCCACCCCGCAGGTTCGTACGTTAAAGCTTGTAGTACGGAATGATCAGGACTGCAAGGATAGTACTATACGCTATATCACGGTCAAACCCGAAGCGCTGGCCAGTTTTGCTGTAAGCCGTACCGACAGCTGTACCCCCTTCAATGTAAGGTTTACCAACCAGTCGAACTCCCTGTCCACCTCCTACTTTTGGAATTTCGACGATGGCAGTAACTCGGTCGATACCCATCCCGTACATACTTTTACCAATACCACCGCCAGCGACAAAACCTATAACGTAAAGCTGAGGGCTACCACAGCCCAGGGCTGTACCGACGATACCATTGTACCGGTAACTGCTTTTGCATACATCAAAGCCGGTTTCTCGGTCGATGATGCCCTGATATGCTCGCATACCCCCGTGCATGTTTCTAACAATGCTCAGGGCGGTATTGCCCAAGTCAAATGGGATATGGATGGCAACGGTACCACCGAGTATACCAACAATGCTTCAACTTTTACCTATCCTTTCATCAACAACACCAGCAACGACCTTAACCTGCTCATTAAGCAGGTGGTAAAAAACAACCATGCCTGTTACGACTCCGCCTCCACTTGGATTACAGTCAAACCCAGAGTATTGGCCAGCTTTACCGTTGACAAGAATGAGGGCTGCAATCCGGTAAGCGTAGTCTTTACCAATACCTCAAATATCAAGGATAAAGCCGGTACTACTTTCCTGTGGGACTTTGCCGATGGCAGTTTCCATACCGGCAAGGATGCCACCCATACATTTTACAACTATTCGGCCAAAGACAGTGTTTATCCGGTTAAACTTACCGTAACCTCGGATTACCTGTGTGCCGACGATACCACGGTAAACATTACCGCATTCCCCGAAGTAAACGCCAATTTTTCGCTATCGGTACCCTCGGCCTGCTCGTACGAAAACTTTGTCGTGACCAACAACTCATCGCCGGGCGTAAGCCATAGCTACTGGGATTTTACGGGCACCGGTGCACAAAACATCGAAATCAACAATGCCTCGTTCCAGCGCTACCTGATCAACAACGACACCGTTCCCAAAACTTTCCAGATACGGCTAATAGCCAAGAACAACCATGCCTGCTACGACACCATGTATCGTAATATCAGCATCATGCCCATAGTGGTAAGCGATTTTAGCATGGATGTGAACCAAGGATGCCAACCGTTGAAGGTAAGCTTTACCAACCTGGCCAATATCCGTAACACGCCAGGTACGCAATTTCGCTGGCAATTTGGCGATGGCGCCGAATATCACAAGCGCGATACTTCGCACACTTACATCAACCTCACGGCCAACGACATCAGCTATCCGGTAACCTTGACTACCACCTCAAACTACAACTGTTCGCACGATACCACAAAGTATGTAAACGTATATGCCTTTGTAAATGCCCAGATATCGTTGCCTGTATCGCTGGCCTGTTCGAACACACCCTTCGTATTTCAAAATAGTTCGTCGCCCGGCGTAAAACACAGCTATTGGCTGTTTGGCGATGGCAATCCTGAGGTTGAGAACAATGCCTCTTCGGTAAGCCATACTTACGTACTGCACGACACGGTAATGTATCCCAAAAACTTTACCATCCGACTCATCGGAACCAACAACCATGCAGCCTGCCGCGATACCGACTACGTGTCGATAAACGTTAACCCTATACCCAAGGCCAATTTCACCTACGACTTAAGTGCCGGATGTGAGCCGGTACGGGTACAGTTTACCAACCAAACGGTATTGCCCAACTGCAGTTTTTCATGGAATTTTGCCGATGGAAACAGCAGCAGCGATGTACATCCGCTACATTATTTTTACAATTCCAGCGGCAACGACACGGTATATCAGGTGAAGCTAAGAGCTGTTTCGAATATGGGCTGCCGCGACAGTATTATCAAGCCCATTACAGCCTATGCCCGTATTGCTGCCAATTTTAGTGTTGACAATGCCGCCGTCTGCGCACCCGGTTATGTCACCTTTGTCAACAACTATATCCCCGGTGTAAAATATAATTACTGGGATTTCAATGGCGACAATGTAAACGATACCCTTATCAATGCCCGAACATTTAGCTGGCTCTTCAAGAACAACACGCTGAGCCCCGAAACCATCAATGTAAAGCTTACGGTAAAAAACAACCACGAATGTTACAAAAGCATGCAGCAGCAGATAGTGGTGTACCCCAAAGTGGTATCGAGCTTTACTGCCGACAAATGGGAGGGTTGTCAGCCCCTTACGGTAAATTTCACCAATCAATCGAACATTAAAGATGTTGCCGGCACCCAGTTCTTCTGGTTCTTCGGCAATGGATCTACCTCTTCGCAGAAAAATCCGTCGTATACCTATACCCATCTGCAACCCAACGATGTAACATACAATGTCAAACTGGTAACCCGCTCGGCCTATAACTGTCAGGACGATACGGTGATACCCGTAAAACCATACGCTTATGTAAAGGCCGGATTCACCCTTCCCAAAACTACATTTTGTCCCGATTACGAAGTTGTCAACATTCTGAACGGCTCACAGGGTGAGGTTGACCAGTGTACGTGGAAAATATACGAGGGCAACACTCCCACCATTACCTTCAACAACAAAAACCCCAACATCAGCTTAACATTAACCAACAATACCCTTGATACCGCTGTACGTCAAATACGGCAGTATGTTTACAACAAGCACCAATGTGTTGATACGGCTGCTACCACGGTAATGGTATTTCCCCATATTGAACCTGCTATAGATGCTGATGTAACTGAAGGCTGTCAGCCCCTGAAGGTAAAGTTTACCAATCAGACCAATATCAAAAACATTCCGGGGAGCATTTTCGAATGGCAGTTTGGCGATGGCAACTCGTCGTACAACAAAGATACGGTAACAAACATTTACAAAAACTTTGAATCGACCGGCAAGACATTTACCGCTACCCTCAAGGCTACCTCACGGGAAGGTTGCGTAGCCAAAACATCCATTCCCATTACAGCCTATGCATACATTAAGGCCAGCTTTGCCACCCCGTACGACGAGCTATGTTCCGGAGCATCGGTACCCATCCAAGACAATTCATTGGGAGGCATAACCAACAAATACTGGGATTACACCTCCGATGGCACCATAGATTACACGGGTGCACTAAGCAGCATTTCGTACGAAAACCTGACCGACAATACGGTAACACAGAGACTCAAGCTAAAGGTAGTAAACGCACAAGGCTGTGCCGATAGTATTACCCGCGAGATTGAGGTACATCCCAAAGTGACGGCCAACTTTACCCGCGACAGTCTGGGCTGTACGCCTTTTGACCCGAAATTTAAAAATACCTCATCCAAAAGCGCCAGCCTATTTGAATGGACGTTTGGCGACGGAAGCTCTTCGCCCGAAAAGAATCCAACAAAAATTTTCATAAACAATACTGAAAACGACATCGTATACGATGTAAAACTATTGGCCATGTCGGAGCATCGATGCAAGGACAGCATAATAAAAACGGTAAAGGTAGCCCATCGACCTATTGCTCGTATTTCGGTCGATAAAATCATCGGTTGTCCGCCATTGAGTGTAAATATATACAACACAACCAAAACCTCTGGGGCCTCGTACCAGTGGAATTTTGGCGACGGAGGGACGCTTAATGTCAACGATAAAACGAGCATCAACCGCACCTATACTAACGACACCACACGTAGTACCAATAAACCCTACGTCATAAGTCTGCGAGCCGTAACACAGTATGGCTGCGACGACACCACCAGCGTTACCATAAACGTATATCCCAAGGTTACCGCAAGTTTCGACACTACCTTCCCCGACTGTAACCCTATACAGACAACCATCATCAACCGGTCGATCAATGCGTCGGATTATTGGTGGGACTTTGGCGATGGCACTACATCGAACCAGCGTAATCCTACCCACCTGTTCAATAACGAGACAGCATCCGACAAGCTATTTACGGTAAAACTCAAAGCCTGGTCGGAATATGGATGTTTCGATTCCACAACCCGTCAGGTGCTGGTATATCCCGGACCCGATGCCAACTTCCTGGTCAAGCCCATTGCCCAGTTCTACCCCAATGCTACCTTTGAAATTACTAATCGTACCAACAAGGGACCATGGATGTATTACTGGGACTTTGGTAACGGCGATACGCTACTTACCAGTTCGGGTGACAACTTTAGCTATACCTATCCTCACTGGGGACGGTATACCATACGCCTAAAGGTATACTCGAACAAATGCAGCGACACTACCTCGCTCAATGTAGTGCTGTATGCACCTCATCCTATAGCCGATTTTGACTCGGCTGCCGAGGGTTGTGCTCCGCTCACCATCAGATTCAGGAATAAATCGATCTATGGTGAAAGATATTACTGGGAATTTGACGACGGATCGGTATCGGAAGTAACCCATCCTGTCCACACCTTTGTCGATGCCGGTGAATACAATGTAAAGCTTACCGTACAGGGAGAAGGGGGCACTGACGTTCATTACGAACAGATAAAAGTATACCCTCGTCCCATTGTTGACTTCAACGTGGAACCCCAGTTGGTAATGATACCCGATGATCAGATACAGTGTTTCAACAACACGCAGTACGGAAAAACCTATCTGTGGTATTTTGGGGATGGAACTACTTCGGACGAAGTCAATCCGACTCACTACTACAAGGACTTGGGCACCTATACCATCAAGCTGGTAGCTATCTCACCAGAGGGTTGTGCCGATTCGCTTGAGCGGGTAAACATTGTTCAGGTAATGGGTAAAGGAAAAATTGAATTTCCCAATGCCTTTACACCCAGCATGAGTGGCCCCAAGGGGGGACACTATGACCCACGAGCTACCGACAATGACATATTCTTCCCCTATCACGAAGGAGTAGCCCAATACCATCTGGAAATTTACGATCGCTGGGGCGAACTGCTGTTTGTATCGGACGATATAAACATTGGATGGGATGGCTATTATAAGGGCAAGCTATGCAAACAGGGAGTCTATGTCTATAAGGCAAGAGGAAAATTTTACAATGGCCGTACATTTGTAAAAGCAGGCGATATAACGCTAATACATAAATAAAGTTACACCCGTAATAAAATTTGAAGGAAATGAGCATAATAACAGCTAAACTCAACAAGTTCATGAGGGGTGTAAGGAGAGCGGATAGCCGATTCGAAAATGTAGGTAAAGATGTAATAAATGAGTAAGATGACTAACCGCAAAGGCCGCAAAGTTTTCGCAAAGGACGCAAAAGGATTTTCTTTGCACTCTTTGCGTCATTTCTCAACGTTCTAGGCGGTATGGTTAATCAGCGACTTATAAAATATTTTTGGATGAAACGAGCATGTTGATGCAGTAAACACAACAAACGGATGAAAATTATACTCAACATGCGAGTTCCATCCGGCCGATGAACAAATAAAAGAACGTTTGTGTAACCAAAAAGAAATCAGTAATTTAAAGATTATTTTTGGATGAAACGATTAGTATTGATAGGTTTGATATGTATTACGATGGTTGAGATGCTGCAATCTCAGGATCCGCAGTTTACTCAGTTTTATGCAGCGCCTTTATATTTAGGGCCATCCTTTGCAGGTGCAACTATTCAGCAGCGAGTATCCACCAACTATCGCAGACAATGGCTTGCCATACCGGCCGACTATGCAACCTTTGCCATTGCCTATGATTATTATTTCGATAAATTTAACAGTGGACTGGGTCTGATGGCGATGCAGGATCGGGCGGGTGCAGCCCGGCTGGGTACTACCTACATCAATGCATTATATGCGTATGATTTTAAGATATTCAATACCTGGCATATACGTCCGGGAATCAGTTTCAGCTATCTGCGGTTTAACCTGAACTTCAACAAATTGGTCTTTCCCGACCAAATCATCCGGAATAACGCCCCTACCACGGTAGAAGTACCTCCTGCCCGGGAAAACCGCGGAGATATTGATGGAAGCATTTCAGGTCTCGTTTACAACAGCCGAATATGGATAGGATTTACTGCCGATCATCTGCTTCAGCCCAATGTTTCGTTCTATGGAGGAAAAACCTTAGTACCCCTGAAATATAGTTTCTACGGTGGTGCCAAAATCATAAACCGCGGTCGCTTACTCAAACCTGCCGACGAAAGCGTATCGGTAGCCTACCTTTATCGGATGCAAGGCAAGTATAAACAACTCGACATAGGACTTTACTGGTTTAATCCACCTTTTATGCTGGGCGTATGGTATAGGGGAATTCCGCTGTTAAATTCCACCCGCGGCGACGCACTTGCTTTCCTTGGAGGCTTAAAATTCCCCTTATTTACCATTGGCTATAGCTACGACTTTACGGTATCCAACTTGGTAAATTCTACTGCAGGGGCGCATGAAATATCCATTTCATACGAGTTTACAACCAAGCGTAAGAAACGTATCCATGCCATCCCCTGCCCCGAATTTTAACCTTACTTTATCAGTTCAACACTTCGACGGACAAAACGGCTGAGCGCTTCGCCCCTGAGCATGTTATTGGCCAGCAGAGCCAGATCAACCACCTGTTGTACCAGATTGTGCGAACGACCCAGTTCCTTAAGCAGGTTATCCCGCTTATCTTCCAATTCCTCCATCTTTTTATCCAACGATGCAAGTTCATCCTTATCTTGCTGGGATATTTCCTCATACTTTTTCCCCTTATTCTTCTCGTCAATTGCCTGGCGTTTTTTTTCCAGCTGTTCAATCTCAGCCGTAAGCTGTTTAACCTCGTCGGGTAATTTTTCTTCGATATCGTGCAGAATTTTTACCACCAGCGGATGGTTAGCGTTAACTATGAAATTGTAATTATCGGGCATTTCGGCATAGAAATTCATACCACCACCCAGGTTCGACATATCCTTCATGCGCCGCATCCACTCGCTCTGTGTAATCACTGCAGGCAAATCATCCTCCCGCATTGCCTCAAACAGTACGTAATACTGGCCTTTATCGGGAAGTGCCCCCTTGAATACCGGCGACAAAATATTCTTCTGAAGATCCGTTAGCTTGACTTCCTGTGGTTCAGTCTTTTGAATCAGATTATCAATAATATCGGCATCCACACGGGCAAAGCGGGCTTTTTTAAACTTCGTTTCGAGCAGGTTGATGAAATGGGTATCAAGCTGCCCATCCATCAGCAAAACATCGTATCCCTTGTTGCGAGCCGATTCTATAAAAGCATGCTGCCCCTCCTTATTGGTAGCATAAAGGTACACCAATGTATCGTTCTTGTCGGTCTGTTCGGGCTTAATTAGTTTCTCATACTCCTCGAATGTAAAATACTTACCGTCAACGTTTTTAAGCAGGGCAAACTTTTCGGCTCGTTCGTAAAATTTTTCGTCGGTCATCATGCCGTACTCGATAAAGAGCTTAAGATTATCCCACTTTTTCTCAAATTCATCCCGCTGATTTTTAAATATTTCTTGTAAACGGTCAGCTACCTTTTTGGTAATGTGAGCCGAAATTTTTTTCACGTTTGCATCGCTTTGCAAGTAAGAACGGGAAACATTGAGTGGGATATCAGGGGAGTCAATTACGCCGTGCAACAATGTCAAAAAGTCAGGAACAATTCCTTCTACCGAATCGGTAACATAAACCTGACGGCAGTACAGCTGAATTTTATTTCGTTGGATGTCGAGATTGCTTTTTATCTTGGGAAAATACAGAATTCCGGTGAGATTAAACGGATAATCGACATTGAGGTGAATGTAAAAGAGCGGATCGTCAGCGCCGGGGTAGAGTTCCCTGTAAAAATTAAGATAATCCTCGTCTTTGAGTTCAGTAGGCTTGCGTGTCCATGCCGGCCGGGTATTGTTGATAATATTATCTTCACCGGTTTCGACCTCTTTACCGTCTTTCCATTCCTTTTTCTTTCCGAAGACGATGGGGACAGGTAAAAATTTGCAGTACTTTCTCAGCAACTCGCGGACTTTGTATTCTGAGGCGAATTCAGCAGATTCATCATCGAGATAAAGGATCACTTCAGTACCAATCGTGTCTTTTTCGGCGGGTTCGAGGGTATACTCGGGAGTTCCGTCACAGGTCCATTTGACTGGCTGCGCCCCTTCCCTGTACGATCGGGTAATGAGTTCAACCTTACGGGCCACCATAAAAGCCGAATAAAACCCTAATCCAAAGTGTCCGATAATGGCATTAGCCTGATCCTTGTATTTCGACACAAACTCCTCGGCACTCGAAAGGGCAATCTGATTGATATATTTTTCAACCTCTTCGGCGGTCATACCAATACCCTGATCGACTACCCGGATAGTTTTATTTTTTTCATCCACATGGACATAGACTTTCAGGTTTTCCACATAGCCCTTATACTCGCCAGCCATGGCCAGCGCCTTAAGCTTATGGGTAGCATCAACGGCATTGGCAACGATTTCGCGAAGAAAAATTTCGTGGTCGGAATATAAAAATTTTTTGATGATGGGGAAAATGTTCTCGGTTTGTACCCCAATTTTACCTGTGCTCATAGTCCACAATTTTTAACGATTTTGGGAGCAAAAAAACAAACCCCGTGCCATCACAGCCGGGGCTGACAAGGCGTCACGTCTGGCAAGTTACCACGAAAGCCAGCTCGACTGCAAAGGCGAGGTCTGCCACGAAGGCATAAGATTGTTCATCCAATAATTACCGTAGCTGTGACGAATTTCAGCGCCTATGGTAATATTTTCGGTCAACTTATAGTTGATCCCCAATTGTAGATTTAGATTAGACAGGGAATTATTACTACCAGCCACAGTTGACCTGAAGGGGAAATTAGCCCAATTGAAACTCGCCCCGTAGAACAGGTTCCAATGGGTATTCAGTGGCTTTTTCCGAAAATAGCCCAGTCCTATAGTATTCAGCTGGGAAGTAAAGATCTGTTGCTGCGAAGGGAAATTTTTCAATCGAAAAGTATTATTCATATTCAGGCTCGAATACGAAACCTGCAAAAGACTGTTATCGTTGCTGCGGTTAACAGAAAAACCATAATTACCCCTGCTATCCACCCCCACAGCATACTCGTTGTGCATTTGCGCACATACCATAGCCCCTGTGCATATCAGGTACATCCCAACATTAGCGAGGAAAACCGAGGTTTTCATCCGAAAATATTTTTTAAGTTACTGACTTCCATTTGGTTATGCTTACCTTACTTTTATTAGCCTATCGGCCGGATGGAACTCGCATGTTATATATTTTCATCTGTTTGTTGTGTTTACGGCGTCAACATGCTCGTTTCATCCGAAAATAAATTTAATTAACTTACTATCAATTTGTTAAATACATATTCCTATTTCTGACTCGACCCCCCCTGAAATTTTCATTGGTTTGTTGTGAGGCAACGCATCATGGGGGTTTCATCCGAAAATAATTTATAAGTTACTGACTTTATTGGTTTTCAACTGCAAAGAACTCAGTAAGTGTTGCAAAGACTGCAAAGCGATTTCTCTTTCGTCCTCTGTTTAAGTCTTTGCTTCCGTTTAATATCATTTATCCTGAACCTTGGATACCACTTTTTATAATCTTCGAACAGTGAATTCGGCGAACTTCGCGCTTCTACTAGGGTATCCTCATCGCCGCCATCGTATTAACCACCCGGC
>Ga0068676_1006255_pt1 | contig 13988 bp, 15 predicted proteins | sample YNPNP_1400MetaT_FD_73472 | JGI IMG/M metagenome (GOLD analysis project Ga0068676, IMG submission 73472) | Anoxygenic and chlorotrophic microbial mat microbial communities from Yellowstone National Park, USA - YNP NP_1400 MetaT (Metagenome... ...
TTTCTCCCTGCCCTGGCGCTCGCTCCCATCATTGTCTGGATTGTGGAAAGGCTCCAGTTCTAAAAATAAACATTCTCCCGGCTCCTGCCATCAGGGAACCGGGAGAATATTTTTGGAGGAATTGGATTTCTTACTGACCGCCGAGAAGAGAGTCAATCAGGTTCGAAAGGTCTTGCAAAGAGGGGATGTACTGCGGGCCTGCGCTGCTCTGCGCTTGCTGACCATTGACGAAAATGGTCGGCGTGGCATGGATGGACAATTCTGTGCCTGCCGCGACATCTTCTTCAACAATGCTGGCATAGCGGTTCGCCTTGAAGCAGGACTTAAAATCGTCCATATTCAGGCCCAGGCTCTCAGCCATAGCCAAAAGGCGAGCATCCGTATAAGAACCGACATTTTCCCCAAGCCAGTTGGCAAAGAGCAGGTCATGATAATCCCAAAAACGGCCCTGCTCCATGGCACACAAAGCGGCGTTGGCGGCCTGATGGGATTCGCCCGAAGAATTGGAGCCGTCAATAATGGGATAAAAGTGATAGGTATAAAACACCTTCCCGGTAGCCACGTACTTTTCAATGAGGCCCGGCTCAATATTCAGGGAGTAATACAAGCAGCCTGAGCACTGAAAATCTTCCCACACATCGATCTTGACGGGAGCATTGGGATCTCCCATCGTTCGGCCATCCATCTGCACGTCGGCTGGCCGGGGCGCAGCAGTCGCCAGGGACATGGTCGCGTCGCCCTGCGTAAGTTTTAGGGTGGGCAAAATGAGGGCGAATGCAATCAAAAGCGCCCCGCCAGCCACCAATAAGATAACCAGGATCTGATTGTGAATCCGCTCCCGGCGGCGTTTTTCTCGTTCTATCTGCCTCTTACTTTTAGTCATACTCGTTTCTCCTTGTATCAACCATCCTTTGGTCGAAATAAATTTCACGTCATGCTCAAAAGTGGCTGGATTGTGCCACAAGGGAGGCAGTTTGTCCAGCCTTTCCTGGCAAGAATAGTGCGTACCAAAAGCGCAGAATGGGAAAAACAGTTATCGCTTAAACCAAAGAGAGTTGAAATCTCACTCTGTTACAAGGTTTTCATTCCAGGCCACGACAACCAGCAAGTGCAAAGTGTCTCCAAAGGTTGGCCATCTCCTGCCTGTACAGGAGATGGCCTCATGTTTGTGGCAGGAACGGACTCTGATAGTGCTTATACCAGACAGGGTAACTTTCTTCCCATTTCACACGTGGCGCGCCAGCCAATCAAGCAGGTATTGGAAGACCTGTTCTTTTTCTGGCTCGTTGTGAGTTTCGTGGGTCAGGCCTTCCCAGAGTTTGAGGGTGCAATCCCCTTTGACCGCTGCAGCGAATTCGCGGCTGCCGCGATCATAGGCAATCTGGTCAGCCGTGCCATGCATGAGCAAGATGGGAACCGGGAACTCAGCAGCATGTGCAAACGCCCAGTTGATGGCTTCTAACACCCCACGCGCCATGCCAAAGGTGATTTTGTCATGGACTAGCGGATCTTCCCGATAACGGCGGACAGCTTCAGGGTCGCGTGAAATCGCGCCCGCGTCCAGGCCACTCGGCAGGCCGGAAGAGGGGAGCAAGGCGCCTAAAATTTTTGCCAGCGCCACTTTTGCTTTTTGTTCTTCGAGAGCGGTGCGTAACCCCGGCGACGTGACAATGGCCCCCGCCAGTGCCGGTTTGCGCCGCAAGGCATAGTTCAGTACCAGAATGCCCCCCAGGCTGTGCCCGTAAATAAATTGGGGCTTGCCAGAGAACCAATCTGCCACCTGAGCAAACATTGAGTCGATGTCTTTCATGAAATCTTCGAAAGAACTGGCGTGGCCGCGCTGGCCTCCTGATTTGCCATGACCGCGCAAGTCAAACGCAATCAGAGAGTAACCATTGTCTGTGAGCATTTGGGCAACATGTTCATAGCGCCCACAGTGTTCTCCCAGGCCATGGACCAGGAGAATGACCGCGCGCGGGTCGCCGTCCGTCTCCCAACGACGGCCAAACATGTCCAGTCCATCAAAAGATTTCCAGGTCCATTCATGAGTTTGCATATTTTATGTGCCTCCGTATTTGATTTAAACTGGCAAACAGGCGCTCCAGTTGCCTTACAAGCAATTTCTTGCACGTCCACGTTGAATCCAACCGCCCACAAAAGCGCTGTCTGAACCAGACCGACCGTGACATAACAAATTGGTTTGTCTTCCTGTTGACCATTCGTCGCTACGCTGCAATCATCTACCAGCAGCAGGTCCAGGTCAAGGGTGTGGAGATGGATGTGATCTTTATTACACAAATATCCGGCCACGAGTTCCAGGGCGCCGCGCAGGCGGGGTGGGGGGCAAATGCCGGATGATCTCCATCTTGGCCCTTTCGAAGAAATTGGTCTGATTGGTCAGTTGTTCCCAAACATGTCTGCAGCGTTCTCAACGTTCAACTGTTGTAAATCGGCAAGCGAGAGGCCGACTGTCTCCAGAATAGGTGGCAGGCTTTGGGTGCCTGGACTTGCTGGTCAATCGCATCCAGAAATGCGCGTACGAGGCGAAGGAGAATCACTCTTTCAGGCCTCCAATTTCAAAACGACAATACTTGTCGCCCATGGCAATGCAGTGAGTCTCGCTAATTTCGTATTCCTGGTCGGTTGCCCAACGGACGGCTTCAGTCAGGGAGCCTACGTAAAGGTGACAAACAGGGTGATCGCTGTGGCGTCCCATACAAATCGCGCAGGTGGATTCACAATAGGCAAGGGTATCCCCGTTTTCTTCCAGCCATGCTTCTACCTGCGGGTTGGTCTTTTTGAGGGCATTGATCATGCCGTTAAGCACGAATTTGATGCGGCTTCGAACTGGCATGAGTTTAATCGCCGCCCCTGCCACCCCCATGAGCGAACCCTGTTCCCGGATTCCGTACTGAAAAGAGGCTCGTCCAATCCGGCGCAACATACCTTTTCCGCCCCGGCCATAGAAATCCTCAATGGCTTGATTGAAACGCGCATATTCGACTGTTTTGATAGCAGGATTAGTGTCATCCGGCGGGAAATTACCGATATAACGTTCCAGGCCGACATTACGTAAGACGGCATTGAGGCCATTTTCACCCATTACTTCCTGCGCTGCAGTCAGCGCCTGGCGGACAAGGGCATTGACAATTACTGCATCTTCAGGATTGATCATCTCTTCTCCTTTGAGCAATCATGAAAAACAACAACGATAGACAGGATAACTTTCGCCCGTCTCACGGAAGCCAAAACGCTTATACAGGGAAAGGGAACCCACATTGTCATTTTGGGTATTGACGGTGAAGCGTTGCAAGCCACGTTGAATTGCCTGTTTCATCATGTCAGCCACAAGAGCATAGCCCACTCCTCGTCCCTGGGCTTCGGGAACTACGGCAAGTCTGGCGAGGTGAATGCCAATCGACGTGCGGGTACTGATTTGATAACCGATCAGTTGTTGTTCGGCCTCAGCAACAGTAGCAATCGCAGCCTGGCGATAAGCCAGTTCAAGGGAAGACAGGGAATTTCTCCAGAGAAAATCGAAGGCGCGAGAATCAACTTCGGCGACGGCAGGCAAATCGTAAGGAAACATGCGACGCACGGTGAACGAATGAGGCACAGGCATCGAGTCAATCTGCGGGTACTCACAAGCAAGCATGACGATTTGCTGATGAGTGGTAAAACCGTTTGCCTCGAGGTACGGCACCAGCCAATCTCTCTGGAGAATGGCAGCCGCTACCATGCCTGGAGAATCAGGAAGTTGAGAGCAAGCCGTTTCCCATAGCAAGGGCCAGACTTCACGGTCGCTAAGCAATCCGTTGTTGACGTAGAGTCTGAGCCAGGCAACCTGTGGCGGGTCCGGAGGACAGGCCAGGGCAGCGCGCAGTTCGCCATTCTCTTCTAGCACCAAAAAAGGAGGAACGCCAATCCAATCAAGGACATTGCGCCAGTCGAGGTGACGATGGACATGCCCCGCCCTGGCGATCAAATTCGCCAGGGGTTGATAGTCCACAAAAATCGCCGAGCGGACATTCCTGACCAAATTCATGGGCGGAAAAATAGAATTTTCTTCATCAGGCGCTGCCTGGGCGTGGGGTTTTTGATGCCAGCCAGACCATCCTGCAAGGCAATGACAGCGTTCAAAAATTGCCAGCGGCCCAAATAAAGCATGGAAAGCAACTGCATCACTTCCAGGCGCATCTGGTCTTCACCGGCTTTCTCAAGCGCCTCCGCTGCTTTTTCGTATGCCTGGATGGCCTCCTTGAAGCGTCGCAAGGCCTGGAGCGCAGAAGCGCGATTGGCATACGTGATGCCCAGCCGACGAAAGTCACCAGCCTGCTCGAATGGGCGCTCTGTCCCTTCCAGCGCTTCTAAGGCCTGCTTTGGCTCTTTGGCACGCAGCAGAGAGACAGACTGATTGTTTTTCATTTCAGCAGCCATGAGGGCATCACCCTGCTGGCTGTAGGCAGTGGCAGCCTCGGCATAGGCTCGCGCCGCGCCGGGAAAGTCACCGGCCAGATAAGCCTGCCGGGCACGCTGAACAATTGATTGAGGAGAAGAAGAATTCGTGTTCATTTGTTCATTTTAGAAGGAAATTAGAAAGTAATATCCAGGAGATTCTCAGCAAGAGAACGTAATTTTTCAGTGGACATGGTGCTTAATTTCATCGCCAGTTCCAGGTAAGGGAGGTTGACCGGCTTGGTGACAAATTCCTGCACTTCGCGCGGCAATTGAAGAAAAGCAGCGATGGATTTTTGTTCGGTCATCCACAGCCCCACCGGTCCTGTTTTGTCGAGGTAAGTTTCGATTCGGTTGCCAAGAACGTCAGCAAGGACCTCGAGTTCGGGCAGAGGAATTGGTCGTTCTCCCATCTCGTAAGCACGCAAGCGAGAAACGGGAATGCCCGTCTGCTCTGCGACAACCCGCAAGGGAACGCTGACTTGTTCTCGCGATTTTCTGAGCAACACCCCAATCATCCGTTGGCGAACAGCCACCAGAGCCGGGAGATTGATGTTACTGGTCGGCTCTCGGTCATCGGAACGGGCGTCACGTCCCCAGAAGTGCGCAACAGGCAGAGAAAGAGAGAAAGCAAGAATCTCCAACTCGGGTAAAGAGGGCGCTTTGCGTCCTTCCTCCCAGGCACGCCAGGTTGCCGGGTTTACTCCAATGGCAGCAGCACATTCTGGGATTGTTCTCCGTCGAAATTGGCGAGCATCGCGAATCAACACGCCTAATTTCTTGGTTCTGATAAGAATTTGGGCTTGAGTGCTCATACAAATCCTTCCTGTTATGTCAACGCAGAAACGGCCAGAGAATAGCCACGTAAGTGAGATTATTTTTGACTCTCCTGCAAAAAGGTCTTGAACCACCCAGGGCACGACGTACACAGAGGATTTCTGAAAGGCTCCATTGAATTTCAATGCATACTTCTTTGAAAAAACTTCGTGGTCTTTTGGGCCCTTTGTGGTAACAAGGTTTTTGCAGTGGACTCATTTTTGCTTTTCCAAAACGGCAAGCATCTGCGAGGTGGCCTCTTGAAGGGCAACCCCAACAGAATCGTGGGAATAATGCATGAGGATGGGCTCATGGCGATTATTAGATACCGTAAACGTCCCGCCCATGTAAGGAATGGTGAGACGAACTGGCAATCCAATCGTTTTTTCTACTTCAGCGCGCGTCAATCCTTCGAGGCCTACCGCACGGTTTTGTAGAGCAAAGACTCTCCCAGGGTCTATGCCAAGCCCCTTAAGATACTCCCACACAGAACGGGTGAGAATCGTGGTAGCCAGGTCCGTTCCCAGAATCAGCACAATCAAATCAGCACGCTGGATAATAGGCAAACTGATTTTCGAAAGCGAGCGACCGAGATCTACAAATACGTAGTCATAGGCGGCCAGCATCATCTGTAAAATAGCCGGCACACGGTCTCCTGGTAAATGGTGAGCCGTTTCGGGGTCGGGGCAGCCAGGCATCAGATAAAAGTACCAGCCAGGGATATGGGGCAATTTTTCGCGAAAGTAGGCTGGCGGAATGGTGTCGGAGCGCTGCATGGACAGAGTCACAATATTGAGATTGTCTTCGTAACCAACGATATTTGCAATGGAGCCAAGCGGTAGAACCAGGTCGACCACAGCCACTTTTTTATCTTTCTGGGTACTGCCAAAACACATGGCCAGATTCGCACATAAGGAAGAAGTTCCTGTCCCACCTTTGGCGCTCATAAAGACCAAAAGGCGGCCTTGTTTGGTCACATTTGTCGTTTTATAGAACAAACGATCCAAAACATTCAACAAGAGGGGGATAGAATTGCTGGATTTAGCAATGTATTCATTGCAGCCTGCGGCCATAAGCATTGAGGATTCTTGCAGGCTGTTGCGCGCCGAAAAGGCAATACAAATGACCGAAGCCGAGCGCTGGTCTTTGTGAATGCGCGATAAAAATTCAAGCGGGGAAAGATCGGGCATGGCAGGTTCAAAGATAATCACAGCCGGACGATCGCGCCAGGCTGAAATCAGGCCTTCTCGCCCTAAGGAGGCGGTGAGGACCTGATAGCCGGCTTTTTGTAGAACGGCTGCCAGATATTTGCGGCTCAATTCATCCTGATCAATCACCAAAACTGGTACTGCCTGATTCACGCTTTCCTCCCCGCTTCATCATCCAACGGTGGCATTAGATAGCCAAAACCAGAACGAGTAACAATATGAACAGGAGTGTGGGTATCTCTCTCGATTTTCTGGCGTAAGCGGGCAATCGTCACCCAAAGAATCTCTTTGTCATCTTTGTATTCGTGCCCCCAAACGCTGGTAAGTAGATCATCTGCCGACAACACTTTGCCAACATTATGTGCGAACTGGAGCAACAAGCGATACTCCGTAGCCGATAAAGAAACCTGTTGATCGCCGCGCCAGACCTCAGCACGGGCAAAATCAATCCGCAAGTCTCCATGGGAGAAAAAGCGCATCTGCCCTGTCTCAGTTAATTGGGCACGACGCAAAACAGCCCGTACTCGCGCTAACAATTCCGTAATCGAGAAAGGTTTGACCAGATAGTCATCAGCGCCCACATCCAGGCCGCGGACGCGGTCGTGTTCTTCGCCCCTGGCTGTCAGGATAATAATCGGCACATTAGAAAATTGCCGGATACGCTGGCAAACTGTGAAACCATCTATCACAGGCATGACAACATCCAGCAGGATCAGATCGGCAGGGGAGGAGGAAAAGAGTTCCAGTGCCGTTCCTCCATCAGATGCAGTTTGGACCTCGTAACCTTCGGTCAGTAAGTTAGCCTCAATAAGACGCAAATAGCGAGGTTCATCATCCACAACTAAGATTCGAACGGGCATATTCACCTCTCGACATTACGTTCTGCATTCAACGGCAAGGTAATATAAAACGATGACCCTCTATTTGGAACGCTACGAGCGAAGATCTGTCCACCATGGGCCTGGATAATTTGCTTGCAAATAAATAACCCCAAACCTGTCCCTCGCAGGGGTCCTTTGTTTTCAACCCGATAAAAACGTTCGAAGATGAAAGGAATGTGCTGGGGTGGAATACCGGGGCCCGAATCAGAAAAAACGACTTCCTGAAACTGGTGACGTTGACGCAAAGTAATTTCAATCGGGCTGCCCGGCGCATACTTGATTGCATTTTCAAATAAATTTGTGAATACCTGGCTGAGTCGAACACTATCGGCTTGAATAGGGCGAGTATTTTCCAAATCAAGAACGATCTTCAAATCAGGATAACGCTCCTGGAAGCGTAACGCAACATCCCGAATGATGGCATCCAACCGAACCGGTTGAAAATCCATGGATAAACTCCCCGTTTTCAACCGCGCCGAATCAAGCATGCGATCAATCAAGCGAATAAGATTGTCTGTTTCCTCATCAATGATAGTCAGGAACTCACGCTGTGTCGCCGCATCCCACGTGGTATCTGTGCGCAAGAGAGAAGTGGTATACCCTTTAATAAACCCCAACGGGGTGTGCACTTCATGAGAAATCGTCGCAATGAAATCATCTTGCAATTGCGCCCGATGCCGCGCCAGATCCAGTTGAGAAAGAGCTCCTGCCAACGCCACCTGCTCAAACCCAAAGGCCACCCGACTGGCTGCCAATAGTGCAAACGGCAATTGTTCTTCAGTAAATGCGGGCCCACCAAAGCGGACAAAGAGCAGCGCCCCCCGTCCAGAAAGCAATTCAAGGGGAAGGCCCAAGCGGTGTGGCGACTGCGTACGATCACTGACATCAGGACGATTAACATCATCGGTTTGGATCCGTCCTGATGCAATGACCTGATTCGCCATCTCTTCTCCCCAGGAGGCATCGGCCCCTTTACTGCGCCCCCGCCCCACTGCTCGCGCATATACCGCCTCAATCAAGTTGCCTTCTCTTTCTGTCTTATAAATTGCAACGTTATCAAAGACAAAATAAACGCGCAAAGAGACGAACAAAGCATCAAAATACTTGTCGAGATCACCCTTGACAGCAGAAACTCCCAATTGTCCAAGTGCTTCCAATGCTTTTTCATTCATTTCAGCCTCATATCACACCCTGAGACGCCAACAACGGGAAGCGAAATTCGGATCCTTTGCCTTCTTCAGAGATTACATCAAGAATGGAACCATGGGCATTGATAATTTCGCGCACCAGGGCCAACCCCAAACCGGTACCACCGTAACGGCGGGTGGCAGAGCCATTCACTTGATAAAACGGCTCAAAGATGGCATCCAGTTTATCGGCGGGAATACCAATCCCTGTATCGCGCACCGAGACCATAATCAGGTTGTCTGACTCTGGTTGGATGGATAGAACTACTTTCCCTCCCGACGGGGTGAACTTGATTGCATTATCCAGTAATTGCAAAATCACCCAGGAAATTTTCTCTTCATCGGCCTGAACCAGCGGTAAATCAGACGGAATCTCATATTCCAGCGTGATACTGCGATTAGCGGCTTTAACTCGAGAATAACTAATGACATCGCTCGCCACCTTAACCAGATTGACTGATTTCAGGTGCAAAGTCATTTCTCCGCGCGCGGCCTGAGAGAACAGGATTAAACTATCTATCAGACTTTCCAATTGATTGGCCGAGCGCTGACTGACCAGTAAGGCATTTCGCTGTTCTTCATTCAAATCGCCCAAGGCGCCAGTCACAAGTAATTCCAGGTATCCTTTAATGTGCGTCAGCGGTGTTCTTAATTCATGGGAAATATTTGCCAGAAAATTTGTCTTAAGTTGGCTCAATTCCGAAAGTTTCTGCATTGCTTCTTGAAGTTCTGCGGTACGTTCCTGGACACGGCGCTCCAGAAAACGATTGGCATCTTCAAGAGCATTGCGCAACTCAATAATTTGCTTTGTAATTGCATGATCCAACTGACGGCGGTCTATTGCGCCTAACTCAATGAGAGCCTCACCAAGATAAACCTTCCTACCTGACGTTTCTTGTTCTTTTTGATAGGCAAGCGCTTTTTGGAGAGTCTGCTCCGTAATCGTGCCACTTTGTACAAGGTACTCTCCCAATCGAGGAACAAGAACTTCAGGAGTAAGCGGCGTTGTCATAGCAGTTTCTCGGCCTCCCATACCCAATGCCCGCCAACCATCGTGGCAATTGGTTTAATTTCGCGTAATTGTGATACTTCACATTCAAGGGGATCAACTGCCAGCACAATGAGATCGGCCAGGAACCCCGGTTTTAAACGTCCCAGGCGATCTTCCATCCCCGCCGCGTAGGCCGGCCCGATCAGAAAAGCCTCCAAAGCCTGGCGCCGGGTCAGACGCTGTTGCGGGTACCAGCCATTCGGTCCGGGACTGCCATCCGCCCGCTGACGGGTGACAGCCGCATGCAGGCCCCAAAAAGGATTGGGGTGTTCAACCGGAGCATCGGAGCCAAAAGCCAGTTTCGCTCCCTGTTGAATCTGAGTCTGCCACGCATACGCCAGGGCAGCCCGTTCTCCCCATCCCCGTTCGGCCATTTCCATGTCCGATGTCGCATGGATCGGTTGCATGGAAGCAATCACATTCAACTCTGCCACTCGAGGAACCTCCCGAGGATGAAGCAGTTGAAGATGCTCAATGCGATGACGCAAAGCAGGGAATCCATGCTGTCTTTCATAGAGTCTCAACTGCTCGAACGCGTCCAGAACCTGACGATTGGCACGATCGCCAATCGCATGAACAGCCAGGGGCAGATTGGCCTGCGCCGCCCGGCGGCCATACTCGAAAATTGTTTTATCATCCATCAACAGAATACCACAATTTTGGGGCTCGTCAACATACGGTTCCAGCATGGCTGCCGTACGCGGCCCTAAAGCCCCATCTGCAAACAACTTCAAGTGGCCAATGCGCAGCATATCATCTCCCTGGCCACCTTTCAGCCCAAGTTGCAGGAAAATCTCCAGGTCTTCGCGCGGGATGCTTTGTAACACGCGCAAAAACAGACGGCCACGCTGGTGCAGGAGTTGCAAAGCACGAAACGAGACACTGCGGTCGAAGTTATGAACACCCGTCAAGCCCATTTTCCAGAGTTCAGGAATAGAACGAGCCAGCATTTCGGCCAGTTCATCGGGCTGGGGAGCCGGGATAGCCGCCTCTACCAGGCTCATGGCTTTCTCAAAGAGAATGCCGGTCAGGTTACCGCGCGCGTCACGCTGCAAACTGCCTTCCTCAGGATCACGCTGATGCTTCTTGATTTTTGCCAAACGCAAAGCCATGGAATTGGCCCAACCTGCATGCAACGATTTGGCTGTCAGATAAACAGGATTCAGCGGGGCAACCGCATCCAAATCGGCAGCAGTGGGCCAGACCCCACCCCACAGGTTCTGATTCCACCCGTGGCCAACAATCCACTCACCCGGTCGGGCCAGTTTCTCTGTCTCGGCAACTCGGGCCAAAATCTGCTCTTTGGTTGGCAATTCGCAATCAAGTTTTTGTAAACTCAACGTCCAGTGCTCAAGGTGCAAATGGGCATCCGTCAGGCCAGGCATGACGATCAGGCCCCGCATGTTGATTCGTTCCGCCTGCGGATACGCACCCAGCAGTTCCTCGCCGCCCACTGCCAGAATTTTTCCGCCTTCAATGACCAAAGCAGAAACCTGGGAGAAATCTGGATCAAAGGTGTGGATGCGGGCATTGTGCAAAAGCAACATGGGAACCTCAATCGTTCAAAAGACGACCCAACAAGGCCTCTAATTCCTCGTCTGAGTAATAGTGAATGGTGATACTTCCCCCCTTCCGCCCGGCACGCAAAGTGACTTTTGTGCCCAAACTGGCGCGCAGCCGTTCTTCCAGGGCGGTCACCTCCGGCGCTGGTTTGGGGGCAGGTTTCGGAGCGGCCTTCTCACCCGATAATTTGCGCACCAGTTCTTCCGTCTGCCGCACATTGAGTTCCTGAGAAAGGATAGTGCGCAAAACAGCGGTTTGCGCTTCGGGCGTGGGCAAAGCCAGCAAAGCACGAGCATGACCTTCTGAAATCCGGCGCTCAATCAGAGCATTTTTTACCGAATCAGGGAGTTTGAGTAAGCGCAGCGTGTTGGTAACAGCCACCCGGCTGCAACCTACTTTGGCAGCAATTTCCTCATGAGAAAGGCCGAAATCCTCCGCCAGTTGACGATAGGCCTCGGCTTCTTCGAGGACCGAAAGGTCAGAACGTTGCACATTTTCGATGATCGCCAATTCCAGGCGCTGCTGATCGGTGGCCTCGCGCACCATGACCGGTACCGCCGTCAACCCGGCCAGCCTGGCTGCCTGCAAGCGACGCTCGCCCGCAATCAGGAGATAATTCCCCTCCGCGTTGGCCGGCGTGACAATCAACGGTTGTAACACCCCGTGTTCCCGCACAGAGGCCGTCAATTCTTGCAATTCGTCCGCATCCATCACCCGGCGCGGCTGGCGCGGGTTGGGTAAGACTTTTTCGACAGGAACCATCACGATTCCCTTTTCTGCAAGAGCAGTTTCCTCCCCCGGCAACAACGCCCCTAACCCTCGTCCAAGACCCGATTTTGGTGCCATCTTCCTTTCCTCCGTCTTTTCCAAGCGATCATCAACCGGCAGCCTGCTCCTTCAGCAGGCCATCGCCAATCAAAATCTCGCGCGCCAGCGCCTGGTAGGCCTGCGCCGCAAGCGAGGTCGGCGCATACGCCGTTACCGGCAATCCGTAAGAAGGCGCCTCGGCCAGACGAACACTACGAGGAATAATCGTTTTAAACACCTGGTTCTTAAAGTACTTGCGCACTTCATCAACCACATCGCCCGAAAGATGCGTACGGCTATCAAACATGGTCAAAACAACGCCGCGAATCTGCAACTCAGGGAAAACAGCCTGTCGGACGCGCTGGATGGTGCGCGTCAACTCTCCCAACCCCTCCAGCGCCAGGTACTCACACTGGACAGGAATCAAAATGCCATTCCGGGCAGCCGTCAATCCATTGAGGGTCAACAAACCGAGAGAAGGGGGACAATCAATCAAAATATAATCATACCGCTCGATCAAAGCAGCAAGGGCTTGCCGCAACTTTGCCTCGCGGCCTATTTCGTTCACCAGTTCCACCTCAGCCCCCGCCAGCGAGGGGGAGGCAGGCAAAATAGACAAATTGAGACGCGGGTTATACAGCACATGCGCAGAGGCTGGCGCATGCCCCAAAATCACCTCATACGTTCCCCCTTTGATCGTATGCTTATCAATCCCCAGCGAGGAAGTTGCATTCGCCTGGGGATCAACATCCACAATCAAGACGCGCTGTTGCATGCCTGCCAGCGCCGCGGCCAGGTTAATCGCCGTGGTAGTCTTGCCCACTCCACCTTTTTGGTTTGCCAGTGTATAGACTCGACCCACTAGAGAACCTCCACAAGACAAGATTGAATCTCTTCACGCGTGGGAACGCCGGCCAAGCCAACGCGGGTTACCGAGAAAGAAGCCAGATGCGCAGCGAAGCGACCCGCCGCCCAGGGGTCCCGCGTGACGTACAAACGCCAGAAGAACGCCGCAGCGAAAATATCGCCTGCGCCAGTTGCATCTACCTCTTCCTGCACCGGTACGCTAAAGCGACGCGAATCCCCATGCCAGTAAACTCGCGCGCCCGAGGCACCTTCAGTGACCGCCAGCACCGGCGTCAAAGCACTCAGCCGTTCAATTTCTCCTTCGTCGCCCCCCACATCCTCCACACTCAAGACAACCGCCCCGGCTTTCGGAAGCATCTTTTCTGCTTCTGCCCAGGGCACCGGTCGAACACGCCCCTGCTCATCCCAGGCACGCATCCACCCCTGGGGAGTCAGCCCCAAAATCGAACCGCTCCAGGGGACGTTCACCAACAATTTGGCTTCTTGCGCCACCGGTCCCAAATGCACAATTGGAGCACGCCGCCAAATTTCAGGAACATGCGCCAGGGTAATATCCGGCGCAACATGATGCACGAACTGGACCCGGCCCTGAGGGGTATAGAGATTCTCGAAAGTCGTGCTGCGATCCGTGGCTGTGTTCCAGACCTGAATTCCAGGCGGAAAATTCAGAGGCAATTCCTCCCCAAAAACTGTCACCACGCCCACCCGCAACCCCAACGCATGCGCCGTCAGGGCACTATAAGCAACCGTTCCACCCAGGCGCTTTTCCTGTGTGGGGAGTAGATCACAAACAAGGTGACCAATAACAAGATAATCTACCGGCTGAAGTGGAAGAACGACAGACATAGGTAAATTATACACTGAGCAACCCCATTACAGGGCAAATGAAGCATCAATGCTACCTGCCAACATCAATGATTGAATGACTCGAGAAAACCTGACCCAAAAGCCAGGAATTCATCCTCTCGTCCTTGCATCCACCATCTTGATTCCCCGCCCTGACACGAATACGAATAAGCAAAATCAAATATCTCCCGAGCCTTCCCCTCTTGCACGTCAGAACATGACGGCGCAGATGGCCGGTCGTGCGTGGGAGGCACACTCCCGCGCAAACGTTGCCTGGCAACCCGCGAGCGGGCAGGCAGTGAAAAAA
>Ga0068676_1005122_pt1 | contig 13716 bp, 11 predicted proteins | sample YNPNP_1400MetaT_FD_73472 | JGI IMG/M metagenome (GOLD analysis project Ga0068676, IMG submission 73472) | Anoxygenic and chlorotrophic microbial mat microbial communities from Yellowstone National Park, USA - YNP NP_1400 MetaT (Metagenome... ...
AGTAATCAGTGTGGTCAAGTACTAGCCCCGGATGAGACCCAGAGTTTTCAGGTGCTAGCCCTGAGATCCACCGCTGCACCCACCACCTCAACCAGGCTCGCGGCGTCGAGGCCGTGCGCCCGCAGCACTTCATCGTTCTGGCCGCAGCGCGGGATCTCCGTTACACCGAACGAGCGCGCACCTTCCAGGCCCGTCAATCCCAGACGCGCGATTGCGGCCAGCAGGTACTCGCCCTGTCCGCCCGTAATGTAGTGGTTGTCGAGGGTGAAGACGTAGCGGCAACCGGCTACCGTCTCACGGAGCCAGTCCTCGTCAACCGTGTTGAGCCAGGGCAGATTGACCACCTTGAGGCCGATGCCGCGCTCCGCGAGGAGCCTGGCAGCCTGCACTGCCTCGGACAGCAGCACCGGTCCGTACCCGAACAGCACCGCGTCACGCCCTTCGGTCAAGGCAACGCCGCGGCCCGGTTCGAGCGCATAGCCCGGCGGTAGTTGGTAGGGCACGGCACAGGGGATCGAGACAAGGCGCAGGTAGCCGCTGCCCTGGTGCCGATTCACCAGATAATCCAGAGCCAGCGCTACTTCTTCCTCGCACGATGGCTCGATCAGCAGCATACCCGGATTGGCAGCGAGAATAGCGATGTCGCGCACGCTCTGGTGCGAGTGGCCGGGAGCGCCGGGCAGCAAACCGGCCAGTGAGCCGACGTAGATAACCCTGGTGCCTTCGGTGGAGTTGTTGTATATCTGCTCGTTGGCCCGCGGCGGCATGAAGCAGGCGAAGGAGTGGCAAATCGGCAGTAACCCGCGCAGGGCCATGGCACCGGCCTGGGAGACCATATCTTGCTCGGCGATCCCGCATTCGATAAAGCGGTCGGGAAAACGTTCCTCAAACGGCAGCAACCCGGTATCGAGGGCCAGGTCGGCATCCAGGGCCACGATCCGCGGGTTGCGCTCGGCCTGCTCGACCAGGGCGCGGGCATAGGCCGGGATTAGCCGCTGGGCGCCGTCGAGGACCGGCCGTGGTGGACACGGCGTTGACTCCAGGCGCACCGGTGCCGCGTCTACTGCGCCGAGCAGCGCATTGGCCCGCGCGATCAGTTCCTCGGCGGCGCTGGCGTATTCCTCCGGCGTGGGCGCGCCACTATGGTAACGGTACAGCCGTTCGCCTGGCTCCAACGCCGTGGCTTCCATGAAGGAAACCCCTTTGCCTTTAACCGTATCGGCAATGATGATTTTCGGGCGCCCGGTGACAGCTCGCAGTTCGGCGAGCACACGGCCCAGCGTGGCCATATCATGGCCATCGCAGCGGGCCACGTGCCAGTCAAAGGCGCGCAACTTCGCCTCAAGGTTTCCCAGGCTGCTCACCTGCTCGACCCAGATGTCCGACTGGATCTTATTGTGGTCAACAATGACCGTAATCTCCTCCAGTCCGCGATTCGCGGTGGGTTGGAGCGACTCCCAGAACTGACCTTCCTGCAATTCGCCATCGCCGGTGAGCACAAATATCCGTCCGCGCTGGCCCAGTCTGCGTCGGGCGAGAGCCATGCCGCGGGCCTTGGAGATGCCCATACCCAGCGATCCGGTGTTGGTGTGCATATGAGGCGTGCTCACGTCAGGATGCCCGGGCAAGCCCCCAAGACGGCGCAGGCGGTGGATCAGGTCGAACTCCAGCAGCCCTAGCCCGATCAGCACGGCGTACTTGGCGGGCGCATCGTGGCCTTTGGAGGAAAAGAAGATATCGCCATCGCCGCGTTCACTCTCGCCAGGACGATCAAGCTCCTCAAGAAACAGCCAGCTCAGGATGTCCAGCGAGCTAAAGCTGGTGCCGAGATGCCCGGATCCGGCGCGCATAATCATATACAGGGTGTTGATGCGGCAAAGGTCGGCGAAGATCGCTGCTCTCTGCGCGGCGGGGATGCGCAGGCTTCGGGCGCGTTGGAGTTCATCGGCGGGCACGAACCAGAGGACGGTCACAGGATCACTCCAGCTTGGAATTGACAGGAAACGGCGGTTCCGGGACTTCAGGCAGGGTAGCCAGGCCCTGGCGCAGTAACTCCTCGGCGATCAGCCAGTCCATCCGGTCATTCAGGTCTACACCCTCGGCTCCCCGGGTCAGAAACGGCGCAATCACCGTACCGGCAATAGTCCCGCCTTCCAAAACGACGCGACTCCAGGCGATCTCGAGGCTGGCATTCTGCACATAGACCTCGGGCAGCGCCTGGTATTGCTGACTATGCCAGGGGATGCCGACAGGATGCAGGAGCAGGGGCGCCATGCGGTCACCGTGGATGACCCACATTTTACCGGGATGTTGCCTGACCTTTTCCACGGCGCGGATCGAGTCAATGCCAGGGGTGGCGAGAAATTGCGCCCAGCAACGGCGGATCGTCTCGGGCTGGCGGAAGGGACTGGTAGGCCGCAGGATGCTGAAACAGGCGAACGGGCGGCCCTCATCATGCAGGCGGGCAAGCGTATAGCGCACCCACTCGATATCGGGCGACAGGTCACCGGCATACTCGGCAGGACGCAGGAATGGCACCTCGGCCCCGTAGTGGCGCGCGATCGCGGCAGTATGTTCGTCGTCAGTGGAGACGACTACCGCAGCAAAGACGCCACTAGCGCGGGCGGCGGCGATGGTATAGGCAATCAGCGGGTGGGCGCCAAGGAGCCGGATATTTTTCCCCGGCACGCGCTTTGAGCCCCTACGGGCGGGGATCAAGCCTATCAGGTCGGGCGTATCCATCATACTCGCAGGCGCCAGATACATCAACCGTCCATGCGGCTCCACCGCGCACCAACAAGATGAACATAGATTCTTCTTGGGAGGGCGCAGCCCTCCCAAACCCCCCCACCGGGAGGGGGGATGGGGAAACCCGGTTTCCCCATCCCCCTGCTTTAGCAGCCTATTTTCACGTTAGCTTGCATCTCCAGGGCAAGCTCTCCCGTGGACGCGGGCCATTATACTATAAATTTGGTGAGAGAGAGTCACCCGATCTGGCACCCTGAGCGGGCCGGAGTCTGTTCTGAGCGTAGCGAAGGGCAACGCAGGGGTCGTGTCAAGTGTTCCGGGAACCCTCTCGCACCCTTCGATACACGCTGCGTGCCACCCCGGCCCGCCGCTTTCGTGCCCGGCGCTCAGGCCAGGACGCGACAGGCTCGCGAGCCGCCGGGACGAAGGGGCGGGCGCTCGCTCCCGGTAGCGGCGGCCAGGCCCTGGCCCATCGACCGGTGACCTACACCTGGGTCGGGTCAATGTTGATATAAACGTCCTTGAGTTCGCTGTAGACGTCCAGGGCCTCGGTGCCAGGCTCACGGGTGCCATTGCCCGACTGGCGCAGGCCGCCGAAGGGCATATGAGGCTCGCTCCCATACGTGCCTGCGTTCACTACAACCACGCCGGCCTGCACCTGTTCGCAAAAGCGTACTGCGCGGTGGATGCTACGGGTATGAATGGCTGCAGTCAGTCCATAGGGCGAACGATTAGCCAGTGCCAGCGCTGCCTGAAAGTCTGGAACGCGGTAGAGAATGGTTATCGGCCCGAAGAGTTCCTGGCAAGAAATTGCGGCGTCGGGGTCAACCCCTTCCAGAAGGGTTGGCGCCATATAGAACCCGTCGCAGTGCTCTGGATCATCGAGACGCACCCCGCCGGTGAGCACCGTGGCGCCTGCGGCGCGTGCGGCGGCCACGGCCTGAAGCATGCTCTGCAACTGGCTTTCGTTGATCACCGGCCCAAAGTCATCGTCATCACCGGGGCCAACCTTCAACTGCCTGATGCGCTCGATCAGCATGGCTCGAAACCGCTCATAGACGGCATCGAAAACAATGATCCGGCTGGCGGCGGCGCAACGCTGCCCGGCATTGGAGAAAGCCGAGAGCAGCGCCCACGTTGCCGCCCGCTCCAGATCGGCGTCATCGCAGACCACCAGGGCATTCTTGCCGCCGAGTTCCAGGCTTACCCGGCAGAAGCGTTCACCGGCCACGCGCTGAATGATCCGCCCGACTTCGGTGGAGCCGGTGAAGCTGATCACCCCCACGTCAGGATGGGCCACCAGCGGCGCGCCCGCCTCCTCGCCGTAGCCCTGGATGATGTTAAGCACGCCCGCCGGCAGCCCGCACTCCTGAGCGATCTGACCCACGATCCATGCGGTGCCAGGGGTGTCCTCGGCATTCTTGAGCACGGCGGCGTTGCCACAGATCAGCGCCGGGAAGATCTTCCAGGCCACGTTGGCGATCGGCGTATTGGCGGCGATGATCAGCCCGGCCACGCCGATCGGCATGCGCACCGTCATAGCATACTTGTTCGGCGTGCCGCTCGTCGTGGTGCGGCCATAGAGTCGCTGACCCTCACTGGCATAGAACAGCCCACACTGGATCGCGCCGCTCACTTCGCCTAGCGCCTCTTTGAGGGCCTTCCCGGTTTCGGCAGCGACGATCTGCGCGATCTCCTCGCGGCGCTGCTCCATGCGCACCACCATGCGATGCAACAGCAGGCCGCGCTGCACGGCGGGGGTGCTGGCCCAGGCGGGCTGGGCCGCCCGCGCGGCGGCCACGGCCGCCGCCACGTCGGCGGCCCGCGAACGGGCCACCTCGCACAGCGGCTGCCCATCGGTGGGGCGCAACTTGGTGAAGCGCCCACCATCAACGGCCAACGTCTCGCGGCCGTTGATCCAGTTCGTGATCAACTCGGGAAGCATGCCGTTTACTCTGGTTCCATCACCAGGCAGTCCATCCGCCATCAATCACCAGGTTCGCGCCGGTCATATACGATGACGCATCGGAGGCCAGAAAGATGATTGCCCCATTATACTCATCTTCGCGAGCCATTCTGCCGAGCGGCACCCTGGGCAGATAGCCCGCCAGGAACTGCTCGTCCTGGTGGTTGAAGACGCCGGCGAAGGTAACAGTGTTGACGCGCACGCCCCGCGGCGCCCAGTAGGTCGCCAGGTAGCGGGTGAGATTGAGCAATGCCGACTTCGAGGCCGAATATGCGACGGGCTTATAGAACGGCGCCCCGCTGACCGCGCGATAGGCGTAGATGCGTTGATCGGGTGAAACCAGGCCGTAGATGGAACTGATATTGATGACCGAACCGCGTCCGGCCTGGGCCATACGCCCCCCGATCACCTGGCAGGTAAGGAAGACGCCCTTCACGTTCACTGCCATAACTTGATCCCAGGACTCTTCGGGATAGCTCTCGAACGGACCATTCTCAGCCGCCGGGGCATCGGGCGGCGAATCGAGGGCGGCATTATTGATCAGAATGTGGGGCGTACCCAGTTGGGCCTCGATCTGTACCAAAGCTGCCTCGATGTCGGCCCGCCGCGTGAGGTCGGTCACCAGAGCGATGACCCGGCCAGGGAGCGCACCGAAGCGCTCGGCCAGCAAGGCATCGTCCCGGCGCCGGTCAAGGATCGCCACGTGCGCGCCACGGGCGGCCAGCGTCGCGGTAAACTGACGCCCTAGCTGCCCAAGACCGCCGGTGACGACAGCGACGCGCCCGGCGACACTGAAGAGCGGATCGGATCTCATAGATGCTGCTCCTGGTGTGCCGCCACAAACAGATCACAGACCTCGCGAACGGCGCCATAGCCGCCTGGCGTGGTGGTGCGCAGACGCGCGAGGGACGACACGGCAGGATGGGCATCATGCACTACGATCGGCAACGCAACCGCCACCAGGCAATCGCGGTCATTCACATCATTGCCCACAAACGCGGCCTGTTCTAGCGACAGCCTGGCCTCGGCAAGCACAGCCTCCAGAGCGGCACGTTTATCGTGTACGCCCTGGAGGCAGCGAATCTTGAGCTTGCGACAGCGGGCCGACACCACCGGATTCTCTTCGGTCGAGATCACCACCGTTTGCAACCCGAGGCGTTCGAGGAGGCGCAGGCCGATCCCATCGCCACGCCAGCAGCGGACGTACTCAGCGCCATCTTCGGCCACCAGCACCGTATTATCGGTGAAGACGCCATCAAAGTCGAAGGCGACCAGACGGATCCGGCGCATCAGGGTGGCAAGCTCAGCGTCCATCACCGGCGGACCTCTTCAAGGATCTCAAAGCGCACCGGCTCGTCGGCGGCCAGCGGCTGTTTCAGGGCGCGGCCCAGCACCCGATCAATCTCAAAGGGTGGCAGACCCTCGGCGGGGGACTTAAAGGCCACGTCCCTGGCGGTGAGCACGTGGCCGGCGGGCAGGTCACGGGCGGCGACGATCATCTTCCCCATTTTGCGGATCGGCCCGGCCTCTGCGGGCAGGACTCGCTTGATCCCATCGCCGAGCGCAATCCGGGTTCGGCGCAGGTCGCGGATCATCTTAGACATGCCGATCGGCTCAAGTGAAAGGGCATGGTCGGTACCCTTCCAGGTATGGTTGAGCGTGAGATGCTTCTCGATGATGCGGGCGCCGAGCACATAGGCCGCCACCGACATCGCGATGCCGTTATAGTGGTCGGATAGCCCGATCACCGTCTCGGGGAAACGCTCGCGGAGAGTAGTGATGACCCGCAGGTTCATCTCCTCGGGCTGGGTGGGGTAGGTGGCGGTGCAGTGGAGGAAAGCCAGTTGGGGGTTAATCGGCGCCACGGCATCGTAGGCACGCTGGATATCCTCCATGAGCGCGCCACCGGTGCTGACAATCATCGGCTTGCCGATCCGGGCCACGTGCTGTAGCAGCGGGATGTTCTTCAAGTCTGCCGAGGCGATTTTATAGCATGGCATCTCCAGTTCGGCGAGGAAATTGGCGCTGGGGACATCGAAGGCGGTCGCAAAGAAGGTAATACCCAGATCACGGGCATAGCGCTGGAGTTCAACATACTCATCCCGTCCGAACTCAAGAAACTCGCGATGTTCGCCATAGGTAGCGCCGAAGCTATGCTCGTTCTCGTAGGGCTTGTTGAACATCGCCGCGGTGAAGAGCGAGCGATTGTCGCGCTTCTGCAGCTTCACCGCATCGGCGCCGCAATCGCGGGCGGCGCGGAACAGGGCCTTGCACTTCTCGACATCGCCCTGGTGGTTGTGGCCGATTTCGGCGATCACATAGCAGTCGCTGGCGTCGGAGATGGTCGTCTGATCAATCGTGAATGTGCGGGGCATAGGATTCTCCTGAGATTAGCTAGTGGCCAGCGGTGGTCTCCGTGGCCCGAGCCGGCCGCGCAGTCCGTCGGCCACGGCCGTGCGGATCAGCGCCAGGCGCGTGCAGAGTTGCTGTGGCGCGACGCCGCGGGCCAGGGCGAGCACGGCCTGGAGCGTCAGAAAGAGTGTGAGATTGAGCAGGTAGCGCCAGCGCCAGCGCACTGTGTAGCATCGATCGTACCATACCAGGTTACGGATGGTGTAGAAGACCCGGTCCTCGGACACGGCCGGGTCGAGCAGCGCTGGGATGCGCTGTGCTCCGACCTGCACGTGCCACGAGCGGTCGACATCGTCGACAATGCTAGTGGCCACCAGGTAGATGTCCCCGCCGGCCCGGCTGATCCGCGTCGTATACTCGCGATCGTCAATGTAGAGGACGTAGCGCTCGTCCGGCAGCCCCACCCGATCTACCCAGGTGCTTGAGAACAGCAACCCGCCATAGACGGCGTAGTCGATGCGCTTGATGGGGGCGGCCAGGCGCTGTGGACGTGCCGTGGACCTTCGCCGTAGCAGTCGGCCGCTGAGCATGCGCGGGATCTCGCCAGAGCTGAAGCCCATGAAGCTGTCGGGGCGGCCGGTGGTTAGCACGGCGTCGGCGTAAACGACCTGCAGGTACTTCGCGCGGTCAGGGCGTAGGGAGGCGAACAGGTACTGGTCGCTTTCGCCAAGCAGGCGTCGCGCGCGCAGCAGCTGCGCCAGGGCGTCGGGGCGCGGCACGTTGTCGTCGTCGAGCAGCCAGATCAGATCGTAACCGAGGGCGACGGCACGAGCTATGCCGGCCGCATAGCCGGCTGCCGAGCCTCGGTTCTCGTGAAGTGTGACGCCGATAGTGCCGGGCGCCACCGTCGCAAGGCGCGTGTCTAGATCGTAGGGGGTGCCGTTAGCTACCACCACGACCGCGCTGAGCGAGGCCTTCTGGGATTTTAGCCCTGTCAGCACCTGCTCAAGCAACTGCCAGCGCTCGCCGTAGGTCACCACGACGGCGCAGACCGTCGGCTGCACAGGGCTCATTTGTGGGCCACCAGGCGCAGTTCGTCACCTGCCTCCAGATCGCGCCGCAGCCGCCGACGCACCTCACGCTCGAAGCTGGCGGCCTGGATGCGGCTCTCGCGCGAGACCGAGCCATACGCGTTGCGCTGGTGGCTCTGGAACTCAAACACGTTCAGGGCATTGAAGTAAGAGATCCGCGCGTTTGTGCGCCACTCGGCTCGCACGAATCCCGCCCTCTGCGCAGCTGTAGCAAGGAGCGCACCGCTAAAGAGGCATAGATGACGGGGTGCATCAAGACCGATCCAGAGCATCCCAAAGCGTTGGTGACCGAGGCTCCTTGTGTTGGGTGTTAACATAAGCACCTGGCCGCCAGGTCGTAAGATACGGCGTACCTCGCGCAGCATCTCGACCGGGTCGGGCACGTGCTCGATCACATGCATCATGGTCACAACGTCAAAGTGGTTGTCCGGGTAGTGCTGCTCCTCGAGTTTGCCGAGGGTTACCCGCAGGCCACGTGCGCGGCACACCGCCACTACCTCCTCGTCGGTGTCGATCCCCTCGGCATTCCAGCCAAGGCGCCCCATCGTCTCGACCAGGATGCCAACGCCACAGCCGACATCGAGCAGGTGTCCGCCCGGCTGGGCCCGCAGCTGCAGGACACTGTGGTCAAGCCGCTCGCGCCAGTTGGGGAAGAGCGGCACGGCTAGCCCCAGCGCCCGGTCAAGTAGGCCGACCCCGGCGCCGTAGCCGTAGGCGTTGGCAAGGTAACCACGACGCACCCCGGCCTTGACCCTGGACACCAGTCCCTGCTTTGGCGGGCCGGGAGGAGCCTTGCGCCTCGCATAAGCCGCTGTGTAGACGAGATGCAAGGCCTGTGGCGCGGGTCGTGGATCGAGATAGATCAGGCCGCAGCTTGCACAGGTATGGAGTGTCCAGACGCCTGGTGCGCCAAAGAGATAATCAGTCAGGCCGGCATAGGCCGTCACGCGATCCACCGAGCCACATATCGGGCATCTGCCAAGCGTCTCGGTCGCTATCTCATCCGCAGCCTGGTCAATCGTGTGAGTCACGGGTACTACCTTCGGGTTTCAGCTGCCGGGCGCCTTGCAAGATCGTGGTTGGAATCAGGACGGCCAGAGCCAGGGCATACTGGGCGCTCACGCCGAGGGCCAGGCCGACGATCCCGAACCACTGCAGGCCAGCAAACCGTAGTCCAATCCCAATAACGGTCGCCGCGGCGCCGATAATCGTCGGGGTAATTGTCTCACCGCGGGTGTAGCAGGCCGCATTAAGCACCGTCGCAGCCGGGCTGACCACCAACTGCCCGCCAAGGGCAACCAGGATCAGCCACAGCAGTTGCACATTCTCGTCGGTGACGTTGCCATGTCCGACCAGGAGGTGCAACGCTGCCTGACCAACCAGGACAATGGCCAGCAGACCCATAAGCATCAGCCCCAGGATCTCGAAGAAGTGCCGCCAGTAGACGCGCTTGAACTGCGTCCACTCGCCAGCCTCGGCGAGGCGCGCCATACGCGGCACCATTGGCGCGACGAGCGATTTCGCAATCACCTGCTCGACGGAGCCATAGAGCTGGATACCGAGGCTGAAGAGCGAGAGGCTGCTGGCCGGGGCGAGTGAGGCGAAGGCCCGGTCGGTGACGTAGGTCACCTTATAAAATGACGCACCGGCAAGCATTGGCAGCGCGCGTCGCCACGCAGTACCCAGACTCGGGCTGTGCCAGTCTGGGACAAGGTAGCGGCCCAGTCCAGGTAGCAGCAGGACGAACTGCAGCAGCGGGCGTGCAGCCATCACCAAAGCCGCCCCGACGACCCCACCTCTCGGTAGCACAACCACCAGGGCAATCAGACCGGCTAGATTGCCGAGGAGCGTGTTGATCTCGACCTGCACGAAGCGTCCTTGCGATCGATAGTAGCACCAGGTCACCACCACCAGCAGGTTGAGCACCAGAGAAGCCATCGAGATGCGGGTCAGTGTGATGGTCAGCCGGGTCGTCTCCGGCGCAAAGCCTGGGACGACTATCGGCACCCAGAGCTGTGCAGTCATAGCGAGCAATGTGGCGAGGGCCAGGGCGCCAAACCCGAGCCCGTGTAGCGCGGTCCACGTGTCGGCACGGGCCCGCTCGGGGTCTTGCGGGGCCAGCACCGGAACGAAGACGTTGAGCAGTGGGCCCGTGACGATCGAGAGCACGAACTGCGGCAGGATCATGCTCGCAACCAGCCCGTCGGTGAGGGTTCCGGGGCCAATCACGACAAGGATATACCACTGAAAAGCGAACGCCAGCAGCAGGTTGAGCACCACGAGGACGCCGATCAGCAGGGCCGGGAGCCTCGCATAGGCTCGCTGGAGGGTTAGCTGGAACATGGGGGGAGGCACCTGTCATGCACGCCGTCGCGTTGAGGTCTTGCCTGGGTCGCATCCTGCCGGTGGCCCTGGCTTCCAGGGGCATGGCTACGCAGCGACTGGCCATCAGCGCCGCTCCAGTTCGATCGAGCGCACCAGCAGTCCCCGGTCCAGCCCCCCCTGAACTGGCTGCTCGTTCACAAAGTGGAGATGCACCGTGTGTAGCCCGGGCGCGAGCGTCACGTTGACCTCGACCGCTGTCCAGCCCTGGTCGTCGCTAATGTACCCTTGCTGGAGCAGGCGCCCGTCCAGACCCAGCAAATACTCTGCTGGCGGAGGCCCGCGGTGACGCAGGTCGGCTCGCAGGCTGTAGGCGCCTTCCGTGGGGACCTCGAAAATCGCCACCGCCTCGCCGTTGCGCCAGAGTAGCCCCTCGCTGTCGGGTGGCTGGTTGCCGGTGAGGGCAAAGGCTTCGTCGAGGCGCGTCCCCGAGTCGGCGCCAAGATCGGAGAAGGCCGTGATAAGGAGCAGTTCAGCTCCGTTCACTCGACCGTGTTGGCCAACGGTCTGTGGGGCAGCATCAGGGGCCAGTTGGCACAGGCGCTCGACATAGGTCCGGGTTTTCGGGTCGCCAGTGATGACCGCGCTGATCACCTGGCGGAAGCGATCAGCACGGCCGAGGCCGTAGCCAGACAGTTCGGCGCGCGCGTACCATGTGAGCGCATCGGTATGATTGCCTTGCTGAAAGCTGGCTCGGGCAAGGTCGGCGAAGTTGGCGGGCGCAAAGCCGGCCTTGCCCCACAGCGCCAGGGCATCGGCAGACTGCCCGGCCGACTCGTAGGCGAGGGCCAGGGCGTAGAGGGTGAGCAAGCTGTCGGGCTGAAGCTGTAGGGCGCGATTGAGGGCATCGATCGCGGCGGTATGGTGGCCCGCAAGGATGTGGGCCTCGGCCAGGCGGCGTAGGGCGAGAGGATTGCCAGGGGCGATACTGCTGGCCCGTTTGAGGGCTAGCGTAGCCTGAGCCAGCAGGTCAGGCCGGTTGGGGGCGGTATGGGCCCGGACGAGAGCGTATGAGCCGTAGCTCAGGTAGATCGCCGCCAGCAGCGGTTGCGCGAGTAACGCAGCGAGCAGAGTTGCCACCAGCACAATGATGAGCCACCAGAACCTCCGCTGCCGTGTGCCGACGGTGTGGCGAGTCGCGGCAACGCTGCCGGGTGGATCTGGTTGGCGAGAACTCTGGATACTCATAATAGCTTTATGCTGCGTAGTTAATGAGCAGGCTCACTGCGGCAAGTCCGCGAGACGACGCTAAAACGCCAGACCATCATAGCAGAGACTCTCCCGGCGCCAGGCGAGGCGCATCAGGGCCGGATCTGCACGTAGGTGGCGCCAGCCTGCACGTTCACTACTACCGTCCGCTCGTTGACCGGGCACTCCACCGGCCCGCCATCGCGGTTCGCGCAGCGGACGGGGCCGTCGGCCGGTAAGGGGATATGCACGACCTGCGGCTGGTCGCTCCACAGAACGACGACGTGGGCGTCACTACGCCGCAGCACATAGCCTTCGACACTCTCCGGCACCCCCATTAGGGGCTGCAGATAGCGCGCCCCGGCCAGCGTGCGGCTGGCATGCCGGTAGGCGAAGTAGGCCGGTCGCGGCACCAGCGCGTCGCCCGGCTCGATCAGCGCGGTGTTGTGGTATGAGTCACTGTCGTAAACATACCAGATATCAGCGGCCAGCCCGTCGCGCAGGGCGCGGGGAAAAGTCCGTGACAGGTAATCGGCCTGGGCCCAGCGACACTCCGGGGTGATGGCGCCTGGACAGAGCAGCGCGCCCTCGGTGCGCAGCAGCGGTCGCTCGGCAATCCCGTAACGGGCCAGCACACCCCGCAGATAGGCCGGGCGCCAGTCAACCCGCGGGCCCAGGTCCGGCTGGCCCGGAATGCGCCAGAAAGTATACCCGTGAAACGAGAGCATGTCAAACGCCGCGCCGGCCCCCGCGACGAGCATCCCTTCGAGGAAGCGCCCCGGCGCGCTGGCCGGGTCCTCGGGGCGGTAGGGCCGGTCGAGCAGCAGCCCGCCGTTGAGCACGACGGCGTTGGGGTTGGCGGCTTTGATGGCCGGGTAGACCACCTTGAGCATCTCGCCATAGGCTCGCCCGCCGTAGTAGGGGTCGGTGGTGATGCCCCAGCAGCCGAAAACGGAGTCGTCCGCGAACACGGGGGCGTCGGGTTCGTTGCCGAGTTCCCAGTAGCGCACGTTGTAGGGCGGCCCGCTGTAGCGCCGCGCGACTTCGGCCATAAAGCGGGCGAAGTCCTGGTAGTGCGCCGGGTTGATCGGCGCGCAGTCGGCCGTGTAGGGCGCCGTGGCCCAGGAGGGGCTGCCGCGAACGATCACGATCAGGTTCACGCCCAGTTCACTCGCGGTGCGCATGTCTTGCTCGATGACCTGTACGTTCGGGTGATCCCAGCGGTAGCCGCCGCCGCGCTCAGGCTCGATGTGTTTCCATTCCAGGGCGTTGCGGCGCACCCAGGCCGTGCCCGACACGCTCATCAGCCGTAGCCCGCGGTCGGTGGTGAGTTGCGACATTTCGACGCCGAAGACATGCGGGACGGCATTGCCGGGCTGGCGGAGCAGCGGCAGGTAGATCCGCGCCGGGTCCTGGGCGCGCAGGGCAAGGACGGGGATGCTGATGAACAATCCGGCGATCAGGAGGGCTGCGATACGCAAGGAATGCTGGCGCATAGGGCTGGCTCAAAGGATGGGGTTGAGGTCGAGGCCGTTACAAATAAGGCTCTGCGCGCGTGCTGCCCCTCTCCCAACCTCCCCCCGCTGGGGGGAGGAGTCGGGTGCCCTCCCTCAACGGGGTAGGGTGGGGGCGCAGAGTTGATGTGAAACCCGGTCGCCGCGTGCTGCCCCCCTCCCGGCCTCCCCTCGCTGGGGGGAGGAGTCGGATGCCCTCCCTCAAGAGCTAACGTGAACATGGGGGAACCAGGTTCCCCCACGTCCCCGGGAAGGTGAGGGCGCATCCCTTGCGCAGGGGGCTGGGGAAACCCGCTTTCCCCAGCCCCCTGCGCAAGGGAGGGTTTGGGAGGGCGCAGCCCTCCCAGGAACAACCTGATTTTCATTCCGTCGGTGTGCGGCGCAGCCGCATGGACGGCTGATGTGCCAGCGTATTGGAGCTAGAGGCATGGTTTCGGCGCGCGGCCCCTTGTGCGCACCGGCGTGGCAGGAGGCG
>Ga0068676_1010198_pt1 | contig 12507 bp, 10 predicted proteins | sample YNPNP_1400MetaT_FD_73472 | JGI IMG/M metagenome (GOLD analysis project Ga0068676, IMG submission 73472) | Anoxygenic and chlorotrophic microbial mat microbial communities from Yellowstone National Park, USA - YNP NP_1400 MetaT (Metagenome... ...
CTGGCGCTTCTCCGCGCGGCGCAGCCGGGCGGCCGTCTCCTGGGCATTGACGCCGATCCCGCCGCCCTCGCGGCCGCCCGGGCGCGCCTGACCGCCGCGGGCCTGCCCCCTGGCAGCTTTGTGTTGCACCACGGGCGCTTCGCCGACCTTCAGGCGATCGCGACGGCTCACGGCTTCGCCCCGGTTGACGCCGTGCTGCTCGACCTGGGCGTCTCCTCGCACCAGCTTGACACCCCGCAACGGGGCTTCAGTTTCTCCGCCGAGGGGCCCCTCGATATGCGCCTGGACCCCACCGGCGGCCCCACCGCCGCCGATCTGGTCAATCAGCTCGCTGAGCGCGAACTGGCCGATCTGATCTACCGCTACGGCGAAGAACGCGCCTCGCGTCGCATCGCGCGCCTGATCGTCGAACGGCGACGCCAGGCGCCCATCACCACCACCGCCGACCTGGCCAACCTGGTGCTCCGCGCGGTCGGACGGGGCGGGCGCGAGCGGATTCATCCCGCCACGCGCACCTTTCAGGCCCTGCGTATCGCCGTGAACCGCGAACTCGAGCAACTCGAGGCGGCGCTGCCGCAGGCCGTGGAGTTGTTGCGCCCCGGCGGACGCCTGGCGGTGATCAGCTTCCATTCGCTCGAAGACCGCATGGTGAAGCAGTTCTTCCGCGCCGAGTCGGGCTATGGCGGCAGCGCTAACGCGCGCCCACCCCGCCTGACCATCATTACCCGGAAACCCATCGAGGCCGGCGCCGCCGAGGTTGCCGCCAATCCTCGCGCCCGCAGCGCCCGCCTGCGGGTCGCCGAACGTCGCGCCTGAGCGCCACCGCTCGAGCGCCGGAGACAGGAGCTTGCCGATGGCGGTCAATTCACGTCGCATCTCGTCCATTGAAGGCGCCCGCGCACGGCGCATGGCCCTGCCTCGCTACCTGCGCCTCGATGGTGCGCGTTACCTGCTCGGCCTGGTGATCCTCCTGTGCCTGATGAGCCTGATTGTTCTGGTGCAGACCGGCGTGGTCGCCACCCGGGGGTATGCCATCAGTACGCTCGAGGCGCAGAAGGTGAACCTGCTGCGCGAGCGCACCCGGCTTCAGGAACGACAGGCCCGCGCCCAGTCGCTCGAGCGCATCCGCCGCCGCGCCGAGCAGATCGGGATGCGCCCGGTGCAAGAACAGCAGATCCGCTACATCGAATTGCCCGAATTGCCCGCCGCGGTGGAGACAACGCCGGTTCCGCCTGACGCCGATCCCGATTGATAGCCGTTGGAGAAGGGTGGGGCAACCGGGTTGCCCCACGCTCCTGCCCACAGGGGTCTTCATCAGGTGATACGAAGGGGAGGGTCCGGGAGGACCCGGCCCGGCCAGGAACGCTCCCGTAGGGTCCAGACTCGCGAGCGGAGAGGACGTATGAGCGCCCGGAGCACATCTCGTCTCAACCAGCGCGCCGCGGTTGTCGCCGGCAGACCGTGGGTGCGCCTCTCACGCTGGCGCATCAATGTGCTGCTCTTTCTCTGCCTGCTGTTGATCGCCCGCATCGTGCTGCGCCTCGGCGAGTTGCAGGTGCTGCGCCACGCCGAGTTGCGCGAGCTGGCCAATCGCGAGATTGCCCAACAGATCACCTTGATGCCCACCCGGGGCACGATCACCGATCGCCTGGGGAACGTGCTGGCTATGGACGTTGACCGCGAGAGCCTCTGGGTGGTGCCCTCGCAGGTGAACCAGGAACGGGCCCCCCGCCTCGCGCTCACCCTTTCGACGCTGGTCGGCAAGCCCGCCGAGGAGATCCTGGCCGCCCTGACCGCCGCCGATCGTTACTGGCTGCCGGTGGCCCGCTGGCTCGAACCCGAGGTGGCCGCCCAGATCGAGACGCTGAACGAACCGGGCCTGCGGCTGGAGTACGAGCCGCGCAGGGTCTATCCGCAGGGGGCGCTGGCGGCCCACGTGGTCGGCGCGGTCAACTTCAATGGCGATGGGATCAGCGGCATCGAGGCCTTCTACAACTCGCAACTCAAGGGTATCACTGGCATGCTCGAGGCCGAATTCGACGGCGCCCGCAACCCCATCGCCATCGCGCCTTCCCATACCGTGCCGCCGCGCAATGGCATCAACATCCAGACCACCCTTGATCCCTTTGTCCAGTATATGATCGAGCGCGAGTTGAAACAGGCGGTTGAGGAGCATAACGCCGACGGCGGTTCGATTATCGTGATCGACCCGCGCACCGGGGCTATTCGGGGCATGGCAAGCTGGCCCATCTTCGACCCGAATCGCTACGGCGATTATGCGCCCGAGATCTATGGCCGCAATCCGGCGATCAGCAATCTCTACGAACCGGGTAGCACCTTCAAGATCGTCACCGTGGCCGCCGGGTTGCAGGCGCGGGCCTTTACCGCCGATACCACCGTGAATGACACCGGTGTGATCTACCGTTATGGCTACTCGCTCAGCAACTGGAACGGCGGCGCCAATGGCGCCCTCACGCCCGAAGGGGTGATCTACTTCTCGAGTAATGTCGGGGCTTTGCAACTGAATGAACTGACCGGTCCCGAGAAGTTCTACGCTATCCTTCGCGATTTCGGGTTCGGGCGCCCCACGGGGATCGAACTCGGCGGCGAGGAGCAGGGGCTGGTCAATAGCTGGGGCAGCCCGACCTACAACGATCTGAACTTTCTGACCAACGCCTATGGCCAGGGCGTCTCCGTCACCCCGCTGCAGATGGTGCAGGCCATGGCGGCCATCGCCAATGATGGGGTGATGATGCGGCCCTACGTCGTCGAACGCCGCTGCGATGGGTCCGTCTGCACCGCTACCGAGCCGGTGGAGGCGGGACGGCCGGTCGAGCCGGGGGTGGCATGGACGGTGCGGCGGATGCTGATGCATTCGGCCAACCATTACGCGCCCGTGGTGTGGGGACCGATCACCGGGAGTTACGCCGATACCTGGCTCGTGCCCGGCTATCGCGTGGGGGCGAAGACCGGCACTTCCAGCATCCCGATCGAGGGTGGGGGCTACGATCCCAACTACACCATCGGCTCGGTGCTGGGCTTTGGGCCCCTTGACAATGCCCACTTCGCCGTGCTGGTCAAGATTGACCGGCCCAAAGATGATATCTGGGGCGTCGTCACCGCCATCCCGGTCTTCTACAAGGTGATGGACGAGTTGCTGCGCTACGAACGCCTCCCGCCCGATCCGGCCCTGGTTGACCCGGGGCAATCGTAGCGGGCGCCGGTGTATCAGCTTCTTCTCATCAGGCGCGGCCTCGCCGCGGCGCATGGGGAAGGGGAACATGGACTATAATTGCCCTCGACTTTCCCCTGGCTTCTACGGGGTTCGGAGGGCAAGGTGCTGCAGTTGCTTGATGTCTTGATCGGGGTGCAACCGCGCTGGTCCCGCGCGACGCCGCCGCTCCCGGCCGCATGGCAGACGGTGAGCTTCGGCGAGGTGGTGACCGACTCGCGGGAGGTCGAGCCGGGCACGCTCTTCCTCGCCCTGGCGGGCGAACGCACCGATGGACACAATTTTCTGGCCGATGTGCTGGCGCGCGGCGCGCGGGGGGCTCTGGTCACCCGCGCCGCGGTCGAGGCCCGGCGCGAGGCCCTCGGCGGGGTCGCCCGCCCCTGGGTCGTCGTCGAGCCCGCCACTGCCGAGGGTCTGGCCGATGCGCCGCCCGATGCGTGCCTGCTCATCGCCGTAGACGACCCGCTGATGGCTGTCCAGCGGCTGGCCGTCTACCATCGTCGAAAGCTCACGCCTACCGTTGTTGGTATCACCGGAAGCGTGGGCAAGACCTCCACCAAGGAGGTCGTGGCGGCCGTGTTGAGCCGCCGCTTCCGAACCTTAAAAAGTAAACGCAGTTTTAATAGCGAGGCCACCCTTCCGACCTCCCTGCTCCGGTTAACGCCCGACCACGATGTCGCCGTGCTGGAGATGGGCATGTGGGCGCCGGGCGAGATCCGCTTCCTGGCGGCGCTCGCCCGGCCCCAGGTCGGGATCGTGACCAATGTCGGCCCGTCGCACCTCGAACGCCTCGGCAGCCTGGAGGCGATTGGCTGGGCCAAGAGCGAATTGCCCGAGAGTCTGCCCGCCGAGGGCTGGGCCATTCTCAACGCCGATGATCCCCGCGTGCGGGCCATGGCCGCGGCTACGCCGGCCCGCGTCTTTACCTACGGCTGCTCCGCCGACGCCGATCTGCGCGCTGATGCCATCGCCAGCTTCGGCCTCGAGGGGATCGCCTTCGTCGCCCATCACGCCGGCGCCAGGGTGTCGCTCCGTTTGCCCATCATCGGCAGACATAACGTGTATACCGCCCTGGCCGCGGCCAGCGCCGGCCTCGCGCTGGGTATGCCCTGGCACGAGATTGTCGCGGGTCTCTGTGACCTGCAAGCCGACGCGCGCGTCAAGGTGATGACAACCCCCACCGGCGCGACGTTGATTGACGACACCTACAATGCCGCGCCGGCCTCGACCCTCGCGGCCCTCGATGTGCTGGCCGACCTCGATGGTCCCCGGGTTGCCATTCTCGGCGATATGCTGGAGCTTGGCGCGCTCGAGGAAGAGGGGCACCGCCGCGTCGGGCGGCAGGTCGCTCGTGTCGCCGCGCGGCTGATTACCCTGGGGCCGCGGGCGCGCTGGATCGCCGATGAGGCCCTGGCGGCCGGGATGCCTCCCGAAGGGGTGCTGGCCTGCAGCCGTCACGAGGAAGTGGTCGCCGCCGCGCGACCGCTGCTGGCCCCCGGCGTTCGCGTGCTGGTCAAAGGCTCGCGCGCCATGGAGATGGAACGCATCGTCGCCGCTCTGCAACGGCGATCGGAGGAGGAGTGAGGTGGACGTCCTACGTGCGGTGCTGGTGCAGGATATGGCCCGCGCGCTGCTCCTTGCCGCAGCCGCGTTCGCGCTGACCCTGATCGTCGGCGCGTGGTACGTGCCGTTTGCCCGCCGGCACAAACTTGGCAAGCAGATCCGCGCCGATGGCCCCCAGAGCCACCTGACTAAGATGGGCACCCCGACGATGGGCGGGATTATGGTCGTCAGCACGGTGGTGGTGCTTACGGTGCTGTTCAATCTGGTGGATCGCTGGTCAATGCTGCTGCCCCTGGCCGTGCTGGTGAGCTTCGCCGTGCTCGGCGGGGTGGATGATTGGATGAGCCTGACCGGTTCCCGCTCCAAAACCTACGGCTTTACCGTCCGTTATAAGTTCTGGCTGATGATGGCGGTGGCCTTCATCGCCTCGCTGGCGCTCTACCTGCCGCCGCCGTTCGGCCTCGGCCACGAAGGGCGCTTGCAGATCCCCTTCGTCGGCGAGCGCGATATCGGGGTGTTCTTCATCCCCATCGCTACCCTGATTATCGTGTTCATTGCCAATGCGGTGAACCTGACCGATGGCCTCGATAGTCTCGCCGGCTGGAACCTGACCCTGGCCTTCGGCGCCTACGGCGTGATGACCTTCCTGGCCGAGCCGCGCCTCACCAACCTTATGGCCTTCAGTTTCACCCTGGTCGGGGCCTGCGCGGCCTTTCTCTGGTACAATGCTCACCCGGCCCAGGTCTTCATGGGCGATCTCGGCGCGCTGGCCCTCGGCGCGACCCTGGCGGTGGTCGCCCTGCAATCCCAGCAGTGGCTCTTGCTCCCCGTCGTTGGCTTCGTCTTCGTGGTTGAGGCCCTGTCGGTGATCATCCAGACCGGCTATTTCAAGTGGACGAAGTGGCGCTACGGCCAGGGCCGCCGGGTTTTTAAGATGGCCCCGCTCCACCATCACTTCGAACTGCTCGGCTGGAGCCAGGTGCAGGTGACCCAGCGGTTCGTGTTGATCGCCACGGTCGCGGCGATGATCGGCATCTCCCTGGCCATCCTCTTCGCCCCTCCCGCGCCAAAACAGGCCGAGCAGAATCCAACCACTCTCGTGGTCGAGACCAATCCGTGATGATCGACCTTCGCGGCAAGCGCGTGCTGGTGATGGGCCTGGGGGTCCATGGCGGCGGTCTGGGTGTCGCGCAGTGGCTGCTGGGCCAGGGGGCGGCGATTACCGTCACCGACCTGGCTTCCCCCGAGGCCCTGGCCGCGCCGCTGGCCATCCTGAATGCCGCCGCCGCCCGGATCGGCGCCAGCGTGGCCTACACCCTGGGCGAACACCGCGCCGAGGATTTCACCTCCCACGATCTGGTCGTCGCCAACCCCGCCGTCCGCCCCGACTCGCCCTGGCTGGCCCTGGCCCGCGCCGCCGGGGCGCCGGTCGAGACGGAGATGACGCTCTTCTTCCGCGCCTGCCGCGGCCCTATTCTCGGCGTTACCGGCACCAAGGGCAAGACCACCACGGCCCTGCTCCTCGGCGCGATGCTGCGCGAAGTCTTTCCCGATACGGTGGTGGCCGGCAACATGCGCGTCTCGGCCCTGGCGGCCCTCGACTGCATCGGCCCCGCCACGCCCGTGGTGCTGGAACTGTCGAGTTTCCAGCTCGAGCGCCTCGGGGCCACCGGCCTCAGCCCGCGCTACGCCCTGATCACCAATCTCTCGCCCGACCACCTCAACTGGCACGGTTCGATGGAGGCCTACGCCGCCGCCAAGCGCCAGATCTACTGGCACCAGCCCGCCGACGGGGTCGTGGCGCTGAATGGCGCCGATGATGCTTCGGTCGAGTATTTTCCGCTATCCCCCCATGGGGGCCGGCTGATCCGCGTCTGCGCCGGCCCGGCCTGGTCACAGGTGGCCTGCCGCTACCCCCAACCCCCGCAGCGCCCGGCGGCGACGGTGGCGTTGCATGATGATCGGGTGATCTGGGACGACCCGGAGGGGGGCTTTGGCCCGCCCTCGCCGCCGGGAGGCGAAGCGCTCTTCGCCCGCGACGAGGTGCGCCTGCCCGGCGCGCATAATCTCGCCAACGCGATGATGGCCGCCGCCCTGGCGCGGGGCTTCGGCGTCGCCGCCGCGTCCCTCCGCGCCGCCCTGCGCGGCTTCGGCGGCGTCGAGCATCGCCTGGAACTGGTGCGCGAACTTGAAGGGGTGCGCTACGTCAACGACACCACCGCCACCAATCCCGCCGCCGCCCTCGCTGCTCTGGAGACTATCGCCCCGCCAGTGGTGTTGATCGCCGGGGGCGCCGACAAGCGCCTCGAGCTCGCCGCCCTGGGCGCGGCAATCGCCCGCCGGGTCAAGGCCCTGGTCCTGTTGGAGGGCAGTGCCACGCCGCGCCTGCTCGAGGCCGTGCGCGCCGCGGCCTCCGACCCGCCCCTCGTCAGCGGGCCGTATGGCGACCTGGCGACGGCGCTCCGCGCCGCCCGCGCCCTCGCCGCGCCCGGTGATACGGTACTCCTCTCGCCCGGCTGCGCCAGTTTCGGCATGTTCCGCAACGAGTTCCATCGCGGTGAGGAGTTCCGGCGCCTGGTGGGCGAGTTGTAAGCGGCGACCGGGTTGCGCTGCGCGCGCATGGGGCTGTGGGGAAACCAGGTTTCCCCATCCCCTCACCCCGTGGGAGGGTTTGGGAGGGCGCAGCCCTCCCAAAAACAACCGTATGTTCATTGCGGTGGTGTGCGGCGAAGCCGCATGGACGGCTCATGTGAACCCGTGCTCCCTGGCCGTACCTGTTTACACCTGGGGTAACTCACGCGCCTGCGAGCGAGGGCGGTTCGCCCCCGTCGCGTCTCCGCGGGCAAGCTGCCCGCGCTCCCAGGAGAAATGTGAACACTTATCCCCTGGCCCTCCATTTGCTGCAGGCCCCCGTTCCGGCTATCCTGTAGGCTATGACACAACCATCCGACGAGTCCAATGAACTGGACGAGGCGCTACGGCGCCTGGAACGGGAGTTCGGGGTGCGCCGGCCCGCGGAAGCGCCTGAAGACCCGGGCCGATCGCTGCTGGGGAGCGACCTGGTGAGCCAGGCGGACCCGCCACCCCCGCCACGGGCGCCGGTGTTGCTGGCCAGGCCGCCACGGGTCGTGTGGGTGCTGCTGGCGGCGATCCTGCTGATGTACGCCCTGAGTACCCTGCTCAGCGCTTCCCTGTTTCAGCCCGATCTGCTGGTGTTGCTCGTGCTGGGGGCCAAGGAAAATGGCCTGATTGACGCTGGCCAGTACTGGCGCCTGGTTGGAGCCATGTTTCTGCACGCCAACCTCATCCATATCTTCTTCAACAGCTTCGCCCTCTACGCCCTCGGTCCCGAGAGCGAACGGATCTACGGCGCGCCGCGCTTCCTGGCGCTCTACTTCCTGGCCGGGATCGGCGGCAGCGTGGCGTCATATCTGCTCTCACCCGCGCCCGCCGTCGGCGCCAGCGGGGCGATCTTCGGGTTGATCGGCGGCCTGGGGGTCTTCTACTACCTGAACCGTGCCATCCTCGGCGAGTTCGGACGCGCCCAGCTCCAGAGCATGGTCGCGATCGCGGTGATCAACCTGATCATCGGCTTTTCGTCCGCCGGGGTGATTGACAACTGGGGCCACCTGGGCGGGCTGATCGCCGGCGCGCTGGCGGGAGTGGCCCTGGCCCCGCGTCTGAGGCTGGACCTGCGTTTCTACCCGCCAGTGCTGGCGCGCAGCGCGCCGCCGTGGGGATGGGCCGCCGTGGCGGCGCTGTTCATCGGGTTGATCGCGCTCGCCGTGCTCCTGCCGGGGGCCAGGTGAGCACGAGCGGGCAAGCAGGGGGAACCTGTGACCGAACGCACCTCCAGACCGGATTACGTCCTGCTCGCTACCGTAGGCTCACTGGTGGCCCTGGGCCTGGTGATGGTCTACAGCGCGAGCTTTATCGAGGCTTTCCGCGACCACGAGAATCAGTACTACTACCTGGTGCGCCAGACCATCGGCGCCATCATCGGCACGATCGGAATGCTCGCCGCTATTCGGATCGATTATCGAATCTGGCGGCGATACTCGGTGCACCTGATGGGGGCGGCGCTCCTGCTGCTCTTCCTGGTGCTGATCCTGCCCGATTCGCTGACCAGGGTCAATAACTCGCGCTCGTGGATCCGTTTCGGCGAAGGCGTGCTCGGCCTGGTGAGCGTCCAGCCCGCCGAACTGGCGAAACTGGCGATTATCATCTACTTCGCCGACTGGCTCTCGCGGCGCAGCGAGAAGTTAGGGAACGTGACCTACGGCTTGATCCCCTTCAGCGTGATGCTGGGCCTGGTCTGCGGCCTGGTGATGCTGCAGCCCGACCTGGGCACCACCGTCGTGCTGGTGCTGATCGGCGGGGTGATCTACTTCGCCGCCGGGGCCAATCTCTGGCACGTGGCCGGCGCCGCCACGCTGGCCGCCGGGGCCTTCTGGTTCCTGGTCTTCGTGATGGGGGTTCGCAACTATCGCATCCTGGCCTTTCTCGACCCCTGGAAATACTACGACACCTTCGGCTTCCAACCCATCCACGCGATGCTGGCCCTGGGCAGCGGAGGGATCTTCGGCCAGGGGTTGGGCCAGGCGCGCCAGAAGTTCCAGTGGCTGCCACAGGCCTACACCGATACGATTTTTGCCATCATCGGTGAAGAACTGGGGTTGATCGGCACGCTGGCGGTGATGGCGGCCTTTGTGGTGTTCGCCTATCGCGGTTTTCGCATCGCCGGGCGCGCGCCCAACCCCTTCGCCGCCCTGGTGGCCGTGGGCATCACCAGTTGGATCTGCCTCCAGGCGCTGCTCAATATCGCGGTGACCACCTCGCTGTTGCCCTTCACCGGGTTGACACTGCCGTTTCTCTCGTATGGCAATACCTCGCTCTACACGAGTATGATCGCCGTCGGCATTCTGTTGAACATCTCGAAACATACCGTTCAGTACCACGCTCAGGAGATCACCGATGCCCCGCCCCTTCGGCGCCTCCCCCCCTTCCTCAGCCTGCAGCATCGTTTTGTCTGGCGGGGGCACGGGCGGTCACGTGTACCCGGCCCTGGCGGTCGCCGCAGCTATCGCCGTCGCTAGGCCCGGCGACGACGCGCCGCACCTGGTGTACGTGGGGAGCATCGGGGGTATGGAGGAACGCATCGTGGCCAGCGAGAGCCAGTTGCCCTTCCGCGGGCTTCCCGCGGCGGCCTTGCGCGGGCGCGGGCCGTTGGAGCTGGCCCGTGGGGCCGCCACTATGGCCGCCGGCGCGCGCGCGGCGTGGCGATTGCTCGCCGAAGTGCAGCCCGGCGCTATTCTGGGAACCGGTGGCTACGTCTGCGTGCCGCTCTTCCTCGCCGCCCGCGGTCGCGGCGTGCCCACGCTGATCTACCTGCCCGACGTCGTGCCCGGTCTGGCCGTGCGTTTCCTCTCGCGCATCGCCACTCTCACGGCGACCAGCGTCGAGGAGTCCCTGCCGCGTCTGGGGCTGCGGCCCGGCCATCCCCGCGCCCTGGTGACGGGCTACCCCGTGCGCCCGGAGTTGTTCGCCCAGGATCGGGCAACCTGCCGGCGGGCTTTCGACCTCACCGACGATCTCCCGGTGGCGCTGGTGTATGGCGGCAGCCGCGGCGCGCGCAGCCTCAACCGGGCCATAGCGGCCCTGCTGCCGGATCTGCTCGCTCACTGTCAGATCATCCACGTCTGTGGCCGCGAAGGCGATGAGGTCTGGTTGCGGGAGACGGCCGCGCGCCTCCCGGCGACCTTGCAAGCGCGTTACCGGCTCTTTCCCTACCTCGGCGGCGATGCGGGGCCGCGCTCGATGCCGCGCGCCTTCGGTGCGGCCGACCTGGCCGTGTGTCGGAGCGGCGCCTCTACCCTGGCCGAGTTGCCCGCCGCGGGCCTCCCGGCCATCCTGGTGCCTTACCCTTACGTTCATCAAGACGAAAACGCCGAGTACCTGGCGCGCCGGGGCGCCGCGGTGAAGGTGCCCGATGGGCAAATGCTCGGCAACGGACCACCGCAGGCAGGGCCGCTCTACCAGACTATGATCCGCCTGGTTCACGATCCGGCGGAACGCGCGCGGATGGCCGCCCGGAGCCGGGCGCTGGCCCGGCCCGACGCCGCGCGTAACCTGGCTGATGCCCTGCTTGGTCTCGCTGCAAGGAGGGGTGGCTGATGGATCTCACTGGAGCAGGTCAACTCATACCACTCGCGCAGACGTCGATCACCCTGACCCTGACCGGGGTGACCCTCTTGTTGATCGTGCTGGCCATTGGCGGGTACTGGGGCTTCCAGCAAGGCTTTCGCAACATGCTCACCGTGACCATCTGGACGATTGCCGCCTACATTCTCACCGTCCAGGGTGGCGACTTTGTCATCGGGGTCATCAACCGCCTCTGGCAGAACGGCCCCGCCCTGATCGCCTTCTTGCTCGGGCAGGACCCTGATCTTGCGCCGCGACTCGATCCGCTGATCGGCCCGACGTTGCAGATCCCGCTCTTCTTTCGGGTGGTCACCTTTGTGGCCCTGGTGTTCCTGGGCTTCTTCTTTAACAAGACCGCCGCCTGGCGCGGCAATCCCAGCCCCAAGGAGCCGCTGGCCCAACCCCTGGGCCTCTTCGTGGGCGCGCTCGTGGTCCTGCTCTGGTCCAACGCGGCGGTGAACTTCTGGACGGAGTATCGGGAGGCCGGCGGCGCCACGGTTGATCCGCTGGACCGCTTTCTGAATGCGCTCCCCGATGTGGGTGCGTTCATCCCGTCGCTGATTACGATCTTCTTTCTGATCTTGATTATTCTGGTGGTGGTCAACTTTCCGAAGGTCTGGAAGCCCTGAGCCAGGAGGGGCGCGCGAGGGCGTCAACCCTCCCGCGGGCAGGGGCGTGGGGCAACCGGGTTGCCCCACCTGCTTCCAGTCTCGCCATCCGCGGGCGCGGGGCGGCGTGGAGGGCCGCGCCGCCCCCGAAAGAGGGCGCGCACAACAGCCATGCACTACCACATCATTGGCATCGCCGGGTCGGGCATGAGCGCCATTGCCGCGATCCTGCTCGATCAGGGCCACAGCGTCAGCGGGTCGGATCCGAGCGCCAACCGCCTCACCGCGGCGCTGGCCGCCCGGGGAGCCACGATCTACCAGGGTCACGCGCCGGCCCACGTGGCCGGCGCCGACGCGGTGCTGGCCACCGCCGCCGTGCGCTCCGACCACCTGGAACTGGTCGCGGCGCGCGCCGCGGGCATTCCCGTGCTCGGCCGGGCCGACCTGTGGCGCGAGTGGTCGCAGCAGCGCCCGGTGGTGGCCGTGGCCGGCGCCCATGGCAAGACGACCACCAGCGCCATGATCGCCGTGGCCCTGCGCGGGGCCGGTATCGAGGCGGGCTACCTGATTGGCGCCGAAGCCCCCGACCTGGGCGGCAACGCCGCCTGGGGTCGCCCCGACGCGCCCCTGGTCATCGAGGCCGATGAGTACGACCGGGTCTTCCTTGCCCTGCGCCCCGCGGTCGCCGTGATTACCAACGTGGAGTGGGATCACCCTGACATCTATCCCTCCGCCGAGGAGTACGCCGCCGCCTTCGCCCGCTTCGCCGCCCTCGCGCCCGCGCCCGACCGCGTGGTGCTCTGCGGCGACGACGGCCCAGACTCCTACGGGAGGCAGCAGCAAGGAATTTTCCCCAATGGGCGCAAGCCTGAGGGAGCAACGCCGCGTGGAGGATGACGGCCT
>Ga0068676_1042569_pt1 | contig 12041 bp, 11 predicted proteins | sample YNPNP_1400MetaT_FD_73472 | JGI IMG/M metagenome (GOLD analysis project Ga0068676, IMG submission 73472) | Anoxygenic and chlorotrophic microbial mat microbial communities from Yellowstone National Park, USA - YNP NP_1400 MetaT (Metagenome... ...
GCGCCCAAGCGTGCAAGGGTCAGGTCGGAGGGTCCGAACCGGCGGGATTGATCCAGCGAATGCCTGTGGAGAACGCACGAAGATGCGGTCGTGGCCGTGCGCCCGTGCGGCGTTCGCTGAGGCCTGCCCGCGTGCAGGCGGGCAGTAAAGCCCAGCTATACACCAAGGGCTTTAGCGGGGGCTTCATTGAATAAAACTAAACCGCGACGATTGAATTTTGGGTTGTCGCGGTGGGAGCTATGGCCTTGACTCGCCAAACGAAGCGAGACTCAAACCTGAGGAAGGGGAGCGTGCCAGAGTTCGGACGGGCGCTCAAAGAGCATGGATTGCGGATGCTGATGCACGGCCTGGCACGTCTGCCGTTGCCGCTTCTACACCGGCTGGGCGCGGTCTTGGGTTGGGGCGTAGCACGCTGGCCCAATCGACAGAGGCGCAATGCGCTCATCAACATTGCGCTCTGCCTTCCGGAATTGACGGCGGATGAGCAGCGCCGTCTGCGTGATCGCAACCTCCGAGAGTTCGGCAAGACCTATCTGGAGATCGCCTATCTCTGGCTAAGGCCGGTCGATCAGGTGTTGTCGCTGATACGCGAGGTGCGCGGGGCCGAATGGCTCGCACGCCGACCGGGGCAGGGGCTCATCGTCCTCTCGCCCCATCATGGTGCCTGGGAGCTGGCCGGACTCTATCTGGCGACCCAGGGACGCACGGCCATCTTCTACAAGCCGCAGCGCTATCTCGACGACCTGATCCGCGAGTCGCGCGCGCGCACCGGAGCGGATCTGGCGCCGATCACGGCGCGCGGAATCCGGGTGCTGGTCGAGGCGCTGGAGCGGGGGGATTTCGTTGGCATCCTGCCCGATCAGGAGCCGAAAGCAGACAAGGGAGCGGTCTTTGCGCCCTTCTTCGGGATACCGGCTTTTAGCATGCTGCTGGTCAACCGGCTGGCACGGCGTACCGGCGCGCCCGTGATCTTTCTGTTCGCCGAGCGGCTGGCCGATGGGAGCGGGTTCGTCATCCACTGTCTGCCGGCCCCCGAGGGGGTCGACAGCGAGGATGACCAGGTCGCAGCGACGGCGCTCAATTGCGGCATCGAACAGTGCGTGCGCCTCTGTCCCGAGCAGTATCTCTGGCCCTACAAGCGCTTTCGGTGTCGTCCGGAAGGTATGCCCAAGGTCTACACTGGACCGCTCGACGATGCGCACGCCCTTGAACAGGCCCGTCGCGTGCGCGAGACCCTAGCGCGGATGTGAGTCAGCAGTGACTAAAGTCTGACAGCGCGGACAATAGAAACTCGACCGCTGTCCGATCCGCTGTTGCTGGATGGGTGTCCCACAGACCCGGCAGGGTTCGCCCGCGCGCCCATAGACCCGCAGTGACTGGGCGAAATACCCAGGGGCACCGGATTCGTTGACAAAGTCGCGCAATGTGGTGCCACCCTGTTCGATGGCGGCCCCGAGCACCAGGCGAATCGTCTCGGCCAGACGGTCATAGCCGGCCGGGTCGATTTGGTTGCAGGCACACGCCGGATGGATCCCCGCAAGGAACAGCGACTCATTGGCGTAGATGTTGCCGACACCCACTACGACCGCTGCGTCCATGATGAATGATTTGACAGTGATCCGACGCACGCGACTTGCGCGATAGAGATATTCACCGTCAAAGTGCTCGCCCAAGGGCTCCGGACCCAGCCTGCACAGGAGCGGATGCTGGACGAGTGCCGTCTCCGGCGCCTGGGGTATCCAGAGAAAGATCCCAAACCGGCGCGGATCGTGGAAGCGCAGGAGGCCGCCGTCCGAAAGCGACAGATCGAGATGATCGTGCATCCTCGGCGCACTCTCGGGTGCGACCAGACGCAGGCTGCCCGACATGCCGAGATGCACCAGCAGGCTGCCATGCGCCAGCTCGATCAACAGATATTTGCCGCGCCGCCTCAGGGAGTGGATCGGTTGACCGGCGAGCCGTTCGGGCATCTCGGGCGGGATCGGTCGGCGCAGACGGGGTTCGCGCACGATCAGGCGCACGATCCGGCGGCCCTCCAGATGAGGGCGGATCCCGCGCGCTGTGGTCTCGACCTCGGGGAGTTCGGGCATCAGCGGGTTCAGATCGAGGCCCTGTTTGAGGCCTCAGTCGGCAGGCGGATCGGCATACATGGCCGGATCGGGTGCGAAGGGATCCTGCCCGAAACCGCTGGGCGCGGCCTTGTCTGGCTCGCCCGGCAGCCGGAACTCGGATGGGGCCGGGGTGGTATCAGGGGTCTCGACCGGCACGGCACGGCCATCCGGCGTCAGGCGGACCATGGGCGGCTCGCTTGGCGGCGTGTCTCCGAGAACCATGGGTTCTGGAGACTCGTCCAGCCCCTGATCCGGGGCGCCGAAGGATCGAAAGGGATCTGCCCCGATCGATTTGGGCTCGCCGGTCGATGGCTCCGGCTCGAACCATGGGGTTGGAGATGATTCCGGGCTCGTGTCGGACGGGCCGTAGAGGACCGGCGCCGGCTCGGCGGGTCCGTCGAACGCGGCCGGCGGCGCCGGTTCCGGCTCCGGCGGCGTGGGATCGACCGCGTTTGGATCGAGCGTCAACGCGGGCGCATCGGTCAGGACATAGAGCAGGCGTTGATCGAGTCGCGCCCAGCGACGCCTGTCCTGCGAGAGCAGGAAGCGCAGCGTGCTTCCATCGGCCGATTTGAGCACGACCGACTCGCCGCTCGGCGGCTCGACCAGGATCTCGATGCGTTCGGCGTGTAATCCTTCCAGATCGTTCAGGGTCTCGGGCGTGACCGGAACCTCACCCAGTCGCCCGAAGACGGGTGCGAAGCCGCGCGGGACCAGTTGCGGCGAGACATAGTGGATGGGCGGTGCGATCAGCAGTGGATGGAAACGATCCTGGATCAGGTGCACCAGCCCCTCGCTGGCGACATAGCGCATCTGACCGATGGGATCGGTATTGCCGAACTGGAGCTCGCGCCCATCCAACAACAACCTTAGGCGAGGCGGCGAGAGCCCGAGTTCGCGTAGATCGACGCTCGCGGACGGAAAGCTGCGCTCGACCGGTGCCTCCAACACAGCGAGCAGTTGGGCGACGCGGCCATTGTCGGCATCGACCTGGAAGGGTGTCTCCAGACGCCAACCGAGCGCCGTCTGAATCAGGCTCAGGGTCGGTTCACCCTGGCGCGTGATCTGAACCCGATAGAGGTCGGTGGCGGTCAGATCGGTCAGGGTCGGGATGACATGCGCGCGCTGGAGCTCGGCTCGGATCATCAGACCGAGCATGACCAGGAGTATCGCCAATGCCACATTGGTCAGCCAGCGTCCGCTCATCGACCCCTCCAGCGATACCAGCGCATCCCCAACCCACCGATCAGGAACAGCCCCGGCAGTAACACCAAGGCCGTCAGACCGATCAGGGCGCGGTGCGGCGCGTCCAATTCCAGCGGCTCGGCGACGGTCGGCGGGGGCGGGAGTTCGGGCAGATCCTCGTCCTCGCTCAGCCAGCGTAACAGCGCCAAGCCAAGCGCGCGATTGCCCTGGCGTCCGATATGGGCGTTGGACAGAAAATCACCGTCGCCTACCACCACCAGACGCTGCTCGGGCTTGCGCTCGGGGAGCGTGCGCACGAGCGCCAGCACAACCGGCAACGGACCGGTACGCTCGCCGATCACCTCGTCGCGTGTGAGCGAACCGGCGAGCATGCCGGTCTCGTTCCAGCTCTGGGCGCTGCTTGTCAGATAGGTCGCCAGGGTCCAGCCCGGCGCGACCTGGGTCTCGAAGGCCAGGGCGCCTGGCAACAGTGCAGGCGCAGTCAATCCCAGGGTCAATGGGTGCACCGGATAGTCCTCGATCAGGGCAGCGGCAACCGTACCGAATCCGAGATGCATGGCCTTCGGATCGACCACCTGGCCGGGTCGGACGGCGAGACCCAGATGCCCTAGCAGGGGTTCGAGACCGCTCGGTGGACCCGGATCCAGTAGCCACAACAGATGACCACCACGATCCAGAAACGCGATCAGGGCCTCGATCTCGCCCGGAAAGGGCGGTAGCCGGGGTTGGCTGAGCACCACGAGGGCGGTGTTGTCCGGGACGGCGTTGGTGAGTGTCAGGTCTAGCGGGCGTGCGATCAGACCCAGTTCGAGCAGCTCGCGTCCGAACTGGCCCAGATCGGCGTCTTGGTCGCGGTCGAGCCTGCGCTCGCCATGCCCCTCGATAACCGCCACCCAGGTCTGACGCGGACGGGACAGACGGGCGATGGCCGCCGAGATGGATCGCTCGCCAATCTCGGTCAGTGTCTCGCGCCGCCCCCGGTATTCGAGCAGGATCTGACCTTGCAACGAGACCTCGGCCTCGCGCGCCTGTTCGGGGAAGCGGCGCGGATCCAGATAGCGGATCTCCAGGTCGGGTGCTTCGTGCGCGTAACGCTCCAGGATCTGGCCGATCTGTCGTGCCAGCGGCGACTGCGGGTCGGCAAAGACGGTCAGATGCAGTGGCGCCTCCAGCCGTTCGAGGATGAGTCGACTCTCGCGGGTCAGCCGATGGACCTGGGATTGGGTCCAGTCCCACTGACGATCGTGCCGCGCCGTCAGCCAGCCCGCCGCGACGACACAGCCCAGCAGCAACAGCATGAACAGGGTGTCGGCGAGCGCGCGCTCGAAGCGGCGGACGATGGCCTGGAGCGTCTGGGTGCGCGTCTTCATTGCAACCGCCGATTGGCCAGGCGTCGATGGGCCAGGGCCAGGAAGAAGCCGGTAAAGAGGAGGAAATAGGTCAGATCGCTCAGACGCACGGCCCCGAGCAGGAATCGGAATAGATGCTCGTTCCAGGACAGCCACCCGAAGAGTGAGAGCGTCTGGGCCGTAAACGATTCGGCACGCCCCACGATCGAAAAAAAGACCAGGACGCCAAAGGCGATCAGCACCGCCGCACCGGGCTGTTCGGTGAGACTTGCGGCCTGGAGTCCGATCGCACCGAAGAACAGGGCCGCGAGCCACAGACCCAGGGTGGCCGCCGCGACCTGCCCCAGGTCAAGCGTGGCCACGCCGGCCAGGAGCGCCAGATTGGCCGCCGGCAGCAGACAGAGCGGGGTGATCAGGACCGCGAGCCCGATGAACTTGCCAAAGAGGATCTCGATCAGGGTCACAGGGGCGCCGGCGAGCAGGTCATAGCCACCATCGCGAAACTCTGCGCTCAGCATCCGCATGGCCAGGAGTGGTGCGGCGAGCATGGCGAGCATGGCGGCAAACCCAAACAGATTCAGACACAGCTCCTGGGTGAGCGAGATGAGCCGCTGATCGGCGTTCAGGCCGCTGAAGTTCTCGATGACCTGGAGAAAGATCCAGGCCAGCACCACCTGACCCGCACCCAGCAGTACCCAGAGCAGGGGCGTGACCAGTCCGCTGCGGATCTCGCGGGCGGCGATGGTCCCGATCATGCGTGCTCCTCCGCGCCAATGAGATCGAAGAAGGTCCGTTCCAGATCAGTGCGCTCGGGGACCAGCTCGAAGAGCTCCAAACCTGACCGTAGGATGGCGCGCGCCAGATCGGACGAGTTCGACCCCTCTCGCAGTTCAACCTGGAAGCGGTTCGGGCCTATGGCGATCGCGCCGGCGACCGGATCCAGGGCGGTCAGGTGCATGATATGGGTCTCGCCGCCTAGACGCACCCGCCAGAGATTGGTCGGGCGTGCCGCGCGTGTCTCGGCATCGAAACGCACCCGTCCCCGATGCAGGATCATCACCCGGTCGCACACCGACTGGACCTCGGGCAGTAGATGGCTGGAGAGGATGATGCCTGTGTCCTGCGCCAGATCACGGATGAGTTGGCGCAGCTCGCGCATCTGAACCGGGTCGAGCCCCTCGGTCGGTTCGTCAAGGATCAGGAGCGGCGGGCGGTGCAGGATCGCCTGGGCCAGGCCGAGCCGCTGGCGATAGCCGCGGGAGAGCTTGGCGATCAGGCGTCGCCCTTGATCCTCCAGGCCACAGCGCTGTTTGGCGGTGGCGATGGCCGCGGGGATGGCGCGTCTGGGTAAACGGTGCAGCTGGGCGCAGTGGGTCAGGTACTCATCGACCCGCAGTTCGGGATACAGGGGCGGGCGCTCGGGCAGGTAGCCAAGGTGGCGCTTGGCCGCAAGCGGGCGGCGTGCCAGATCAATGCCCAGGATCTCGATGCGGCCCGAGCTCGGGGCGAGCAGCCCGCTCAGGAGCCGCAGACAGGTGGTCTTGCCTGCCCCGTTTGGCCCAAGCAGGCCGAGCACCTGCCCGCGTTCCAGGCACAGGTCGAGGTTGGACAGGGCCGGGTGGCGTCCGAAGTCGCGGCTCAGATTGGTGGCGAAAACGAGTGTCTCCATAGGTGGCACGAAGATAACCGGTCTCGTCCGTCTTGCCAAATCCGCGCCCCCAGCGCGCTGGTCATTGACTCTATTGCATTGCCCAGGACTTTCGGTGAAAATCTTAGGTTACTCATTATTCTGCGATCCCCCTCTAGGCTGGCCGGTTGGCCTTCACCAAAGGGTTCGCCCTTACCTCCCTCCGAGAGGCCCCCTCCATCATGGATACCCCAGACGAAACGAGCGTCGGCTTCGACGCGCTCGGTCTTTCGCCCGTGATCGCGCAAGCGGTCAAGAACCTCGGCTACGAATCCCCGACGGCGATCCAGAGTCAGTGCATCCCTCATCTGCTCGCCGGGCGTGACCTGCTTGGCCAGGCCCAGACCGGTACCGGAAAGACCGCCGCCTTTGCCTTGCCGCTGCTCAGTCGTCTCGATCCGGATCTGCGCAAGCCGCAGGTGCTGGTGCTCACGCCCACACGCGAACTCGCGCTCCAGGTGGCCGAGGCCTTCCAGCGCTATGCCGCTGGACTCAAGGGCTTCAATGTGCTCCCCATCTACGGTGGTCAGGGCTATGGGCTGCAACTTGCTCAGCTCAAGCGCAATCCGCAGGTGATCGTCGGGACTCCAGGACGGGTCATGGATCACATCCGGCGCGGCACCCTGGTGCTGGACGCGATCCGCGCCCTGGTGCTGGATGAGGCCGACGAGATGCTCAACATGGGTTTTGCCGAAGACATCGACTGGATCTTCGATCAGGCCCCGGTCGAGCGTCAGGTCGCGCTGTTTTCGGCCACTATGCCGCCGGCGATCCGGCGCGTGGCTCAGGCGCGGCTGGTCGACCCGATCGAGGTCAGGATCGCTGCCGACTCCGAGACGGTCGATACCATCGATCAGCATCACTGTATCGTCACCCGCTTCCATAAGCTCGACGCGCTCACCCGGATCATGGAGCTGGAGGCGTTCGACGGGCTCTTGATCTTCGTGCGCACCAAGAACGCCACCACCGAACTGGCCGACAAGCTCAAGGCGCATGGTTTCGCCGCCGAACCGCTCAATGGCGATATGAACCAGGAGATGCGCGAACGCACCATCGAACGGCTCAAGCAGGGTCAGCTCGATGTGCTGGTCGCCACAGATGTGGCCGCGCGCGGTCTGGATGTCGAGCGCATCAGTCATGTGATCAACTACGATATCCCGACCGATCCCGCGGCCTATGTGCACCGCATCGGACGCACCGGGCGTGCCGGGCGTACCGGGCGCGCGATCTTGCTGGTCGAGCCGCGCGAGCGCGGACTGCTCAAGTCGATCGAGCGCGTCATCCGGCGGCGCATTCCGGCGATGGAGCCGCCCTCGGCGGCGGCGCTGAGCGAGTCGCGGATCGACCGCTTCATCGGCGAGATCCGCAAGACCCTCTCGGAACAGGACCTCGACTTTTTCTATCGTCTGCTCGCGCGCCTCAGTCAGGAGCAGGAGATCGAGATGATGGATATCGCCGCCGCGCTGGCCTACCTCAATCAGCGCGAACGTCCGTTGAACATCAAAGAGGATCCGCTGCGTCCACCCAAGCGTTTCGATGGGCGCGGCGAATCTGGATGGGATCGCGACGCCGGCCGGCGTCAGGGCGGTTGGGAGGATCGTCCGCCACCTCGTGAGCGCTTTGACGACAACGCTGGACATCGCGATGAGCGCCGTCTGCGCCCGGAACGCCCTCAACCGCGCCGCGACGACGCCGATCTGACCAGCTATCGCATCGAGGTCGGCCATCGGCACGGTGTGACCCCGCGCGAGATCGTCGGCGCCATTGCCAACGAATCCGGTCTGGAGGGACGCTATATCGGACGCATCGACATCCGTGACGATCACTCGGTCGTCGACCTGCCCAAGGGCATGCCGAACGAGATCTTCCAACACCTCAAGCGTGTCTATGTGCGCGGTCAGGCGCTTCGGATCGCGCCGGCCGACGAGGGCCGGGCGACAAGGAAGGGCAACGCTTGGGAAGGTCACCATGAGGGGGCGCGCGATCGCGAAGCGAGACCGCCGCGCGCTGGAGCTGATTTTCCCCATCGCGATCGCAACGGCGACTTAAGGCCCCGGCCAAGCCCAGGCAAGCGCAGCGATGGTGTTGCCAGGCGTGGACCTGGGGCCGGGCGCAAATTCCGCGATTGAACCGAGATGTCTCTGGTCACAAGCTTCAGCGTCGTGATGCCGAATGCAGGATCGAGGAGGCGCTCTGAATCCGGTCATCGAATTGGTCCGCGGCCTAGCCGCCTGGATGGTCTTCACGGCGCATGCCGCGCATCTGCTCACACCTGAGCCGGCGCTTTTGAAATTCCTCTGGACCGGGGTCGATCTGTTCTTCGTGATCAGCGGCTTTGTGTTTGCCCCCTTACTGCTGTCGGGTGGCTTTGCGATCCGGCCCTATGCGATCAGGCGCGTCTTTCGTCTGTATCCACTCTATCTGGTCTCGCTGCTGCTGTACGATCTGATCGCACCCGAGTCGCCAGACAAGCTCCTCTATCTGCTTAGGCATCTGGTTTTTCTCGGTACCACCAGTAGCGCGCACGAGGCCTTCTTTTTCAACCCGGCCTACTGGAGCCTGCCGGTCGAGGTCGAATACTATCTATTGCTGCCCCTGCTGGCGCTGATCGTCGCGGGTCGGTTGTGGGTAGTGCTGGCGCTGTTTGCGGTTTTTTGCCTCGTGCGGTTTGGGATTGCGCTGGGGGCCACGCCCTTTGCGAGCTCAGAGCCGAACTGGCTGGCCATCCTGCGGATCCATCTCCCAGGGATCCTGATCGAGTTCCTGGTCGGGGTCTTCGTCTATGCAGCCCATCAGCGCTGGAGCGGGTCTAAGCAGCGACTCTGGCCGATGCTCGCCGGTCTAGTGGGGGCAAGCCTCTGGCTAGCGTTGGGGCTCTTTTTTGCACGCCATGGCGATCAGGGGATCACTGCCCATCTGTGGCTGAAGTCCTATTTCAGCCTGCTATGCGCTATTGGCTATGGTCTGATGCTGTTTGGGGCATTGGCTCTGCTTCCCTGCCGCAATGGACCCTGCCGGCAGCTGGCGTTCTTTCTGGGAAACCTGAGTTATGGTGTCTATCTGTTCCATATCCTGGTGCTGCGGCTCTACGAGCAGTCGGGCGTGTCGCTGCCGGGGGTCTCGGACTTCATCGTCACCGCATTTGCGGTGCTGGCCTTGGCCTGGCTGGGCCATCATCTGATCGAGCATCCGGCGCGCGCCCTCGGTCGCCGGTTGGCGTTGTGTCATCAGGCGACACAGCCTCTATCCGCAAATCCAAATCCGCTGAGTCAGGGTCCTGAGCCAGCGCCAAAGAGGTCGCCGGAATCCGATTCTGCAGGCTATGATCGATCGCACAGGAGATATGCTTGATTTCAGCACGCTGCCCGAGGGCCTATGGTTGTCTTTCCTCGGGGGTGGTCATGGGCCTTCTTAAGGTCCATGGGTTTTGGGGTGCGGCGTGTAAGGAACCATTATATAGCCTGAAAAAGCGGCCCAATCGGCACGCCGCAGCTGGCAATCCAGAGGCCCATGCATGATGACTGATGACCTGGCGCCCCCCCCTTTCCCGGAGCGGATCCGAGGATTTTCGCAACGATTGCACGAACGGCTAGATGCCACACTGGATCTGCTCGGACGTGTGCGTGCCGACGAGGCGCTGTTGGCGGCGACGCTGGAGGCCGCGGTCCAGACTGCCGAGGCGATCGCCCGGGGTGCGACGCTCTTTATCTGCGGCAACGGCGGAAGTGCGGGCGAGGCGACCCATCTGAGCGGCGAGCTGATCGGTCCCTTTCTCGACAAGGGGCGCCGCCCGCTGCCAGCCATCGCGCTCGGTTTCGACACCAGTGCGACCTCGGCCGTGGCCAATGATTTCTCCTTCGACGAGATCTTCGCGCGTCCACTTGCCGCGCTGGCCCGCCCGGGCGACGTGCTCTGGGCCCTGTCGACCAGCGGGCGCTCGCCCAATGTGCGCCGGGCCCTGGAGACGGCCGCTGACAAGGGCATGCTGAGCGTGCTACTGACCGGCGCCCGGCACGCGGATCTACCGCCCCAGGCCGACATCGTGCTTGCCGTCCCCTCGCGTGAGACACCCCGCATCCAAGAGATGCACCTGGTGTTGGGACACTTCCTATGCGAGGTCGTCGAGTCTCTGAATCTGGACCGAGGCCGGGTGAACGCCTTACACGATCATGGCCAGCCCGAAGCCGATCACCAGTAGTCCGGCCAGGCGCCGGATCCAGGAATGCTCGGTCAGACGCGCCACGGCGCCCGCCAGAAACGCGAGGCCGAGCAGGTTCGGCAGGGTACCGAGGCCAAAGGTCAGCATGATCAGTGCCCCGGCGCGCGGATCGGCGCTCGACATCGCCATGATAAGCAGGCTGTAGACCAGGCCGCAGGGCAGCCAGGCCCAGATGAATCCGATGACGGCGGCCTGCACCAGGCGCTGGACCGGCAGGAAGGGGCGCGCGATGGGTTCCAGCCGCCGCCAAAGCGGCGCCCCTAGGCGCTCAAGGGCAGCAAGGGCGCTGGACCAGCCGGCCAGATAGAGCCCAAGCAGGACCATGATCACAGCGGCCAGCCCCTGGAGTAGACGCTGCGTCAGTTTCAGACTCTCGAACTCAGTCAGCATGGAGCCCAATGCGCCGAAGAGTGCCCCCGCCACTGCGTAGCCACTGATGCGCGCCAGGTTGTAGACGAGCTGATAGGGCAACATCCGCCGGGGATCACGGCGGATCTCGGGGTGCAGTCCCAGCGTCAGGGTAGCGACCAGTCCGCCGCACATGGTCAGACAATGCACGCCGCCCAACAGCCCGACGGCCAGTGCCGTGAAGTACACTTGCGGCTGAGAAACGTCCATCGTAGACCCTCCCTGACTCAAACTCGATCAGACACGACCGCAAGGCCCCCACCGCCGTCCGCCTGTGCGGGCAGGATCCCTAACGATGCGAGATTATCAACGTAAACTGCTGGACTTTGCCACCGAGATCGGCGCCCTGCGCTTCGGTAACTTTACCCTGAAATCCGGACGCTGCAGCCCGTATTTCTTCAATACCGGGCTCTTCTCCAGCGGCCTGCGGCTCGTCCATCTGGCACGCGCCTATGCCCATGGCATCCAGGACTCCGGGATCGCCTTCGACGTGCTCTACGGCCCGGCCTACAAGGGCATCCCGCTGGCGGCGGCCACGGCCATGCTCCTGGCCACCGAGCATGGACGCGACACGCCCTATGCCTTCAACCGCAAGGAGACCAAGGACCACGGCGAGGGCGGGCTGATCGTCGGCTCGCCACTCAACGGACGCATCCTCGTCATCGACGATGTCATCACGGCCGGCACCTCGGTGCGCGAGTCGGTCGAGATCATCCGCTCAGCGGGCGCGACACCGGCCGGCGTCGTCATCGCGCTCGATCGCCAGGAACGCGGGCAAGGCGAGCGATCGGCGGTGCGGGAGGTCGAAGATGAGTTCAGCCTGCCGGTCTTGGCCCTGTTGACCATGGATGACCTTATCCTCTATCTCGAGGAACAGGGCGCAGACGCCGCTCTGGTGGAATCCATGCGCGCCTATCGTTCCGACTATGGAGTGTGAACCGTAAACAACCCTCGACTGAAGTCGAAGGCTTTATTGTAAGACGCAGCAAACATGGTTGACCGCATCCCCAACATTGGGCGTGTTTACAGCCGCCCTTGGCAGCGGGGCTCCACTGCCAATC
>Ga0068676_1050889_pt1 | contig 11525 bp, 5 predicted proteins | sample YNPNP_1400MetaT_FD_73472 | JGI IMG/M metagenome (GOLD analysis project Ga0068676, IMG submission 73472) | Anoxygenic and chlorotrophic microbial mat microbial communities from Yellowstone National Park, USA - YNP NP_1400 MetaT (Metagenome... ...
GTTGCACCTCCAGAGATTTTGCTATCCTCTGTATTGTACCGGTGTGGCCCCCCTTTGTCTCGTGGTTCGGCTATTCGGTTTTCAAGGTGCTGCTTACATTATGTCACTGCAAAAGTCGAGTTCTTAAGTCCGATCATTTCTACGATCCAAACATTACCTGCTGTGTCGGCGCAGACTAATACTGCCTCATCTGCAGAAAATGCACATGCCCGCACCGTGTCTCTCACAGGCAGGCGATAGACTTCAACCTTTTCACGCCATTTCCACACCGCCAGATATTTACCTTCAGTGCCGACTGCCAAGAGTTGCGAATTGTCGCTAAATGAACAGGCATAGACCCCGCCCTGTTCGTTCCACTGGACAATCTCGTCACTCTCCAGAGAATAGACAACGACCATACCATTATCGTACCCGACAGCTAGATTCCTGAGATTCGGTGCTAGTGCAACCGCTGTAACTGCGAGACGTGGGTGGGACGCAGGGGTTGACATGACGCGCACAATTGAGCGGGTCAACCGATCAATCAGTGTAACTCGTCCTGTAACGTCACCGGCTGCTATCAATCGCCCCCCTGGCTGGACGGCTATGCAATTGGCTGATACATTGACAATTCCCGGAATCGTCCCCCATTCCCTCCTTTCCTGCAGCACCTTGATGATCGCTTGTTTCATTCCCATAGACAGGTCTTGAGATTGCAATGCTCTCATCAACCGCGCCTGGTCTTCTCTGTCTATTGAATTTGCGTGTAGGTCAATATTCCACGATCTTCCATCTGACTCTATCACCGTCAGCCCAGTCATCGTCCCCAGTACCAAGAGACCATAAAATGGATCGGATGCACATCTCAAAACCCCCTCTGTCGTTCTGGGAACAGTCCTTCGCCGAGTTCCTGTGGCAATATCCCACTCAATGTGCGGTTTATGGCTACCCACAGTGATCAGTGTGTCACTTTTAATCTGGATCGCACAACCAACAAGCGCCTCATCACATTGTAGGCGATGCAAAATACTTCCGTCAGAGATGCGCCAGATAATGGCGCTCCCATCCAGACTTGATGTGGCCACGTATCCTTTCGGATAAACTGAAACGCTTGTGACCGCTGCATTATGACCAGTTGGAATCACCCCGGATCCCAAATCACGAATTGTCCATGCGAGCACAGTGCCATTAGTAGCCCCGGTAAATGCAATACTTCCATCTGACTGCATTGATAAACAGGTCAGTGCCCCCCCGTATCCATGGGCAGCCGCTAAAGATGCTCCTGTTGACACATTCCAAACCCGAATAGTTTGATCTGCGCTAACAGTAACAAGTTGCTCATTCTTAGAAAAAGCGCAACCACTCACCTCATCGGTATGGCCTTTGAACTCCTTTGAAGAAGTATAGGGACCGTTCATATACCAGATGCGCACAGATCCATCTGCCGCACCGGTTGCCAGGATATCGCCGCTATGGTTTAGGGCACAACATAGCACTGCATCCTCGTGGGCAATGAATGAAAGGCATGGTTTGTAAACGGACAAGTCCCACAGGATCAACCTGCCACCAGCATCGCCACTTACAAGTCGAGAACCGTCTGTGCTTAAACCGAGACATAGTATGCCGCGATCGTGACCGTGAAGGGTTTTTATGGGTTGCATTGTTTCACAATTCCAGATGATCAGGGTACGATCCTGGCTGCTTGAAACCATATGTTTCCCATTAGGCAGCACAACCAGACTTGTTACAGGAGATTGATGGCCGCTAAATATTCCATAAAGTTTTCTCGTCATAACATCAAACACAGATAAAGTCGAGTCTTTGCTGCCGCTAATAAGAAAGTTCCCATCGGGGGTAAAGCGACAACATGAAACGGGACCCTTGTGAGCGCCAATTGTCATTGGCTCGCCTATCCTTGGGTTTAGGATGTAAACATTGCCGTCGCGGCAACCTATGCCAAGTAAGCCGGCAACAGATGACCAATCGCAACACTCAACTCCAGATGGTAATGAAGCAAGGACTCGCATTGGGGTGGCCCCTGTTCCTCCTCGTCGTTTGAGCCAGAGTTGGGGAAAACGTCGGTTAACCTCTCTCCCCAGAACAAAGGCCAGATTGGGTATGTTAATAGGGGAAAGGCTATTGTACATCTGCTGCCAGAGCAAATCGGGCCGCTGGCGAAGCACGTGCGCCTCCTGACCCAGGGCGCGGGCAAAGGCTTCGAGGACCTCAAGTTGTTCGTCGCTCAAATCCTGAGGTGTCTTGTTGCTCATCCCACACCTCACGCCATCTCAACAACAAAAGTGTTGAGTTTCAATCGGGCCTGACAGCCCGCTTGCGGGCAGGAAATGACTTGCCCCAGCCATTCTTCCTGAATGTCCGATGTGTTGGCACAGACCGGGCAGAAGACCGATAACTTTCCTTTGCCCCTCCTGGCGGTGACGATCAATGGCTCCTGACCGCTGCCATCCGCAGCCTCGCCGCCGAGTTCCGCCAACAATTGCGCGAAATCAGTCTGAATCTGCATAACGCCGGTGTAGTCCCTGACTACCTTTCCTTCTTTGTCCCGGCTTTCCGTCACGCCGACTCGGAGGGCTTTTTCCTCCAGAAAGCGGAAATCGGTCAGGGTTGCATAGGCTTCATCCCATCGTCTGGCTCTGGTCAGGTGATAGGGGAGTTCACTCAGGCCATGGATGTAGCCGCCGCTCCAGGCGCCATCGCCGGAGGGATCGGCTTTGAAGCGGAAGTAATCGGCCAGTTTGCTGTGATAGTCCTGCGCCTCTTCGCCCGCCAGGAAGGTCGCATCGGAGACATCTCCCAGTTCGCGGTGGTAAAAGTAGAGCAGCGTGCTGCCATCTACCAGCCGCTCGGTCAGATAAGGCTCCAGGTCGGAATACAACCGCGCCCAAAGCACAACCGGCAGGCGCGGACCATCCGCGCGGGGCAGGACCTCCTGGAGGAACTCCACCACCGGTTTGGCTGGTTCTTGCTCCTGTCGCAGCCAAGCCAGGGCTGCCTGTTCAGCCTCCGCCCCGTCTTTCGCTATATGATCGCGCTCACGCAGATAGCGGACCGCCCAATCCACCAGGTCGGGCGGCAGGTGATAGGTTTGACGGAAGAACCACAGGTACACCTGCAGGTCACGCGAGAGCAGGTCCACCAGTTCGTCTTCGGCCAGGCCATAACGGGAGGCCGCCAGATAGCCCAGGGTGCGTGAGACCAGCATTTCACCGTGCTTGCTTTCGTGCTTGAGGCGGCCGAGCATGTTCGTGCGGATGATCCCCTCTACTCCCACAGCCAGGTCCTCGCGCGGCTGATAGGAGGTCCACAAGCGGGCTTCCTCAAAAGCCAGTTTGAGATAGAGCGGGTTGCCCTGCGATTGGGCGAACTTTTGCAAGACTTCCTGGTGTTGATGCGGCTGCAACGTCCGCCCGACGCTCGCCAGCCACAGATCCAGCAAAGACTCGCCGTCCTCGGGCCTGAGCCCGCCGAGCGTCATTTCGCGGACACGCCTGGATTGCAGGGCGGGGGTGATATCCTGCTCAGGGCGGGTGGAAACCACAACCGAAACGTGCTCGGGCAATTCAAGCGGCAGCCAGGTCAGGTTGCGGGCAGGCTGGCCGGGAGTCAACTGATCGAGCGCATCCAGGAAGAGGAGCAGCGGCCGCTCGGCGCTGGCCAGAGCCATGCGCTTGCCCAGTTCGGATACCAGGTCGCGATAATCAGAGGGAATGTCGCTTTCATCGGCATTGTAGCGGCGCGAGATCTCCCGACACAAACTTTCCAGCAGGCTGCGCCCGTCTGCTGAGGCGGGGGTGACGCCGATGAAACGGTAGACGACCTGCGCCTGGGGATGAGCCGCCTGAGCCTGTTCGATGGCCCGGGCCAGCAGCGCCGACTTGCCGGTCCCGCCCCCGCCGACGATTGCGAGGGAACGGCGCCCGCTTTCCTTCAGGTAGCCGGCAATCGTTTCCAGAGTTTCCTGACGGCCAACGAAAAAGCGCAGGCGTTCCTCGGCAAAGGCGTGATGCGCCCGGCCTTCGGCATCCAACACGTCCTCTGAGCGGATATGGAACCTGCCTTCTTCTGCCGGCGCAATCCTGACCGGCCGCTCGATCTCAGCCAGGATGATGCGCTCCAGGGATTCGTAAACGTCCTGGCAGAGTTGGTCAATGTGATTGGTGGTGATGCCGTTTCCCATCCAGCGCGCCCGGTAACGATAGACGTTCCCTGGCACGTAGGCTGCCAGCCGTTCCTTCAACGCCTGCTGCCGGCTGCGCGCAACCGTATCCACCGCCTTGCGCTCTTCGTCCAGGTCCAGGTAATCCCGCACGGCCGGGTCATACCCTTCCGGCAGGCCATCTATCTCACGGAAGAAGCACAGCACGTGCTCAGGGGCGTCCCTGACCCGCAGCGCCCCGGCGGCGATTTCTTGTTCGGTGGCCGAAGCGACGTAGGGCAGCAAGCGCTCTTCCGCGAAGCCCAAGCGGACTGCCGCGGCAGCCAGGATGCGCTGTAAACGCGCTTCTACCGGCTGCCAGGCGGCATACGTCTCGTAGGGGCCACCCCGCTGGCGCGGTTGCAGCCGCCACTCGGGCGGCACGGCGTTCTCGTCCAGGCGGTACCATTCCTGCAGCAGGGAGCGGTCGTCCCCGCTCACCGTCTCCAGGATTTGCCGGAATTCCTCATCGGGGATTTGGGGACGCGGCGGCTGCCAGCCGTAGCGGTTGCCCAGCAGGACGACGAAATTGGGGCGCGGGCTGACCCTCTGGCAGCGTTCGATCTCCCCCAGGCAGATGGGCATTGTTTGCTGGTCGAGCGAGGCCTCTTCGCTCACGCCCCAACGCAGGTCAATGACCTGAAAGCGGCAGCCGTGCCCGGCAGCCAGAGCGCGCAGGCGTGGAAAGACGCGCGCCTGCAGGGCGTTGCGCTCGGTTTTCAGGTCGCTGAAGGTGGAACTGACAAAGATGCGAAAGGTCTTGCCTGATTGTGCCATTGTCATCACTCCTTTCCCGGCCTATCCATCCAGGCCAAATAGTCGGAGGAGGTAGACGTTTCCGCCCTCGTCGCCACAGCAAACCATGTCGCCGCGGGGGTGGAACGTACAACAATTCACCGAGCCTAAGGCAAGGTAGGTGAGTATCTCCCTACCAATTTCAGCATCCCAGAGCTTCAAGGTGTTGTCCCTACTTCCTGATGCAATCCTTTTTCCGTCGGGTGAAAAGGCAACTGTGTCAACAAAGTGCTCGGTAATGATGTTGCACAGCTTCTCTCCGGTTTCGACATCCAAGATCTTGATGGTTCTGTCCGCGCTTGACAAGACAATCCTCTCTCCGTCAGGCGAGAAGGCAGCTGAGTGTAGGCTTTCTGCGAAGCCGGTGAAGGTGCGCAGCACATCTCCGGTTTCAGCATCACAGAGTCTCAAGGTTTTGGTAGCGCTTATTGGGGCAATCCTTTTTCCGTCGGGCGACAAGGCAACTGAGCGGACGAAGTAGTCGGTGATGATGGTGCGCTGCACTTCTCCGGTTTCGGCATCCCAGATCTTGATGGTTTTGTCATTGCTTCCTGAGACAATTCTTCTTCCGTCAGGTGAGAAGACAACTGATTCGACCCAGTCTGTATGCCCGGTGAGGGTGCGCAGTTCTTCCCCGGTTTCAGCGTCCCAGAGCTTAATGGTATTGACCCCATCTCCTGAGGCAATTCTTTTTCCGTCGGGTGAGAAGGCAACAGAGATGACCCAGAATAGGTGCCCGGTAATGGTACGCAAAACCTCTCCTGTTTCGCCATCCCATATCTTTAAAGTATTGTCAGAGCTTGCTGAGGCGATCCTCTTTCCGTCAGACGAAAAGGCAACTGAGTTGATCCGATTTGCGTGCCCGGTGATAGTTTGCGGCTCTTCTTCGGCTTCAGCATCCCAGAGTTTGATATCTCCACCGGTTGAAACGATGCGTTTTCCATCTGGCGAGAAGGCAACTGAGTCGACTGCGCTTGCATGCCCTCTGAGAGTGCGTAGTTCTTCTCCGGTTTCAGCGTCCCAGAGTTTGATGGTTAAGTCAGAGCTTCCTGAGACAATCTTTTTCCCGTCGGGGGAAAAGGCAACTGAGTCGACAAACCATTCGTGCCCTCTAAGAGTGTGCAGCTCCTCGCCGGTCTCAGCATCCCAGAGCTTCAAGGTGTTGTCAAAGCTTGCTGAGACAACCATTCTCCCGTCGGGCGAGAAGGCAACCGAGCGGACGTCATATGTGTGTCCGACAAGGGTGCGCAGCTCTTCCCCGGTTTCAGCGTCCCAGACTTTGATGGTACGGTCCCGGCTACCTGAGACAATCCTTTTTCCGTCGGGCGAGAAAGCAGCTGAAAGGACACCTCCGTGCCCTGTGAGGGTGTGCAGTTCTTCTCCGGTTTCGGCGTCCCAGAGTTTGATGGTTCTGTCCATGCTTGCTGAGACAATTCTTATTCCGTCAGGCGAGAAGGAAACTGAGTGGATGATGTCTGTGTGTGCTCCGAAGAAGCGTCGGAGGGTGTACAGAACTTCTCCGGTTTCAGCGTCCCAGACTTTGATGGTACGGTCCCGGCTACCTGAGACAATCCTTTTTCCGTCGGGCGAGAAGGAAACTGTTGTGACGTTGTCTGTGTGGCTGGTGAGAGTGCATAGCTCCTTGCCGACCTCGGCATCCCAGATTTTTATGGTTTTGTCACCACCTGCTGAGACAATTCTTTTCCCATCTGGCGAAAAGGCGGCTGAGTTGACCCGGCCCGTGTGTCCAGTGAGGGTCCTCACCAGGGCGCCCGATTCTCTTGGCCGAATGAGATTATGCGCCCAGGGCCTGGGCGGATGGGTTGTCCGGCGGATGAACTCTGGCTGGATGGCCTCTTTGACCGCAGGTTCTTCCACCCACTGCAGGCGGTTGTACAGTTGCTGCCAGAGCAAATCGGGGCGCTGGCGGAGATGGTGAGTCTCCTGGGACAATGCCCTGGCGAAAGCCTCAAGAACAACGCGTTGATCCGTCTGGTTCATTCTCTACCTCCTGCTCCACACGCTCGATTTGAAAGCCAATCTGCGCCAGGAATCGGGGGATTCCTCGCACTGCCTCGCGGTCTTTTTCTTTTTCTTCCTCCGGCAGTTCGTCATAAGGGACAAGCCAGGGGCTGACCTTTTTTTCTACGTCTTTGGGAGCGTCCGCATATTGCCAGCCATCCGCGAGGCGCTCTGCCACCCAGCGCTCATGTTCCATCCTGGCAAGGGTTTCTATTTCGTCTGGACGGAAAGCGAAGGCTTCGGCGTCCCAATCCACCAGCGGCACGATGTCGCAGCCGACCGCTCTCAGTTTTGCGCCAATATGTTGGGCTTGATGACGGTTGGACTCCTTGAGATGCTCCGGTAATTCCTCCCAGGCGACCAGGGCGGGGTTATCCCCCCTGCTTTCTCCCTGTCTCTGCCGCTCAGAAACGTAGTTCTCATGGATTGCCCGCGCCAGGGTCTCAAGCGTTCCGCCCAAGATCAGGTCGGGCTGGCAGGTTTTTTCCAGCAAACTAAAGACCCGCAGGTTCTCGTAGCCGCAACCAGCCCATTCTTCGCTCTGCAGCAGGGAAACCAGACCCTGACTGTGAGCCAGCCGCACCACGATTGGTATTTTTCCCCGTTTAGTCCTGCGCAGAAGGGTCAACGCCGCCGATAAAGCCGCGGAATCGTCATCCAGGCAGACATAGACGATATTTACCTGAGAGTGTCCATCTGCGTTGAAAAGGAAGTCAGCCCGCTCGAACTCGGGCGAATACACGTCCATCTGCAGAGGAATCACCTGACAGACTTGCTCTATCATGGGATAGCGCAGGCATAACGACGCCTTTCTTTTCTCTGCCGCCCTATCTACTACGAGAACGGATAACTTTTTCCCCGAGTCGGCAAAGATTGGCTTCCACCTTCTGGCAACCTGGTACACCAGGCTTTCTCCCATCTGTCCAAGTCCGACAACAAGCAGGCGCGGCGGCGTTTCCTCTTTGGTCGTTGTCTCATCAAACGGCGGGTGTTCGTTCAAAAGGACGCTTGCTCCAGTGGCAAAAGTATTGAAGAACTCGAGCCGGAAGGGAACATCTCCGCCCTTCTTGATCTGCAATTCTTTGAGCAGATCCCCAAGTTGAAGATTGGAAAGATGAATGAAACAGGTCAGGGGCTTGCCAGGCCTATCGCTCCTGTTCCTGACCAGACGGCGGGCGTTGATGGCAACCAGGGTATTGACTGCATCAAGCCCGCAAACCACTATGAGATATCTGGCTTTGGCGAGGCGCGCTTTGGAGAGAACGACCGGATCGGTTGCATCTCCAGGAATAGTAACAATCCGGTAATCCCTGCACTGTTTCAAAAACTCATTGTTTTCGTCCCGCTCGATGACGATGACCTTGTCCCCCCTCTGTTGGAGTTCTTTTGCCAGCATAAAACCTTTTTGGCTTAATCCGCAAATCACGATGTGGTCTCTGGCAAACTGCAGCCAAAACATCTGAAGTTCCTCGTAAAAAAAGAGCGCCAATACTTCGATTGCCGTATAGGCCGCCACAGCCGGAGCCAGCCACCGCGCCGTCTCGAGTTCCCAACTCAAAGGACCCACAATGGAACCCGATTCCAGGATGAAAAGCTGCATACTGCGGTAGAGGATATCCAAAGATGAAACGGTCTCCCCAACGGTGAGAAAATATTTCTGGAAGCCAATCCAACCAAGCACCAGGGCAATCAACCACACGGCGCCGAGAAAAGACCACTTGTGCGCCTGCCAGGTTTTAGCCATTCTGCGGTGCCAGGCTGCTTCATCATGGCTCTCCCAAGATTTGTCTGGATTCATCCCGGTCTCCTATTCCAAACGATAAATTTCAAATCCTGCTTGAGCCAAAAGTTCTGGAATGGCACGTACAGCATTGCGGTCATATTCCTTAATGCTGTCGGGGAGTTGTCCCCACTCCACCAGATGTGGGTGGATTTTTCTCCTATCGTCGCGGGGTTCTCCCTGGGTCCAGCCGCTATCTCTCTTTTCCTTCACCCAGCGAGCATGTTCCATTTCTGCCAATTTTTCAATCTCAGCCTCTGTGAAATGAAGAATTGCAGGTTCTCTATCTGTGGCGGGAATGAAATCACAGGCAATGGCTCTCAACTTGATTGGAATATCATCCGCCTGCTTTCGGTTTGACTCTCTCAAATCCTCTCTCAACTGTTCCCAGGGAACCATAGAAGGATCATTGGCCGGTTTCTTATCCTTGTTTTCGCGTCGGTAGTTTTCATGAATGGCCATGGCGATTTTCTCCCGCGCAATGCGAAGAAATACATCCCTTGCTGCCAGGCGGTTGAATTCCCTGGCATCCACGTGCAATTCGAGTTGTTCTGGCGAAGGAAGGGCCGCTTGCTCGAAACTTCTCTGGTTGCTAAGGACGCTCATCTCGATAACAGCCTGTATCGAACGAACCCCATGCTTGTAGCGAGGCACCTTGATTAACGCTCGCAGCACGCCTGAATCTATGCGGCACTTGTTCTTTTCATCGAAGATATTTGGCGCTTCTTTCTTCAAGAGAAAGCGAAGCACCATAGCCCGCCTGATCATGTACAATCTATCATCGTCAAGGTCGCTGCTTTCGGGATTTGGCCCCTTAATATTGACATAACCGCGGAGACGGCTGATGAAATCCGGAACCTTAGCAGTCTTGAATTCTGGGTCATTCTGTTCGCTGAAGGCCGTAAAGGTGCTATAGATCCCTCCGGCGAAGACGAAGATGGCCTTACCAATGGGATGGTCAACCTCGCCATCTCTGAACTTGCCGTCCTGCATCGGCGCCAGAAAATATTTGAGCCAACCCAGTTTTCCATTGAAACTGGCATCGAACTCGTCAAAGAAGACAATCGGCACCTTGCCGCTCAAGCCAATATCACGAACTTTGTGCAAGGCGGTGATTAATTCGTCAATGGTTTTGAATTGGGAAAGGTTGAATTCAAGCGGCGTTTCAGACAATTTTTCCGGCGCGACGCTTTTCGCCACTTCGGTAACGCTAAACGATTTTCCTGCTCCCGGTGGCCCAAATACTGCAATCGAGAGTGGACGATTTACCCCTGGCGAATCTAGATATTCTTTGATTAGATTCTTGATGCTGTTGAAACTCTCGATCTCTGAGCGATCCAGGGTGACAAAATTGCCAAATACCCCTACAGGCACTTGATCCAGAGCCGGGTCTCTGCCGTAGATCACAAAATGATACGCCATCTCCTCTACCGATTTGTTTAATCCTTCCAATATAGACCAGTACCTGGCATCAGGCTCGACGGTTGGAGCAGGCACCTCTGCCTCGGCAATTTTGAAATCACATTGCTCTAATGGTACCCAAAGATCTGCATACGGATAATCCAGGCTTGACAACTCGCTTCTTTGCTTGACAAAGCCCAACTGCCACAACCGACGCATACTGCAAAGTCCCTGCAATATTCCCGCTTTCACTTCGGCTTTGCCAATTTTTTCGCTTATCTGTGAAATCAGGCCAGCCGTAAAAGCGCAACCCAACCCCATCATCTTCCCCGGATAAACCTCAGCAAAACTACCTTCACCGATCTTGGGGTCAAAGAAGAGCCAGGAGCATCTTTCGGCTGGTTGGTAGAGAATTGCCCCCTCTACCCCAAATCGGACGATCAAATAAGCGCAATCGTTTAAGAACGAAATAGCGGGATTGTAGGTAATTTGCCAGACACATTCCTGAGCTGTACGTTCCCAGGAAAGTCTCCGGCTGATCTTGGCGCCCTCCTGACGCAAATCATCGGCCTCAACCACAGTAATCAACCACTCTGCATATTTTCCGATCTTCTCTGCCAATTTTCCTTTTCCCAGGGGAGAAGTTGTCTTCCAAACAATCCAGGTCCCTGTGTTCAAAGCCTCTGGCCAATCTGTGTCTGCGTCCCGAAAACTACCTCCAGCGTCATTCAATACAACGATGTCAGCATCAGAAACGCTGCCTTGCACAGGCAGAGGAGCAGCCTTTTCGACACCAGCGTACCCTTTGAACTCCCGAATCCGATAGACGCCCCTTTTCTCTTTGAGCGAATATGGATATTCGCCGAGGCTGACGAAGGAGTGAACGACTTTGTCTGGAGAGACGTTTTCTACCTGCGATACCTCCGGCGCGATTATATTGGCATCAGTTGCCGAGCAAATGAGATTGGCAAGGAGCAGAGCCCCTCCCGGCCTGGCAAAACGGTATATCCCTGGATAGTTCTGCCAGTTGAAACGGGAATTACTTTCCAGGCTTGTTAATCCCAACGCAGGAGTCGCCATTTCGAACCAGTCAACAGTCGCATCACCGGCTACGACAATTGTGCTTGTCTTTTTTGTGCTTGGACTCTTTCTAGCCATTCTTCTCTCCTTGTTGACTAAAGATTTCTGCTTGTTTGGAAAAATTCTTTTCCCCGCTGACTACGATGTCCGCTGAATTCCCCCGTACTTGTTTGCACTTCTCGAACAATGGCTCTCAATCGCCTGCGTAATCGCTTTGCTGAAATTTCCTCTTGTTTCCAGAAAGCAGTTATC
>Ga0068676_1022475_pt1 | contig 11452 bp, 8 predicted proteins | sample YNPNP_1400MetaT_FD_73472 | JGI IMG/M metagenome (GOLD analysis project Ga0068676, IMG submission 73472) | Anoxygenic and chlorotrophic microbial mat microbial communities from Yellowstone National Park, USA - YNP NP_1400 MetaT (Metagenome... ...
GCTTTTTGTTTTTTTTTCTTTCTTTTTATATAAAATGGTTATTGAACAACTATCAATTTTTGAGAAGTTGTTCCAAATTTTGTAGTCATATTTACAAAATATATACCATTTGCAAGCTTCAATTCACTAGGATTAATTCTTAAGTTATGGATTCCAGCACTTATATTGCCTTCAAATAACACTGCAATTTGATTTCCGTATATATCGCTTAGCGAAATTTGGGCTAATATTTCGTTTGGAACGGAGAATTGAATTATGGATTGTTGATTTGTTGGATTTGGCATTGGGGTAGATAAAGTTGGTTCTCCCGCAACGATTTCTTCTACCGAAGTTATACCAGGTGCTTTTACTTTCACAATGATGTCTTGCGATGTTATCGAGCCACATTCATTGGTTATTTTGGCTGAGTAAGTTCCGGCATCACCAATAGTAGCAACTGGAACTTTATAAGTTGTCTCGGTAGCACCTTCGATTTTACTTCCATCTTTAAACCATTCAATTGTGTATGGTTTGGCTGTGGAACCTAAATCAATGCTTATAACAAGTTCTCGTCCTTCAGCAACTTCGATGGATGTAGGTTGATTGACTATTTCGGGTTTAGAAACAACGAAAACGGTGATCGTTTTGGACTTGATTGAATAGCCTTTATCCACGACTTCCACCAGTAATTGATATGCTCCATTATCGTCTTTTGTAGCATTTTTGATTGTTAGTTCAGGTGAATCTGCACCACTAATTCTATCGTTATTGGTTAGCCTATAAGATCCTTTCATCCATTGATATTTAACTTTAACGTTGTTTTGATTGGTTAATGTAGTTGGAATGGTGATGGTTTCGCCGCTACAAGTTCTTTTATCTGTGGGTTGTTGCGAGAAGGAAACTTCGAATAAACTTAATTTAGCTGGTTCGGTTGTGGCTTCTCCACAAAGAGCAGAAATTTTGCATGTATAGCTCTTTCCAATATCGGTCGATTGAACTAAGTTAAATATTAACTTACGTGATTTTGTTCCTTGTATTCTTGAATTATCTGTCATTGCGACGCCATCAGCATACCATTGATAGCTGTAAGTGTAGCTTACTGGAATTCCATTAGCAGCTGGATCAACTTCGAAATAAGCCGTACCACCAGTATTTGCAAACATAGTTTGGGGTTGTTTGCCAATTGCTGTGGGACGAGCAACATAAACAACAATATCGTCGGTTTTTACTGACTTGCATCCAGCAAATGGACTTGAAACTATACAATAATATATTCCGGTATTTTTGTAATCGATCTTGTTGAAATACAGGAAAGGATTTGTCTCGCCGGGCAATGCTACTCCATCGCGATACCATTGGTAAATTAGGCCAGTTCCTGTTGCTACTGTTTCCAATGTTACTTCACTGTTTATGCAATACACTTCTCCCTTAGTATGATGTTCGATTACTGGAGTATCAAAAATTACAACATCTGTTGCTAAATCAAGCAAATAAGGATGTTCGTCGGAATAAATGCGGAATTGCAATGGCTTGTTTGCCCAAGTTTGACGTTGAACTTTCCAATCTAATTTTCCTAAAGTTGCATCAACACCAGTTGCTATCGTTGTCCAAGTGTTTCCATCATCAACTGATACTTGAATTGTAACTGAATAAACACCGTGAGCATCCCATAAGAAAGTATAAACACCTTCATTACAAATTTGAGTATTATTGCCAAGATTCAAGAATTTAAGGTGTGGTGTTTCGAAATACAATCCAGCAGATCCGTCATCGGGATTAACAGTCGAAATTCCATTCCACTGACCATCAGGGTCTGTCCAAGTGTAAGCAACTGTTCCATTCATTGTTATATGTTCAATTTTTGTTACGCCACTTGGCAAATTGTTCGGCAAAAATGTTGCCCACGCACCATTTGTGTTTTCGAGCATTTCGTAGAAATATGGTGCCTGATGCGGAAAACCAGGTGTTATCAAGGTTGCTCCTTCATCTTGAACTAATGCTGTTGTTATTGGATTGTTTGCATTATCGTAGAACACTAAATACGTTTTTGGAGCCAATCTGCTATTATTATCATAAAAGCCAGTTGCTTCGGTGGTATTTGTACCATATTGAATTTGCTTGGAAGTTGCTGTGGATACGTTACGACTAATTACTTCGCCAAATTCATTACCAAGCAGAACCATCCAATGGATTGGATTGGATAAATTTGTAAATCTCGAGTTGGAAGTTGGAACAATGTTGACCCAAAATGTTATGGAAGTTTCGTTAGGACCAGTTTTAACAACTGAACGGTTAGCGGGATCAGCCAAATTAGTTGCTGCTGAGGTATAACTATATGTATCTGTTTTATAGTTATAGTAAATATTATTACCTGCTCCTAAAATTGTTGGATTCCCGACTTCTGATGGTAACACACCAGCCGTAATAAAGGTATATTCTGTATTTGGATGTAATCCATCAAACTTTACTAATGCAAATGATGGTGTACGACCGTTTCCAGAGGGAAGGAATGAACCATTACCTTTGATATATTGTGGAATAATTACAGTTGAAAAAGTGGGCTGATCAAGTACTTTTACTGTGATGTTCTGTTCAAATGCTAATCCGGGAACTGTTGCATTTAAGACGTAAGTTCCAGCAACTGGGAAGATTATATCATCAAATGTAGCAATACCATCAAAAGTTTTCTTGGATGTTGTTCCAGTTAAAGCAGAGGGACCAGAAACCAAATTGAGATTAATTGTATAACCATCATAGTATTCATTAGGCGTGCCGTCGGAATTTTGTGCTTGGACATAGAATTTGTGGTGAATCACTCCAACATGTCCTTTATCATATAAATCGACGAATTTTGCAACAGTCGGTGCTGGTTGAATAATATAGCTTTTCTTAACAAATTCTAATGGATCTCCAGAAACAACCTCGAATTTAATTTCTAATGGTTCAACTTTGTTGTATTTTAAGTCGTCAAAAGTAATGCGATTTGTGCCCGCAACCATTGTTTTGGTTGTTGTTCCAGCTAATATTCCCGAACCATAATAAACTGAGGCTTTAATTGTTGTGTTTGAATTAACATATTTAGCTATTCCATTATCATCAACAGATTTTAACACAATGGTGAAAGGAATATTTTGCATTGGATTTTCAGGAAAATAGGAATCTACAACCAATTTAGTAGGAGTACCAAAGCTACTTTCGCTTGTTACAACAACATCGTCCAATCTATATTGCGGACGGTTACCACTACCACCTGGCATTTGATAATAAATCCATCGTATTTGGACGTTGGGTTGATTGTCGCATTCGCTGGGTAATATCACCGAAAAAGATTTTTCTTCAGCAGGCGTGCTTGTTCCCATTGTAATGTAATTGGTATTTTTGTATTCAGCGAGGTTTCCGTTTACATCATAAACATCATTCCATCCACCAGTGGTTCCAATTCTATATTGCATTCGAAGAGCATATTGACGAGTTGAAGTTCCAGCAATATTAACAAATCCACCAATCCAATTAACTTTAATTTGTGTTTGGTCAATCGTGCTAATTGCCAATACTGCTTGACCGATATATCCTTGCCCCGTTACCATTGAACCTGTATTTAAAAAGCCAATTCCATTAGCATTCAAACCTATGAAACGAGCATTTGATGTTAAATTGTAAGCAGCAGTCCAATCCTTATCGAATATACCATTGATAGGAACATCAAGTGTTTGGGTTGTATGGAATATCATATTTGCTGGATAGGTTCCTGCTGGACTTGTCGAACTCCAAGAAGTGAAGGAATAGGAACCTAATGAAAGGTCGTATGGTGTTGGATTAGTTTGACTTAGCCCAATGTAAGTTGTAGCTATTACAAACAATAAAACAATACTTGTTTTGGTTAATAATTTGTACATATTATACCTATAATTTTATTTTTAATTTTCTTATTTTCCAAATTCTAAAATTAGCAAAAACAATGTAAATATTAACAATATTAAATAAAAAAATACCATTTTTTCGTTGTTTGTGTATTTTCCTTAATTATTACGCAAGTATATTTAAAGATTATTCATAAACTTCAAAATAGACTTTTCGTATGCTATAATAAAAGATCAAGATATTCAATAATACAATCGCTGTTGCCCAAAACCAATACGGCAAGAGAAAAATTGACTGAATTACTTCTGTATCAGTTTTTCCCGAAAAACTTACATAATCGCTACTTGTCGAATATAAATACCCCAAGGACTGATAAACACTTATTATTGCTTGGATCCCCATAAATGTCGAAATTCGCCTTAGCCAAATATCACTAGCTTTAATAGTTATAAATAATAAAATCAAGGAGAACATAGCAATAAAAATTCCTCCAAACCAGGACCTTATCCAAATTAAAACCGAAGCAAACATAAACAAAGAAAAAATTACCATTACTGTTCGTGCAGATTTGTTTTTGGAAACCAAAATAAGAAAACTTCCAAAGACTCCAGGACCAATTGGACCAGCCGCCGCAACGATTGCTGTGCCTATTGAACCTAAATATAAATCAGTAGTGAAATAAGCTGCACCACTTCCATTTGGCATTATTACTAATTTATCGAAATCCCCTCCAAGTAATAATGCCGCCAATCCGTGAGCCATTTCGTGAAACCAAGTGGATAAAATTGTAAAAGGATACATCAACACTTGTCCAAAATCAAATTGCCAAAAAGATATGGTCCCGATTGTCATTAACACAAAGACCCAAGCTTCCTTTCGCATATCGTTGGTTTTAGCCAGCGTTTTTGTTTGTAAGTTATTCATATCGATAATCAATACTTAAAGTGATTAATCTTGTTTTTGCCAAATTTCCAACCATATAAGTGTAATAATAATCGAATAAATTATAGCAATTCAACTTAATTACCAACTCATCCTGTAAAGATAAAATTCGTCGAAGATTATATGAGAAATTTAAATCGAAAACGTGCATTGGAACTCTTTCCTTTGCATCTTTAACTTGAAATATAAGTTTTTCGTCGATTCGCTCTACCAAACTTGCATATCGATAGCTTAGTCTTGCCGAAAAATCATTGATTTTGTAATTAATTGATGTATTCCAAAAATGCTTAGAGCGGAATTTAAGTATTTCGTTGGTGCTTAAATCTATTGGATCTAAGTAAGTATAGGAAGTAGTTAAAATTAAATTGGGATGAATCAGTAAATTCAAGGAGGTTTCCAATCCTTTTATCTCTGCATTAGTTATATTCGAGAATTTTATGGTTGTTAGAAATTCATCAACAAAACTTGGCTCGATTAAATTCGAAAATTTGTTGTAAAATCCAGCAATGTCAAATTCGAACGGAATAAAAATTGTAGTATTTTTCCAATTTAAACCAAGTTCGTAATTCCAGCTTTCTTCGAATGTTAAATTAGGATTTTCTACAACTTTGAATCCCTGGAAAGCAACAGAAGCATATCTCTCGGCTATGGCAGGGGCTCGAAATCCCTTCCCAGCCGAACCCCGTATATGCAAATTAGCTGTAGGCGTGTAATTAAATCCTAATTTTGGCGACAACATCGACGAAGTGCTACTATCCATTTGAATTTCGGTATCGAATCGAGCACCAATCGTAGTAATCAATTTATCAAAGGGATGAATTTCGGCTTGCAAATATCCAGCCACTAATTTTTGATTACGCAATCCATAACTTATCGAGGCAACGTTGTTGTTTGTAAAATTGCCACCCGTTGTAAAAATTATCGATGGTGATAGGTTTGCTGTTATTTGCAAATCCATAAAACTTGATAAAGCATCCGAGGACCTATAATCAGTATCAGATCTATCTAAATTATTCCAAAATTGTGTATAAAATCCACCTAATTTTGCTGAAAGCAGCCAATTATCGCTAAAAAAATGATTGGCTGTGATACCAAGCATAGATTTCCCCGAATATAGGCGTGTATTTAAATTGGTCCCAGCAGGTGGATAAGTGGCCGAATCCAAGCTATGCCAATAAACCCAATCTGCTCGATCTGTGGATTGATGTAGCAGAATTGAACTAATTTCGGTTTTGTTCAATTTAAAATTAACTTGTGAATAACCCTGATAATAATGGGCATCATCGTAGAGGCGATAACTTTCGTCTCGGTAATATCTTCCGCTTATTAAAGTGGAAAAATTGGATTTTGTGTGAGAGTAACTTAATTGTATATTATTTTGAACTTGAGCGTCCGGGGAAAACTTCCATTTTTCGTATCGCGGAGGGGTATACAATCCGGTGGATGATTCTAATCGGAATGCACTTGGCTTTTTAGAATAATTTTTTTTGGTGACAATATTGATTACTCCACCAATTGCACTGCTACCATATAAAGCAGAACCCGCTCCTTTAACAATCTCCACACTTTCGATTGTAGAAATAGGAACGAGATTTAATTTGGTATCCCCGTTATCGGCACTAATCAATGGCATACCATCCAATAATAGCAAATTGCGAGAGCCCAATCCAAAATCGAATCCATCTGAACCACGAATGCTAATCGTCTCGTCGGCTACCTCCACACCCGGCACATGTGCTAAAATTTGTTCAAAATCGAAGTTACTCGTTAGTTGCATTGAATTATTGTCCAACACAAAAACAGAATTTGTAACTTCTTGCACATTTTGAGTTCGACGACTAGCAGTTACCACAACATCCTTGCTTTGAAAAACTTTAGGTATGAGGTAAATTTCCAATTCAGAGGTAATTGTTAAATTTATATTTTTTTCAATCGACTCATAAGCAATGTGAGATATTTGTAATATTACTTTTTGTTTATTAATATTTTGGATTTTAAATTCGCCGTTAATGTTGGTATAATCACCGTATTTTGAATTTTTAATTTTAACGGTTGCACCTATGATTGGTTTTTTTGTGTTAGCTTCTAGTATTACCCCTTTTAATGAATAGGGTTGTGCATAAGATGCACATACAATAAGCGAACTTAAAATAACCCAGATGACATTAAAAACCAAAGGGTTGATATGGTATTTTTTCCCAATCAACTTGTATTTCGATTTCATATTTTTTTCCCTTTTCAACATTAATTGGTGTAATTGTGTCTTGGTTAATATGATAAACTCCAATAGCCCTCCATTGGAGCAAACTACCGTAATTCTGGGCTGCAACTATATACTTTAACACCACTGGAGGGTCGGTTATTTTAATCTGGAATGGAACAGTATCCAAATCGTAACTTAGTGGTGTCTCGGTGAAATAGGCTTTGCCAGTTAACACATCTTCGATGATATTTTTGGGGGGATAATCTTTAAAACAAACAACCCTTAAATCTTTCAGAGAATCTTTGGCTGGGAACTTATCGCGAGGTGAAATAAACACAATTCGACCTGTGATATAAGCATTACGCTCTATTTCGGGATTCAATCCACCATCACAAGATATTAGCAATGTAGTTAATAAAATTAGTAAAATTTTCCTCATTCAGTCCGATTTTATTAGTCCAAACAAATTGACGAATTAAATTAAAATATTAGTCTTTCCAAATGAAATCGAATAATAAATACGAAACGGTTGCAACCAATCCAGTATAGGCAATCATCATCTGAATATCTCCAAGATTTTCTTTAATTGTTGAACCAGCAAAACTTGCAACAGTTAAATCAATTCCTATTTTTATTATCGGAAGTAAAATAGGAAAAGCAAGAACCGGGAAAAGTGCATTTTTGGAATTTGCTTTTGCAATAATTGCAGATATAACGGTTGTTGCTGTTGCAATGGCAAAAGAGGAAATACTGATAGTTAAAATCAATAAATTTATTGATTTAACAACCTGAGTATTTAGAAAAAGAAAAAAAAATGTTATTGCAAAAAAGTTTATAAACAAACTAGTTATAATGTTAAATATAAGTTTGCCGAAATATATTGCATAGGAATTTGCGATAATCTGGAGTAGTAAAGCAGTTCCTCGTTCTTCTTCATTAATGAATGTTTTTGATAATCCAATCATTGATGTAAAAAAAAGCACAATCCACAGTAAACCGGCCGTTGTTTCCGACGAAATTTTTTCAGAACTATAAGATATTGCAATCATCGATATTGTAGTGAAAATAAATAACAATATCGTACTTATGGAATAACGTGTCCGAAATTCCGAAAGTAACTCTTTGTAGACTATTGCTAAAATTTCTCCCATAATTTTTGAATATTATACGAATACTTGAAGCCTAATAGGAATGCTAATTTGGATACTTTCCAATCCCCATCGTCAATGATATCATATAAAAAATAATTGTAATTTGTTTCGAAAAATAAAGAAAAATTATATTTAATTGGATAAGACACACCTAATCCTAAGTATAAGCTAATGTTAAACTTATTAATTGAACTTAATTCCGTGGGATATCTTTTTTCGATTTCATTTTTTAGTTTAATTGGATATTCCAAATAATTTGGTTGAAGTATTCGAGATTGGTAATTTATGGATTTTCCAGTATTCATTATTACTGAGGTACCAAAAATTCCGTAAAGAATATTCTGAAAATAGTAATCAACTTGAAAGTTCAAGTTGAAAATAGTAGAGTTTAGAGATAAAAATCTACCTTCTTGGAATGGAACCAGTTCACCAGTTTCGGGATGCCTTGTGTTGCCGATAGTTACATCGGGGGCTTCCAATACCCCATTGAATTTATCAAAATAAATTTTGGAAGTAAGGTATAATCTTTTCATTAGTTTTTCGGTAATCGAAAATCCGAAAGCTGTTGTAATGTCGTTTGCTTCCGAAAATTTTCCTAAGATTCTTGGTGTGATGGGAACTTGATTGTTCACTTCTCCAGATGTTGCAAAATTAGCATTATGAAAAACAAAAGTTGGGGCAACAAAAGTACCAAATTTCGTATTTTCTTGTATATCACATTCCTGAATTTGTCCTTCGGTAACATTGAACTTGTAATCAGCAATGGTTTGATCGAATTGATAGCAAATTGTATAATACTTGGAATTTAATGCAACATCATTAATTTTAACTATTGCCCGCCCACCTTCCATTGCATTTGTGGGTGATATATTGAAATTAATTTGGGGAACACCTTCAACGAATTTAGGTATTTTTATGTCTAAATTTTCATTTGCTAAAACTATTATATCCCCAATTCCAGTATCATCTTCTCGATCGTCGCGGGCTATCATTTCGACAGAAAATTTTTTTAAAGTTGATTCGACTAATGGAGGAATTGTATCCAAAGCTGGTTCATACTCAACGAAAGATTGTCCACCCATCGTTCCATAAGCATCAAAAGCATCCGAGCCGTATCCAAATCCATAGGAATACATCCCAAAGGGTTGAGCTGCAGTTAATGAATGTGTCCCATATGGAACTTCGATGGATGCAATTGAATAACGCGAAATACCAATACGCCGAAATAGTTTTTCGTCAACTTTCTTGCTATTCAATTTTAAAGTTGGAATTGCGTTGGTAGGTATAACAACCGAAACAAAATGGTTCCATTGTCCATTAACAGGAGTTGCAAAACGGTAGCGAGTTAAAAATTGTTGTGTTGGGCTGATTAATATCATCGCTGGATCTCCAATAGAGTCGCCATTACGATAACCTTGGGAAAATTGAGCTACAAGTATTGGTTTGTCGGCTGAAACTTGTAAATCTTCTTTGGAATTATCTTCGTAAAACTCACCAGCACTCAAAACTTTTACTAATTTGGAATTTACAAAAAGTTTTGTGGAATCAAAATTGGCTAACGCTCGCCAGCTGTATTTAGATCGTTTTTCTAATCTGCCCAAAAAATAATGTTTTCCCCAGGAAGTTGTTGGAGGTAATTGTTCCACCAAATGATTGCAAGCAATAATTACTGGTGGTGGTGCAGGTACATATGCACATTGATGACCACCAAAAACTGCTATCGGTTTATTCGAGGTGATTAATGTCCCCGTAAAATCAATTTTATCGTAAAATAATCCGGATGGTTTTGCTATTACTTGGTAAACATCGCCCTGATTGAGGGTTACTGTGAATGTAGCATTAGCCTTGTTGCCGGCTTGAGTTTCGGCTGTTGGAGTAATTTGGACGTATGTATTGTTTTCGGTTGCCACAATAGAAAATTCGGGCATCAAGGGACTCGACATTGTATAGGACATAATCCGATAATTTGTCCCAAGCACTTTGGTTGGCAAACCTAAATAAGTATCTGTGGTTTGAAATCGTCTATTTAATCCATAAACCGAAATAGGCACATCAGAAGTTATATGAACCGACATCCCGGGTTCAATTATTTCGCTGCTGATTATTTCGGCTAATGGTGATATTTTTACATTTTGTACAGTTAACGCTGGTACTTTTATTTTTTTTGATATAGTTTAATGACTTTATCGAAATTGTAACTTCGGCATCTTTTTCGGAGGTAATAAATAATTCCAACATAAGTGCATTATTTGGATTTCGGTCGTTATCGTCAGATTTATAATTTTGCATAAAACAAAGCCAAAACTCTTCCCCTTCGGGATTTTTGATAACCAATTTTTCTCCAGCTTGATTTTTTTGAGCTAACGTATCAATTTCTTGTTGGGTATAAAGATTGCAGATAGCAAATATAAAAATCAGTATGTAAGCTAATTTTCTCATCATTTTAAATGTAACAAGTTTGTATTGTAAATTCCACTTTTAGTTCGCATTTGCAAAAAGTATAAACCCGAAGCAAATTGCCAAGGAACCGATAGAACTTTTAATTTGTAGTAACCTTTAGGAAACTCTTGCTTATAAGATGGATTGATCAAATTCCCTTTACTGTCGAAAAATTGGTAACTGTCGTCGGTTTTATTTGGAAAAATATAGACAATTCTCCCTAAAGATGAATAAATTGTAAATGTCAATTCTGTTGGAGTTTCGATCCCAAAATCGATAACAAATTGATTATCGAAAGGATTAGGAAATACTTTTGATATACCTTCCTTAATAATGGGTTCCAAAGCAAATCCAATGTTTATCTTGCCATTGATTTTATTGATATTATCCTTCTCAATTCCATCAACTTTGATACTAACTGGATTGAAATAAGCAATTGAATCCAATCCAAAAAGTGGTTCTAACTCAACAAAACATAAAATGCCATTATAAGATGAATTTAGTATTGAACTGTTAATAGTTAGAAAACCTTGCTTAAAGTTGTTGTTAGTTACAACGTAATTTGGCTTTGTTTCATTGATTAGGGTATTTTGGTCGGTTTTGATTGATATAATGTTAAGTAAGGTGTAATCGAATTCCAAATTTACTTCTAAAGATTTTGCAGATGATATATTTAAATTGATGTAAATAGGTAAAAAATACTTCGATCCATTGTGTATAAAAGTTGTATCAGGCACCTTTATGAATTCTTGAGAAAATAAACGAGCGAAAGCAAAAACAAAAAAAATTGAAATTATATATACTTTATTTCTGAGCATTCAACCTAATTAAATTTCGAATACAAAATTATGAATAATTTATCAATGACGAAGAAAAG
>Ga0068676_1021185_pt1 | contig 11415 bp, 10 predicted proteins | sample YNPNP_1400MetaT_FD_73472 | JGI IMG/M metagenome (GOLD analysis project Ga0068676, IMG submission 73472) | Anoxygenic and chlorotrophic microbial mat microbial communities from Yellowstone National Park, USA - YNP NP_1400 MetaT (Metagenome... ...
TTATTATACACCTTATTATGCAGATGGATTAATAGATTTTTTCGCTCAAAAGAATCTTCTCAATTTCACAGTTTTAGGACCAAACAGTAATTTTTTCCGACAAACAATGCGTTATTTTAACGAAAATAAATTAAAAATAGATTATAAAGGAAAAGCAAATGATTATGATTTAGTTATTACTTCCCAAGATTTAATAGTGCCAAAGAACATAAAGAACAAAAAAATTATATTAATTCAAGAAGGGATGACCGATCCCGAAAATCTTGGTTATTATTTAGCTAAATACCTTAAATTTCCAAGATGGATAGCAAGCACTTCCACAACTGGCCTTTCGGATGCTTATGATTATTTTTGCGTTGCTTCGGAAGGCTATCGTGAATTATTTATTCGTAAGGGAGTTAAACCCGAGAAAATAGTTGTAACCGGAATACCAAATTTTGATAATGTTGAACAATACAAAAACAACGATTTCCCCTATAAAAACTTTGTTTTGGCGGCAACTTCGGATGCTCGCGAAACTTTTAAGTTCGAAAATCGATACGAATTTATCAGGAAAGTAAAGAGTATTGCCAAAGGGAGACAAATTATCTTTAAACTACATCCAAACGAGATTTTTAGTCGTGCAATTCGAGAAATCAAAGAAATTATACCCGATGCAATAATTTTTACAGATGGAGACATAAAACCAATGATAGCAAATTGTGATGTGTTGGTTACTGCTTTTTCTTCTGTTGTATATTATGGTATTGCCCTTAACAAAGAAGTTTATTCAAATTTTGATTTAGAAACTTTAGTTAAAATGACCCCTATTCAAAATGGTGGAACTTCAGCATTGAAAATCGCAATTATTGCAAGAAGTTTAATTTCTGCAAAGAGCGAATCCGAAAGACTTATTTTAGCAATGAACACACAATTCTAATCAAATGAAAATATTAATAGTAATACAAGCAAGAATTGCTTCGACACGTTTTTTTGGAAAAGTGTTGCAACCTATTTTGAATAGACCAGTTTTATCATTAATGATCGAAAGAGTTAAATTATCAAAATATTATACAGATATTGTTATAGCAACCTCAACTAACCCATTAGACCAAAATATTATACAATTTGCTGAGCGTGAACAAATTAAAGTATATGCTGGCGATGAATTCGATTTATTGGATAGACACTATCAAGTTGCAAGATTATATAAGGCTGATGCTGTCGTTAAAATTCCGTCGGATTGTCCTTTGATTGACCCTCAAATCATAGATAGGGTATTATTGTTTTATTTACAAAATTCAAAGCATTTTGATTATGTTAGTAATCTCCATCCGGCAACTTACCCGGATGGCAATGATGTGGAAATATTCTCTTTCTCTGCTTTGGAAAAAGCTTGGAAAGAAGCAAAATTGGATTATCAACGGGAACACACAACTCCATACATTTGGGAAAACGAAGACAAATTTAAAATAGGAAATTTGGAATGGGAAACTGGCTTGGATTATTTCGATAAATATCGATTAACTCTCGATTATCCGGAAGATTTTGAGTTGATAAAGCAAGTTTACGAAAATCTTTATCCAATCAATCCACAGTTTGATTTGAATGATATAATCAATTTTTTGGATAATCATCCAGAAGTGTATAAACTTAATCAAAAGTATCTTGGCAAATATTGGTATGATAATTATATTAATGAATTAAAAAATATTGATAACTATAAAAAAAAGAAGTATGGAAATTAAACTCAAAATGCTAAAACAGCAAGCTTTCGACGCAAGAAAAAGTATATTGGAAATGTCACTCAATGGTGGATGTTTTATTGGAGCTTCGCTTTCTTGCGTTGATGTGATAACTTACCTTTATAATGGATATCTAAATATCAACAAAGTAAATTTGAATGACACAAAGAGAGATTATTTCTTGATTTCCAAAGGACACGCAGTACCGGCATTGTATGCAGCTTTAGCAGAGTGTGGGATATTGGAAAAACAAAGATTGCAAAATCATTTAAAGGATAATGATTACATTTATTGGCATCCAAATGTTAATATACCCGGAATTGAATTCCATTCTGGTTCACTTGGCCACAATTTAAGTGTTGCAATAGGAATAGCATTGGATATTAAAATGTCAAACCAAAACAATAAAGTTGTTGTGATGCTTGGTGATGGCGAGTTGAACGAAGGCTCGAACTGGGAGGGAATTTTATTGGCTCCATCCTACAATTTGGATAATCTAATAGTAATTATCGATCGTAATCATTTGCAAGCTAATGTCGAAACAGAACAATTAATTAAGTTGGAGCCCTTAAAACCAAAATTTGAAGCTTTTGGTTTCAACACCTATGAAATTGATGGACATAATTTTGAGCAAATTCATAATTGCTTCAATTCTTTGGCCTCCAACAACAAACCACACGCTATCATTGCCGATACTGTGCGTGGGAAAGGCATCCCTTCGATTGAACGCAACCCTTCCAAATGGTATATGAAGATTAACGAAAGTGAATTTAACGAGCTAATGCAAGAATTAACAGTTAATTTTAAGGAAAATTAAAATGAATTACGAACAGTTTTTACTAGATTATATTCCAAATCATCCCGAAGTAGTAGTATTAACTGCCGAAAATCGAGCAGCAATAAGGAATTTGCCAAATATTTTGGTTAATAACTTCATAGACACTGGAATATGCGAGCAATCTTTGGTTGGCATTTCGGCTGGATTGGCTTTAAGAGGCCGAAAACCTATCACACACGCTTTGGCAGCATTCCTAACAATGAGAGCTTTCGAATTCATAAGAACCGATGTAGGTTATGCAAATTTGCCAGTGAAGTTGGTTGGTTCTTTTGCTGGTTTTTTATCCGAAGCAAATGGACCAACTCACCAAGCAATCGAGGATATTGCTTTGATGCGATTAATTCCAAATATGCAAGTTTTTGCTCCAGCAGACGAGAACGATTTGGTAACGATGCTTCCCAAAATTATCGAATCCAAATTTCCAGCATATGTCAGATATAACAACTTGCCTAATTCCATCAGTCATTCAGATTTCGAAATTGGATTTCCTGAAATAATTGGTGATGGCAAAGACGTTGCATTATTTACCTATGGGGCAATGTTCAACGAAACTTTGAAGGTACAAAGATATTTGGAAACTAAACAAGTCAACTCCACTTTGGTCAACATTAGAACCCTAAAACCAATAAATATCGAGATAATTTCGAACATTGCTCTCAATTGTAAATTGATTGTTACAATCGAGGACCATTTTATTAATTCAGGTTTATTTTCGATTATTAATCAAATTTTATATAGTAGTAAAATTATAAAAGAAGTAGTGCCCATTGGTCTCGACGAAAGATGGTTTAAACCATTGATGTTTGATGATTTAATAAAATACGAAAAATTTGACTATTTAAGTATATCATCACAAATTTTGAACAAACTAAATGAGATTTAAAGATGCTAAATTTATTAAAAATTGATGGTAATTTACCAAAAATTGAAAAATCCAATAGTTTATACGAAAAAATTAAAGTGCTTATACCTTCGGGAACTCATACTTTGGCAAAAGGAGTAACGCAATATGTTGATGGTGTAGCTCCAAAATTTTTGGAAAGAGGCAAAGGAGCGATTGTTTGGGATGTGGATGGTAATGCGTTCATAGATTATACTATGGCAGTTGGGCCATTGTCCTTGGGTTATTCGTATGATGTGGTGGATAATGCAATTAAGGAACAACTCGACAAAGGGATTGCATTTTCGTTACTAAATCCATTGGAATTAGAAGTTGCTGAATTAGTTCACAACGTAGTACCCAATGCCGAGATGGTAAGGTTTGCCCGTGGTGGTGCTGACGTAACAAGTATGGCTGTTAGATTAGCCCGAGCATATACAGGCAAAAGAAAAATTTTGTGTTGTGGCTACCACGGATGGCACGATTGGTATGTGAGCGTTACACCACGAAATAATGGGGTTCCAATCGAAGTGCAGAATTTAACAAATACATTTGAATACAACAATATTCAATCTTTGATTAATTCAATCGATGAAGATACAGCTGCTGTGATTTTGGAGCCCGTAACATTTTTCGAACCCAAAGATCATTTTCTGCATCAAGTTCAAGAAATATGTCAAAAAAACGATGTTGTTTTGATATTTGACGAAATGTGGACTGGCTTTCGTATGGCAAACGGAGGAGCACAGGAATATTTTGGCATTACTCCTGATTTAGCAACATTTTCCAAAGCTATTGCTAATGGTATGCCTTTGGCTGTGATAACTGGCAAAGCCGAAATATTAAAATTAATCGAAAATGATGTATTCATCTATAGCACTTTCGGCGGCGAAGCACTCTCTTTGGTAGCAGCAAAAGCAACAATTAACGAAATCACTGAGAAAAATGTAACTTCATACCTTAATCAAATCGGGGGTTATTTAAAAACAAGCTTAAATAAAATTCTGGAAGAAATAGGCTTGGATTATATTAAAATCATTGGCTACAATTTTAGATTAATGATAGATATAAACCATTCAACTATCGATAATTTGTTGATTAAATCATTTATTCAACAAGAATTAATACGAAATGGAATTCTTTGGAGTACCTATTACAATATGTCATATTCTCACACCCAAGAAATCATTGATTATACAATCGAGGTTCACAAAAATGTATTTAACAAATTGAAACAAGTTGTTGATAATAACCCGTTACAAAATGAATTAAAAGGCAACCCAATTCAACCTTTGTTCAGGAGAGTAAGTAATTTTAACACCAAACCGAGGATCTAATGGATTTGTTCAATTTAGATGGAAAAGTGGCAATTGTTACTGGTGCATTGGGATTGATAGGCAAAGAGCATTGCAGAGCATTGCATTCTTTTGGTGCAATTGTAATTGTTACAGACTTGGATAAGGAAGGTGTGGAGTTATTTGCGTCTGAATTAGGGGAAGATGCTTATGGTTATCAAATGGATATAACCAATAGAGAATCAATCCAAAAAGTATGCGATGATGTTATTGCTCGCTTTGGTCGCATCGATGTATTGGTCAACAATGCAGCAATTAACGATATGGTCGAAAATCCCAAATCGAATTTGGAGGAATCTAAGTTCGAGAATTATCCATTGCAAACTTGGGAAAAATCACTAAAAGTGAATTTGACTGGCACTTTTTTGTGCTGTCAAGTTTTTGGCAAAAAAATGGCCGAACAAGGCAATGGCTCGATAATTAATATTGCATCGACTTATGGCATTGTTGCCCCTAACCAAGATTTATATACAGACGAATCCGGACAACAAATTTTCTATAAACCTCCAGCATATCCAGTAACAAAAGCAGGAGTAATAATGTTGACCAAATATCTTGCTTCGTACTGGGGTAGCAAAGGTGTAAGGGTGAATTGTATTTCTCCCGGAGGAGTTGAAAATTCACAATCTGAACATTTTATTAAAAAATATTCCGAAAGAACACCAACAAAACGAATGGCTCGCAAAGATGATTATAAAGGTGCGTTGATTTATCTTGCAAGTGACGCCTCATCTTACACTAACGGAGCAAACATAGTTGTTGATGGCGGATGGACAATTTGGTGAAATTAAAATTAGAATTAATAAAAGGAGAAAATAATGGCTGAAGTAAAAATTGGTAACAGATACATCGGAGATGGTCATCCGGTATATATAATTGCCGAGATAGGCATTAACCACAACGGCTCAATCGATATCGCAAAAAAGTTGATAGATGCTGCCATTTTAGCTGGTTGTGATGCTGTTAAATTCCAAAAACGCACCCCCGAATTAGCAGTTCCAAAAGATCAATGGAACAAAATGAGAGAAACTCCTTGGGGATACATTTCGTATATCGAATACAGGCATAAGATAGAATTCGGACATAACGAATATCAAGAAATTGACGATTATTGCAAGCAAAAAGGAATAACTTGGTTTGCTTCTGTCTGGGATGTGGAATCTGTAAAATTTTTGGAGGATTACAATCCGATAATGTATAAAGTGCCTTCTGCAGCACTCACCGATAAGGAACTTTTGGAAGTACTAAAAGAAACAAATCGACCAGTGATGCTTTCAAGTGGTATGTCACGATTAGACCAAATCGATGATGCAATAGAATTTATGCAAGGAAGTCCCGTAATGCTTGCTCAATCCACATCATCTTACCCTTGTGCATTAGAAGAATTAAATTTATCCGTAATCACAGTTTTCAAAAATAGGTACAAAAATATTCCAATTGGTTATTCTGGTCACGAAGTTGGTTTAGCTCCAACATATGCTGCTGTTGCTTTGGGAGCAACCTTTGTTGAACGTCATTTTACTTTAGATCGTTCGATGTGGGGAACCGATCAAGCAGCATCGGTGGAAGTTGGTGGTATGATGAGATTAGTCAAAGATATTCGCGATATCGAAAAAGCTTTGGGAGACGGAATTAAAAGAGTTTACGAAAGCGAAATTCCCTCGATGCAAAAATTAAGAAAAGTATTATAGTTGTTCCTATCATTTAAATTTTCTTTGAATTTGATTCAGTTCTTGAGTTATTAAGTAATTTGCATTCTTATAACCAAAAAGTAACTTAAAATGATTTTTGAATCAAAATAAAAATAAAATTTTCAAAATTCAAAAAGTTTATTATTTTCTAATAATTCTGACCAACAAATAATAAAAAATATTATTTTTGTAGTAGATGATTATGTAAAAATAATTTGATATACTTTTTTTTTATTAATTTTGTGAAAGAAGAAAACCTCTAATCCAAATTAAACAAATTTTTAACTGATTATTAACTCTTTCTTTCTACCTTTAGGATTTATTTATGAGTAATCAAAATTATCAGGCACGTAAAAATTACCATCAAAGCAAGAAAAAAGATGTTCCCATTATCGACATCAACGAACTTAAATCAAAGAAAATAGCAGAATTAGTTCAGATTGCAAAGAATTTAAACATTCAAAATCTTAATAATTTAACTAAGCAAGAATTAATATTAAAAATAGTCGAGATCCAAGCACAAACCGTTACCAAGGACAAAGATATCGAAGCCGAAGAATTGATTTCGAGTGGGGGAGTTTTGGAAGTTTTGCCCGATGGTTATGGTTTTCTACGCTCACCAGATTACAGCTACTTGTCATCTCCAGATGATATATATGTTTCTCCCTCTCAAATAAAAAGATTTGGTTTACGAACTGGTGATACAATTGTTGGAAAAGTAAGAACGCCAAAAGAAGGTGAAAAGTTTTATGCATTATTAAAAATTGAATCGGTAAATTACGGCTCACCCGATTTAATACGAGATAGAACAATATTTGACAACCTAACTCCTTTATTTCCCGACGAAAAATTGGTTTTGGAGACAAGTCCCTCGATTTATTCAACTCGAATTGTGGACTTGCTTGCACCAATAGGCAAAGGACAGCGTGGGTTGATAGTCTCGCCACCAAAATCTGGCAAAACTATTTTGCTACAACAAATTGCAAATAGCATTTCGAAAAATCACCCCGAAGTTAAATTGATTATTTTATTAATCGACGAGCGCCCCGAAGAAGTTACTGATATGAAGCGCTCCGTTCAAGCCGAAGTGATTTCTTCCACATTCGACGAGCCACAAGAACGCCACGTCCAAGTTGCCGAAATGGTTCTGGAAAAGGCTAAAAGGCTGGTGGAAGCAAAACAAGATGTGGTGATTTTGCTCGATTCCATAACTCGCTTAGCTCGTGCATATAATACAGTTGTACCCCATTCTGGTAAAATTCTATCTGGTGGTGTGGATGCAAATGCTTTGCACAAACCAAAAAGGTTTTTTGGTGCAGCTCGAAAAGTGGAAGAAGGTGGTTCGCTCACAATTATTGCAACTGCTTTGATCGAAACTGGAAGTAGAATGGACGAAGTAATTTTCGAAGAGTTCAAGGGAACAGGAAATATGGAATTAGTTCTCAATCGCTATTTAGCCGACAGACGCGTTTATCCAGCAATTGATGTAAACCGTTCTGGAACTCGTCGTGAAGAAAAATTAATGACAAGCGAAGAATTAAATAGAGTTTGGATTTTACGCAAGGTGCTCAGCGAAATGCAATCAATCGACGCTATGCAATTTTTGTTGGACAAAATGAAGGGGACTCGATCGAATAAAGAATTTTTGAACTCATTAAATTCCTAAGGTAACCACATTGAAATTGAAGTCAAAGGATTTGATTGCATATTTAATTTTTGCAGTTATTCTTTTCCCCGTAATTTATGGTTTTATTAGTACTGATGCCGTAATTTATCTACAAGCAGGAAAAACAATTTTGAATGGTGAGCGAATTTATGTTGATTTTGTCGATATCAAAACTCCTCTTTTCTTCTCGTTTTATGCTCTTGTAGATTTAATTATTCAAGATGATCCAAATAGTTTGCATTATGTGTTGTTTGCAATATTTTTGTTTACTGCAATTTTTTTGTACCATTTCATAAAGAATTTATTTAATTACAAGATTGCATTATCAACATCAATAGTTTATTCTTTAGCAACATTGTTTATTGGAAATACCCTATACTACCATCCCGAATTAATTTTTAATTTTCTTTTGTTTGCTATAATGATTTTAACTTTGGAAATGAATTATCCATATTATTCCCAAAATTCTTCTCATTCATTGGCAAACGACTTATTACTTGCAATATTATTGGGTTTTTACATTTCCATAAAATACACTTTTGCTATAATTTTATTACCAATATTTTTTATTAGTTTTTTGGAAAAAAATGACAAATTTAGCCTTGTCTACCGAAGTAATTTGGTGATATTACCAGTTTTACTTTTAACAATTATTATCTCGCATTTTTGGTTATTAGATCCAAAAATTTTCGAAGGATTTTGGGATACTATTAAACTGCTGAGTAATTATGTAAATCAACCTCCTATAAATTCAAAATTATTTCGTGATATTGTTAAAACCACTGGGCAAGTATTTGGCGACAATTTATCGTTACTATTAACATTTTCCGCATTTGCCGGATTCTTGAGTCTTTTCGATAAAGAATGGAAGTCGGAACAGAAATTTTTACTCATTTTTTCTTATTTATTAATTGGTGTATTAATTATTTCAGTCTACATTGAAAAAAAACTTATAATTTACCATTTTGGAAGGCTAATTATTCCTTTCTCTATTTTATCGGGAGTTGGTTTAATAATTTTAATTGAAAAATTTTCTAATATTTGGAAAAATAACGAAAACAAAACATTAACAAGAACAATTATTATTTTGTCTTTTTCATTTCTGATTATTGTCGGACCTCTTGCTCGTTACATAGGAATATTGAGATTTCCTATTAATTCCATCAAAGGTAAAAAGGATTATTATCAATTCATCGATGAACAACGACCAAATTATTTTAATTATACCGAAAAATTGGAATTAATTGATTTTATTAACAAAAAGTATAATTCAAATTACAAGGCTTTAATTATTTCGATAGGTTCTTTTGATTTAATTTACGACTTAAAAACATCTGTATATAAAAAATTACCACAAAGGAATACTTTTCTTCCACGAACAAGTAACACACCATTTTATCAAGAGTTCTTAAATACTCTTAAAAATACTGATTTAATAATTATTCAAAAAAATGATGGTTTATTCGAAAATTTAACTGGCAATACCAAATCCTCGTATGAACTTGCTTTGGAAGACAAAGAGGTTAGCAATATTCTGAAAAATAAATTTAAAATTGTATATGATACGAAAGTTTATATTGTATATCAAAAGAATACAATCTGATTAAAACTCAATTTTAATAGCACCAGAACGCAATATTTTTAGGTTATCATTTAGGATTGATATTACTGTTGATTCGCATCCAACGACACTTTGGTCGTCACCGATAACCAATTCGATTTTATTTTGAAAAATTTCGAAAGCTTGTTTGGCTGTTTTTGCCGAAGGATAGTTAGAGATATTTGCAGATGTCCCAACAAAAGGAATTCCAATTTTATCTATTAAATCTAATATGAATCTATTATTAGGGACTCTGATTCCTATTGTGTTTTGATTACTTGTAACATAAAAAGGTATTCTATCGTTTTTTTCGACAACAATCGTTAAAGCACCTGGTAAATATTTTGAACATAAAGTATAAAACAATTTGCTTTGCTTAGATATGTAGTTTTCTGCCATTTGAACTGATGAAAAATAGGCCGAAAGCGGTTTTTGAAAATCTCGACCCTTCAGTTCATAAATTCTACGAACAGATTGCTCATTATCAAAAATACAACCCAAACCATATACAGTATCGGTGGGAAATACAAATATACCTCCCGATAGCAATACTTCTGATGCTCGATTTAAAGCTAATTCATAGTTATTTTGAATCTGAATAAATTCGGTATGCACTACTGCCCTTTTGTGAACAAAGCTTCGACAAATTCAATTGGATTAAAAACTTGCAAATCATCAATTTTTTCGCCAACACCAATAAATCTCACTGGTATTCTTAATTCATCAACAATGGGGATAACAACTCCTCCCTTTGCAGTTCCATCCAATTTGGTGAGCACAATACCAGTGAGATTTGCTACTTTCCGAAATTCTTTGGCTTGCACTATTGCGTTTTGTCCAGTGGTTGCATCAAGAACCAAAAATACTTCGTCTGGTCCGCTGGGCTTAAGTTTGGTGATAACGCGAGTTATCTTTTCCAATTCTTGCATCAAATTTCCTTTGGTGTGCAAGCGTCCAGCAGTATCGATAATTACAATATCTTTCCCTTTGGCTTGGGCTGATTTTACTGTATCGAAAGCAACAGCAGCGGGGTCGGCACCTTGTTTTTGCATAATTATTTCTACGCCAGCTCTTTGTGCCCAAATTTCAAGTTGCTCGTTTGCGGCGGCACGAAAAGTATCGGCTGCTCCGATTACTACGGATTTGCCAGCATTTTTGTAATTATAAGCTAATTTACCTATTGTAGTTGTTTTGCCAACTCCATTAACACCAACAATCAAGATTATATGAGGTTTATTTGGTATTTCAAAATCATAGATATTCTCGTTATCGGAATTTTCTTCAATTAATAATTTAAGAATTTCCTCCTTTAAAATTTCAAAAAGTTGGTCGCTTGTTTCGTAATTTTCTTGTTTTACTCTTTTCTTAAGATTGTCAATTATCTTTGCGGTTGTTGCAACTCCAATATCGGCTGTAATCAAAATTGTTTCGATTTCGTCCAACAAAGCAGCATCAATTTTTCGTCCCGTTCCCAATAAGTTTTGCAAACTGGAAATAAAGTTTTTTCGCGTTTTTTCCAAACCATCTGTAATTTTTTTGAAACTTAATGTTTCGGTGGCTTTCTCGGTGAAGGCACTGATTTTTTCTTTAAGATCTTGAAAGAATCCCATAAAAATACTAATTGATAAATTTTAATATAAGAGTAAAACAAGAAAATTACG
>Ga0068676_1008318_pt1 | contig 11377 bp, 10 predicted proteins | sample YNPNP_1400MetaT_FD_73472 | JGI IMG/M metagenome (GOLD analysis project Ga0068676, IMG submission 73472) | Anoxygenic and chlorotrophic microbial mat microbial communities from Yellowstone National Park, USA - YNP NP_1400 MetaT (Metagenome... ...
TTTATCTTAACTATAGCTTATACGATTTTTTTATCGCTAGTTTTTTGTTTAATTCAAAATATTTGGCTACTGGTTGGCTTGGTAAAGTCTCTGGCCAATTAATTTTTATTTTAATAACTTTTCCGATTATTTTATCTTTGCTAGTTACGGCATTTTATTTATTTAGAAAAAAAAATATTATTTTCTCAGACCGAGTTGAGTAACTCTCCGTTTATTGTAAGTTGGCTAATTATCTCAGTTATATATTTAGTAATGCTAGGTACTTTCTACCCGTACTACTATTTGATGGTAACACCAGTTTTATCAGTTTTAGTTGGTTTGGCTTTAAGCAAAATTGATTGGCAATTGACTTTTGATAAAGTTATCCTTAGTTTGCTAATAGTTAATTTCTCAGGATCTTTTGTATTTTCCTTGAAACAGCCATATAATTTCTTTTTTGGTGAGGCAAGTAAAGACTTTCAAGAAAAAATGTTAGTGGCTGAATATGTCAAAACTAACACAACAGAAAAGGATAAGATAATTGCCTATGTCTATGGCAGTACCTTTTATTATCTTACAGATCGTAGGCCGGGGGTAAGGTATGTTTCCGCTTCCCATCCATTATTAGATTACAGAGAAAACTTTGGTTTTCAATTTAATCAAAAATTTATTGAAGATGCCGAAAAAAACCAGCCAAAATATTTAATTGTCGCCAACTTCGATAAGCTCTATTCGACTAATTACGAGCTTATGGATTATTTTAATCAACATTACTTTTTGGAAAAGGCTTTTACAAACTATTCGGTTTTCAAGAGGTATTCTCTTTAGATTATTTAAGAACCAAAAACACGTGTTTTTTAAAAAATTGGATTTTTAAAAAATTGGAGTTATTTTTGAGTTAAATTGATTTCTGAGGATTATCATAAATTATCATAAAAAATTTCCAATGTCCTAAAACAGGATAATTCCTTTCCTGCTTAAGAAGATCTAATTTTAGTTTGCTTGAAAATAAAATTTGTATTATAATTTCGCAAACTAATAACTTAGACAAAAACAAATTTATGCCTGCTTATAATCTTTCCTATAAGATACACACACCTCACCAATTACAGCAAGGTAAAAAATGGATACGGAGAGAAAGATCTATCAAGTTGTGGCCAAAATTTGGTTTTGCAGGCTCAGTAATTGTGGCTTATGCTATTGTAGCAGCTTTTTTAGGTTATGCAATTTTTTCTGGTTTTAGAAACCAAGGTCAGGCTTCACCAGAAAGTGCGTTTGTATCTGCTTCTTTAAGGTTGATTGAGAAAGATGTTTACAAAGTAGGTAGTCAAGTGGAAGCGGTAATTACTATACAAAACACCAGTATTTTTGAACCAATTAATAATCTTAACGTTGAGTTTAAGTCAACTCAAAATTCAGTTTCTTGGCAAAAGGCTGTTTTAAATACCAACAGTTTTCGACCAAAAGAGATTCATCCTTTGGGTAATGTGTTTACAATTTCTTTATTATCTGCTGGTGAGCGAACTGAGTATACAGTGTTTGGTGTGTTAACTAATGATGATTTTGAATTTTTAACTTTGGTAGCGAGTCTCACCTTCAAAAATAGAGAGGGGGTGCAAAACACAAGCACTAATAGAGTGTTTACTAAAGTTAAAAGTTCACTAAATAAAAACAATTTATTAAACCTAGAAGCCAACAAAACCAATTTTAAAAAAGATGAAAAAATAAATTTAAAATTATCTACTACGGACAAAAACGACCAGCCAGACCTGTTATCACCTTCTGTTAAAGGTAAAATTTTTGTCTCACAAAAAGAAACCGGGGAGGTGGTGGCTAGCTTAACTTGTCAACTGGGAATTCAATCAGAGTGTTTAACCACCTTGGAAAAGGTAAATCCTGGAAATTACACAGCTTTGTTTATCAGTGATGATGAACAAGTGTTTAGTCGAATTATTCAATTTGCAGTCGAAGGGATCAATAACCAATTTAAACCAAGTGATTTAGCTAGTTTAACTTTACCGTTTAACAACCAGTCTATCAACGGTTTAGTTCCTGTAATAGCCAAGCAAGTAATGAGTTTAAACGATTTTCCTAAAGGCGAAAAATGTACGTTTGAAATTTTTAAAGACGAAAAATTAGTGGCCTCAGTTGAGGCAATAGTAGAGAGAGATAGAACTTGTAAGACGGTTTTGGATAACTCTAGTTTCAAAGAAGGTAGTGGAGTTTACCAAATTAGGTTAAAAAATACTTCTAAATCGGCACAAGTTTTGTTTTTACCAAAGTCTAATAATTTAATTCCAGTCCAACTAGTGAATTCTAATTTATCTGTAGGTAGTAGCGTACAAATTTTAGCCAACAATATTTTAGATTTAAATAATTTACCTAATTTTTATAACGGTAATGCTACATTAGGAATTTGGCATCCTAATAGCGGAGATTTTAAGGAAATTACGAATTTTGGTGGTATTCCAATTCAAGTTGTGAATGGCCAATTATTTTTAAATATACCTGGTTCAGAATTTCCTAGAGGTGGGTTTTATTCAATTTTTATTAAACTAGCTGATGGTAGATATAGCGATTTTGTTGGTTTGACTTTTAATGATCAAAGTATAGGTTTTGCTTTAAGTGGGGTGATTGTAGAAAATTCCGAGGTTATCAGAGTGGGTCAAGAGTTAAAACTAAAATTAGAAAACATTTTAGATAGAAGTGGTAGTTTAGTTAAAGAAGCCGAGTGTGGAGCCAATTTTTACCAAACCAATTCCGGACCGGTGCCAATTGTAGAAAAGGGTAAAATTACTGATGGTGTTTGCAGAATTACGGTACCAAAAGGTAAATTAACTAAAAGTGGACCCCTCTTAGTGACCTTTTTTGGAGAAAATTTAACTAATCCAATAAGCCAAAGTAGACAACTTTATTTATCTCCTGGAGTACCTAATACCTACGGTTTTTTAGGTTTAGAGTACGAACCAGCAGTCAAGAATTATGCGAATAATTTCATTATTGGTCCAGTTACTGATGCCTACGGTAATCTTACTTATGCCAGTGATTTAAAATTACAAATTTTTGATTTGACTAGACAAACCGTGGCTAAACTAGAAGAAGAAAACCAAGCAATTGATTTGGTAGTTGAAGTTGAACCACGCTTAATTGCTGATTACCCTGTCACCATTGATAATGGATTTGCCAAAATTATTGCCCCTTCCAGCCTATTTAATTTAGAAAAAATGAAATTAGTTTTATTATCTCCAGATAATCAAATTCTAAAAGAAAAAATAGTTGAGGTAGTTCAATTAAAAGACGAACAAAAGCTAACTTTTCCAAATCTTCCTAATTATTTAAATAGTGATAATAAACTTAAATTAGGAATTAGTAATTTGGATTCTGGTATAGAAGAATGTAAACTTAGTTATTTCAAGAGTCAAAACAGTGTTTCTGAAATTAGGTCACCTGTAGATATTGAAACTAACAGTTGCCAATTTGACTGGAATCTTAACCAAAATCGAGATAACGGATATGGATTGATTCAGCTTCAAGTGGGCGACAAATTATTTAACCAGATAGTGAAACATATTTCAGGAGAGTCTAATAGTTTGTTTGTTTTAGCTCCTCAGGTTAGAGTAAATGAACGTGACGAAGTCGAGCTAGAATTATTAACCTCACCAATTATTGATATCAACGGTAGACCGGTAGAAAAAGGGGTGATCAAATGGCAAATTAACGGGCGCTCAGAAGAAACTATGATCCTAAATGGCTTTAGCAAACTATCTATCAAGGCTAACAAGCTAACCAATCAGGATTTGAGAAAAATTTTAGATCAAAAGTTTTTAGATCTTAGTTTAGACGTACGAGCTGGGATTAGTTCGGTTAGTAGAACGAAATCTCTATCTATTTATTTAGGTAATAGAGATATTACTCTCAATACACCAGAATTTGGTATTCAAAAAGCTAATAGTCAGATTACTTTTAATCAGAAACAGATTTTTAAATTTAAAACTCGTTTTTGTAACGCTAGTTTATTATCGGAAACTGGAGTTAAAAGTAATTTGCTAACTCATTGGCAAGGAGATAGTTGTTATGTAGAAGTTGGAGGCAATTTGGGAACAAACACGATTCTCTTTGAAGAAAACGGTTTTGATTTGGGTAGTTTTACTTATACAGTCGCTCTAGATAAAATTAGCGTTACTTGGTGCGCCGAAAATCCTTGTAAGATTCAAGTCTTTAGCCAAAATCAAGGAGGTATTGAGGCTATTGTATATGATGGTGAGAAACAATATCGCTTTGAAGCGAACTCTTTAGAAAACGAAATTCAAATTAGTCAAAACGGTGTGAACCCATTAAAGAATTATTTAGTTGAAGTGATTCTAGTTAAAAACGATAAAACTAAAATCTCTCTATTCAGAGAGATAAGTGGTGATTTATTGCAACTAAAAACTCAAACATAATTTAATTCTTTATCTTTCCAATCTAGAAAGTTCAATTGATTCATCTTCTGAATTTCTATCACTTAAAACCATAAAAACGAAAAAACTAGTAATAGCTAAAATCATAACTAGAAATACTAGTATGATTATTTTGGCTAAAAATTCTTCTTTTTCTGAGGTATCTGTGGTGGGTTTAGGTTCAATTTTCATAATGAAAAGTTAATTTATAAAATTAGTCTTAATTAAATCATTTAGTCAATTTTGTTTGTTTTGGTTATAGTAGTAGTTTTGGTCTTGTGAGAATTTGACGAGATTAACAAAGTTTTTCGGTTTAGCCGTGCTATCAAACAATTAGATATAGTTTCATATATGTGATGAACGGTTTGGTTAGCTATCTTAAACTGGAGATAGGCTATTATATTATTTAATAATTGCGAGCTAATAAAATCTATCATGATTTTTTCTTTATTTATCCCATAGTATGGGCTTTTTTACTAAAAAACTTTACAATTCAGTAAAATCTTTTTTGTGTTTCACAGTAACACACTCTTTATGTACTTTTATGAAAGTCTTACAATTAAATGTTTGGGGTTTCAATTGTGGAGATTACTTACTAGATTTTATCGCTGATCAAAAGCCAGACGTTTTAAATTTTCAAGAGGTCACCACTCCTAATTTTAGTGGTTTTAGTCCCGAAAAAAACATTTGTCGTCGTCAAGGAGTGGATTATTGGTCACTAATTAAATCGAAATTTGGTTTAGAAGGTGTATTTATACCTAGTTTTGGTTTGCGTAATGAGGACGGCACTATTGGTTATTTTGGCAATGCCATTTTGTCTAAATTGCCAATTTTAGATTATGGTTGCCTATACGATCAACCCTTACAAATTATCGATCAAAATCACGAATTATACCAACCACAACCTACTGAGATATTACAGAAAGCTTCCAGGTTGATAGGGTCAATGAAGTTACCTACTACTATTTTGTACACTGTTTTGCAATTGGGTAATATTTATATTAAAAACATCACTACTCATTTTCGGGTAACTGAAAAATGTACCGAAAATTTACAAACTTTCGAGCATGCAGAACGTATTTTGAATTTTCTAGATAATTCTAGAGTGATGCCTACTATTTTAACCGGTGATTTTAATATTCACCCTCTGTCTTATTCTATTTTTAAAATTAGTCAAAAATTACAAATAGCCAATCAAAATAGTCTAAATTCTTTAAATCCCGAAGTTCACCCTGCCATTTTCAACGGAGATTTGCCACAAGGAGTACTGGTAGATTATATTTTTTATAGAGATTTAGTATTACGTGATAGTTACTTACCTAAGGTAACGGTTTCTGATCACTTACCTGTGATTGCCGAATTTGACATTTAACAAAAAAATTTTACTGCAAATAGTTAGTTATGTTGCGCGTATTAGTTTACTTAGTGGTTAACTCTTTAGTAATTCTACTATTAGACCGAATTTTAGCAGATTTTGAAGTGCGTAATTTTACGGCTGCCTTTCTATTTATTTTATTGTTAACCTTGTTAAATTGGACAATTTTACCCGTTCTTAAATTTTTTGCTATACCTTTTAATTTTTTCACTTTTGGTTTAGCTAATGTGCTTATTAGTTTGGCTGGAGTTGGGTTTGTAATTTGGTTAATTCCTGGAGTTAATGTTACTGGTAGTTATCTAAGTATTTTTTTAAACGTTTTAGTGGTAGCTGTAAGCTTGGGTATATCTGGTAGTTTGATCGAAAGCTTTTTGAAGTATAGTCGGCTGTAAAATCTTGACATTTTCCTTATATAAGCTTATTTTTAGTGATTAAATTAAGGCCGAATTAGCTCAGTTGGTAGAGCACCGGTTTTGTAAACCGTAGGTCGTCGGTTCGAGTCCGACATTCGGCTCCACAAAATAACAAAAAGCTTATGTCTAATCAAAATCTGCCAAATTCTCAATCCGAAACCGCTTCGGAAACTTTTTCTAATTCAACAGAATCTACACCTGTCAATCAACCTAATCGGCTTGCCAATTCTTTAGGTTACTGGATTGAACTTTTTAAACAATTGTTTTCTGGGGAATATAGGAATATAATTCTGGCCATAATAGTTTTATTGGTTTTAGTTTTTGTCGGCATATTGACTTATTCTGTTTACAAACCTAAAGATAAGCCCAAAGACTATCCTAAAGTAAGCATTGTGGAGCAAAAATTGGTTAGAATTGATTTTGAAAAGTTAGAGTTGGCTTTGAAACCAGAAGAACATCGTAGAGGTTTGATGTTTCGAGATAGTATTTGTGATCGCTGTGGTATGTTGTTTGTCTTTCCTGAAGAAAAAGAGCTTAGTTTTTGGATGTTAAACGTAAATTTTCCTCTAGATTTAATTTTTATGGACAGTTCTGGTAAAATTGTAAAAATCTATGAAAATACAACTCCTAATAATGCTGACAAAAAATATGTATCAGAAAGTCCGGCCCAATTTGTTTTAGAGGTTAAAGCTGGATTTATATTAGCAAACAACTTGCAAGAAGGTCAAGTAGTTGATATTCAATATTTACAAAATCAAGGAGTAAATTTTGTTTGGTTTAATTTAGCTAAGTAAAAATTAGATTGCTTTTAGCTTAGTATGCTTACGCACTTTGGTTTTCATGTTTGGTAGATTTAAATTCATCAACCCGGAAATTGCTCCTAATTTTGAGATTGATGACGCTTGGCTAGCCTTAAAAATATTACTTGGATTCGAGAGAAAATATAACGAATTTACGGATAAAATTCGACTTTGGTTTCAAAAGTATTTACAGTTAACTGATTGTAATCAGTTATATCTAACTGATAGTGGGCGTACAGCTTTGTACTTACTATTAAAAAGTTTGGATTTACCTAAAGATACGGAGGTTTTAATTCAAGGATTTTCTTGTATAGTGGTGCTCAATGCAGTTTGGCAAAGTGGTTATAAACCAATAGTGTGCGATATTGAACCGGAAACTTTTAATTTTGATCTTCAAAAAATAGAACGTAAAATTACTACCAAAACTAAAGTTTGGATTATCCAACATACTTTCGGTATTACTTTGGACATGGATCAAGTGCAAGCAATTTGTAGACGTTATAATCTAATTTTAATAGAAGATTGTGCTCAAGCTTTAGGCGCTACTTTTCGTGGTCGTTTAGCTGGTACTTTTGGTCAGGCTAGCATATTCAGTTTTGGTCGAGACAAAGTAGTTTCTTCAGTAATTGGTGGAGCAGCGGTACTTAACCAACCAAATCCTGCTTGGCAGTTTCAACTAACTCAACTTTATGAGCAATTGCCTAGTTTAAGCCAACGTAAAGTTATTGGTAGTCTTATATTTACACTTTTTGCTGGTTGGATTTTACCTTTATATCATTTAGGAATTGGCAAATTGGGATTATTTTTTTTAAACTTAATTAACTGGATACCGCCAGTTTATACTGTGGAAGAATCTTTGGGTACCAGTAAATTTTTCGGAGCTAAATACTCTGCTAGGTTGAGTCCTTTACTTTGGCAACAGTTGAATAAACTGAACAGGTTTTTACAGCATCGCCGACAAGTTGCTAAAATTTATAGCCAGCAACTAGGTATAGCTTTTTACCCTGAAGCAGGTTATTTAAGATTTCCTCTGAATCTAGAAAAGTTTAATTTGACAAATCCTGAGCTAGTTTATAAGCAAACCCTTTTTAATTGTAGAAAACAAGGAATTTTTTTAGGAGTTTGGTACCAAAATTTGTTTGCCACTAATCAAAAAGTCAATTGGTCTAAGTTAAATTTGAATTTAGAAGACTTGCTTGTAGTTGATCGACTAACGAAAAAGAGAATTTTAAACTTACCTACTCATATTCAGGTTTCTATTTCAGATGCTTTTAAAATTGTTAAAATTGTACAAACCACCATGCAAAAATACCAAAATGTAAACACAAATAATTAAACTAAGATTTAATTTTAAGAAGATCTGATTATTTGGGGTATTTTTAATGGCAAAGATGGTTTTATTGACTACTAAAATTAAACCTGAACTACTACTGGAATAATCATTGGATTTTTTTCAGTTGTTTCGTAAATAAAATTGCCAATAATTTGTTTTAAGTTGGCCCTAAGTTCACTAAAGTAGGTAGTAGATTTAGGATCAATTAATAAGCTGTTAAACTTTTGTCTTATCAATTGTTCCAACTGTTGAAATAGCTCTTGATTATTCTTCATGTATACAAAACCCCGACTAATAGTTTCTGGGCCACCAACTAGTCTTTTTTGTTTATTGATTAATAAGACTACTATGATGACACCTTGTGAGGACATAATTTTGCGTTCCTCCAAAACTACCTGTGATACCGACCCAATACCACTTCCATCAACTAATACATAACTATCAGTCACTCTATTATCAGTTAATACTACTTTATCTGAGCGCATTTCTACAATTTGTCCGTTTTCCCCAATTAGAATGTTGTTCCTATCCATACCCATAGACACAGCAATGTTAGCTAGTTTTTGATGCATAAAGTATTCTCCATGAATAGGTTGAACATATTCTGGTTTAGTTAAAGCTAACATCATTTTAATATCCTCAACGGCCGCGTGTCCAGAAGTATGAATATCAAACTCTTTATGGTTTAGAACTTCAACACCTTTTTTAGCAATTCGAGACATTAGGTCTTGCACAGATTCTTCGTTGCCTGGAATTGCGCTACTGGAAAAAATTACGGTATCTCCTCCTTGGAGTTTAATTTGTGGATGCTCATCTCTGGCTATACGATTCAGGGCTGCGTTATCTTCACCTTGAGATCCGGTAAGCAGAATAGCAACTTTTTCTGGAGGCAAATCGTTAATTTGGTTAACCTCAATAACCAATCCTTTAGGCACTTTAATCTTACCTAATTCGTAAGCTGTATTAAAAGTACTAATCATCGATCTACCTAAGAGTATTAGTTTACGATTATATAAAATACAGGCATTAACTACATGTTGTAATCTAGCTACGGTACTAGCAAAAGTGGTAAATAAGATTCTACCTTCTGCTTTGGCAAAAATTTGGTTGATGGTTTCACCAATCACTTTTTCAGACATTGAATAACCAGGTCTTAGCGCACCTAAAGTATCAGTCATTAGTAGACGCACTCCTTCATCTCCAAAGCGTCCTAATTTAGCATAATCTGATAATTGACCATCAAATGGAGTATTATCAAATTTCCAATCGGTACAGTATAAAACTCTTCCCATAGGGGTGTCTATTGCCATTCCAAAATTATCTGGAATAGAATGGTTTAAACGAAAGAAGTGAATGGTAAAGTTACCTAATTTTAGACTACGATTTAGTTCTACTACTTTCATGATATAGTTATCTTGAAGTTCAAATTCGGCTAACCGATTTTTTAGTAAACCTAGTGTTAAGGGTAAACCAAAAATTGGTACATTACCTAGTTTAGGTAATATATACGGAGCTCCACCGATATGATCTAAGTGCCCGTGAGTATAAATTATTCCTTTTAATTTATGGCGATTTTGCTCAATGTAAGAAGTGTCTGGAATAACGTAATCTACACCTGGAAATTTTTCTCCACCACCAAAACCCATGCCGGTATCGATTACTATCATTTCGTCATCGTATTCCAAAACAGTCATGTTCATTCCCACTTCGTTAACTCCTCCAATAGGGATAATGCGAACTGGTTTGCCAGACGGAAAAGATTTAGGAGAATTACTAGCTATAGGAGATCCAAAAAAATCTCGATTAGATTGCTCTAAAACACTGAAACTAGGTTGACTATTGAAAGCTAAATTGTTGTTATTCACTGAATAACTATCTTCAGACTTTCTACTAAGAAACATAGGTTTGCTAGTAACTATAGCCCTAGCCCTATTTTCAATTTTGTTTAAAGTATTGGGTTGCCTTGTTAGTAAATTCCTGCTACTATTTTTATAATTATAATCGCTGTTTAATGATTGAGGTAAACTATGACTTTTTCGATTAGAATTATTGGCTTTGTCAGCATTAAAAGATTTACCGTGCATAATTGACAATTAACTAAGTTACAAATTAAAACTAATAAACTAGAAACATAAAAACACAATTTCTCGGCAAAAGGTTTTTACTTCTGACAAGGATGAGTTTGGTTAAAAAATGTTTAGTATAAGACTAATAGTGCTAGATTGAACTAGTTTTGAATTGATGGTTTTGCTTTTTAGTTTTGTCTAAAAAACTTATTCAAGCTGCTTTATTTTTGTTAGATTTTTTTGGTGCCGAGTGTCAGAATCGAACTGACGACACGAGGCTCTTCAGGCCACTGCTCTACCACTGAGCTAACTCGGCTTAAGAGTTAATGATTTCAAATAATTTTGTTTACAAGCAGCGAAAAACTGTTTACCCAAAAGGGTATTAAGATTTTCGTAAAGAGAATTTACTTTTTTGTAAAGTAGGTTTTTGTTGGTTATCTGAATAATGCAGCTAACACTTGCTGGAATATTGCTGTTTTTAACAATTAACTTTATGGCAGCCATGACCTTACGTTTAATTCTATGTCTTTCAGTAGCTTTTTTGGACACTTTTTTAGGCACAAAGACTAAAAACTTAAAAGCTTGGTTGTTAGTATCTAAGATCAAAAAAATTTTAAAATCATCAGTTCTACTAACAAACTTACTGCGAAATACTTTCTGTATATCTTTTTGCTTACTAAAGCAATGTTTTTTAGCTAACACATTTTTCCAATTTTATCAAGCAAATGGTTACCTAAAAGATGGAGTTAAACGCCATCTACCTTTTAACCTTCTCCTTCTTAAAACCTTACTTAATCTACCATTTTTTCTAGTTTTCATCCTGGCTAAAAAACCAGTAGTACGTCTTCTTTGCCTTTTTTTTGGTTGATAAGTTCTGATCATAAAAATTTTAGATTTAATTGAATTGATTTTACGAAAACTTGAACTTTTACCAGTCTGGCTTTCTTTGGAAGAAAGACTAATTGAGATAGA
>Ga0068676_1147477_pt1 | contig 11274 bp, 14 predicted proteins | sample YNPNP_1400MetaT_FD_73472 | JGI IMG/M metagenome (GOLD analysis project Ga0068676, IMG submission 73472) | Anoxygenic and chlorotrophic microbial mat microbial communities from Yellowstone National Park, USA - YNP NP_1400 MetaT (Metagenome... ...
AAAAAAAAAAAAAAAAAAAAAAAAAAAAAAAAAAAAAAAAAAAAAAAAAAAATAGCAATGTCTTATACAGTACGAATAAGTAATAGCAGAGTCAATAGTTATGGTTTCCGGTTGCTTACTTCCGGGGTTGATCTATCGCAATATCGCAAAAACCCTATTCTTCTATTTAATCACAATCGTCCTTGGAGAGGTACAGTAGATGAAATACTGCCCATTGGCAAGGTTGAAAATATACGTATTGAAGGTGATGATATTTTGGGCGAATTGGTTTTTGATGAACAAGACGATTTTGCATTGAAAATCAAACAAAAATGGGACGATGGCATATACCGCATGGTATCAGTGGGGGCAACCGTCATTGAAATGAGTAATGATCCGACATTATTATTACCGGGGCAAACTCGCGAAACTATTACCCGATGGAGACTTGATGAAGTAAGTGTGGTTGATATTGGCGCCAACGACGATGCTATGGCATTGAAATTTGAGGATAGCGAATATGTAGTGCTCTCGAATAAAAAACAACCCGATTTTATTCCAAAACTTAAAAATAATGACAAATCTATGAAAAACATTGCATTGAAACTCGGCCTTAGCGCCGAAGCAGAAGTAAATACCATTCTGCAAACCATCGAAAATCTGCAAGCAGAAGTATTGCATTTGCGGCAGGAAGCTGAAAACACTCGATTGTCGGCTATTGAGCTATTAGTAAATAAGGCAATTGAAGAAAAACGTATTCTCGAAAGCCAGAAAAACCATTTTCTTGAACTCGGGAAAAAGGTTGGCCTTGAGGATCTAAAGACTACCCTCGATGTTATTCAGCCAGCAGTAAAACCTTTGGATATAATCAACCGAGGTGGCACCCAACCAATGGATGCATCTAAAAAATGGAATGACTACATCGATGCAGAATTGATCAATTTGCGTCAGGAAAACCCTGAAGCTTATGCGCAATTATATAAAAAGGAATTTGGGGTTGAATTAAAATTTTAATAACATTTAAATACTATTGAAATGAGAAGAAAATTTAACTTTTTCGCATTTTTGGCAAGCCTTTTTTGTGGTTTTGCATTATTTGGACCTCTTGGGTTATTAATAGGCGGATTAATAAGCCTCATACCAACAAAAGCAATCGGCTTACGTGCTGGTATATTCCCAGAAGTATGGACTGGGGTAATGGTCAATAAACTACGTGGCGGATTAGAAGGTACATTTCTTGATCCTATACCCTCATACGACCAATATGCCCAGAATGATGTTATACACCTCATTGATGTGGGTGGCGACCCCGATGTATTAGTGAATAATACCACTTATCCGCTCGAAATTCAAAACCTTGCAGATGGAGATATATCTATAAGTTTAAATAAATTTCAGACAAAACCTACCCGCATTACCGATGATGAGTTATATGCAATCAAATACGATAAAATACAATCGGTAATCGATAGGCATAAGGCAGCTATTGATCAGAAGAAAAAAGATATGGCCATACATGCCCTTGCCCCGGCAAGTAATACTACCGCTACACCAGTTATACTTACTACCGGCAATAATGATGGTAATGGGCGCAAACGGCTGATACGTGATGATATAATCGCACTAAAGAAAAAATTCGATGATAATAAGGTGCCTGTTCAAGGGCGAATTTTGGTGCTATGCCCCGATCACGTGGCTGACTTGCTGCTTTTCGACCAAAAATTTGCCGATCAATATTACAATTACACTACCGGTAAGATTGCCAATTTATACGGCTTTCAGGTGTATGAATATCCTAATAATCCTTATTACACGGTAAGCACGCTGGCCAAGAAAGCATTTGGCAGCACTCCTAATAGTGGTGATTTTATGGCATCGGTTGCTTTTTATGCGCCACGTATGTTTAAGGCAACCGGTAGCACAAAAGTTTATCTGAGTGAAGCTGCCAGCAACCCTGTAACTCAGGAAAACCTTGTCAACTTTCGCCATTACTTTATTTGCTTGCCCACTAAGAGCGAAGCTATAGGTGCAATTGTAAGTACTTGGTGATACAGCAAGTTAGTTATGATTAGTGAGACAATTATTTCGGTTGTTAGTGTATTAGTTTCCGGATTGGTTGGTTGGATTTTCGGCCGGCGTAAAATGCTGGCCGAAGCCCACCAAACCGAACTTGAGGCAGTGGATAAGGCACTCGAAATATGGCGAAAAACAGCAGAGGAATTGAAAGCTGAGGTGGCAGCATTAAAAAATGAGAATATACGCCTTCGGGCAGAAGTGAACAAGCTTAGAAACATTAATACAAAAATTATCGCTACCCTCGAAAAACTAACGCCTCATAACATACCAGAAGTAATTGATAATATCAAAAACATTAATAACTCAGAATTATGAGCCCAAAAAAAAACAAAGCTGAAACAACCCAAGAAATACTGAATAATGGAGTTGTTTCGGAAGAAAAACAGCCAGTATCAGAGGATAAATCAGCATCTGACGATAAATTGGCAAAACTTATAGATTGCTTTAAGGCCTGGCCCGATGTTAAAGAATTATGGCAGACTTCTGATGGTACTTGTTTTTTCAAAAAACATGATGCTGAAAATTATGCCCGATTCATCAAAGGAGAGGTAAAACTTTATAAAAGAGATGAAGTAATAAATCCAAAAAAATAAGAAATGAACAACATTATCTTTCAAAAACAAAATGGTGGGTTGGCTCGACCTTTACCCGGTGAAGATCATATAAGTGCTCTTTTGGTACTACCGGGAACAGTTGCTTCTTACCCTTCGGGTATGGATGCAAATAACTGGGTAAAGCCATTGGGTTCAATAGAAGATCTTGAAGCCTTGGGATTTGATCCTGTCGGAGGTAATGATAATGAAGTTTATTGTCATTACCACGTAAAAGAATTTTTCCGGATGAATTCGGGAGCTACCCTGTGGTTTGGTTATAAGCAGTATAATGCATCAAATAATTATTCGGAGGTTATAGAATTGTGCCGTAAAGCCAATGGTAAAGTCAGACAAATTGCTGTTGCTTGCCCAGATTTGACATTTAACACCGCACAGATTGGCCAATTGCAAACAATTGCCAATACGTTGGAAACACAGGATATGCCAGCAGTAATATTATATACTGCCAATGTTTCAAGCATTGCATCATTAACTACCGATTTAAGCACACTCAATGCATCCAAGGTATCATTTATTATTGGGCAAGATGGAGCTGGTAAGGGGGCAGAATTATTTACTGCGCAAAGCAGATCAATTAGTTGCATTGGCAATGCGCTGGGCTGCCTATCTTTGGCTTCTGTGCATGAATGTATTGGTTGGGTATCGAAATTTAACGTTGCAAGCGGTGAGCTTGATGTACCTGCCTTTGTGGATGGATCATTATATAGTGAGACTGCAACTGGAGTAATCGAAACACTTAATACCAATCGGTATATATTCCTACGTAAATACAACGGCATTGGTGGCACCTATTATAACGACTCGCACAATTGCTCACCTATTGTCAACAATGATTATGCCTATATTGAGGCCAATAGAACCATGGACAAGGCAATACGTGGTGTAAGGGCTTACCTGTTGCCACAGCTCAACGGCCCGGTGAAAGTAGATGCAACTACCGGCAAACTCGATAGTGCATTTGTTTCGGCGCTCGAAACTCTGGGAGGTAGGGCACTTGAGCAAATGGAACGCGATGGTGAATTGTCAGGTTATAAGGTGGTAATCAATCCTGAACAAAATGTACTGGCAACCAGCCAGATAGTCATTAATATTGTCAATGTACCCAAAGGGGTAATGCGACAAATTATTGTAAAAATCGGATTTGCAACTAAAATAAGTTAGAAATATGGCAACATTAGTACCTTTAATTAATGGTGAATTATTCGATTGGGCTTCGATAACCTGTATCATCGGAACAATACCTGTATCTGGTATTACAGCGATAAAATATGAGGAAGAACAAACTATCGAAGATCATTACGGGGCAGGTAATCGTCCTGTAGGACGTGGCCGCGGTCAAATCAAAACCACAGCCAGCATTACCCTAATGGCCGAAGAAATTGAAGCCCTTCAGGCTGCAAGCCCTGATGGTAGGCTTCAAAGTCTTGGAATGTTCGATATTATCGTACAGTTTGCCGGAGCCAATGGCATTATAAAAACCCATAAACTACGTAATTGTGAATTTACAAAAAATGGCCGCGACATGAAGCAGGGCGATACCAAAAATGAATATGAATTACCACTCATTGTAAGTCATATTGAATGGAAATAAAAACCAACAAACCGAAATAATTATGGAAAAAGAAAAAGCAGTAAAACGAATAGGAGAGGCTACACCAGAACAGATAGAGGCATGGAAAAGGCAGTTTGGTATTGTAAAAGAAGTTGAAGTTGACGGACATGTTTGTTACCTGCGAATGCCAGACCGAAAAATATTAGGCATGGCATCCGCCTTAGGTGGCAATGATCCGATAAAATTCAACGAATTATTGCTTAATAATTGTTGGCTTGGTGGTAGCGAGGTTATTAAATCGGATGATCAATTATTCCTTTCCATTGGCCCTGCATTGGCTGAACTGTTAACCCTTAAACAGGCAAAAATAAAAAACTTATAGCCTCACCAGGCGAAACTCCGCCCATGGTGAGGCAAATTGATATAATTCTGCGATATGAATTAGGAGTTAATCCTGATGAATATTCAGATGATGAATGGGCAGCTCTTTATAATGACTTGATTTGGTGGCTGAAACAAAAGAACAAACAGTAATTATTCTTTATGATTAGCAGATATAAAATATCTGGCATAAACCCCAATGATAATTAGAAGAGCATAAATAGCTGGCATTATCATCAAAGCCATATCGCTTGGATTCTTATCTAATAAAAAATAGACGGGAATCCCGATAAGCAAAAGAATAATAATAAATCTTACAGTTTTCATGAGCGAAGTATCAATTACATATAAATTATACGATTTTGTAACCGACAGTGTTACAAAGATACAAAAAAATATTGGTACGCTCAATTCTACCATTACAAAAGCTACTGCATATTTTGATGATCTCGGAAAACGAGCTTTAATTTTTAACCAACTTGCACAGGCAGCCCAACCTGTTAATCAGCAATTATCAAACCTTACGCGACCTGCATTAGATTTTCAGCAACATTTGGCCGATTTACAAGCTATAACAGGTATTGCCGGTAAAGACCTTGATAATCTTGCATTGGCATCGAAAAAAGTAGGAGTATCAAGTGGCTTAGGTGCATCACAAGCCATTGAAGCTTATAAATTACTGGCATCAAATATTGATATAACCACTATTGGCGGAGTTGAAGGGTTGAAAAAACTTGCCAATGAAACCATAACACTTGCACAGGCAGCAGGTGTTGATTTGCCTACCGCTGCCAATACTATGGCATCAGCGATAAACCAATTTCAACTTTCGGCCGACGAAGCGAGCCGTGTAATTAATGTACTTGGCGCAGGAGCTAAATATGGTGCTGCAGAAATACCCGATCTTGCTGAATCATTAAAACTTGCCGGTACAACAGCAGCACAATCGGGTGTAAATATAGAAGGCACTGTCGGAGCTTTAGAAGTATTAAGCCAGAACGCAATTAAAGGTAGTGAGGCTGGAACAGCATTGCGTAATATTATGCTCAAAATGCGCAAAGAGCTTGGTTTCGATTTCAGTAAAATATCATTAAGCCAAGCTCTTGAAAGCCTTAAGCCTAAACTATCGGATGTAACATTTCTTACCCAAACATTTGGACTCGAGAATGTTAACGCTGCTCAGGTACTTATTGCCAATGCCAGCGCAGTTGAAAAAATGACGCAAAAAGTTACCGGCACTAATGTGGCTTATGAACAGGCAGCTATACGTACAGAAACGTACGAACAAAAAATGAAAAGAATAAGGGCTGCCATTGATAATGTTAAAATCAGCATAGTTAATGCTACTGGTTCTATTTTGCCTTATACTCAAATTTTTACAGAGTATTTTGCCGGTTTCTCGCAATTAGTACCCGGATTATTACTTGTTAAAGATGCAATAATATGGGTAACCAATGCCCAAAATTTGATGAATATAGCAACAAAGGCAGGGGCTTTGGCTACTAAAATATTTACAGCAGCACAATGGTTGTTAAATGCTGCATTTGTGGCATCGCCTATAGGGTGGATAGTGCTTGCTATTGGCGCTTTAATAGCAGGCATTGTAATAGCGTGGAAAAAATTTGCAGGGTTTCGCGAAGTGGTAATGGGCTTATGGCAAGCCTTTAAACAGGTATTTACCAATATTGGCAATTTCTTTAAAATGATCTTTACCCCAATATTTAAAGCCATCGATCCTCTTAAAAGAGGGCAATGGGGCGAGGCAGCCAAACAAGCCGGAATAGCGTTGTATAATTTAACGCCAGTTGGCATGGTTGCCAATACGGTAAAATTCGCAAGGCAGGGAGGTTTTACGCAAGGAGTATCTGATGCTTTTGAGCGGGGTAAAGAACATCAAAGAGCTAAAGAATTAGCCCAAAAGCATAGCACTAATGTATCAGCGCCTCTTGCTGCAGCAGGTAATAACACTGCCTATTCTACTGCAACATCTGCAACATCTGAAACATCAGGTAATATTAGTAGTACTCCAGGTGTGGATGTAGTTGCAGGTAGCACTAACACAAAAGTATTTAATATCACCATACACAAAATGGTCGAAAAAATCGATATTATAACCAATACAATAAAAGAAAGCCCTGAACAGATAAGGGACTTAATAACCAAAACATTATTGGAAGCAGTTAACGATGCAAATGCTGTGTCATTATGACCAATATATTGGCTGAAAATTTTCCAGGACTATTGCCCATAAAAATCGATGGGCGAAAGCAAATGAATGCTAAGCAATGGGGCTTTTTGCTGCAAAGTCTTGGCATGCACTGGGCAAAAGCATTTTTGTTTTTCCCGAAAAAGCCATTGGAAACAGGAGGCACTGACTTTTCGGGCATTGAACTTACCGAAATAAATAATGACCAAACATTTGTCGTATCCAAGGAATCAAAAAGCAGCCTGCTGGGTGTATCAGTGTTTTGCGATCTTGTGATTGCCTCACCTGATGACGTAAATAAAAAGCTTAATATCATTAATCCGATGGTTACTGTGCAACAGGCTCGACATATAACTACTACTATAGTTCAAGGACGTAATGGCACAGTGAAAGAATATATTTCCGACGACGACTTTGAAATAACAATCGACGGGGCGTTGTTTACCGACGACGGCTCATATCCAGAAACTGATGTGAAATTACTTATAGAGCTGTTACGTATGCCAAAAGAATTGAATGTTTACAGTTATTTGTTACAATTGTTTGATATACATTCGGCTGTTGTGACTAATTATAGATTGTCGCAAACACTAATGAAGGATATGCAACTATTTTCAATTACCATGAAAAGTGATGAACCGTTTGAATTTAAAAATATGGCTAATTAATACCCGGAAAATGTTCAACAAATTGAATAGTAAAATCAGGATTGATCGATACCATCTGAACAGTAAAGTCGGGAAAGGCGTCAACAATCTGCCATTTTCCGCATTTGTCAGGAAATGCCGAAACAAGCTGCACTTTCAGATCGGGAAAGGCATTGACTATTTTGACTTTAAAATCGGGATTAATATCCACAATCTTTACCCTACCATACAAGGGTATGCCCTTGCACTTACAGTCCTTATCGATAGGTTTATCATAGGTAAAGGCAAGGCTGATGAAAATAACCGATGCAATAATTATTGCTCTCATAAAATATTTTACGAAAATATATAAAAAATGTTTAAACTGAGCAGCCAAATAGAATTTTTTGATAGTCCTTCGGCCTCAAAAGCCAAATGGGTAAGTAATTCTGTTTGCTTGGTCGATATTAATAGTTCTATCCAGTCGCTTACTGATGCTTGTACAATTTCTATACCCAAAAAAATAGTGTGGAAGGATGATAATAATATAATTATTGGCAATAAAAAATTACTTAAACGTGGCAATAAGATAATTATAAAATTAGGTTATGATGATAAACTTTATACCCGCTTTATTGGCTATATCCGCGATGTAGTGGATAGCATCCCCACCAAAATAACCCTCGATAACTCAATGTGGTTATTGAAACAAAACCCAATCAACGATAGCTGGGAAAGTGAAACATTGGGTGGGTATATAAAAAGGGTTATTCCGCAAGATGTTAAGACTGTATGCGATGATCCCACAATAAAAATTGGGGCTTTCCGCATAAAAAACAGCACTCCGGCGCAGGCACTCGACAAATTGCTGCAAACTTATCCACTATATGCTACCTTTCTGTTGGTTGATGATGAACCAGTGTTACATATTGGGCTTGCTTACCCTTCGTATGGGCGTAAAGAAATAGAATTTAAGGAAGGATATAATATCATTAGCACCGAAAACTTGCAATGGCGCAATGCCGATGAAGTTAAGGTTAAAATTGTGGTCAAAGTCAAAAAATATGTTGGTGGTGGCGAAACTGAGGAACAATACGAATTTGGTGATAGCGATGGCGAACAGGTCACATTTTATCAGCTGAATATTGATAAAACAGCAGCTGAAAAATATGCAAAAGCCAAACTTGCACAGCTCAAATATACAGGCTTATACGGCACTTTCGAAACATTTGGTAATATACCGGTAAACAAAGGAGATATTGCCAATATAACCCTTAAAGAAGGCACAGGAAAATACCTGATTAAAAGCGTAAGAACAGAGTTTGGCAAATATTACCATCAAACAATAGAATTGGGAGGGTTGCTCAATGCAAATTAGCGATGCCATAAAACATTTGGCCATAAAAGGCGAAGAAATTTATCTGGTTCAGGGCAGGGTTATAACTGTCGATGATAAGGCAAGGGTATGTACTGTAAAACCAATAGATGGAAGCGCCGAAATACATAATTGCCTATTACAGGGGGCTTATGGCTATGCCAAGGGTTTTGTTCTTGTGCCCAAAAAGAATAGCAAGGTTATTGTGGGGTTTTTATCGCCCCACGAAGCTGCAGTATTGCTTACAAGCGAAATTGAAAAAATACAATTAACTACAACAGGTGATAGCCTGCAAAAGCTATTGCTTGACTTGTGTGCAGCCATTGAGCAACTTACTGTATCTACTCCAGCAGGGCCAAGCGGTACGCCACTGCCACCTACTATACAGGCAATTGCAAACTTGAAACAAAGAATTAAAAACTTTTTAATTGAATAAAAATGGCACTTGTTAAAACAGTATTGAAAAACGATTTAAAAGCTGTTTTTGACGCATTGAAAAAATTCGACGGCAGCGATGGCAAAAGTCAGGATGAAGCTATTGAAAAATTGGCTAATGATTTAGCATCGGCCATTGATAGTTATATTAAATCGGCAACAATAACCAGTGTGCCGGTATTAACAAGTCCTGCAGGACCAGTAACAGGAACAATAACCAATACCATAAGTTGATGGCTCAGGATTTTTTATATGACGATAACAACGATTTGCTCATAAGCAATGGCGATTGGGCGGTGGGCGAATCGGACATGCAACATGTGCAGGATTTGCTGTTGGCATTTGCTGGGCATTACAAAAACTCGCCCCTGTCGGGCGTAGGGTTGCCGGCTTACCAAAATGGTATAATGGACAGGACCATTGAACGAACTATTAAGGTAGCCCTCAAAGCTGATGGGGCGAAAGATAACGAGGTAAAATTGACCGATAATGGCTTAATAGTAACCGCTAATTATGATTAATATGAATGATAACAAAAAACTAACCGACGAACAATTGGTAAAAGCAGCCCGTGAGGCTGGCATAGAACCAGCAGCCTTAAAGGCGTTTGCCATAGTCGAAAGTGCAGGTAATGGTTTTTTGCCCGATGGACGGTGCAAAATATTATTTGAGGGACATATATTTTATCGGCAATTAAAATTGGTAAATATCGACCCTATAAATTATGCAGTAAAATACCCTGATATTGTATATGCTAAATGGGATAAAAACAAATATAAAGGCGGAACTGCTGAGTATGAACGGTTGAAAATTGCCGAATCAATTCATAAAGAAGCAGCTTTGAAATCGGCAAGTTGGGGTATGTTCCAAATTATGGGATTTAATTATCCGGTTTGTGGTTATGGATCTATATTTGAATTTGTAGAAGCAATTTCAAAAAATGAATTAAATCATTTGGATGCCGTCATTAAATTCCTAAAAGGAAAAAAATTATTGAATGCATTACAAACAAAAAACTGGCAATTATTGGCAAGCAGATATAATGGTCCAATGTACATGCAGAATCAGTATGACATAAAGCTTGAAAGAGCCTATAAAGAAAATATTAAATTAAATGATTTAAATTATTAATCATGGGACTCATACAAAATATCCTCGGAGGCGGTGCCTCAGAACTCGTCCAATCGATTGGCGAGGCCATCGACAGAAATGTAACCAATACCGGCGAAAAAATGGCGCTGTATAACGAGCTACAAAAAATACTCAACGAACAAGAAGCTCAACTGACTGCCCGCCATGCTGCCGATATGACCAGCGATAGTTGGCTGAGTAAGAATGTGCGACCACTTACTCTTATCGGATTGCTGGTATTGTACCTATTATTTGCCCTGCTCGATGGGCTCAATATATTGCACCTTGGGGCTGCATATATCGATATGTTGCAGCAGCTATGTATTTTGGTGCTTACCTTTTATTTTGGCTCGCGAGGCCTCGAAAAGATTACACATACAGTAACCAAAAACAAAAATGGCAAGTAATTGGCAAAATATAGTTGTGCAGGAAGGTCAATCATTGTTCGATATTGCCTTGCAGCACTATGGCAATGCCGAGGCGGTGATTGACCTGGTGCGCGATAATGGCTTGCAAGGCATTACGCAGCAATTGCAATCCGGGCAGCTGTTGCTGATAAATACTGCAAGCGAACGCTACAATAAGGCTATTGTCAATTATTACCGTGCCAACGGTTGCCTGCCCGCTACTCAGCAAGGAGTGCCGTTTGAGGAACGAATACCGATAAATATAATTTCAGGTCGTCCAAATTGGACTTATGACTCAACAACTGGGCAATGGACTAATCTATTTTATGATAATTATCTAACTATTACTGGTGCATTTAGTAATTATGATTCAATACGATTATACCTAACAATAGATACACCTTGCTTAATATCAATAATTACATACGATGTATACTATCTATATTACGGTATAACTAATAATTTGCAATTGGACATAGATACAAGTGTGTT
>Ga0068676_1028578_pt1 | contig 11149 bp, 2 predicted proteins | sample YNPNP_1400MetaT_FD_73472 | JGI IMG/M metagenome (GOLD analysis project Ga0068676, IMG submission 73472) | Anoxygenic and chlorotrophic microbial mat microbial communities from Yellowstone National Park, USA - YNP NP_1400 MetaT (Metagenome... ...
AAAAAATCCAATTAGGGCAAGCAAATATCTCGTTAATTATTGCAATTATAGGTATTTTGCTGTTAGGTATTCTTCCAGATTTGCTTTTGCCAACTGCAAAATTTGTTTTTATAAGTTTTTGATTAGCTATTTATCAAAAAAAATCTTTTTAATAAATTATCTCGTAACTTTTGTCCATTCCTCAATTTCGCTTTCGTTGCCTTTAGCATCAACGCAAGTTATAGCGTAAAAAATTGGGTCATCGTCCACAGTATAATTATCAAAGTATTCTGCAGTATCCGATTTAATTGAAGCAATTTTTATTGGCTTTTCGTTCTCTTTTAATCTATAAATATTATAGAAAACAATGGAATTTTGCAATGTTTTTTCCCATTGCAACAAAATGCCCTTCTCGCTTACACCAAAATAAATTGATTGGATGGAAATAGGTTTTGATTTAGGCAAGAATACTATTGTAGGAGCTGATAAGACGCTTTTATTTCCATTGAATCCAATTGCTTCGATAGCATATAGGTAATTGATTCCTTCGGATAAAGTGGAATCGACATAAAAATTATTTGCTTCATTTTCAATTGAATTTGGTAATTTTTGAAATTCGGTGGAATCTGTCCCATCATTTTTTAATATTTTTCTATAAACATTATATCCGCGAACTTCTAAATTATTCAATAATGATTCTTCCCAAGCTAATAAAATTTTCCCATCTTGATTTATCGCTCTTAAATTCATTGGTGTCGGTAATGTTTGATTTGATTGAGGATTAATATATTCAATTTCGGTTGCTGGGCTTACATCATAGCTGGTATTGACAGATTTGATTGCATAGCCAAAAACGGGCGAATTGATATTCTTGATTGTATCAACATAGCTTACTTCTAAATCATTATTTAAAATTAAATCAGATATTTGTCTCAAAGTATCGTTTTCTTGTGCTGTAGTTCGGAACACGTAATAACCTCGTGTATCTGACGTTGGACGCCGCCAAGTAAGTTTAATGTTACTGCCTTCGTTCGAAACCTTAAAATCTAATGGTATTTCAGCTTTTTTATTTGCTTGTAGCATCCCCGTTGCCCTCGGGCTTCTTGTACTTTCTCCGAAAACATCATTTATTACTAAATAATAAAAATAAGTTTGAATTGGGTTCACTTGATTATCTAAAAACATTGTATCTTGGGGTAAAGCACTACCTATAAGTTTATAATTCCCATCATAATCATTACTACGAAAAATATTAATACTTCTTAAATAATTTGGCACATCGCATTTCCAACTAATTTGTATTGCGTTTAAACTATCAATGCTTTTGGTTCTTATCGTTTGAATATAACTTTCAGATTTATTAAAAGAATTGACAACCCGAATTGTATCTGATGGAACTCCTAAATTGCCATACAAATCTAAAGGAATTGCATAATAATCATAAATTAAACCTTTGACCACATTTGTATCCAAAATCCTTGCATAAATTGAATCGCCCAATTTATTATATAAAATATCAGGTTTAATTTCTAAATAATCTGTTTGTAAGTAAACATTGCGGAATAATATGATTTTAAAGGGCTTTTCGCTAATTGAACTTGCAAAATTGAGCTTGATATATTTATCATTTGCAACGAAAGACGAAAAATGAATTTTGCAATCAGGAATTGTTTTCTTGTTGGTGATTGGTTGTGTGGTATATTCTTTTATCAATACATTATCTCGATAAAATTCAATTTTATAAATGTACGAAATGCCACTTTCAACTAAATTATCATAAAAGCCGCATCCAAGTGCTTCTTGGAAAAATGGAATTTTGCCGTAAATTGGTATCGAATCGAGTGATTTGGTTTTAAGTGCAATTTCCCACAATCTTGGCAAAAAAAGTCTGTTCAGGAAAATCATAAATTGGATTTTTTGAATTAGATAAATTTAAAGCATTGTAAAAAGATTCGAACTTTTCGGGTGTTTTGAGAATTGCAATTTCTTTAAAATTTGTGTCCCGAGATTCCTTTCGAAAGATTTTATAAAATCCATTTTTTTCAATTTTATTTGAAATATCCAAATAAAAACCATTATTTGCAAAATTAATCACAGGATTTAAATCTTGCGAAACCAATATCAAGGGAAAAATTAAAAGAAAAAAATAAACAAAAATTTTCATAATAGCACTCTTATTTAGTTAAAGAACTTGAACAAGCATTTGCAGCATCACCTTCTCCAAAATAGAATTTTACGCCGGTATTTTTATTAACTGAAATAAACGCCATAAAACTTACCAGTGGGTCAGTATCACTTCCTAATTTAAAAATAGTAGATCCACAGCCAAAAGGAGTAGGTATTTTTTGTTCTAATAATCCGTAAATATTCAAACTTGCACTTGATTGCAAATTAAAACTTTGCCCTTCTTGCCACGAAACTTGACCTTTGAAAACAAGCTGCGCTTTTGCTTCTAAATCAGTACAAGCAATAGAACTTATACCCAATTCAGCATAAGCATAAGCAATGGCAGACAATCCCAATTCAATAGGTTTATTGAAACTTGCCCAAGCAGACGCTTCGAATCCAGCTTCGGTTTGTACATGTGCCGACACAATAACCAAATCAAATGATTTATTGTAAGTTACAATTGGTAATGAATATCTGCCTGTAACAAAAAAGCCGCTGAAAGTTGATTTCCCTTCAAATTCACAAGGCAATCCTTTGCCGATAGAATTTGCAGTAACTAAATTATATGCTGATTCGGGTAATCCATCTTTATAACCATTAGAATTTCCACCGGCATAATTGCCAATCAAGATTCCAACAGCAAAAGCCCCAACCGCATCTACAACACCTTTGCCATTTGCAACCATATAAAAGCCGTTTCTATCGGTACACATTTCTGCAGCACCGGTCATATTCATTATGCCGACTTGAGTTGGAGGAATGTTTAAAGAACCAAGAAGCCGCAAGTTTGGAAAATCAAATGAAAGAGAAAAATCACTAAAAGGAGTATTTATATTCGACACAGCAATTTTGTTTGGAGCTTCGGGATCAGTTTTAATTTCGCCAAATACCGCAAGACGCAATGGCTCATTGCCATAACCTTTTGCTGCCATCTCGTTTGTTGGATTTAATTTTAATTTCAAAATATTCCAATCGCCCGATTTTACCTCCATTCTTGCAGAATCAATCAAATACTTTGCATCCATTGGAAACGTTTCCGATGGAAAATACTGTATATTTTTATCAGGACTTTTTTCTATAAAAATATTGGTCCCGCTGATAAATGGACTCGACAAAACAGCTTTTTGCAAAACAACATCTATTGGATTTAATTTTCCTTCTTCCCAAATTTTACCAAAAAGTTGAATTTGATTTTGTTTGAATATTTGCTTATCATAATTCATTTTGGAAAGATATTTTACGTATCCCGGTCCTTCAAAACTAACATCGCCCGGCATAACAATTACTGTGTCTTTGTTGTTTATTTTTTGGAATTTCAATTTACTCGAAATCCCGTTTTGCACACGTGGAATATTTAAATCCAATAAACCTTCCAAAAAGAAAGCATCATCATAATTACTTATTGTTAGCGGTTTAAAATCTGCAACATTATATAAACTTAATTTTTCGCAATTTGGTGCAAAGCTTATTATTTTTTCTCCATTACTTAGCAAACTAACAGCTTGGAATTGCAAAGGTTTGTTGCCAAATCCAGGTAAACCCGTTACTTCGGCAGCTGGATTGCCAACAATTGTCAATTTAAAATGTGGCTTCAGATCCAATCCACAATATGGATCTATACCAAATTGTGGGTTTTGCACTTTTACATCTAATTTTTTTCCATTACCTAATTTCAAATTATTTAGTTCCACTTTATCCACGAATAAGAAATCGGCTCGCAAGTTAAAATACTTAATCGGAATATCAAAAGAACCCGTTTTGATTACTGCATTATTAGTCATCAATCCGCCAACTTCGGGACTAACTTCGCAATTATTTGCTATTAAATTCCATTGTTCCAATTTCACTTCAATTTTATTAATATTTCCAGTCATTATTATACTGTCTGATGTTAGTTTTAATACGGGCATTCTAAAACTAATATCAGTAGTTTTGGGATTTTGTGGGTCAAGTCGTAACTTTGTGCTTGCTTCGGGCAATAATTCGATTATACCATTTGCGTTTAATTTGCTATCTTTTACTTCGGACTTTGCATTAAATTCCAAAAATTTGAAAGAAAGTGGATAGCCATTTTGGTTGCATAGATGAAATTTTGATAACAATTTAATTTGATAAGTTTTTTGATTGATTTGAATTGAATTTTGGGAATTTACATTGTCACCAGGTACAAAGGACTTTATATTACGAGTAAAACTTCCGTTGTTATCTTGTGCTAAATAAAATTGATTATCATCGAACCGGAAATAACTTCCAGGAAAATTAAATGAATTATCAACTATTCGAGCGTTTGATTGTATATAGCCTTTAGTTGGATTTTCTTTAAATAGTTGAATAAATGTATTGCCGCTACCCCAATTAATTGGTTCTAAAAGTATGTTATAGAAAATACTATTTTTATTACCATCAGAATTATATCCATAATATCGCACTTTCATCGAAGGCAAATCCAATGGGATATAATTTAAAGTAGAAGTTCCAGTTCCTACATTTTCAAAATATGGAATACCGTTTGGGTCTTTATATTGGTCGCTTGGTTTTACTAATATATTCGAAAATGTTATATTTTGTTCGTTATCGATTAATTCAAAGGTGTTTTGTGTTTTTGATAAATCAATTTGTCCATTGATCTTATATTTATTGTTGCCTTGGCTTGTAATTTTTGTAATTTTTACGTCAAAGCCATAAAATTTTCGGAGATTTGCTTGAGTGAAGCTTTGTAATTCAATGTTATAAGTTTCTTTTTGAGAATAAAAATATACTATTTTTTCTTCTCCTATCAAGTTATCTCCGATGGGCAAGTCGGGCGGTGTGCAATATATTTTTGCTCTTAATGTTTTGTCGAATTGAGAGCCAATTGTTGCCCTAATTCCTTTTAAATTATAATTCCCATTTTCATCGGTATATGCTTTTTTAATTAAGGAGCCATTCTTGACATAAACTATTGCTTTTGGAATTGGTTTGCCGGCGGACGTTACCTTTCCAACTAATTCTTGCCCTTCTTTTAAAGTAATATAATAATCGACGAAATCTTTTGTTTCTTCATTAGTAATTTCGATAGATTGTGGAATAAAATTCGAGTTTGTATCGGGCGTGATTTTCAACCAAAAGTTCTTTAGCGAAGCATTCTTGAATACAAATGTAGGAGCTAAAAGACCATTATTAGTATTAGCAACATAATCGAGTAATTCAATTTTTACATTAGGTATTGCTTTTTTGGCATTATCAATTATGTGTAAGCGGATTTTATGCTGACGTTCCTTTACTACAATTTTTCCAAGATCATACTCCGAAGAATTATCACTAAGTTTCGGTATTGGAATTGTATCAGCAAAATACTTTAAATCAATTGGAATTACATATAAAGTATCAAAATACTGCGTGGGAATGTTCAATACAAATGTTTGTTTTGTTTGGTTTGGATAAATAGAATATAAAGTTTGGGTTTTATACATTTTGCTCGAAGTAGTGCGAATGTATGCTTCTATTGCCTTACCACTTTCGTTAACTACATAACCCTTGATTTTTCCATTAGGCATCATCAGTATTTGTGGGAAAAACCAATGTTGACCAATTTTGACAGTAATTCCCGCATTATTAAGGGGTGGAATGTATTCACCTGTTAAATTTTGAGTAATAGAGTCTTTCCCTGTTTTAGTTTGATAAAGAGAATAACCCGGACAAACGACTTTTAACCTATATTTTTTATTAGGATTATTAGGTAAATCTTTAAAGACAAAATATCCGTGTTGGTTATCTTCCGAAACAGACCTTAAACCGCTCCAAAAACCACCTGAAGAATAATAAACCTGCATTTGATTTATATCATCAGAATTACCGGTATATAAAGCAACAATTCCGGATTTGACGCTACGCATTGGATTGGTGGCATCTAATATTCTTCCTGAAATTATACCTTGCTTTGGGTCAAGATATATATTGATTGTATCACGGATTAAGACGTAATCATCAGTAAAAAGCCTTACATAATCATCAGCAAAATATAATCTTTGTAAATCATAATAATTTTTCGATTCATAATTTTGGCAAATTGTTTGAGCTGCTGAAGCAACTGTATAATTACCCTTTTTCCCATACTCTTCGGCTATCTTTAAATTGTTTGTATAAATTGTATCTTTTTTCCAATCATCATAACCACGTGGGAAATTGATTATCCTTGTCGTATAAGAATTATCGCCAACGGTATCGCTTGTGCTAACTTCAATTTTATAATCATCCCAATTAATTTGACTATTATGCAAAAAGAGACCATAAAAAGTTACACCATTGCTCGATTTAACGTAATCTTCTTTTGGAGGAAACAAATCAAAGCGGTTTACTGCAACTTTACTACCATAAATAACGCCACCGGGTTCATACTGTTCTTGATTTGCGGGATTTTTTCGGGGAACAATAGTTAGAGAATAGGTGCGTGAGTAAGCTTGTAAAACGCCAATATTAATCGAATCAAGCGGCTGAATGTCGATATTTGTTGATGGGTTGTAATAATATTGTTGTTCGTTACCAACTAAAACCAAGCGTAAAGTCCGTTTTACTTTGCCATTAAATCCTGCTACGTTACAAAATTCTCCACTTCCCGAGCCAAATTTACCTTTACCATTCCACGAACCAACAGAATCAAGATGTGCAAAATCTTTAAACACAAAATTACCTGTACCATCTGTGAAAGTAGTGGCAATAATTTGATTCCCATCGTTAAAAGGATGCCTCAACTCCGATCCTAATTTATTTATCTCGTTTCCAGTATTCATCCCATAAACAACATCATTTTTGCCACTTGATAACGCTTGAATAATATGTGCTGAATCCAAAACAGTAAATACTGTTCCATTCGAATTTTGGATTAAGTAAGTTACCATTAACCCAACTTTTTTATTAGCTAATGGAGTAACATTTGGAGTTGGATTAGTAGGATCGACATAAACTAATTTCCCCGATAAACTTGCTGTCGGTGGGTCATTCGAAATGATTGTAGCATTCGCAGTTGCTTTAAAATTATAATTCTCATTCATTAGATGAAAATAAAAATTAAATGAATTTGGTTTAAACATAAAGGATTTAAACAAAAAATCGCTAACATAAGTTTTCTTCACTCCATTTTCAATTACTTCTTGGGTAACATCAATCGTGTAGACATCATCTGCTGTCAAGTTGCAAATTAATTTGTCGATTACAGCTATTGTTTTGGGTTGTCCATCACTGCCTACTATTGTTTGAACTTTTCCATTAGCAACTTGTTTTATTTGATAAGTTTGGACTTTATTATCAGTTAATTTAATTTCTCCTTCATAATATGGTATAATTGGTTTACTTTGGATACGATAAACTTTAACTTTTACACCTTCGGGGTCTAAATTAACAAAATTTCCACTTTTATATTTTTTTTGAATATTTATTGTAAGTTGGTAACTTAATACCTTTGTAACTAATTCGCCTAAATCAATTAAATCACTATTCGTAAAAATTTGCCTTTTAAATGGTGCATAATATGGATTTTCCAAATCAATTACAAAATATTGATATAAATCACCCGATATATATTTCGTCTGGTTTGTCAAATTATCTTTATACTTAAAATTTTTAACTTCGGCAACATAGCCGCCATTTTTAAGTGATATGATTTCGGTAGAAAAATGACCCTTTTCGTCTAAACTTACAGTATAAGAATTTGGCGTTAGATTAGAATAGGTTGGTAAATCTGTAGGTGAAATGTTTTCGCCTATCACTTTTCCAGTACTATCTTTTATTAGAAACATCTTTTTCAACTTAAACGAAGGCAAATTTATTGGGAATCGCTCGTTATCATAACCTTGGAAAATATATTTTAAATCGCCCGAGATTGTATAGTTTTGGATATTCTCATTAGTAATAGTATCTTGGGTTTCTATATAACGAAAAGTGCATATATTAGATGATGCAACTTTCTTATTAGTAGAATCATATGCATCTACCCGAACATCATATTTTAAATTATGTTGCAAATAATTTGTAATAATATCTTTGCTTGTGCTATAATATCCAAAGGCTTCGTCTAAATTGTCGTATTTGGTATTTTTGGAAAAATTAGCAACAATAATTTTAGATTGATTAATAATTTGTATGTTATATTTAATGTCTTTGGAAATTAATTTACTTGCTTGCTCAATACTCCATAAAATATAAAAATCCCGCTTATTGTTTACTTCTACAATTGGAACATCGTTACCATATTTGTTAAGTAAATCTTGATAGTGTTTGTCTTCATTTTTTATATCAAGCCCTTTTGTTTTGATATATTTTTCTGTTTTATTATTTAAAGATTTACTCTCGCAATTAGGAATTTGTATTTTAAGATTAGTTAATAAATCCGTTCCGGATTGCTCTGTGTTCTTTTTGTCATCCGTTGATTTATTGGTAACGGTAGTATCTTGGGTATCGCTTTGACCTTTTGTTTTTTTTACACTAAAAATCCAAGCAATGCTTTTCCCATTGTTTTTAAATTGAGTTTTTCCAAATGGGTCTACTGCAACCACTCTCCAGCAATATGTTCGGCCATCCAGAAATGGTGGATCGTTTGGCAAACTTACGTAAATTGTTGAATTAGTTTCTTTTTCGAAGTAGAATTTAGTAGTTGCGTCGAGCAAGGCGTTAGGATCTAAGCTTTGATTAAAATATTCGGCAATTTGGATTTTATATTTTATTCCAGCAGGAGTAGGTATCGGGGGTATCCACGAAAAATTAATTGGTAGCATACCATTCATTGTTATTACCGAATCTCCATCGGTTGGAATTAGTAATTGAGGCGCATCGGGGAATATCACTTCCGATTGAGCACAGCCCGATGGTGAAGGCAAAGAAAGTGGTTCGCCTGTATCATAATCCAATGCTTGTAAGCATATTTCATAATTTCCTTCGGGTAAAGCGGAGCCGCGAATTAGTTCTGCTTTGTCTATCCCATTAACATCTATTTGTTTTATGTTTAGATAATTGGACAAATCTTTTCCAGTCAAGGTAAGTGTTTGAAAAGGTCCTAAATTTAATGGTGTCTGCGGGAAAAAATCTTTTTTTGTGGCTAAAAATATCCCATTATCACCAGTTATTGTTCCAACTAATTTAATTTTATGAGGAATTTGGTCATTATTTTTTAAAATTATGAATGTATTCGTAGTTCCATTAAAATAATCGGCGTAATATGGCGAATATGGTTTTGATATTTGAAGAATGATATCTATATTAATTTGAGAAAAAATTTTCAAATTAAAGAGTAAGACAAGTATCACTAAAACCCAAGACCATTTGATAATTTTTTTCATATAACACCTTATCTTTTAATTAAAATTAAAATAATTTATAGAGATTAGAAATTATAAAAATATCCAAGTGATAATCTCAGTTCGTGAAAACTATTGGTAGTTTTGGTGTTCGAAATCAATAGATGTGTATCAAATTTAATATTGTGTTGTTTTTCAAAAGTATAAGTAGTGGAAATTGATGCAGTGGTTACTCCACCATTATCTTGTGAATTAACAAAAGAATGTTGGTAACCTAAAGAAGAACTTAAAAGCATACCTAATAATGGGGATGAAAATTGCAAAATAGGTCCGATAAATGCAGTATTATTGTTTGCAAAATTTGATTGTAAAGCGTTTATGGTTATGCCATAATTTAAACCTGTATTTGCATTTGATTGCTGGTAAGTCAAATTAAAATTGTAATTATTCGATTCAGAATTTGCTTTGGTATTAGAATTTAAATCGTTCAAGGCTTGGTAAGATGTGTTAAATATCAAATTCGATAAGCTTTCGGTACTACCAAAAGTGTATCTTGCTGTAAAATTAATGCTTTGGTTTACTTTTGATATTTTAATTGAATCAATGATTGGATTAATGCCTCTTGTTTGGGTAATACCATAGCTAGAGTAATTTAAATCGAATCCATATTGGGATTGATTATAAGAAAGATTCGCCGAGCCAATCAATCTATTAGAAGTAGCACTTTTGGTATTCATCAGATTATCTTTTTGGAAACCAATGCTACCACCAATTCTAACAGATCTTTTGAATAAAGGTACGTTAACACTAATATTATAATTTTCTACATCTGATTCGGAATAGTACATTCCCATAGATTTGTAATCAGGCTCAATTCGTTTGTAATTTAATTTTGCTGTAAATAAATTACCACTATATACAAGTGATGATTGTAAAGCAGTTGTTAATTGTGTAGATAGTCGTAATTTAAAAAAAGAATTAAATTGGGTTAATTCATTAATTCTGAAACTTTCAACCAAATCATCACCACGCAAATCTAAAGTATACAAACTTGCAGCAGCATCAAACTCGAAGCGTAATTCTTGCATTATAGCAATTTTTGATGAAATACCAAATACTAAATTTTCAGCAGGTTTAATACTTTCTCTGTACTTTTGTGGTAAAGAATTTGTATCATCCCACGCTCGTAACATTATTAAATCGACATAAGTATTATTTGTTCCTAATCCAAGCTTTATTGAATAGCCATTTCGTTCGTATGTTGATGGGTAAAAACCAAGATTTGATGAATCTCCAGTAGTAGATTTAACAAATCTACCATATATCGCTCCAAATCTAAATATACCTGGATTTAATTCTAATCCACCACCTAAGAACACGTGTCCTGATAGCGTAAATGGCGAAAAACTTACATTTCTCCAACCAAGATGGGCTGTAGCCCATTTATATGATGGAGATATCCCATATTGATTAAATGGTTGTGTATAATTTCTTTCCTGCTCACTATATACAGCAGTAAATGGCATAGAAATACCATATATTGATAAATTAACTGAGCCGAGCAGGTTATAATTAAATGGTCTATATCGTGCAGCTATGCCCGATGAACTATATGAATTAATGTTTAATCCAAGTGAGCCTTGAACAGTCAAAGGTTTAGTATCAGCAATTGATTCGAGATTCTGACTGTAAATATTGTAATTTATTATTACAATATAAAAAACTAAAAAAAC
>Ga0068676_1016326_pt1 | contig 10605 bp, 7 predicted proteins | sample YNPNP_1400MetaT_FD_73472 | JGI IMG/M metagenome (GOLD analysis project Ga0068676, IMG submission 73472) | Anoxygenic and chlorotrophic microbial mat microbial communities from Yellowstone National Park, USA - YNP NP_1400 MetaT (Metagenome... ...
CTGGTCTGCCGCGCCTTCGTTGCCTTGGTCATGCGGTTGCGTTACTTCAGTCCTGGGGTGCGCGGGTATTTCTTTCCGGCCATCCACGACTGGCGCGCACTCGACGCCTGGATCCGCGACAGCGGTCTGGATCTGCCCCCGCCGAGCCTGGATGGACCGCTTCCGGCGTTGCTCGAGTCATCCCGGCCCGACCCCGACTGCGGTCATCCAACCCGGCTTATCCGTCTGCCGTCCGGATTCCCCTATGCCAGGTCCGATGCGGATCTGGAGATCTACCGTTCGGCGCAGACCTCCTCCACCAAGCCGGACACCCGCCTGTCCGAAAACGAACCAGCGGCGGATCAGGGGCCTTGGCCCCAAAACGGGTTCCAGATTCAGGACGGCCTCACCAAGCGGTGTGTGGCGGCCTTCCAGTCCGAGCCGCAATCCAAGGAACCCATTCGGCTAGGGTGGCTTCTGGATCCGCTGCTGTCGCTGGTCGCGGTCGCCCTAGAGCCCTTGCTGAAACTGTTTGTCCGGCAGCGACACCCTGGTCTGTCCCAACTGGCGCGCACTCTCGCCCAGGCGCTCTATCCGCCGCTCTTTATCCTGGCCATCCGGCGGGCGCGGCATGCCGAGCAGTCCGAGCGTTTGGCCGAGAGCATCGCGCACCTGGCCGTGGCCAGACGACGCCTGCTCGCCATGACCGCCGCAGGTATCGCCGCCTCGAATCAGCTGCTCTGGCTCATCGATCAGCGTCAACGCCACGCCGAGCAGTCGCTGGCCGATCGACTGGCCGTGCAGTGCACGCTCAATCCCGGCATGAGCCGCGAGCTTAAGGCGTTGATCCAGCGTCTTGGTGACGCCGTTTTGGATCAACACTGGTCCGCGATCGATCTATGCCGGGATCTGGAACTGGTATTGATCGAGCGTCGCACCACCTACTATCAGATCGAGCCCATCGCTTGGCTGCGCGCACGCGCTCGGGTGCCGTTGCGTCGGATCCTGCCGTTCCAGTCCAGGCTCAAGGCGCTGCGTCTGCTTGACAGCCTGCAAAATCGGCTAGAACGGCTCGGCTGGCCTCTCGAAGAGGTGGAACGCTTCAGTCGTCCGCTGCACGCACTCTCCAAGCGGATCACTGAACAGCTGGAGCGCCAGCTCAGGCCGCGTCTCCAGCGTGCCCTGGAGGAGGCCGGATTCAGCCCAGGCAACCATCGTGAGGAGGTTGCCTTCAACAAACTGCTCCACGAACTGCTGGATGTCATCGAGCACCGGCGTCATCTCAAGTTCACCGACGTGCGCGATATCGTGGCGCGCAATCTGCTGCGTCTGCCCGACCTCACGCTCGCTGAATGGCGCACGGGCGACCGGCTGGCGCGCTTCGATCGCTGCGCCGAGCGTGCCCTGCCTGGTCTCTATCGCCCCGGTGAGATCTATATCACCGGACTGCAACGACTCGGCGCACCACTCTTCGGCACGCCCCAGGGCCGGTTGCTGCTGCGTCATCTGATCCTGCCGGTCGGACTGTCCTTTCTCATCCTCAAGACGCTCGATATCCTCATCGGCATCCTGCCGACCCTGGAGGCGACCTTCCACCTGGCCAGCCTATGGCTGATCCTGGGACTGGGGGGAGTAATCAACGCCCTGGCCTATACCCGGACCGGGCGCCTGGGGGTGCGGGCATTTCTGCGCGCGCTCTGGTGGACGCTGCGACTGCTGCTCTTCGATGGTCTCAGACGCCTGCTGCGCTGGCCGCCGATCAAACGCATCCTAGAGACCGAACTGATACGGGGACTGGAGCGCAATCTGCTGCGTCCCTTCCTGAGCGGGACGCTCCTGATGCTGCCGATCATCGGTCTGGCCAGTCTGATCCAGGGTGGACTGATTGATCTGAACCTCTCAATGGCCGCGCTGACCCTGGTGCTCGGCGTGCTCATCCGCAACACGCCCGGGGGACGGCGTCTATTCGACGACCTCGTCAGCGCCGGCGGTCAGTTTTTACGCCGGCTCAACCAGACCCTGGTGATCGGGCTGATCCAGGAGCTGATGCTGTTCTTCAAGGAGGTCACGCGGCGCTTTCAGCAGATACTCCACCGGATCGAGGAGCGCATGAGCCATCGTCTTGGCGAATCCTGGCTCGAACTGGCGTTCAAGGGGCTGCTGATGCCAGTGTGGCGCGCGCTGGAATGGGTGATCCAGTTCTACGTCACTGTGTTGGTGGAACCACAGATCAACCCGATCAAGCATTTTCCGCTGGTGACGATCGCGCACAAACTGATGCTGCCCTTTCTGCCACTCATCACCTCGATCATGTCGGACATGCTCGAACCCATCCTGCCGAAATGGATCGCCCTGCCCTTCGTCACCCTCACCATCCTCCTGTTGCCGGGTTTGGCGGGCTTTCTGGTCTGGGAGCTCAAGGAGAACTGGAAGCTCTATGCCGCCAATCATGCGGGCGCGCCCAATGCAGTGGACGTCAAGCCGGGGCTCTATGCCGTGCGGCGCGAGCACCTGACATGGGTCCCGATCGAACCGGCTATCGTCGGAAGTCACGGCGAGACCCTGCGCGGCATGCTGCGCCGCGGCTTTCATAGCGGGACCCTGCCCAAGTCATTCGATCGCCTGCGGTGCGTGATGCGCCGTCAGATCGAGCAGGCGATCGAGACGCCGCAACGACTCCACGAGGCCCAGCGTCATCTAAACGAGATCAAGCGCACCCTGGGGCGTTTCTGCGATCGCGAGTTGGCCTATGCGCTGCGTCGCCGCTGTCAGGATCCGAACTGCAACCTGTCGAGCGTCTGGACACGGCGTCCGCGGCTGGCGACCGCCTCATTCGAGCTGACGCTGGATTTACGACTGAAGCCGCCGCATGAGCGCGCCCGGATCGCGTTGCAGCTGTGTCTGTATCTGCGCGAACCGGATCTGCATCTGAAGGTCAGCCTGCAGGGCGATGGCGACGCCCTAGGCGCGCTCTGTCGCGAGCATATCCGCGAGGACATCCGCGTGTTTGGGGCGCGTGCAGGCGCGACCCAGGTCACCATGGATCTGGGTTGAGCGGCCATCACCAGCGCGACCGCACCACGGCCCGCTTGGCCGGGCCGCTCAACCGCACAGCCACACAGAGCACCAACAACACCACATTGATCGCCCCCACCAGCACGAAGGGTGCATAGGGCGCGACCCCATCGAACAACCGTCCGCCGATCGCCGTGATGAGCAGGATCCCGATCGCCCCGGCGACATTGAACGCGCCCATCACCGAGCCGCGCTGGGTGAGCGGTGCCTCCTGCCCCACGAGCGATTGTGAGGCCAGATAGACGCTGATCTGGCCGATACCGAGCAGCACACAGAAGAACCACGCCGAACCCGGTGTCGGATCGACCATCCAGATCACCGCCAGATTGCCGACCGCCGCCAGCGCCATCGCCAGCGCCAATCCTGTCACCCGATCCACCCGATCCATGAACGGCCCCATGATCGGCGACCACACCAGGGCCGCGATCTGGGCCAGCACAAAGATGAGGGTGCCATTCTTGATCGCCGCCGCCGAGTCCAGTCCGGACGTCTGCGCCGCCAGGTTGCCCCACAGGATCAAGAAGGTGGCATTGACCGCCTGATCGCCGCGCGCGATGAAGGCGGCCAGATAGGCGAGCAGGATGCGCGGATTGCGGGCCTGCGCAAACCCGCTGACGAACAGATCGCGTACCGAGGGGTGCTTCTCATGATGGATCGGCGTGCCCTTCTGGAGCCCCAGCCAGACGAGGACGGCGACCACGACGGCGATACAGGCCACGATGTAATGGGTGACATAGCCTGCTTGGATGCCGTCCATGCCATCGGCGGTCAGCCTCTTCGGCAGCCCACCGAAGAATTGATTGATGACGACGATCCCCAACCCGCTGAGCACACCGACGATCGCCACCAGCTTGCCGCGCGAAGACTCGTCCGGATAGTCGGCCATCACGGTCGCGAGCGCCGTAGCGACCGTGACCACACCTAGGGCATAGAGGATCCGGTAGAGATAGAGATCCTCGACTGATCCGGCCATCGGATAGAGGACATAGGTCAAGGCCAGCAGCAGAAAGCCGACGGCGAAGATCAGCCGCCGACCGACGCGATCGACCAGGATGCCGGCGGGGACGAACAGCACCAGGGTGATGACCTCGGTCCAGAACACCAGATCGCCGCTGAGGGTACCCTGCACCTCGGCTGGGATGCCCAGGTGTTCATTGAGGATATAAGTTTGGCCGACGGTGATGAAGGTCATCAGACCGATGGAAAAGAAGGCGCCAAACAACAGGGTTGCCGCCTGCCAGGGCGTGACGCCGGGGGTAAGCTGAATCGGGCCGAGTCGGTGGAGTCGATCGAGAGTGGACATCGGGTTTGAGTCTCAAGACCATGGCTGGATGAAAGGGTCAGTGCCCCATTATCTACTGTTCTGCTAGGATCGTGGGCATCATGATCGAGCGGCGTTTTGGGTGAACGCGCCGAGTGTATGGCGCCTCGAAGGCTGATAAACAGTTACAAATAAGCCAATAAGCCAACACACGCTCACTTTATAACCCATACGCTCTTTTCGTTTTCATGGCCTACCTCCCCTTACGGAAGGCGGTCGCCGAACTTGGGCTGCATCCCAATACGCTTCGTAAATACGCCGATGACGGACTCATCCCCACGATCCGAAACCCTGCCGGGCAGCGCCTCTTCGACAACGACCCCTGCGCGGCGCTAAGCTCCGGGTTGTGGTTGCCTACCGCGACCGACTGGCCCGGTTCGACCTGATCCTGCTGCCGACCTTTGAGACCAAGGAGCTGTCAGCGAAATCAAGGTGCAAGATCCGGGCAAAGTCGGTCAGGGCGATGCTCGGTTACGCCTTCTTCCGCTTCGGTCAACGCCTGGAGGCAGTGGCCAAGCGCGTCGGTAAGGTCGTGTTACGGGTCAACGAGGCCTATACCTCGAAAACGGCCAGTTGGACCGGCGAGATCAAGTCGATCGGTGGCGCGAAAACCATCACGAGCAACGGTCTCACCGTCGATCGTGACATCAATGGCGCACGTGGGATCTTCCTGCGTGCTTTGGTAGATACGCCCTCGCTCAGACATGGGCGTGTATGTGTTGGTGCTTGTGGACAAGCGTGAGCATAAAAGTATCGGCACATCAGAGCACCTTGACGACCCGTTTGATGGACAGATCCTGGGGGTCGCTCTCGATGCGAAACCCAAGCGACTTGACCAAGGCCAACATGCGCGTGTTGGCCGTCAGCACCTCGCCCTCCATGAAGCGAAAGCCGCGCGCGCGGGCGTTCTGCATCAGCGAGCGCATCAGACGCGAGCCGATGCCTAGATTGCGATGCTGGTCCGAGACCACGATGGCAAATTCACAGCTCTCGCCGCCCGGACGCCCCATGTAGCGTGCCACCCCGACCTCGATCTCCACCCCATTCTCCTCCATCACCCCGATCAGGGCCATCTCGCGGTCGTAGTCGATCTGGGTGAAACGCACCAGCATCTCGGGCGTGAGCTCCTTGATCGCCTGAATGAAACGAAAATACTTGGTCTGCTCCGAGAGCCCGCGCACGAAGGCCTGTTCCATCTCGGCGTCCTCGGGCCGGATCGGACGGATCACCAGATCCCGCCCATCGGGGAGCTGCATGCGCTCGATCAGATGACTCGGGTAGGGGTGGATCGCCATGTGGCCATAGGTCGGCTGTTGTGGCGGGCGATAGTCGACCCGGATGGAGACGTCCACGGCGATCACCTCCTTGTCGTTACCGATCAGGGGATTGATGTCCATGGCGATGATCTCGGGGAGCTCGCACACCATCTCGGAGACGCGCTGGAGGATGCGCGCGAGCGCCACCCGGTTCATCGGTGGCATGTTCTGAAAAGCGCCCATCAGGCGCGCCACCCGGGTGTGGTCGATCATGGTCTCGATGATGAAGGCGTTGAGCGGGGGCAGACCCAGCGCCCGGTCGCCCAGCACCTCGACCTTGGTGCCGCCAGCGCCAAACAGGATCACAGGACCGAAGATCTTGTCACGGAAGACGCCGATCATCAGCTCGCGCGCCGCGCGCGTGGAGACCATGCGCTCGACCGTGATGCCATCGAAGCGCGCGTCCGGGCGCAGACGTTTGGCGCGTTCCAGGATCTCGGTGAAGGCGCGGCGAACGGATTGGGCATCATCGATATTGAGCTTGACGCCATCGACGTCCGACTTGTGCTCCAGATCGGGCGAACTGATCTTCATCACCACTGGGAAACCCAGGGATTCGGCGGCCATCAGCGCCTCGTTCGGGGTACGGGTCAAGATGGCCTGCATGGTCGGGATGCGAAAGGCCGATAGGACGGCCTTGGCCTCGATGGTGCCCAATATCTTGCGCCCCTCGGACATCACCCCCTCGATGATCAAACGCGCGCCCTCGACATCGGGGGGGTCTTCATGGGAGAGTGGAGCCGGCGACTGCATCAGGAGCTTCTGATTGCGCTGATGGGTGGCCAAGAATGAAAAGGCCTCGACCGCCGCCTCTGGGCTGTCGAACTGGGGTACGTCGTGCGCGGAGAGCAGTGCCTGGGCCTCCAGCACCCGCTTGCCACCCATCCAACAGGCCAGCACCGGCTTACGGCTGCCCTTGGTCACCTCGATGACCTGCTCGGCCGTGGCCACCGGATCGCCGAACACCAGCGGGGCCAGGATGCAGAGCACACCATCGACCTCGGGATCGGCCAGGCAGGCCTCGAGCGCGATCCGATAGCGCTCGGGGGTGGCATCGCCGATGATGTCGATCGGGTTGCCATGCGACCAGTAATCGGGCAGCACCTGTTCGAGTTTTTGGCGCGTGGACTCGGTGAGTCGCGCCAGGGTCAACCCCAGCTCCACCGCGCGATCGGCCGCCAGCACCCCGGGTCCACCGCCATTGGTGATGATGGCGATGCGATCGCCGGCCAGTCGGCGCCGGGTGCCGAATACCTGGGCCGCGGCGAAGAGCTGATCCAGATTGGCCACCTGGACCACGCCGGCGCGGTCGGTGACGGCACGAAAGACCTCGGCCGAGCCGACGAAGCCTCCGGTGTGCGACTTGATGGCGCGTGTTCCGGCCGGATGGCGCCCGGCCTTGACGATGACTACCGGCTTGAGCCGCGCCGCCGCGCGCAGCCCGCTCATAAAATGCCGCGCATTACGAATCCCCTCGACATAGAGCAGGATGCACTGAGTCTGGGTGTCAAGCGCCAGATAGTCGAGGATATCGCCGAAGTCCACATCCGCCGCCGCCCCGATCGAGACCACCGCCGAAAATCCCACACCGCGCGACTCTGACCAGTCGATCATGGCGGTGCAAATCGCACCCGACTGCGAGACCAGGGCCACATTGCCGCAGCGCGGCAGATCCTCGCCGACACTGGCGTTGAGCCCATCCTGCGGGCGCATCACGCCCAGACAATTCGGGCCCAGGACGCGGATCCCGTTGCGGCGCGCGGCCTCCACCATCTTCTCTTGCAAGGCGAGCCCACGCTCACCCCGCTCACCGAATCCGGCCGAGTGCACCACCGCGGCCTTGACGCCATAGTGACCGCACTGATCGAGGATCGCCGGCACGCACTCACCCGGCGTGGCGATCAGGGCCAGGTCGATCTGCTTGTCCAGTGCGTTTAGGTCGCTGTAACAGGGTTGGCCCGCCACTTCGGTATATTTTGGATTGATGGCATAACACTGCCCCCTGTACCCGCCGGCGAGCAGGTTGCGAAACACCCGTCCACCGATCGAGTCTGCGTTATCGCTGGCACCGAAGACGGCCACGGCCCCTGGTGTAAAGAGTTGATCGATATCCGTCAAACGCATGAGATCCGCGCTCCGAGCCGGGAAAAGGGTTAATCTCTGGACCAGCCGCCGCAAGACGGCGAAGAACCGAGTTGAAAACCAATCGAATAACAGAATCGCTCCGCCCCCGTGGCTCAAGTGTAGCGATCGCGTCCCGAGGACCAGACCATGAACCTCGCCTTCATCTCGCATCCGTCCTGTCGCGAACATCGGATGGGGGCGCATCATCCCGAATGCCCCGAGCGTCTCTATGCGATCCAGGATCGGCTGATCGCCTCCGGCATGGAGATGCTACTCACCCATTATGACGCACCCAAGGCCGGCCTTGAGCAGATCGCGCGCGCGCATGATCGCGCCTATATCCGGATGATCATGGATGTGGCCCCTCAGGCCGAGGATTTCCTGGTCTGGATCGACGGCGACACGGCCATGAACACCCATACGCTGGAAGCGGCCCTCCATGCGGCGGGCGCGGCGATTCTGGGCGTCGATCTGGTGATGAGTGAACGGCACCATGCCGCCTTTTGTGCCGTGCGTCCGCCGGGGCATCATGCCGGACGCGCCCGGGGCGCTGGGTTTTGCATCTTCAACAATGTCGCCATCGCCGCCCTGCACGCCCTGGAACATCACGGGTTGAAGCGGGTGGCGATCGTCGACTTCGATGTCCATCACGGCGACGGGACCGAGGAGATCGTGATCGGGGACGAGCGGATCCTGTTCTGCTCCAGTTTCCAGCATCCCTTCTATCCAGGCACGGGGGCAGACACTGACGCGCCCAATGTCATCAATCTACCCCTGCCCCGGTTGACCGACGGCGCGGCATTCAGGGCAGCAGTCGAACGGGCTTGGCTCCCGCGACTGGACGAATTTCAGCCGCAGTTGATCCTGATCTCGGCCGGCTTCGACGGACACATCGAGGACGAGATGGCGCAATTCAATCTGCACACGGCCGACTATGGCTGGATCACACGCGAGATCCAGAAGCTGGCGAAACACCATAGTCAGGAGCGGATCGTGTCCTGTCTGGAGGGTGGCTACATGCTCTCGGCGCTCGGGCGCTGTGTGAGTACCCATATCGATGCGTTGATCGGGCATGCCTGATGGCGCTTGACCCGGCGTGTGGTCAGGGCAGCCGTCCTTAAATCTTCTGCCGCCGAAACCCAAGGCGGACGACGGGGGGGCACGCCGGAAGTCACGCCTAGCAGAGGCGAGTCTGCCCTCAGGCACTCGGGGCAGGAAACGCAAGTGCGCACTTTAGGTGAACTTTAATTTGATAGAAGTCCAGCAATCGGAAGTCAAAGCTATGAGCCGGCTGCATATCGATCTCGATTCACTCTGCCAGATCATCGAGAAGGCACGCGAGTTTCAGGCCAAGGAGGCGGTCGTCCTGCCCGATACGCCGGGCAGTCCGACTGAGGATTGGGGATTGCAGATCCTCGCTGACCACAGCGGCGACCAGAGTCTCAACGAGATGCTCTATTGCATCCGTGAGATGAGCCAGCGCCAGCGCGCCGAGCTCGTGGCCCTGATGTGGCTTGGGCGCGGCGATTACAGCATCGAGGACTGGGAGACGGCGGTCGATGACGCGATCGGCGACTATTCACTCAATGCCGCGGCCTATCTGCTCGCCCACCCCATGGTCGCAGACGATCTCCAAGAAGGGCTGATCGCCCACGGTTATTCCTGCACGGATTGACCCGGTGCGCGACACGCCCTGCTGTTTCGGTCAGGCGCGGCGCGCAGGCAGGCAGCCGCAGGAACCCACCGAAGCGGCTTAAGGGGCACCTCCCTGTCACGCCTGAGCGCTGTTAAGAATCTCCGGACTTCAGGCTGAGGAGGATGTCAAGATCCGGGCTCAGACCAGCGACGAATCGCGCAACCCCAGGACATCCTGCATATCGAAGCAGCCGGACCCCTGGGCGAAGATCCAGCGTGCAGCGCGCACGGCGCCCCGGGCAAAGTTGAGGCGACTCGATGCCTGATGGGCGATCTCGACCCGCTCGCCCTCGCCGGCAAACCAGACCCTGTGCTCGCCTACGATGTCCCCGGCGCGGATGGTGGCAAAACCGATCGTCTGCCGCTCGCGCGCACCGATCTGGCCCTCACGCCCATAGACGGCGACCTCCTTGAGGTCCCGTCCGAGCGCCCTGGCGATCACCTCGCCCATGGCCAGCGCCGTCCCCGAAGGGGCATCAACCTTGTGCCTGTGATGGGCCTCGATGATCTCGACATCGACCTCGTCACCGAGCACGCGTGCGGCGAGGTCGAGCAGTCTGAGGCAGAGATTGACGCCGACGCTCATATTGGGTGCACAGACGATCCCGATCTCGGCGCCGGCCGCCGCGATCGCCGTGCGCTGGTCCGCAGCGAATCCGGTGGTCCCGATCACCATGCGCTTGCCGGCCGCTCGACAGACGGCGAGATGCTCCAGGGTCGCAGATGGTGTGGTGAAGTCGATCAAGACATCAAAGTCGTCGAGCACGCTCGCCAGTCGGTCTGTGACCGCAATCCCCAGACGCCCGACACCAGCCAGCTCGCCGGCATCCGTACCGATCAGCGAGCTTCCGGCACACTCGGTCGCCGCCCCGAGACTCAGCCCATCGGACTCGACGACCGCCTGCACCAGGGTCCGCCCCATCCGCCCGCCGGCCCCGGCGATGGCGATTCTGATCTCACTCATACATGACCTCGTCTCAATGTCTCAACCCGTCGCAGTCCGAATCCACTCGACCCGCTTGATCATGACGCCATAGTAAACCACTGGGATCACGACCAGGGTCAACAGGGTCGAGACGAAGAGGCCAAACAACA
>Ga0068676_1045649_pt1 | contig 10592 bp, 7 predicted proteins | sample YNPNP_1400MetaT_FD_73472 | JGI IMG/M metagenome (GOLD analysis project Ga0068676, IMG submission 73472) | Anoxygenic and chlorotrophic microbial mat microbial communities from Yellowstone National Park, USA - YNP NP_1400 MetaT (Metagenome... ...
CTCATACACAATTTTTGGGATACTATCAGGCAGACAGGCAACAAACACGTTACACGGTATTACTTCCCCCGTTTGGAAATTAACATAGGAAAGTTTCCGACCAGCAAAATCAACAAAAAGCTTCTCTGCTGGATGATGCGTCAGTACCATCGTAGGTCTACGCGTCTTTAGGTACTGATTCAAATGATGACAAAATTGGGTATATCCATACCCATCGGGATACGCTTGACGATATTCATCCCATAAGACCTTCTTGGTCAGCTTGAATTTATCCAGTTGAACCACATAATCGGGAAGCAGTACCTAGTCGATCCTCAAAAAGTCAGTTTAATTTTTTTAAAAAAGGATAAAGAAAAAATGTTACAGAAAAGATCATATGATATTTTTCTCAACGTCAGTAAATTTAAATAAAGATATTTCCTTCAAATTAAAATCATCAACTTTTTCCCATAAACCAATGGAAAAATTAAATTTATAAGCCTGCTTGACATTAAAATTTGCAACAGGTTCACTGGGCAAACTCGAATAGTTCCATATCCAAATCTCTTTGTTATCGATTGAAAAACCATCGATAATGTCGGGGAAATAATGTTTTATCGGGCATATGTTACACTCTTTATTTTTTAATATTTCAGAAAATAGATAAAAAAGTGGGATGGTTTTTTGTATCGCTTTTTTTGGTGCGTGAATGATATCCGAAATGTTAAAATAGCTGGCTGCTTTGACCCCCGATAATGCCAAACGGTAAATACTACCGAGGGTCCATAGAGCTCCTAAAACTTCCGACTGTCTTTGGTCATAACCAAAGAGGGGGTCAATTATTGATTCCTGAGAAGTAGCTACAAAATTCATTCGCTGCTTAAGTGTAATAGGTCCAACATGTATTGAAGATTTAAATTTTTCTGCACCATCTCTTGCAGCGTATTCTAAGCCCTTTAAGTTTTCAAAAAGGGTAAGATCGTCGAATGCATGGACTTGCGGGCTAACACTAAAACTTATAAAGTCAAGGCCTTCACTCAATTTTAAAGAACGATTGAGCTCGGCATAATAGGCATAGGTGCCGCCTCCTATCATTACTGAAGGAAAATATTCCTTAATAATTTTGATGAAGGCTTCAATATGTTTACCCTGCGTTAAAAAACTTTTTTTATCAAAAACTTCAACAGCAAAAAATGTTTGGTTTGATTGTTTTAAAATGTTGAAAAAACGATCATACCAATAATCCTCACTGTTCTCTGAAATAATTACCGACAGCTTGACCGGTAAATTATTTTCGTTACAATAGGTAATCGCCTGTTGTATCTGAGGATAACTTACTTCATTGTCGATATCTACCGTAAGATGTATAAAATCAAAATTGATATTTTTTATTGTCTGAAGTTGTTCAGGGGCTATAGCATAGTTTAGGGGGTTTACGCAAAGCCCTATCTGTGGAAAGGCATATTCTGTTTCAGAATAATAAGTGTTATTATTGACATGGGAAATGTTCTCTTTCTGAATATTGAATTTGATACATATTGTTTGATTAATATTGGTATTTTTTCTTACAAGTACAGGAAATGGTTCGGATAAAGGTGTTGAATAAATTTTAAAAGAGGCATCAGTCCAATTTCGCTGATCTTCCATTTCAAAGATATCGCCATGAAAATGTACTTCAACTCTGGTTTGGTCAGTTGGTTCCCAAATGAGTGTTTTAATATCTTTGATGGGCTGATGAGGACTGATATGTACAGGAAATTTTCCGTCTTCCCACCCAGTAGAATGTTTGACAGTAAAATGTTTACCGCAAACATTTTCAACGGGTAATAGCATATTTAATCCGATACGATTTTTTAGAAAATCTGATTTTGCTATGCCATCAAAATGATATTTCAGGTTTCCGTCATGCGTAAAAACTATTTCAATAATTGCTTGATAATCAATAATTCCTTCCTGAAACAACACTTGCGTTATTATTGAGACTTGTTCATGATTGCTACTAACATTAGTATTAGTAATCAGCATGGGAATAGTTTCCCAATTTTGATCTCGTACAGCCGGATAAATAGCTCGGATGATTTCTGTTTCGTCAACTGTAATCCTTCTTATGAAGCAGTCTTTATATAAAAATGAAAATTTACTGATATTAAATTTACGATAACCCCATAGTGTATTATCAGAACTATTCATCTATCGTTGCACTATTTTATTTAGGTAGTTCTTTAATAAGTTTTTTAGCAAAATTCATCCATGTTTATCACAACCCCTTTTTCGGCTGATTCATAGGCCGCCCAAACGAGACGAACCGTTTCAAAATTGTCATCTCCTGTAGTTTCAGCTTTTGCGTTCCCCAAAATATCTTGTAAAATATTATTGTTGCAAGCAACTATGCTCGGGGGTTCTGGTTCTAACCGTTCGGTTTGCCAGGGATACTTTTTCATTTCAACTTTTTCTTTACTTGTTCCTTCGGAAGTGGTAACAGATATAATATAATCGGGATCAAGCCTGATACTTCCTTTTGAACCTTCAACTAGTAATAAGGTTTGAGGGAAAACCTCCCTTTCAAGCCGAGAGCTAAAAGATATATTTTGTACACAAACCACTCCATTTTTCATCCTTAATAGAGAAGTTGCCACATCTTCACCCTTGATGGCTGGATTTACTGTTTGTATTTGGCAGTATATCGAAGAGGCTTCTCCAAATAAATATCTCAAAATGTCAAATTGGTGAGAGCCCTGATCAGTTAGAGCAAATTTTTCGATTTGGGCAAGAAATGGTTGCGTTTCGAACACCGGAAAAGCAGTATTGAATGAAGTGGTGCATCGGAATGGTAATCCAATAATTCCATCATTAAGAATCTGTTTGATACGTCTGAATTGAGGTTGCCAGCGATAGTTTTCATGTACAAAGTATTTTACACCAGCTTCTTTTGTGATTTTCATCATTTTTTTGGCCGATTCAAAGTCTGGGGCCATGGGCTTCTGACAAATTACGTGTTTTTTATATTTTGCAGCTAAATGAACAAATTGGGGATGGGTGAATACATCCGTAATAATATCAACCACTTCAATTTCAGGATGTTTTTGCAGTAAGAGTTCAGCATCATTGTAGGTATATTTTATGCCAAACTCTTTTGCTAGTGAATTGGCCTTTTCGATGGTACGATTATACAGTGCTACAATCTCCACATTAGGTAACTCGAGCCATCCGCCAATCTGAAATCGCGACCAAAAGCCGCAACCCAATACTGCTATTTTTACTTTATTCATCAATTGGATGTTTTAATTATTATTTTTTGATAATTTAAACTTGTTGTAATTTTATATTGTTGGGAGGAAAAACTTGCATGTTTATAGCATTTCATTTGATTTTTTCGCTCATGCATAAACATGCAAGTATAAATTTCCTTTTCTCTTTTTTACTATAGACATTTTTCCTGTGGATTTAGTTTTTGTTTCCCAAAGGCTTTCAATGTACATTATGCTAAAGCTATTTTTAGCCAAAGGTGTTGTTACTTAAAATAGAAATAAATACTTGTTTTTTATCATCAGTAAGCATACTTTAAGTAATATCTTTAACCTGTTGCAATACATTTTCGGGTTCAAATATTTTTTTCCAGTCTTCCTTGAAAAGGATCTGTCGGCCTCTTTGAAGAGCTTTATTTGCAGCATCGGAGAATACGGCATTAGGAAGTTCCTTAAATAAGACGGCTAGTTGAATATTAATGTGACCTAACAGAAACTCCCGTGCAGCCTCGGCTGGTACACCTCTTTTAATAACTTCTTCCATACCTTCACGTACGACATCAAGGCAGGCCGAGCATAGCGTTTCTACTAAAGCTGGTTCCAACAAAGCCATTTGTTCCATGGTTATTCTAAAGGCTTTAGATACTGGCGCATACATAGTTCGAGCAATTTTTTCGCCCAATTCATAGTCTGTCTCATTGCCTTGCATTAAAGCGCAAACGATGGTTTGTTTGGCTAAATTGCCCCCGAAGAAGTCGGCCTGAGCTTCAGGGGTTGGTTCCCAATTAAATACGGATGGATGGGATGGGTGGGCTATAAAATAAGCAACATCTTCTCGAAGAAACAGTCGTCCGGCACGTGCTACTGCTGGATCGAGTGTCATAACTAATGAGTTTTTTGTCATTTTTGGAATTATAGTTGACGATACTTGCGCTAAGGCAGCATCGGGGACGGCCAGAATAACTACATCTGCTTGTTCGACAGTGGGATCCTCTGGTACGACTTGTACCCCAAGAGCATTTAGCCTCTCGATTCCAGCAGGATTTATTTCTACATAAGACATGATAAAGTCAGAATTCTTAAGGTTTTTTGTTAGTCGAATACCCATCTTGCCTCCGGCTCCGATTATTGTTATTTTTTTCATAGTTTGATAAAATTTATATTTTAAACCAATGTTTAACATGATTCATTAATGCAATTACTTGGCCATGTAATTACCCTATAATAATCAATGTAATGTGCGTTTTTAAAAGTGAAAACGTCGTAAAAGTTATACTTTTTTTAAGCCCTTTAGTTTCTCAATACTTTTTATGCCCCATTCCCATTCTGTTTGTACTGTTTTTTCGATGGTTTCAAGTTGGGGGACCCATTGTTCAAGAACTATGCTTTTGCAAGTGGGGCTTACTTTTTTTAAAATATAATCAATGGGAAGCATCCCTTCACCCAAGGGTTTGCCTTCAACAACAAAGCCCATCATATGCCAAACTCTACGAATTTCAAATTCTTTTAGATGTAAATTTAAAGTGTAAGGAGCTAATGTTTCAACAATGGTTTCAGTACCTTCGCAAGCTCCAAAAGAATTAACTGTATCAAGACATATACCCACAAAATCACTGTTTACTTCTTGAACAATATTTTTAAATTCCTTTGCCAAAAAACGGTCGTGATTTTCAATAGCTAAATGGACATTATTGGCTGCTAAGTCTCGTCCCACACTTTTGATTATCGTGATTACATCCTCGAGCGTTGGTTTATAATCCAAGTTATCTATTACAAATCGTAAGATGTCTGAACTGAAGAAAGAGGCTATTTCAATGTATTTCAATAGATGGTCTTTGGTAAGTCCTCTCGCCCCCGGCTCTATGAGTATGTTCTTCGAAATAGCATATTCTTTAAGCTTTTGCAATTGTGTGGGGTCGAAAAGATGTAAAGGCAAATTATCAGCAATTTGGACACAATCAAGCTTGTGTTCTGCTGCCAAGTCAATTAGTTGAAAAATTGACATTTTTTTGGGGGGTAGTTTTCCTTCAACCCCTAATGACCATGCAAAGGAATAAGTACTAATGCCGATTCTCATTTTTTTGAATATCCAGGTTCATTAAATCCTGCTTCTATATTGTCGATTACAAGAATTATGTCATTTCCTCTTCCCTCCTTTTCAGGTTTGAAAATTTTTGTACCATTGTTTTCAAATTCTTCAATTTTCAGAGCCTTACCGTTGCGAGGATTATACCACCACGCAACAGATTTTTTCCATCCAAGCTTATCCAAACGAATTGTTGCCCCCCATCCGGTAGGAATATAAATAAAGGCATAATTTTTCCCCTTAGTTGCTACGATGAAATCGGTTTCTGGGACATATTCGTTTGCAAGAATTTCTTGAGCAGGTTTTCTTTCAAGCATAGGTCTTGATTCCATTAATCGTCGCACATTAAGCATGTCCCATGAGCCCGGCAAGTCTATAACTTCTTTCCAGTTGTGACGAGCGAATCCAATGGGTTCATCTTTTTCCGACTTAAATTGCCATATGGGATGGCAACCATAGGTATGTCCAAATCCACCTGTAAATAAGTTCCAATATGCTGCCATACGTACATCAACATCATTAAACCAACCCAGTGTCGAGGGATCCCAGCACACTGGATGATCCTCGTAGCGAGGTTCTCCATCAAAACACGGCTTAATAGGATTTAATGCATAATCAGCTGCAATAATTTTTTTATAGGGTGCGTAGCTACGCTCGCAATGTCCTGTTTGAGCCATGTTAAAATCAAGCCACTCTGCATTATGAAACCATTCAGAAGAACTTTTCCCACCAATAGGATGGTAGGTCATTAAATGATTTTTATCAATCGATTTGATGCCAATTGCCATTGCATTCCAGATTTCAGAATTAGGCTGGGCACCAGATCTATCCCCACCCATAATCCAAATGATGTTTGGATAGTCTTTATATCGGGAAGCAATCCATTGACCATATTTGAGCGCATTGTCCTTATTAAATATCACGGGGCCTTGCCCCCATTGTTTGTCAACTTTGTCTCCCCACGTCGGTAGCATGCCAATGAACATACCTTTTTCAGCCGCTTTTTTTACAACCCAATCAACATGTTGAAAGTATTTTTCATTTGGTTGTAAAGGATCATTATTAATAAGCGGCTTTTCTCCTTCACGATTGGGGGTATTAAGTCCATCCAGTTCAGCCAATACAACAGCCTGAATCACAGTAAATCCCTTTGTTCGTCGATTCTCAAGATACATTTCTGTTTCTTGTTTGTCGAGGCGATGAAATAGTTCCCAGCCTGTATCCCCAAGATAAAAAAAAGGGGTTTTATCTTCAAACATCAAAAAACGCTTGTTTTCGCTAATAATTAATTTTCCATGTTTAAAGTCAACCGATGGCCCTTGCCATGGTGTTTCTTCCTGAGCAAAAGCCATGTAAATTGAAGATATTACAAGAACCGCACCTTTAACTATTCTCATAGTATGCAAGTTTTAAATTTATTTCATTTTTTCAAAATTAAACATTGGATATAGTTATCAATACAAGACCTAACAGGTAACATATAAACATCAAAGTAAGGTAAACATAAGTATTTTTAGGAGCGTCCTTAAATTCTTTCCAAACAAAGATTCCCCAAACAGCTGCAACTACAGGTGCAGCATTGCTTAAACCATAAGCTATAGCAGGGCTTGCAGCCTTGGCTGCCATAAAACTAAAGATATTTCCTGCACACCATATCATGCCTGCCAGCATACCCAGCAGATGAACAGAAGTATTTCCTTTGAAATAATCTTTAAAATTGACAGGTGAACCCTCAATAGGTTTTCTCATAAAAATGGGATTGAATATAAGTGTGCAAATCAATGCGCCAACGGAAAATAAAAATACTGCAGTATATGGACTTAATTTGCCTGATTCAAGCACTATGTTGCCCGCATTATCGAAATATGTGTTGGCTAAAGCATTGGCAACAAACCTATAAAAAAATGCAATTAATAATCCTGCAGAGAACGACAATAAAATACCCTTTAGGGTTGGCTTCTTTTTTTCGAAAGCTAAACGCCGGTATGAAATCATACTAAACAAAATTGCTCCCATTATTATTACCATGCCAGTAAATAATAATAATGAGTTTTTTACCTGTTCCGGTTGGTAGTTAACTAAGATTCCTAAGAGCCAGCCTATTCCCCCACCAATGGGAAATGCCACCGACATGCCAGCAACTACTATCGCAGCTGTTAATAAAAGCGTGCCAAGATTCCAAATCATTCCCCCAAGCATAGATGAGCCCATATACATGGGATCGGCTTGCAGAAGATCGTCAATAAATACTCTTCCATATTCTCCTAAACTTCCTAATGTGAATGCCGATAGTAAAGAAGTAAAGAAAATACCCAAGACAAAGTCCCAGTAAAATAATTCGAAACGCCATGGGGTTTTAATCAGATTTCGGGTATTTTGCCATGAACCCCAACAAATCATTGCAAATACAGTTAATAGAATGGCATAGTAATAGTTAGTAATGAGTACCATAGTTGACTAATTTTTATTCTAAATAATAACCTTCCCCTGTCAGTGTTACAGTTCCCTGCAGGATTTTATTTTCTTTCAATAGAAATGCATTTGGTTGTTGTCCACCCACATAGATATCAATATCACCGGGCTTGACCACCCAGCGGTTTTTTTCGTCGAGTATAGCCAGATCCTTAGCGCTGAGTTCGAAGGTAATGGTAGTTTTGTCGCCGGCCTTAAGAAACACTCTTTTAAATCCTTTGAGGGCATGGATAGGTACAGGTGTGGTGGCGGTGGGGTGTTTAACATAGAGTTGTACCACTTCATCACCGGCTCTGCCTCCAGCATTGAGAATGGTAACCGACACTTTTATTTTTTCTCTGGTATCGGAGGTTGAGGGCAGCTTTAGGTTGGAATAGGTAAAATTAGTATAGCTCAGTCCGTACCCAAATGGATATAAAGGTTTTCCTTTGAAATAGCGGTAGGTGCGATTTTGCATATTGTAATTTTCGAAGGGAGGGAGCTGAGTGGTAGAGGCATAGAAGGTAACCGGTAAACGTCCTCCTGGGTTGTAGTCGCCAAAGAGTACGCTGGCAATGGCGTTACCGCCTTCCTGTCCCGGATACCAGGCCATGACTATAGCATCGAGGTTGTCGTTTTCCCAGTTGACAGCCACCGCACTACCTGCCATCAGTACCAGAATTACCGGTTTGCCGGTTTTTTTCAATCGTTTGAGCATCTGGGTTTGTACTTCGGGCAACTCGATCCGGGTACGATCGCCTCCGTCGAATCCGGGCAGGTTCACGGGCATCTCTTCCCCTTCGAGGGTGGGGGATAGCCCTCCGACGTAAACAATAGCATCACATTCCCCTGCCTGCCGGATGGCTTCTTCGATATCCTTTTCGGAATACTGGTTCCATCTCAGCTGAGCTACTGCTTCGTGCTCAGCCTGATAGTATTCGATTTCTATGTCGTACGACTGACCCTTCTGAAGTTTAAGCTGAAACTGGGTGGTGTTGGGAGCCTGATCCTTCCATTGATCGACTACAATTTTACCATTGACCCGGATTCGATAACCATCATCACCGGTAAATGCAAAAGTGTATGTGCCATCAACCGAAGCGGTAAGCTTGCCTGTCCACCGGATGGAAATATGGGTGGCTGGGACCTGAGGGTAAGGAGAAGTAGCATACCATGAAAACATAATGGTGGTGTCGATACCCGTGAATATAGGTTCGCCTTCAAGTTTGGTATTGTTGAAAACTTCGACACGTAAGCCCTTTTTGCCGTTGTATTCGAATAATGACGAAGGTACAGGCAGATATTCAGGTTCGGATGTTACCCAGCCGTTTAAAGGATGATAGAATACGCTGGTTTTCTGGAATACTGTTTTGGCTATACCCTGATAGGGTGTGACGCTGTAAGAAGGGGTTCCGTTGTAATTGCCATACATTACTTCAGCATTATGAGCATTCGGGCCTACGACAGCAATTTTTTTAATGAGTTTTCGGTTTAAGGGCAATGTTTTATTTTGGTTTTTGAGCAAGACAATTGATTTTTGAGCTGCCAGTAAGGCAAGTGATCTGTGTTGGGGGTTGTCAACACTGGCAAGGGTCAGGGTGTCGTAAGGTGTGCTGCCCTGAGGGTCGAACATGCCCAGTCGCATACGTGCCAACATTAGCCGTTTCAGCGCTTTGTTAATTTCTGCTTCGGTAATCAGATGGGTCTCTACGGCTTTTTTGAGATGTAAATATGTGTTACCGCAATTTAAATCACAACCATTGCGGATTCCCAATGCAGCAGCTTCTTCAGGGGCATTAACGATTTTGTGGGTTTGATAAATGTCGCCAATGGCGTCGCAGTCGGATACTACGTAGCCATCAAACCTCCATTTTTTTCTTAGCAACACGTTTAATAGCGTATCGCTGGCGCTACACGAATGACCACGGAAACGGTTATAGGCTCCCATTACGGAATAAGCCCTTGCTTCCTTTACACATGCTTCAAAGGCAGGCGTGTATGTATCGAGAAAGTCGTATTCGCTCACATCGACGTCGAATACATGGCGCAATTTTTCGGGACCGCTGTGAACCACGAAATGTTTGGGGGTGGCAACGGTTTTTAGGTATTTGGGATGGTCGCCCTGAAGTCCTTTGACAAACATTACACCCATTCGTGATGTCAGATAAGGGTCTTCGCCATAGGTTTCCTGTCCGCGCCCCCAGCGTGGATCACGAAAAATGTTAATATTGGGCGACCATACGGTAAGTCCCAAATAGCGCCTGCGGTTTCCTTTGGCTATCGCATCGTTATATTTTGCACGAAACTCGTCGGAAATAATGGTGGCAATTTTATACATCAACGAATCGTCGAAGGTGGCGGCTAATCCAATGGCCTGGGGAAAAACCGTAGCAGTGCCTGCACGGGCTACCCCATGCAAACCCTCGTTCCACCAGCTGTAGGCAGGGATATCGAGCCGGGGAATGGCTGCTGCAACATCGACCAACTGCGTAATCTTTTCCTCGAGGGTCATCTGATTGACCAAAATTTCGACTCTTTCTTCAAAAGGAAGGTCAGGATTTTTATATTCCACATTCTGTGCAAGTGTAAAAGAGGAAATCAAAAAACCTGCTACTGTATAAATATACCGCTTCATAATTTGTTATTTTATACGGTTAGAAATTGTGCAACATTTTTTCTGTAAATTTTTTAAGCCACGGTTATCTGTTTGTTTCATCCGAAAATAATTTTTAAGTTACTGACTTCCTTTTGGTTATGCTTACCTTACTTTTATTAGCCTCTCGGCCGGATGGAACTCGCATGTTTAACTATTTTCATCGGTTTGTTGTGTT
>Ga0068676_1001128_pt1 | contig 10465 bp, 10 predicted proteins | sample YNPNP_1400MetaT_FD_73472 | JGI IMG/M metagenome (GOLD analysis project Ga0068676, IMG submission 73472) | Anoxygenic and chlorotrophic microbial mat microbial communities from Yellowstone National Park, USA - YNP NP_1400 MetaT (Metagenome... ...
GGGGTAGGGGGAAACCCGGTTTCCCCCTACCCCTGCGGGGCGGGGGCGTGGGGAAACCCGGTTTCCCCACCCCCCTCGCCGAGAGCTTATGTTCACGCAGGTGGCCTGCAGAACCAGGCACCGTGCAAGATCTTTCGTCACACCCCGCGCGAGGGGCGCTACACACGATCACAAAGGGTTTGTTATAATCAGCATTGCGGATGTGAACATCGCCGGTTGCAGGGATGCGGGGAAACTGGATTTTCCCGCGCCCTTGCTCGTGGGAGAAGATGCGGGGCCAGTGAGTGGAGCGGTCTGCCTGCTGCCCTTCGCCTCAGGGAGAGAGTGTATGCCTGCCGTTGCCCCTCAGCCCGTTCAGATCACCTGCCCCGCCTGTGGCACTCCCTTTCGCGCGAATATCTACACGCTGGTTGACGCCACCGACCAGCCTGCCCTCAAGGTGGCCCTGCTCAGCGGCCAGCTTAACGTGGCCGTCTGCCCGAACTGTGGCGCGGGGGCCATGCTCGGCGCGCCGTTGATCTACCACGACGCGCGCAAGCAACTCTGCCTGGTTTACTTTCCTCAGGAGTTGAACGCCCGCCCGGAGGAGCAAGAGCGCTTCATCGGCGAGACGACCGGTTTCTTGATCCGTTCGCTGCCCGCCGATGCTCCCCGGGCCTACCTGCTGGCGCCGCGTCGCTTCCTGACGCTGCCGTCGCTCCTCGATGCCATTCTCGAAGCCGATGGCGTCAGCCGTGAGACCCTGGAACGCCAGCGGGCCTATGTGGATCTGATCAGTGAACTGGCCACCACGGTGAACGATGAAGGGCGTTTCAACGCCCTCGTTGCCGAACGGCGCGCCGAGTTGACCCCGGAGTTCTTCGCCACCCTCGAGGCCTTCCTGCAAGCGGTGCCCGACTCGCAGGCAGAGTCGCGGGAGTTGCTGCTGCGGGTGCGTGAACGTCTCGACCAACTGGTGGGCGAAGCCGGGGACGAGGCCGCCGCCGAAGAGGTGCGCCAGGCCCTCGAACGGCTGCTGGCCGTCCCCGATGACCAGCTTGAGCAGGCCGTGGCCGAGCTGCGCCCGGTGATTGACTATAGCTTCTTCCAGGCATGGACCGGGCGCATCGAGGCGGCACAGGCCGCTGGCCAGACCGGGGAGGCGGCGCGCCTGACGGAGCGTCGCGCGCGCATCCTGGCCCTGGTAGAGGAGTTGGACCGCCAGGCGCAGGCGGAGTTCGAGGCCGGCAACGCCCTGCTCGCCGAGGTGCTCGAAGCGCCCGACCCGCTCGCCGCGCTCCACGAGCGGGCCGAGCGAGTGGACGACGGCTTCTTGATCGCGCTCTCGGCCAATGCCGCAGCCGCTCAGCGCTCCGGACGCGAGGACCTGGCGCGACGTCTGGACGACCTCGCCGCGGTGGCGGTCGAGATCATTCAGAGCCGGCTCTCGCCCGAAGAGCGGTTCATCAACGAACTGCTCCTCGCCGAGACGCCAAAAGAAGCCACGGCCCTGCTGCGCAAGAACGTGGCCAGAATCACCCCTGAACTGGTCACGCAACTCAATGAACTGGCCTCTCAGGAAGAGCGGCGCGCCAACACCGCCGGAGCCGAACGCCTGCGGCAACTCGCCCGTGAGGCCGGGGCAATGCTGTTCTGAGGATGAAGCTGTTCGTCCTGCGTCTGGTGGCGCTCCTTGCGCGGCCGTGGACGCGGCGGGCCGACCCTGGCCTGCCGCGTCGCGTCGTCGTGATCAAGCCTGACCACCTGGGGGACCTGCTCCTGGCGACACCGGCCCTCCAGGCCCTCCGCGCCGCTTTGCCCGAGGCCCACATCGGCGCCCTGGTTGGCCCCTGGTCCCGGCGGATGTGGCAGGGGTTGCCCGAAGTGGATACGCTGGGGGTGTTGCCCTTTCCGGGCTTCGAGCGCGACGCCGCGCGCCGGCGCCACCGGCGGCAACCCTACCTGACGCTGCTCCGGTACGCCGCGCTGCTGCGCCGCGAAGGCTACGACGCCGCGTTGATCCTCCGCGACGACCACTGGTGGGGGGCGCTGATGGCCCTGCTGGCGGGCATTCCCAGGCGCGTCGGCCATGCCTCGCCTCTCTGCGCGCCGCTGCTCAGCGAGGCGCTGCCCTGCGACCGGCGCCAACACGTGGCCCGGCAGGCCCTCGAGGTGGTGGCCCGGCTCGCCGGCGTGGGGTTACCTGCGCATCCTGGAACGCCGCCGCTGCGTTTTGCGCCTACCCCCGCCGAACGGGCCTGGGCCGACGCCTGGATCGCGGCCCACCTTGCGCCTGACGAAACCCTGGTGATTGTCCACCCCGGCACTGCCGGGGTGACCAAGCTCTGGCCGGCTGAACGCTGGGCAGTGGTGGGCGATGCGCTGGCCGCGCGCCCCGGCGCGCGGGTGCTGCTGACCGGCGGCCCTGGGGAGGAGGCTCTGGTGCGCCAGGTAGCCGGCGCCATGCGCCACCAGCCCCTGGAACTGGTGGGCGCGACCAGCATCGGTCAACTGGCGGCCCTCTTCGCGCGGGCCGCCCTGGTGCTGGGGGTTGACAGCGGGCCGCTGCATCTCGCCGTGAGCCAGGGGGCGCCGACGGTGCACCTCTTTGGCCCCACCGATCCGGAGCGGTTCGGGCCGTGGGGCGACCCGGCGCGCCATCGCGTGCTGCGGGCCGGGTTGGCCTGCAGCCCGTGCCACAACATCAATCGCTGCCCACGGGGCACCGCCGGTCCCGAGTGTATGCATGCCATTTCGGCTGAGATGGTGCTTGGTGCGGCAAGCTGAGCGCAGTGAGGTGCGCAGTGGAGGGGCGCGGGGAGGCGCAGCCTCCTCACACCCCTCCATGGGTAATGCAGGATAAGTGTTCACATGTCTCCCGGGAGCGCGGGCAGCTTGCCCGCGGACACGCGACGGGCGCGACGCCCTCTCCCAGGCGCGCGGGTTCCCCCAGGTGTGAACAGGTACAACGCAGGGGGAAACACCCGCATGGCAATGCAACGCATGGAGGAAGAACCTCCCCGCGCTCCTCCATGGGTAACGCAGGGATGAACCTTGTCTCAGAGGTATCAGGACACGCGGGCCTGCAGCAACGCGCGCGCGACGGCGTCGAGCACAGCGGCCGGCCGGTTGCCGGCCGGCAACCCGATGCGGCGAATGAGCGCGCGTCGGTAGACATGCAGCGAGGCGGGGGCGAACGAACAGAGGCGCCGGTAGGGGTGGCGGTGGGGGACAGGTTCAGGGAAAAGGTGGACGATCATAGGTCGCTCGCTATGTTCGTGTATTCTCTCACAAAGTCATCATAGCGGCTACGCCGCACTGCGTCAAGCCCCTATTTCCGCGCAATTGCTGTGCATGATATTGCACGATCCCATGCGTATCTATCCAGATACCCGGGGTACCTGTTCACACCTGGGGTAACCCACGCGCCTGCGAGCGAAAGCGTTTCGCCCCCGTCGCGTGTCCGCGGGCAAGCTGCCCGCGCTCCCAGGAGACATGTGAACACTTACCTCCAGCCCTTCTCCGCCGGGGGTGGGAGTGCGGCTCCTCCCCCCGGCGGGGGGAGGTTGGGAGGGGGGCTGAAGCTCCGCACTCGCTTATTTGATAAGGTATTGGTTGTATCAGGGTACTGCCTGCCCGAAGGAGTCGCCCGACGCGGAAACCCATCTCTTTGTAGCAGGCGACGGGGTTGGGGCGAGAAAACAACCCGCAACGCCGCGGTAAGGAACGGCTACGGAGCCGCGCACCCCGTCCGAGCGCATTGGGGCGGCGCTCGGACGGCCCTGTTACACGAACCGCAGGGCCTGGCGCTTCATATAGGCCAGGATGGCGCTGATACCGTTGAGGCGCTGGGGACTGAGGATCTGGTGCAGGCCCATCTCGACGAAAAAATTCGCCGGCACGGCCAGCACCTGGACGGGGGTGGCGCCACGCAGCCCGTCGGCCAGCAGCGAAGCATAGCCGCGGGTCGTCGGGGCCTCGGGGGGCACATCGAAGTGAAAGACCAGCCCTTCACCCTGGCGTTCCGTGTGCAAGAACACGGGACTGGCGCACTCATCGACCTGCTCCATGCCTGCCCGTTCGCGTAAGTGCTCGGGCAGCGGCGGCAGCCGGTCGGCATACTCGAGCATCAACTCGAGCTTTTCGTTCCGGTCGCAGCCCTTGAACTCCTCGATGATCGCCTGCAGGCGCGGCGGGATGACGCTGGTCTCGCTCATAGCTCAATCAATCTGTAGAATATAGCCCTTGCCGCGCACGTTGAGCAGATAGCGGGGCGTGCTCGGATCGGGCTCGATTTTCTGGCGCAGGTGGTGGATATGGGGCTTGATCAACTCGCCTGCTTCCATATCGCTGGCCTCGTAACCCTGGGCGCAGCGCACCAGTTGGGTGTACGAGAGCATCTGACCGGCGTGCTCGGCCAGACACAGCAGGAGCCGGAACTCCGTCGGTGTGAGGTTGAGCGAACGACCGCCGAGGGTGGCCGTCTGGTGCCAGGTGTCGAGTTGCAACTGGCCAATGGTCAACTGGCGCTCGCTATTCGGGGTGCTGGTAGCCGGGGCCGGCGGGGCTGCCGGCGCGGGCGCGGATGGGACGCCACCGATCAGTTGGTCGAACGGCTCTGGCACCGGGCCGCCGGTGAGCGCCTGGGCCGCCGCGCTGATCGCCGAGATCAGCGCGGACTGGCGCAGGCGCCTGGCTCGCTCGGCCAGACCCGCCGCGACCCGCTCAAGGATCTGTTCCGGATCACTGGTCTTCAACATGTAGTCGAAGATGCCCTGGTGCATCCCTTCGATCGCCGTTTCGAGCGAACCATGCCCGGTCAACACGATCACCATCGTATCCAGGTCACGCTGGCGGAGGGCCTCGACCACCTGAATACCGTTGATCCCGGGCATCTGCAAGTCAACCAGCATGAGATCGAAGCGCTGGCGGTCGAACAGCGCGACTGCCTCCTCGCCGGTGGCCGCGGCGGTTACCACGTAGCCCGCGCGACTCAACAGGGCGCTCAAGGTCAGGCGGATATTCTGTTCGTCATCAACGACAAGGACCTGGGCAGGCTGACTCATGCTGTTTGCGCTCCGTGCCGAAAAGCACTATAGTTGGGACATCTGGCATTGCTGGCATTATAGCGCGCTAATCTTCAGAGTGTCAACGTGAGGCGCCTCCGGCCTTCCAGTGCCGTCTACCCCCCTTGAGCGATGCGGAGATAATGGTATGGGTGAGTTGGAGACCCTGCGGGCCCGTGTGGCGCAGTTGCAGGCGCAGTTGCAGGCAGCCGAGGCCCGCGCCGAGCAACTGGCGTGCGAGGCCGATGTCCAGCACAATCGGGCCGTTCACCTGCAGGCGCGCCTGAGCGCCATCCTCTCGATCTCGGCGGCGTTGTTGCTGAGCCGCGATGTTGACGCGATTGTGCATCTGGTGGTCAACGAGGCCGTCCACCTGTTCCCAGGCACCAGCGCCGTTCACCTCTACCTGATGGATTGCGACACCGAACGCCTCGTGCTCCGCGCTGGCGGCAACGCGCCTGGCTGTGGCCAGATTGTGGGCCTGGCCAGTCTGGCGGTGCTCTCGCCCCGCGCGATGTTGCTGGTGGGTCCAGAGCTGGAATTCGCCTTCGACCAGTTGAGCGACGCCGACCGTGAGGCGCTGCGGGGGGTGCTGCCGTACTGGCCGCCCTCGAGCGCCCTGATCACGCCCCTGCGGCTGGAAAACCAGCGTCTGGGGGCCCTGGTGCTCTACGGCGGGGTCAATGCGCACCTGTACCATCCGCGTGACCTGCCCTTCGTGCAGGCCCTCGGCGACCTGACCGCCATCGCGATCGACGAAGTCACGCAGCGTGCGCGGGCCGCCGCGCTCCAGCGTGATCTGGCCATCACCCAGTCGCTCCACGCCGAGGCGCAGGCGCGCCTCAACACCGCGCAGGCCCAGTTGCTCCAGAGCGCCAAGCTCGCCGCGGTTGGCGAACTCTCTGCCTCTGTGGCCCATGAGATCAACAACCCGCTCTACGCTGCCCGTAACAGCCTCTACCTGATCGAGCAGGATCTGCCGCCCGATGCGCCACAGCGCGGCTACCTCTCGATTGCCCAGCAAGAACTGGGGCGCATTGCCCGCATTATTACCCGCATGCGCGATTTCTACCGCCCCTCGCGCTCCGAACTTGCCAGCACCAATATCAACAGCATCCTCCGCGAAACGCTCGAACTCGTGCAGACGCACCTGCGTCACGGACGGATCACGACCACTACCAGCTTCGACCCCGATCTCCCCCTGAGCGTGGCGCATGCCGATCAATTACGGCAGGTCTTCCTCAACATTATCCTCAACGCCTGTGATGCCATGCCGCGTGGCGGCGAGTTGCGGGTCACCACCCAGTTGATCAAGGCGCGCCAGGAGGCGCCCGATACCATCGGGGTGATCATCAGCGACACCGGCGTTGGCATCGCCCCCGAGCATCGTCCGCACCTCTTCGAGCCTTTCTACACCACCAAGCCGCAGGGCACCGGCCTCGGGCTGGCCATCAGCGCCCACATCGTCACCCAGCACGGCGGGCGGATCACCGTCGACAGCGAAGTGGGCAAAGGCACTACCTTCACCATCCTCCTCCCCGTCAATAGTGATCCCCAGGAACCACCTCCAGCCTGACGTGACCACGGGGGAAGCAGGTTCCCCCGTGTCCCCACCCGGTGGGAGGGTCTGGGAGGGCTGCGCCCTCACGCAGGGGTGTGGGGAAACCTGATTTCCCCACACCCCCGCCCGTTTGAGGGCCTGGCCCTTGCGCAGGGGGATGGGGGAACCGGGTTCCCCCATGCCCTGTTTGCATTGGGCATTGTGCCACGGCGCAGCGGGCGTTTTTGGTGTGCGCGCACCCGGTGCGGTGAGTCGCCAGGGCCTGAAGAGACCGGATTTTCCTACGTTCATGGTAGTTGACATGCGTCGTTATTTCGCATCTGGGCGCTGTAGAGACAAATTCTCGTACAATGTGTCACAAGTTGTTGCTTCGCCACTAGTAGTTGTCACCTCGTCCCATCACAGGCGGCGGTGAGACTGCTACGATAGGAGCGATCGACCGGCGAGAGTTGTAGCCTTGATCTTGTGCGCCGGAGGAGTGATCGCACCATGCCACCGAGGCAGATCTACATTGTTGATGACGATCCCATTGCCGCGCTGATCACCCAGCGCGGGCTGCAAACGTTGCTGGGTGAGCAATTCACCATCACCGTGGCCCCCTCCCCAAATGCGGCCTGGCTGGCCTGTGCCGATGGTCGGGTGGATCTGTTGATCGTTGACCCGAGCCCTCACCTGAGCGGGGTCATCTCGCTGGTGCGGGCGGTGCGTACCTTTCGCCCGTCCATTCCTGTGCTGGTGCTCACGGCCTACGATACGCCCGGGTTGCGCGCCAAAATGCGCGACCTCGGCGTGGATAAGTATGTCGCAAAACCGATTGACCTGCACGACCTCTTACCGGTGGTGACCAGTGCCCTGGCATCGCTCCCGCCGCGCCTTTCCCCCGGCCCCTCCCTCGCTACCATCAGCGCTGGTCTCGTCCACGGCAAGTAACCTCACCCGGAGGCCCGCGCACCCCGGCCCCGGCCCGCGGGAGGGTTTGGGTGGCCGCTTCGCGCCTATGCGCACCGCTCTATGGTATGATGGGAGCAAGGCGTCGAAGAGGCTCTTATGCGTGGATTCCGTTTTGACTGGCGCTGGCTGGTGCTCATCGGCCTGATCGCTATCCTGGCGAATGCCCGATCGCTCCCCTGGTTCGTCACTGCCCTGGCCCTGGCAGTGCCCGGGGGCTATTTGCTCATGCTGGCCTGGCGCGCCTGGGAGGGAAACGGTGGCCGGGGTGGCGCGAATGGCCGCCGCGTCACTTACTGGCGTGGCCAGCGCATTGAAATGCACGGGCCTCCCCGCCGCGTTCGCCCGGAGACCTGGAGCGCGATCGCGCCGATCCTGATCTACGGCATCGGGGGGGTGGTCCTGGTCCTCGCCGCCCTCGCAGTGGTGGCGCGGGCGCTGTAAGAGCCTGTGCCGATAACCATTTCCATGCTCGGCGGGCCGGTTCCGCCTGGCTGCCGCTCGATGCAGGGAGATGGGGAAGCCGGGGTTCCCCGGCGGTTCGGTGAACCGGTTCCTGGAAGGATGACGCCTGCCCGGCCCCTGCTCGAGGCAGCCGTCCATGCGGCTGCGCCGCACCACGCCGCAATGAACATCCGGGTGTTCCTGGGAGGGCGCAGCCCTCCCACACCCTCCCGCGGGTGGGGGAATGGGGAAACCCGGTTTCCCCATTCCCCTCTTCGAGAGCCTATGTTCACGTTAGAGGGATGGAACTGTGGGGGTGGCAAACCGGCCAGGAATCCTCAGGGGTGGCGCCTTGCGACGCCACCCCTGGGGAGAGAGGAGAAGGAGATGACAAGAGTATACCACCTTTTGTGATGCTGTGGTGTGTTCCAGATTACAAATCTCATAACCCTGGCTTAATCTTTTGCAACGAGGCTTAATCCAATGCCCTTCATGGACGGCCTGCTCCAGCGCAGGCGGTTGACCACCGCGCATCAGGACGAACTCCTGGCTGAGTTGCGCGGCCTGCTCGAGGCGCTCGACGCGGCCTTCGAGCGCTTCGGCCCCGATGTTGACCCCGGCGACCGGCGGGCCTTGCGCGAGACGATCGATCACCTGGAGGAACTCTTTTTGATCGTCATTGCCGGTGAGTTCAACTCCGGCAAATCGAGCTTTCTCAATGCCCTCCTCGGCGAGCAGATCCTCCCCGAAGGGGTGACGCCGACGACCGATACGATCACGCTGCTCCAGTACGGCGAGGAGGTAAGCAGCGTGCCCCGCTCCGGCGGGCTGCGCGTCACCACCTATCCCGCCGAGGTGCTGCGCCAGCTCAGCATCGTGGATACACCGGGAACCAATGCCGTCATCCGCCACCACGAACAGTTGACCCGCCAGTTCATTCCGCGCGCCGATCTGGTCCTGTTTACCACCTCAGCCGACCGTCCTTTCACCGAGAGTGAGCGTGGCTTCCTGGAGTTGATCAAGGAGTGGGGCAAGAAAATCATCATTGTTCTGAACAAAATTGACATCCTCAGCCCCGAAGAACTCGAGCAGGTGCTCGCGTTCATCAGTACGAACAGCCGCGCGCTGCTCGGTCTGACGCCGGAGATCTTTCCCGTCTCGGCCCGACAGGCTATGCGCGCGCGCCAGCAGGACGGCGAGGAGCGCGAGCGATTGTGGGCCGCCAGCCGTTTCGGCGAGGTTGAGCACTACATTATCAATACCCTTGATGAAGAGACCCGCGTCCGCCTCAAGCTCCTCTCACCCCTCGGCGTGGCCCAGAAGTTGACCGGGGCCTACCTGGGCCTCACTGAGAACCGCCTCGCCACCCTGCGCGAGGACCTGGCCACCCTCGATAATGTCGAACAGCAACTCGGCCTGTTCAAGGACGATCTGCGCCACGATCTCAAGTACTACCTCGGCGAGATTGACCAGATTTTCGAGGACCTGGTCCAACGCGGCGGGGCCTTCTTCGACGAGCATATCCGCCTGAGCCAGTTGCCCGTCCTGATGAACAGCGAGCGTCTGCGGGCCATGTTCGAGCAAGAGGTGCTCGGCGACCTCGACCAGCAGATTGACCAGAAAGTCAACGCCATCGTGGACTGGATGGTTGAGAAGAATCTGCGCCTGCAACAGAGCGTGGACGAGTACATCAAGCGCCGGGCCGGCCAGCATAGCGAGAAGCTGATCGGCAGCGTGGGCGGTAGCTTCGAGTACAACCGGCGCGCGTTGCTGGATACGGTGGGCGGGGCGGCCACCGAGGTGGTCGCAAGCTACGACAAGCAGGCCGCCTCGGCCGAACTGGCCGATGAGGTGCGCTCCTCGATTGCCGCGACGGCGATCACCGAGGTGGGCGCCGTGGGTCTGGGCGCGATTGTCGTGGCCCTGGCCCACGCCGTCTGGCTTGATTTTACCGGCATTCTGGCCGCGACGGCGGTGGCCCTGGGGGGCTTCGCGCTCTTGCCGGCCAAGAAGCGGCAGGCCAAAAAGACCCTGCGCGAGCGGGTCGAGCAGATGCGCGGGCAGTTGCGCGCGAGTGTGGAGCGGCAGTTCGATCGGGAGGTGGACCGTTCCGTTGGCCAGATCCGCGAGCGCAACGCCCCCTTCACACGCTTCGTGCGCGCCCAGCAGGGCCAGTTAACCGAGTTGCAACAGAAGTTCGCCGAGATTGACACCGGGCTGGGACGGCTGCGTAAGGAAATTGAAGGCTAAGGCCATTGGTCCAGCCGGCCACGCGGCTCCGCTGCACACTGACGGGATGAACATACTTCCTGGGAGGGCGTAGCCCTCCCAAACCCTCCCACCGGGTGGGGGAATGGGGAAACCGGGTTTCCCCATGTTCACGTGAGACGGTCATGCGCATGGCGCACCACGCCCAATGACCATGACCTGGGAGCGCGGGCGGGACGCCCGCGCCACGGCTCCGCGG
>Ga0068676_1039221_pt1 | contig 10437 bp, 9 predicted proteins | sample YNPNP_1400MetaT_FD_73472 | JGI IMG/M metagenome (GOLD analysis project Ga0068676, IMG submission 73472) | Anoxygenic and chlorotrophic microbial mat microbial communities from Yellowstone National Park, USA - YNP NP_1400 MetaT (Metagenome... ...
GGGGGGGTTGGGCTACCAGCGCCTGGTGGGGGGCTACGCCGTGCTCACCACCCGCAATCGCATCGTGATTGACGCCGGGGAGGAGACGATCACCTTTACCCAGGTCAGCCGGGTCGGCAAGCCCCGCGAGCAACGCCTGCCCTTCAACCGGGTCAGCGGCCTGCGCCTGCGCCGGCGCCCGCTGGCGGCAGGCCTGTTGCGGCGCGTGCGCCCGGTCGTGGCGCTGGAACTTATCGTAGGCTCACAGGTGTGGATCATTGACAGCGCAGCCGACGCGGCGGAGTTGCGCGAGCTGGCCGTGGCCGTCGCCGAGGCGTTGGGGCGGGAGTTCGACACGGCAGCCGTGCCAGACGCGAGGTAGGGCATGGTTCAGGATCGGGTGGGGGCGTGGAGAAACCGCTTTCCCCGCCTTCCCGGAGAGTGGCGCCCGGAAACACCGCGACACCTCTGGAGCAAGAGGTGTCGCGGCGTGGGGGGTGGAGGTGGAGAAGGTTTCAGAAGCAGGGACGCCGATCAGGGCAACATCGGCGGCAGTTTATCCGGATAGTTGATCCCGGCCTCGACGCCCCACTGGTACCAGTTATTCACAAAATCGGGCATCGAGAGGAACACCCCGATCGCGCCGGTGACGCCGCACAACCAGGCGAACCAGAAGGCCCACAGGTGGATGGAGTAAGCATTGGCATTGAAGCCCATGCACCAGCGCCAGAACAACTGCGCCCGCTCGGTGCCGGTGCCCGGGGCCTGGATCTCCTGCCACTCTTCGTGGGCGCCGTATTTTTCGAGCGCCCAGATCGTGCCGGCGTGCATCGCCAGGAGCACCGTCGAACCGAGCAGGAAGAAGATCGAGAGCATATGGAAGGGGTTGTAGTAGAAGTTGCCATAGCGCACGCTGACATTGTTGGTCCAGTCGAGCAGCGCCTTGAGGCCGTGGGGTGGGGCCTCGGCCCAGGTGCCCATCCACATCGGGCGGATGATGTAGATCACCAGGTAGAGGATAATCGCCCCGGTGAAGCCATAGGCCAGGTAGGGTTTCAGGCCCAGGCGAACTGCGCGGGTGTACAGGTGCATCAACCAGGCGAAGATGGAAACGGTGAGGAAGAAGGTGGAAATCAACCACCAACCGCCCAGTTCCAGCGGCGCCCAGCCCAGCCCGAACGCAGCCGGCGGCGGGTCAATCTGGAGCACAAAGAAATACTTGGCGAAGGCGATCGGGTTCCAGCCCACCTGGGAGGCCATCACGACCAGCCAGATGAAGAAGAACATGCCGCCGGTGATAAACGCGGTCAGGTTCCAGAAGCCGATGAAGGTCGGCCCGATCTGGCTATCAAGGCCAAAGTTCTCCAGGATGGGCAGTTCGATCGGCTTGCCGACGCGCCCCTTGTCTCGCGGCCCCAGTTCCAGATCGCCAGGTGTCGTATTCACCGTAGCCATAGTCATTCCCTCTAGGGTGTACAGCCTTCAGCCCACAGCCTTCAGCCCCGCAGCTTCCGGCCGGCCCTACACTCCACTCCACCAGGGCAACGTGTTCCAGAAGTTCCAGAAGCTCACCCAGTCCTGCACCGGCCAGCCCGAGAGCAAGATGCAGAGATTGGCCGAGAGCACGCCGCCACAGGCGAAGATGAAGCCGAGGCGATGGATGCCCGACTCGCCGATGGAGTAAATAATCGTATCGCGGAAGAACTGATTCTCAATATCGCCGCCTTCTGGCCCGCGGTACTGCGCCGCGCTCAAGATCAGCGAGCCGTGACAGGCAAGCAGCCAGGTGGAGCCGAAGAGTCCGCTGATCCCGATGGCGTGGAAGGGGTTGTAGAAGAAGTTGTTGTAGCGGTAGCCAAAGTTCGAGACCCAGTCCAGGTGGGGCATGATCCCCAGCACGAAACCCTCGTGCCACTGCCCCAGCAGGACCGGACGGATGATCTGCAACGTGAGCCAGGAGGAGAAGACCACGCCGTAGGCCACCGCGATATGGTAGCCCATCCGCAGCTTCATGCTGATGTCAACCTGGCGCATCAGCCAGCCGAGAAAGGCCAGGGTGGCGAAGAACACCGTCATCTGCCAGGCAAAGCCCGGTTGCCCGGGGCCGACGAGGGCCAGGCCCACCTCGGCGGGAGGGGGATCGATGCGCCCGGCGAAGAAGTTCTGGGGATAGGAGTACGGCCCGCGCAGAATGGTCGCGTCAATGTAGAAGTAGCTTCCGAAGATGATCCCGAGCACCGACACCAACCCCCAGAAGCCCACGTAGAATGGCCCGACCCAGAAATCAAAGGGGTCGATCTTGAACAGGGCGCTGAACGTGGTCCGGCCCTTGATCTTGTACTCGGGCTCCAACTCCTCGATCGTGCGCCCGCCTGGCACCCGCGTGGCGCGGGCGCCCTCCTCGACGGTGTACGAAAAGTCGGGGAAGCGTGGGTCCTTGGCCTTGGCTTTACTCATAGCCGGCTACCTTTCCAGAAGGCTCAGTCGCGTCGGGGTGGAACGCCGCGGCCAGGGGGGGTGTTGACACACTCCCTGCGCCGCCGGGTTCGTCGTGCACGAGGATACGGAAATTGTAGAAAATGCAAAAAGCCAGGCGTTCAGACAAAGTATAATACGCCGCTATGGGCTTGTCAAGCAATGAGGTGAAACTTTCTCTCAGCATCAGAACGCGCCAGAATCGTTCAGACGGCCCGACGGGCCGCCTGAACCTCTTCACCGTGGATTGCATATAGATAACCATCGGCCATGGTCGCGCCACGGGGCAAGGGCAACGCGCTCCCTGGCCGGTCTCACCGGAGCGCCGCTACGACACCTGGGCCAGCGTGCGCCGGGCCGTCCAGGCTGCCAGGCGTTCGGCAATGGCCTGCTCGTAGATGGCGCCGATACGCCGGGCGATCGGGCCCCAGCCGTACTCTTCGGCGCGCTGGCGCGCCCCGGCCCGCAGCGCCGCGGCCAGGGCAGGGTCCTCCAGCGCGCGCAGGATCTGCTCCGCCAGGGCGTGATGATCGCCGGGCGGCGCGAGCAACCCGCTGCGTCCATCTTCAATCGTCAGCGCCAGCCCCCCGGCGCGACTGGCCACCACCACGGCGCCGCTGGCCAGCGCTTCCAGGGCCACCAGGCCAAACGACTCGTAGTGCGACGGCGCCGCCACCACGTCGGCGGCGGCAAAGTAGGCCGGCAGCCGTTCCTGGGGCTGCGCGCCGAGGAAGCGCACGCGTTCCGCCACCCCCAGCTCGCGGCGCAGGGCGTCGAGGCGGCGCTGTTCGGCGTTCCAGGCCGCCGGGTGGCTCTCGTCGTCGCCGCCGATCAGCAACACCCGCGCCGCCACCCCCCGGGCCAGGAGCAGCGGCAGGGCGCGGATCAGCGCGTCCATGCCTTTCAAAGGGTTCCATACGCCCCACGCACACCAGCAGCCGCTCCTCTCCGGGCAGGCCCAGTTCGGCCCGCGCCTCAGCCTGGGGCCGGGGCCGAAAGCGCTGGAGATCAACGCCGCCCGGCACGACGTGGATGCGCCGCGCGTCGGCGCCGTAGTGCCAGACCATCTGCGCCCGGTCGAGGGGGGTTGCCGCCACGACCGCATCAACCTCGCGCAACAGGCGCCGCTCGATGGCGATCCGCTGCCCGCTTTCGCTCTCGTCGCTGCTCCGGGCTACCTGGTTCTTCATGGCGCCAAGGGTGTGAAACATGTGCACCACCGGCACGCCCCAACTGCGGCGCAAGCGCAGCGCCGCCTCGCCCGAGAGCCAGTAGTGGCTGTGGATCAGGTCATAGGCCAGATCCTCGCCGTCGGCGAAGCAACGCACCCGGCTGACGAACTCGGGCAGATAGGTGAGCACCCAGTTCTTGTCATACGGGGCCGTCGGGCCGGTGTGCAGGTTGATCACCCGCACCCCGCAACTCAGCGCCTCCACCGTTGGTCGCGCCGGATCCTGGCTGCGGGTGAAAATATCTACCGGAATGCCGCGGCTACCCAACTCGCGGGCCAGTTCGCGCACATAGACGTTCATGCCTCCGGCTTCTTTGCCGCCCAGGCGCGCCAGCGGGCTGCTGTGCACGCTTACCATTGCGATACGCACCGGCGCTCTCCGATCGTGCACGAGCTCTGCTCCCCCGCTCAATCCGCGAACCGGTACTGAAACAGCGCCAGAATGGCGTAGAAACCCTGGCTGGGCTTCATTTTCTTGCCCTCTTCATAGGTGCGACCGATATAGCTGATCGGCACCTCGAGGATACGGTGACCACGCTTGAGCACCTTGGCCGTAATCTCCGGCTCGAGACGAAAATCGTTGCTCTCCAGGTTCAACTCGCGGATAATCTCGGTGCGCATCACCTTGTAGCAGGTCTCCATATCCGAGATCCAGCAGTTGAAGAGGAAATTGGTGAGGAAGGTGAGGCTCTTGTTGCCGATAGCGTTCCAGAAATACATCCCGGTGTGGCTACCCATAAAGCGGCTGCCGAAGACCACATCCACCCGCCCTTCCACAATCGGTTTCACCAGGGCGTAGTAGTCATCCGGATCGTACTCCAGGTCCGCATCCTGGATGATCGTAATCTGCCCGCGGGCGTGAGCCAGGCCGCTCCGCACTGCGGCGCCCTTGCCCCGGTTCTGCGGGTGACTGATCACCGTGAACCGTGGATGGCGGGCGGCCTCGGCCTGCAGCACCTCGAGCGTAGCGTCGGAGGAATGGTCATCGACAGCGATGATCTCCTTGTCCAGATCCACCGCGTACACGCGCTCGAGGATCTGCGGCAACGTTGCCGCCTCATTGTAGCAGGGCATAATAATCGAGAGGAGGGGCCGATCGTTCATGGCAGGGTATCACCGAGGTTCATCGTAAATGTTTACCTTTCTCCTGGGAGCGCGGGCAGCTTGCCCGCGGAGACGCGACGAGGGCGGGACGCCCTCGCTCCCAGGCGCGTGTGTTACCCCAGGTGTGATGGTCTTTGAATACATCATCCGCTCTCGCCCGCGCAGGCGGGCTTCGCATCCCATAGCCGAGGGCTTATGGTCTTTGAATACATCATCCGGTATAGGCCGCGCAGGCGGCCTTCGCATTCCCTAGCCGAGGGCTTCAGCCCCACGGCCAGCCCGGCATAGCGGATGAATTGCTCAAAGACCATTAGCCCCACGGCCAGCCCGGCATAGCGGATGAATTGCTCAAAGACCATAACACTTGCGGCTTCATCGTCATCGCCGGCGCTCCCATCGGGCAGGGGCGTGGGGCGCGCCAGGTTCCCCCTCCCCCGCCATAGCGCATCAATCCGAAGCCGGAGGACGCTCGGGCGCGGGTTCGCCGCGCGGCACAGGGGGCGGCGCGGGCGCCTGACGCACCTGGCGCGCAATCTCCAGCACGATAATGAAGGTGATCACCAGAAAGCCCGCCAGCGCCGCAGCGATCAGCCCATTGCGGACCAGGAGAACGGCGCGCGAAGCCGGAGGGACAGGCGCATCGCCGAGGTAGCGCACCGAGATGCTGGAGGTGGCCTGGGCGATCACCTGCTCATCGCGTTTGGCCTGCAACACCGCGAGCGTGTTCGACGTCACATCAAGCATCTGGTTTAACATGCGCTGCCTGGCAGTCAGCGCGGCCAGACGGCCCTGGGCGTCGGCCAGTTCGGCCTCATAGCGCGAGCGGGTCGTTGCATCAAGGCCCACCGCGGAGGCGTCGCCGGCGGCGATGGTCGCGGCCATCCGATCCGTCTCGTCCATCAGACGGTCGCGCTCGCTCTCGATGACCGCGGTCAGGCGTTCCAGTTCGCTCAGGGTCGCCTCGCGACCGGCAGCCAGCGTCTCGGGGCTGCTGATCGTCAGGTCCACCGGCAGGTTCTCGCCGCCGGCAGCCCGTAGCCGCACCACCAGGGCCGCCAGCGCATCGGCGGGCGCGCCCTCGCCGCGCTCCACATCGGCGCGCAGCATACGCGCGTCTTCCAGCACCAGGCTCAGTTGCTGGGTGCGCGTAAGGTAGGCAGCATAGAGATCCTTCTGAGCCTGGCGCGAGGTGTCCAGCAGTTCCTGCAGCCGCGCTACCTCCTGAGAGACACGCATCAGATCGCCCTCGCGCAGAAAGGCTTCAACGGCGATCTGGGCCTCGGCATAGCGCGCGCGGGCCTCGTCCAGTTCCTGGTCAATGCGCTCGACACCGAACGATCCTCCGCCGTACAACTCCCTGACCAGGTCTTCGTACATCTGGCCCCAGAGCTGGGCCAGCCGGCCTGCATCGGCGGCATCTGTACCACTAGCGGTAATCGTCAGCAAATCGCTGGTAGCGCGCACCTGCACCCGTCCCAGCAGATCGCCGGGTTTGAGATCCGCTTGCCCGAGCTTTTCCAGCACCCGCGCCTCCAGCACCGGACTGGTGGCCAGGTCGATTAGCGCCTGGCGGCGGGTGTTCGGGTTGGTAAATAGACCCGTATCACGCTCAGCAAAACGCGCATCAAGCGACACTTGCGCGATCACCGGCTCGATCAACACGTTGGCGCTGGCGCGATTCGCGCGAGGCAGGACCAGCGTGATGATCACCGCCAGGGCGACTGCCGCCAGCACCCCGACGGCAACCCAGCGCCAGCGGCGCAGCACGGCCTGCGCGTAGGGACGCAGATCAATCTCTTGTTCCATCACAGCTCCTTGACGTGAAAATAAGCTATCGGTGTGGGGAAACCGGGTTTCCCCACGCCCCCGCCCGCGGGAGGGTTTGGGAGGGCTTATGGTCTTTGAATACATCATCCGGTATAGCCCGCGCAGGCGGGCTTCGCATCCCGTAGCCGAGGGCTTTAGCCCGACGGCTAGACTGGCATAGCGGATGAATTTCTCAAAGACCATCAACCTCCCAGGAACAACCTGTTTTCATCCCGTCGGTGTGCGGCGGAGCCGCATGGACGGCTGAGGTGACCATCGTTCGCCGCGTTCAGCCCCCCTCCCAGCCTGCCCCCGCTGGGGGGAGGAGCCGGGTTCCCTCCCCCAGCGGGGGAGGGTTAGGGAGGGGGCAGTCTGCTTTGTTGCAACGGATTGCCGCTCGAGCAGGGAGATGCGGGCGGAACGCCCGTGCTCCCAGGCCATGTTCATCGGGCGGTGTGCGCCATACGCCTGACCGTCTCACGTGACTATGGGGAAACCCGGTTCCCCCATCCCCCCCGCCCGCGGGAGGGTTTGGAAGGGCGCAGCTCTCAAGCGGGGGTATGGGGAAACCGGGTTTCCCCATACTCCATCCAGTGGTATGTTCATCCCGTCGGTGTGCGGCGGAGCTCCTCGGAGAAGCGTGGGGAAACCGGATTTCCCCACACTCCCCCGCGGGAGGGTTTGGGCCGGCGCCGCCCCCGCCCGGACGCGGGCCGCAGCCCTCGCGCACTCAGCCATACAAAGGCGCGTATGCGCCGGGCGCATACGCCGCAGGATTGTAGCAGAAGGGCCGTGGGGCGTCAACGCAAGGTTGTGGCGATCGTCACGAGGGCGACCAGGTCGAACATCAGCATGAGCGCCACTAGGAGCCAGGTTCCGGCCAGGCGCCAGCCGGCAGGAAGCAGGAGGCGCAGGCCCAGCAACAGCAGCCAGAGGGTTGGGACGATAGCCCAGAACATGTAGCGCCCCCGGGGGATATACACCCCAACCTCGAGCGGCGGCAAGGGGTGCAGGCGGGCGAAAATGGCCATCCAGCCGAGGGTGACCGCGCCGAAGAACAGCCAGAGGCAGCGCCGCCGCCACAGCGGTACTGCCTGGCGCGCCCTCAGGAAGAAGCCGCGCGCCAGGCCGAGCAGCGCGGCCAGCGCCAGCATGGCAAACATCCAGTCCCAAACGACGCCCGCCGACACATGCCCCCAGGCGAAGCGCGCCCAGAAACTGGTAAACGCGACAACCACGAGGGTCTGATACCGCTGACCGATCAGATCGGGATCGCTCACCGAGCGGATCCAGTTGTCTACGTCGAGCCGCAGATAGGCCGCATCGAGCGCGACCAGCCAGGAACGGGCGGCGAGGACCGGATGGGGGCCGCCGGGGCCTTCAACCATAACCGGGCGGAATGCGGCGACGCCGGCAACGACGAACATTGCCAGGCCGATGCCGGCCACCAGGCGACGCCGGACGGGATGCCGGCGCAGCGCCCACAGCAGCGCAAGCCCGACCAGCGGGACCACAGCCAGACCGACGCGCTTGGTAAGCACGGCGACGAGCGCGCCGAAGCCGGCGAGGGCCAGGGCCGCGGGGCGCGGCCCGTCGCGAATGAGCAACACCGCCCCGAGCAGGGCGGTTGTCGCGGCCATATTGAGCAGCACATCATTATTGACCGCCGCCATAAGGTCGGCGAAGGCAGGAGTGAACAGCACCAGGAGCGGAAAGGCGAGCTGCGTTGCCGGCTCATCGGGGGCCATCACAACGGCGATGCGCCAGGCGGCAAGCACGGTCAACGCATAGAGCAGCATACTGACGGCGCGGGCCAGGTAGAGCTGGGTTTCCACCGCCAGATAGCGCGTCGGGCCGATGGGCAGCGCAATCAGGTGGTAATAGAGCGGCGGATGGAGGCGCTGGCTGAACCCGAGGAGCACCGGTCCAGGGCTGAGTAGATCAGGGCGCACCCCCGGCGGCCAGAAGCGGTGGCGGTACATCGAGTCGGCGATCTCGCGGCTGAGTTGGACCGACCCCTCGCCCGGCGTTATGCCTTCGCCTATAGCGATCTGGGCGGCGTACTCGAAGTGGTTCGGCTCGTCGTAGTGTTGCCAGGGCGGGACGAGGAACAGGTACAGCAACCCGTGGGCGAGCGCCAGCGGCAGGAGCCAGCGCAACACGCCCCGCTCGGCAGCCGCAAGCCGTAAGCGCGGCGCGCGGAGACCCGCTATGGAGGAATGGGCGGCGCCCTGCGAGATCGCATCGCGCGCGGGTTGATCCACAGTGAAACCTGCTTCTCTGCTGAGGCAAGCCATCACGCTGCCGCGTTCGGCAGGCCGGGGAAACCCGGTTTCCCCGGACCCCGCTCCGAGGGGCTACGCCACCCGATGAAAGCGGGGGTATGGGGGAACCTGGTTCCCCCATGTTTAGTATGCTCCCCGGCCCTCCAGCACAACGATCAACGTCTTAACCAGAATACGCAGATCGAGCCAGAAGGAATAGTTCTGAATGTAGTAGAGATCATCCTCGGTGTGCAGATGCATTGGTTTATCGCTGCGCCCGTTGACCTGCCACCAGCCGGTGATGCCCGGCGGCACCCGGAAGCGCTGCCACTGCCAGGGCTGATACTCGGCGGCGATATAGGGCATCTCCGGCCGCGGGCCGACAAGGCTCATCTCACCCCGCAGCACATTGATCAACTGCGGCAACTCATCGAGACTGGTGCGCCGCAGCCTGCGCCCGATGCGCGTCACGCGCGGGTCATCCTCCACCTTATGGATCAGCTTGCCCTGCGCATCCCGTTTCGCCACCTCCTGCCAGCGCTGCTCGGCGTCCTGGTACATACTGCGAAACTTGATCATCTTGAACCGGCGGCCCTGCTCGCCGATGCGCTCCTGCAGGAAAAAGACCGGGCCGGGCGACTCCAGCTTGATCAACAGGGCGATGAGCAGCATCAGGGGCGCCAGGAGGAGCAGCAAAGTGGCGCTGGCGAAGATATCGAACAGGCGCTTGAGGACCCGTTGCGGCCCGGTGAGGGCCGACTCGCGCAGACTGATCAGCGGAATACCGCCGAGGGTTTCCACCGGTGTGCGGGCGAAGATCAGGTCCAGCACACCAGGAACCATATGCACCATCACCGGCTCCTGGAGCAGGCTGAGCGAGAGCCGGGCCACCCGCTCCTGCTGCTGGTGGGGCAAGGCGAAGATCACTTCGTCCACCTGATGCGCATCAATCAGGCGGCGGGTCTCTTCCACGGACCCCAGCCGCGGCACGCGGCCCGGCGCATCCAGCGCATCGCTGGTATACCCGACGACGCTCACCCCGGTCCAGGGCCGGCGATGGAACTCATCGGCGAGGCGTTCAGCCGTGCTGGCATCGCCCACCACCAGCGCCCGGCGCCGGGTGCGCAGCCGGTTGCGCGAATAGACATAAACCCGCACCCCCAGATGGAAGAGGAGCAGCACGCTCAGGTTCAGCGCGGCGAAGTAGAGGAACTGCAGGCGCGAGACTTCCCGCAGGGAGAGGTAGAGCAAGCCGGCAAAACTGGCCGAGGCGAGCACCACCGCGCCGATCAGGCGGCCAATCGCTTCGACGAGGCCGCGGGTAAAGAGCGCGCGCTGCGGCGTGAGCAAGAGAAAGACTGCCAGCCAGATCAGCGCCACGGCGAGGTAGAGCTGCCAGGGCAGTTGGGCCGCCTCGGAGGGCAGATCCTTGCCCAATTCAAAGGTCAGGCGAATATGCGAGGCGACGGAGAGGGTGACGAGCGTGAGCGCCAGATCCCAGGCCAGAACGCTTCCGATGACCCGGTAACGCAACCGTTCGAGCATAGGCCACCTGGTGGACTGTGACAGCGATCGACG
>Ga0068676_1048117_pt1 | contig 10394 bp, 10 predicted proteins | sample YNPNP_1400MetaT_FD_73472 | JGI IMG/M metagenome (GOLD analysis project Ga0068676, IMG submission 73472) | Anoxygenic and chlorotrophic microbial mat microbial communities from Yellowstone National Park, USA - YNP NP_1400 MetaT (Metagenome... ...
GGCGATGACTCGCTCGGTTGGATGTAAAGAGACCTGATTGCCGCGCATCGAGCCGAATCAGCCAGGTCCGTGAAATATCGATTATAGTCAGGGGCAGTGATCGATCGACAGGCGACAAGGGCGGTCGCTTTTCAACGTGCTGAACCGGACCCGCCGCGTCGGCGCAGACCGCTGACTAGCGCCTGGGCCTGGGTCGGGTCTTCGGGCCAGTGATGCTTGGGATAGCGTCCGCGCAGTTCCTTGCGTACCTCGGCATAGCCGCGCGCCCAGAACCCGGCCAGGTCCTGAGTGACCTGCATCGGGCGCCGGGCGGGCGAGAGCAGGTGCAGGAGCAGGGGCAGTCGCCCTTGGCACAGGCGCGGGGTGTCGTTCAGTCCGAACAGCTCCTGGAGTGGGACAGCGAGGATCGGTGTCTCGCCACTGAGATAGTCGATCGGGCGACTGTTGCCCGCCGGGGTGACGAAGCGGCGGGGTAGCTCGCAATCGAGCCGCTGGCGCTGCTCCCAGCTCAGTTGGTCGAGTAGGATGGCGTTTAGGTCGAGCCGGCGCACCTCCGATAACCTGGTCTTGCCGGCGATCCAGGGACCGAGCCAATCGTCCAGACGTTCGCGCAAGGCGGCGTTCGAGAGATCGGGCCAGTCGCCATCCGGATCATACCGCCGGGCCAAGGCCACCCGGGCCTGGAGCTGGCGCGCGGAGTCCGACCAGTCGAGCGCCTCATCGAAGTGCTCGCGGATGTACTCCAGCAAATGGCTTTCGGCCTCGTCCTCGGGTCTGAGCGCGACCGGGCGCGATTCCAGTACGATAGACCCAATCCGGGTGATAGCGCGACAGGCCAGGGCCGCGCGTTCGGTGTCCCAGAAGAGCTCGCGGCACGATTCCAGATGCTCGGCCAGCGTGGTGCGCAGCTCGTCCTCACCGATCGGCAGAGCCGACTGGATGCGCCCATCGCGACCACGCGCATCGATCGTTGCCACGACCAGATAGGGATGAATGGCGAGTGCATCGTCGCGGGGCAGCGCAGCGCCTGTGCCTGTGGCCAACAGATAGCGCTCGTCGGCCCCGGCGCGCCGCTGGGCGATGCGATCCGGATAGGCGCGGGCGAGCAGGGCGCCTGGGGTACGCCCTTGGCTGGTCTCCGCCGGGCGCGCGCCGACAGAGGCTGCGCGCTCGGCCAGACGGTGCAGTTGTCGCGCCGCGCGTTCGATCGCATTGAGCCGCTGCTGATCTACACCTGCCGGTATGCCTCGCCGCTCGCGTGCCGCACGCAGGGCCGAAAGCCGCAGACCGAGATCGACCGGACGCGTGCGTCCAGTCTCGGGCAGGAAGGGATCGCGTTCCGCGAGCAACGCACAGAGATCGGCCGCCGTCTGCCGTTCATCCGGCGTAGCACTGAGCAGCATGACCCCAAGTCGGGGATGGACTGGGAGCTCGGCCAGGGCGCGTCCCAGCGGTGTGATCGCGCCGCGCCGGTCGAGCGCGCCGAGCCTGTGCAGGAGGTCGAGTGCCTGGTTCCAGGCCGGCGCGGGTGGGGGGTCGATCCAGCTCAGCGCCTCCGGATCCTTGACACCCCAGATCGCCAGCTCCAGCGCCAGCGACGCGAGATCGGATTCGAGGATCTCAGGTGTGCGCCGATCGGGTCGTCCGACCTCCTGGGCCCGGGTCCAGAGTCGCCAGCAGACACCAGGGGCCAAACGCCCAGCACGTCCGGCACGCTGATCGGCGCTGGCGCGTGGGATGGGCTCGGTCACCAACCGGGTCAGACCCGAGCCTGGGTCAAAGCGTGGCTTGCGTGCCAGACCCGAGTCGAGCACCACCCGGATGCCCTCGATGGTCAGGCTGGTCTCGGCCAGATCCGTGGCCAGGATCAAACGCCGCCGTCCACGACCGTCCGGGCGCAGCGCTCGATCCTGCTCCGCCGACGACAGCGCGCCATGCAGCGGCAGGATCTCGAGGTTCGACCCCGCAACAGCGGCCAGGGCCTCACGTGCCCGTTCGATCTCAGGCGCACCGGGCAGGAAGGCCAGGATGTCGCCCGTCTCTTGCACCAGCGCCTGACGCGCCGCCGCGACCAGGGCGTGCACCGGATCTCTGTCCGGGGTGCGCTCGGCATAGCGGATCTCGACCGGAAAGGTCCGACCCTCGGCATGCAGGATCGAGGCGTCGCCCAGGAGCTCTGCAACGGGTTCGGCCTCCAAGGTCGCCGACATGACCAGGAGACGCAGATCGGGTCGCAGACCGCGCACGCTGTCCAGCGTCAGCGCGAGCCCCAGATCCGAGTTCAGACCGCGCTCATGGAACTCGTCGAAGATCACCAGCCCGACCCCGTCCAGTGTCGGATCGCTCTGCAGACGTCGCGTCAGGATGCCCTCGGTGACGACCTCGATCCGGGTGCGCGGACCGAGGCGACGCTCGAAGCGGATCTGATAGCCGACCCGTTCCCCCAGGGGCTCGCCGAGTCGTTCAGCCATCCGTGCCGCCGTCATCCGGGCCGCTGGACGGCGCGGCTGGAGCATCAGGATCCGCTGACCGGCCAGCCAGGGTTCGTCCAACAGGGCCAGGGGTACGCCGGTCGACTTGCCTGACCCCGTCGGGGCCTGGAGTACCCCATGCCCCTGACGCAACGCGGCGCGCAGGTCGTCTAGGATGGTATCGATGGGGAGTGGATCGAGAGGGGGCATGTGGATTCAATAGGGTGACAAGTCCGGCAGCTCGGCGAGCGCTGTCTATACTGAAATTAGGTCAACCAACTGGACCCGACCCTCATGGCACGTCTGCCTCGTTTCATCATGCCCGGCTATCCGCAGCACGTCATCCAGCGCGGCAACAATCGTCAGCGGATCCTGTTCGAGGAGGATGACTACTGGTTCATCTGGGACAAACTCGGCATGGCTGCCGAGAAGTTCCAGTGCGATATCCACGCCTATGTGCTGATGCCCAACCACTTCCATCTGCTGCTGACGCCCTATGTAGAAAACGGCATCGGCAAGCTGATGCAGTACGTCGGGCGTTATTATGTCCAGTATTTCAACAGTCGCCACGAGCGGCGCGGCACACTCTGGGAGGGGCGCTATCGCGCCACCTTGATCGACCCCAGACATTATCTGCTGAGGGTTGCGCATTATATCGAGTCTAACCCGGTGCGCGCCGGTCTGGTGGACGCCCCTGCCGACTATGGTTGGTCGAGCTATGGCAGCAACGCCTTGGGCCTCGAGGATCGGCTCATCAGGCCGCATCCGGAATATGAGCGTCTGGGCCGCAGCGCCAAGGCCCGGCGTGAACGCTATGCCGCGGAGGCCGCCCAACCGCTCGACGAGGCCATGCTCAAGCGGATTCGCGATTCGACCAACAAGGCCTGGGCGCTGGGCGGACCTGAGTTCTGCCAGGAGATCGAGGGTCTGCTCAACCGTCGCGCCCTGCCGCGTCCGCGCGGGGGTGATCGGCGTTCTGAGGCCTATCGGCGCAGTGCCGGCTTGCTGTGAGGTCTGGTCGAGATGACGCTGGATCGCTCACTGATCCATTCGCCCACCGAGTCGGACGAATCCTTCATCGAGGAAGGCTGTTTCATCCTGGAGGTCTGGAATCGGCCCGAGGATCCCGCCCTGTCGATCGCGCGTGCCCGGGTCGGGCCGGGCGAACGCACGCGGCTGCATCGGCTCGTCGGTGTGGTCGAGCGCTATCTGATCCTCGCAGGGACTGGAATGCTGGAGGTCGAGGGTCTCGCACCCCAACGGGTCGGCCCGGGCGATCTGGTCTACATCCCGTCCAGCGCCGCGCAGCGCATCGAGAACGACGGCGACCGAGATCTGATCTTTCTGGCCCTGTGCACCCCGCGCTTTACCCCGGAGGTCTATCAGGACATCGAGTCCGCCTGACGAATGGGTCGTCACACGCGCACCATGACGCAAAGGACGCTAAGATGACAGACTTCAAGCCTCAGCCGCTGACCGACGATCGTCCAGTCCACCCGTGTCGAGAACACCCAAAACGCTTCCCCCGCCCATCGAGGTCGAGATCCAAGCCCTAACCCATGAAGGCCGCGGCCTGACCCGCATCCAGGGCAAGACCGTGTTCGTCGATGGCGCCCTGCCCGGCGAGCGCGTGCGTCTGCGCTATACCCGGATCCAGCGCCGCTTCGACGAGGCCGAGGTCGAGGAGGTCTTGAGGGCCGCGCCCGATCGCGTCGCGCCTCGCTGCATCCACTTTGGCGTCTGCGGCGGCTGTGCGCTTCAGCATGTGCATCCCGAGGCCCAGATCCGCCTCAAGCAGGAGGGACTCAAGGATGTCCTCGAACGCATCGGTCAGGTGACGCCCGAACGCTGGCTCGAGCCGCTCACCGCTGAACCCTGGGGCTATCGCCGCAAGGCACGGCTCGGGGTGCGTCATGTCGTCAAGAAGGGGCGCACCCTGGTCGGCTTTCGCGAGCGCCGCAATCGCTTCCTGGCCGATCTGCGCCGCTGCGAGGTGCTGCACCCGCAGGTCGGCACGCGCCTGGAGGCCCTGGCGGCGACCATCGAGACCCTGAGCATCCGCGACCAGGTCCCCCAGATCGAGATGGCGATGGGCGATGGACCCTGTGTGCTGGTGTTCCGCGTCATGCAGACGCCGAAGCCCGAGGACGAGGTGCGCCTGCTCGAACTCGGACGACGCGAGGGCTTCCATCTCTATCTCCAGGATGGCGGCGTCGACAGCATCCGGCCGCTTCCAGGGCAGGAGGTCAGGCTGAGTTATAGCCTGCCCAACCACGGCGTCGAGATCGGTTTTCTGCCGAGCGATTTCACCCAGGTCAATCTGGAGCTCAACCGACGCCTGGTCGATCAGGCGCTCGATCTGCTCGACCCCGGGCCGAGGGATAGGGTGCTGGATCTGTTCTGCGGACTGGGCAATTTCACCCTGCCGCTGGCGCGCCGTTCGGCTGAGGTTGTCGGCGTCGAGGGCGATGCCGGACTGGTCGAACGCGCGCGGGCCAACGCCGAGCGCAATGGGCTGACCAAGGTGCGGTTCTATGTCGCCGATCTCCAGTCCGAGCTCAGTGCCGAGGCCCCCTGGACCCGACAGCGTTTCACCAAGGCCCTGATCGATCCGCCGCGCAGCGGTGCCTGGGAGGTACTCGACTGGCTACCGCGTCTGGGCGTCGAACGCCTGGTCTATGTCTCCTGCTATCCGGCCACACTGGCGCGCGACGCCGACCGGCTGGTCAACACCCTTGGTTATCGACTGCGCGCAGCAGGTGCGATGGACATGTTCCCACACACCAGTCATGTCGAGTCGATGGCGCTCTTCGAGCGCTAGGGTGCGATCCTCGTTTTGGCCTTGTTGAGCACGATCCCGAGGCACTTCTCGCCGAACAGCTCGTCGGCATGATCGAGTTGCTTACGACTGACCTTGCCGTCCTCCACCACCAGCATCACGGCGTCGACATGGGGCAAGCAGGCGATGACGTCGTCACCCGCGAACAGTGGTGGCATGTCAAACAAGATCAAACGATCCTCGTAGCGGCCCTTCAGCTCCTCGACCCGCTTTAAGACGCGCGGCGATAAGAGTACTTCCGAGGAGTGTCGGGTGCGCTTGCCGCCCGGCAGGATCAGGAGTCGCTCGAGGCCGGGGGCGAGGAGCACCTCGGCCAGTTCGACCTCTCCGGCCAGATACTCGATGAGTCCAGGCAAGTCGCGTCCCGTGAAAGAGCGCCCGATCGAGGGATGCCTCAGGTCGAAGTCGACCAGCAACAGGGGCTGGTTGAGGTCGCGTGCCAGACGGATCGCCAGGTTGATCGCGATCGTGGTCTTACCATCGCCGCGCCCTGGGCTGGTGATGGCCAGGGTCCGGTGTGACTTGGCGCGCATTTGGTGCAGGATCTGGGTGCCCAGGACCTTGTAGGCATCGCCCGCACCCGCGTGCAGTCCGACCGCCACCCGCTGCCCCTCGAGCACCAGGATGCCTTCATCTCGGAGCGCGCCTGGATCGATCACTACCCGCGCCTTGTGGGTGTAGCGGATCTGGACGCCGGATCCATCGGTCTCCCGGGGTACTGTCGCGGGCGGCGTGCGGACGGATGGTGGCTCGGGCTGTGGCTGGATGACGCGCTGCCGGTCAGCCCAGGCGCGCTCCATAGCCTTCCTTAATCGTTCCATGACGCGATCTGCTCGTCTGAAGCCTTCAATTCCAGGATCTCAATTCAGCCATCCAGGCACGGCGACGTCGATCCGGCGCATGAGCACAAACCAGAGCACATCGAGCGGCATCACGCGCCAGTGGAAGACTGCCGTCGCGGTGAGCACGAGCATCAGGATGACGCTGGTCAGGGTATAGGTGCGCTTCAGGCGTGCCTGGCGGTTGCGCGCCGTCTCGATAGAGGGCACCACCGCCAGCAGAGGTATCCGCGTCGCCATCCGGATGGCGCGTGTGCCGTACAGTCCCTTGTCGAGACGCTCCATCAGCGCCAGGTTGCCCAAGCCGCCTGCGATGGCAAGCGCAAACCCGAGCATCAGGATCGCCAGTCGATTGGGTTTGTAGGGCGTTTCAGGCACCAGGGGCGGTTCGATCAGCAAGAGGCGTTCGCCCTTGTGGTCGTGTTCGAGCGATTCGGCCAGCTCGGCTTGCAGACTCTTCTCGCGGATCTCGCGATATTTGGACAGGGCGTGCTCGTAGTCGCGCGTGAGCGCGCGATATTCCTGCTCGACCCGAGTCGCCTTGGTGAGGCGATCCTCATGGGCGCGCCATTCTTCCTCAAGTTTGACGCGCAGGGCCTTGAGCGCCTCGATCTCGATTTGTACGGCATCGAGCTTGGTGTGCAGCCGGATGTAGTCCGGATTGTTGGCGCCCGCTTGCAGCGCGCGTTGATCGCCCATGACCCTGTGGGCTTGGAGGTCCTCCAGAGGGGCCTCGATCGATCCCCCCTCTTGGGGAGCATCGATGTTGGGGCTGAGCTGGGCGAGCTCGGACTCCAGATCGTGTGCCTGCTGCTGGAGTGCGCGGATCGTCTGCTCATTTTCGCGCAGCCGCTCCTCGGCGCGGCGCAGGAGTGCCGCCAGTTCGGGAAAATTGTCGCTGGATTCTTTTTTGAAGGTCTCCAGCCTGGCCTTCAGTGTGCGGATCTCGGCGCCGAGCCACTCGGCCTCGGTCTTAAGAAAGGTGGTCGCCTCGTTCGTAGCTACCGCGCGAAGTTTCAGGTTCTCGTTCAGAAAGAGCGACACCAGTTCATTGGTCACTTGCTGGGCGATACTGGCCGAACCGTCCTCGAACGACAGCGAGAAGGCAATGCTGGCTTTTGGACGTCCACTCTGTGGATCCAGGACATCGGCGCTGATCATGTAGCTTGATGTGTTTGCGCATCTCCTCGACGGCCATCTGGATGCCCTCGCGGCGGTGGATGTCGGGATAGAGGTCGTAACGCTCGATCAGGGTGCTCAGATTGCTCGTGGTCATCACCCGCTGGCCGATGACCTGGATGCGCTGGTCGGCCCTGACCGGTTCGGGAGGGATCTCCTGAGGTTCGATGAGGAGGCTGGCTGTAGATCGATAGGTGGGTGGGATGAGGAGGGCAGCGAGTGTGGCGATCACGAACAGGATGAAGGCGGGTACAATGGCCTGCCATTTGCGGCGCCTAATGATTGCGATGTAGTCGTCCAGCCTGAGGCGTTGCTCTGCCACGAATCAATCCTGACCTTCGCGCCATCTTTCATGATGCGCCCTGGCGTCTCTGGGGATGGGTCTGACGGATAGATGGCGTGGATGCAGGAAGACGTCTCCCCAGCCGAATTGAAACAGCAAAGTATGGCCTGAGTTGGATCGTCGTCGTGAAATTAAAAGCAAGACCGCCACCCCCTCGTGGTGGCGCGTCCTCTACTCTAGGGACGGGGCCTCAATAGCCCGGAGGCGGGCGCCGTCCACCGTAAGGCATGGGCATATCCGGGCCTGGACCATAACCCGGACCATAGCCGGGAGGCGGCGGGGGCGGTCCATAACCGCCGCCTCCCGGACCTTGCCTCGGTCCCCAACCCTGATTGCCGCCGCCCTGGCCTGGCCCCCAACTCTGGTTGCCGCCACCCTGACCCTGGCCTGGCCCCTGACCTTGAGATCCACCCTGACCCTGCCCCGGTCGTTGGCCTTGGCCCATGCCTGGGCCCGAACCCTGCTGGGGACCCTGACCATAACCATAACCGCCGGGTTGAGCCTGGACACCTGCGGGCAGAGTCAGGGCCAGGGTGGCCGTCAGGGCGACACTCGATACATATAAACCGACCTTGTACATAATTTAGACCTCACAATGAGACTTGTTCGTCGTTGTCGCAAACCTGCTCGGCGCAAATCCGAGACCCTGGAGTCGTGGTTTAGCCGAGAAACTCGGCGGTCAGTGCATACTGCTCGCGCATGACATTGCTCTCATCGAGCGCTTCGTTTTCCATCATGGCACAGCTGACCGCCATGCGTGCCTGAACGGCCGCCTTCCAGGCACGATTCTGCCGCTCGGTCGTGAGTTCATCCGGCGTCAGTGCAGCGGCGGCGGCCGCCGCGACGAAATGATCGGCCTGTGCCATCCAGTCGGTATCCTTTCCGCAATCAGTATAGCTCTTGACGGCATAGGCGTGGGCCACCCTGAAGGCATCTTCCAGCTCGGCAAGTGAGACCCCGTCCATGAGTCCGGTATGGATGGCGCGCTTGACGCGCTCGTCGCGGCTCAAATTCATGACCTGGTGTGCGAACCGGCAACCGAGCTGTCGTTGCTGGTCCGGGTTGAGACGATTGAGTGCCGCGCGGAGATCCTGGTCGTTGTCGATCGTGGCCATGGGTCGAGTCCTCACCTCAGCCAAGGGTTATAGATGTTCAGCCAATGCATCTCAGCAAATTCTTCGCTCGATCACATTGACTTGGGTCACCTTGGGCTGCATCGAGCGGTCTGGAACGAGGTAGCTAAACCCGGTAGCAAAATCCAGGGGGTTTAAGATTGCAAGGGTGCCGGGATCTTGATGTATAATGCGGGACTTATTGAGCGACAGGGATGGTGGCTCCGAGCCTGCTTGGGCAAAGAGTCGTCAGTGTCGAGCCCCTCACGGAGAGGTGTCCGAGTGGTTTAAGGAGCACGCCTGGAAAGTGTGTATAGGTTAATAGCCTATCGAGGGTTCGAATCCCTCCCTCTCCGCCATTCAATTGCAATATCTCCTTGAAAATTCAGACCCTCTCGTCGAGGGTCCAAGCGACGAACCTGGCTAGAACTCGACCGCCAGCTGTGCAGTGAAGGTGTTGCCCGACTCGCCGGTACCACCGGCGCGGGTGTTGTAGTCATGATCACGCGCCCATTCGAGCCCGAGCGAGGTACGATCGAAAATCTCGGTCGACCAGCCGAGCAGCCAGCGCTCCTTGGGCAGTTCGAGCGCCAGCGCCTCGCGCGTGCCCTGATAGCCCGCCGCCACCATCGATTCGGCGCCCAGGAGCGTGAAGCTGTAGCCGGCTTCGATGTTCCAGGCCGAAGGACGCGCTCCCTCGCCCTTGAAGTCCAGGCTGATCGGGTCGAAGGCGTCGGACGCCGACAGATATTCGCCGATGAGGCTAAAGGGACCGAAGCTCGCGGTCGCGTTGAGGGTCCAGCCGGCGGTGCGCTCGGTCGGATCGATGCTCAGGCTCGGGTCGACCTCGGCGGCGCCGACCCGGTTGTCGTTGATGATCTCATGTAGGCTGTCCGAGTCGCCGAGGTCGTTGATATAACCGGTACCCACCGACCAGGCCCAGTCATCGCCTTCCTGCACAAACCCGAGATTGGCGCCCCAACCCTGGATCCGATCCTTCCCCTTGACCTTGTTGTCGCCATTGAAGACATAGACACCACCCGAGAGGCCGCTGTGCTCGAAACCCAGTTGCAGCGCCGTCTCGCGTGTCTCGCCGATCTCCAGTGTCAGCGGATCGGAGACCAGATTGGTCTCATAGACCCCGAAGGGCACATAGACCTGACCGGCGGTGAGGAACAATGGCGAGACATCGGGGTTGGCGAGCGTCAGATAGGCGGTGTCGACCTCGAGATCGGTCTCGTCCTGCTCGTAAAGGAAGGAGATCCCGGCCTCGACCCAGTCTTTGAGCTGGGAGCGGATGCCCAATTCGGCCGTGGCCAGTCGGATGTCGCTCTCGCTGTCACCCTCGTAGGCTGAGCGATCGCTGGCCTCGACCTCGATCAGACCTGTGATCTCGATGTCGAGATGACGATACCAAGCAGGCACTGAGTCAGTCTCAGCCTGCTTAGCCTGCTTGTGGTCGAGCGATTCATCGAGACGTTCGAGACGCTTGGGTTCGCCCGTGGCCTGGACGGTTGCGGCGGCGAGCATGAGTGTGATGGCGGTGGAGACTGGTTGGATTCTCAAGGGTCGTTCTCCTGGTCGAGTCGATGTCGATCAAGTGGACAAAGT
>Ga0068676_1007261_pt1 | contig 9852 bp, 5 predicted proteins | sample YNPNP_1400MetaT_FD_73472 | JGI IMG/M metagenome (GOLD analysis project Ga0068676, IMG submission 73472) | Anoxygenic and chlorotrophic microbial mat microbial communities from Yellowstone National Park, USA - YNP NP_1400 MetaT (Metagenome... ...
TTTTTTGAGCCATGAGCGACCTGCTCCCTCGCCTTCGCGCGGCGCTTCAACGCCACGGGTTGCTGCGCCCCGACGCCCTGATCCTGGTGGCCGTCTCAGGCGGCCCCGACTCGTTGTGCCTGCTGCACCTGCTCTGGCGCCTCCGCGCCGCTGGCGGTCCCCAGGTTCACGTCGCCCATTTCGACCACGGGTTGCGCCCCGAGTCCCCCGCGGAGGCGCGCTATGTCGCCGATACGGCGACGGCATGGGGGGTGCCGGTCAGTGTTGGGCGTGGTGACCTGGCCGCGCTGGCGGGCGCTAGCGGCGACAATCTGATGGCGGCCGCCCGGCGCGCCCGCTACGCCTTCCTCGCGGCCACGGCTCGCGCCGTCGGCGCCTCGGCGGTGGCGGTGGCCCATCAGGCCGATGATCAGGCCGAAACCGTACTGCTGCACCTGCTGCGCGGCGCCGGCCCCGCCGGGCTGCGCGGCATGCGCGAAACGACCCCCTGGGCCGAATGGGCCGCCGGGTCGGTCGAGGCGCCGCTGCCAGCATCGCCCGGATCACCGGCGCTCCCCGGGCCGCCGCTCCTGCGGCCCCTGCTCGGCATCACCCGCGCCGCCATCGAAGGCTACTGCCGTGAGCAGCGCCTCGCGCCATTGGAGGACCCCAGCAACCGGTCCGAGCGCTACACGCGCGCGCGCGTCCGGCGTCTGCTCGCCGCTCTTGCCGCCGAGAACCCGCGCATCGTGGAGACGCTGGGCCGGACCGCGGCGATCTGCGCCGCCGACCATGACTTTCTCCAGACCCAACTCGATGCTGCCTGGCCGATGCTCGCCGTGGAGACCCCCACGGCGCTCATCCTGCGCCGCCCGGCGTGGGAGCGGCTCCATCCGGCGCTCCAGCGTTATGCATTGCGGCGCGCCGTGGCGCGTCTGGGCCTGGTGGAGGTAAGCCAGCCGCAGATCGAGGCCGCCTGCGCCCTGGCCGGGCATCCAGGCCGGCGCTTGCGCCTGGGGTCCGGTTTGCGGCTGGAGGTGGAGCAGGAGCGTCTGATCCTGGCCCCCCTGGCTGTCTCGCCCCCCGAGGACGCGCCGCAACTTGGCGTAGATGAACTTCCCATGACGTTGCCGGGTCGCCTCGATCTGGGCGGGGGCTGGACGTGCGTCGCGCAGACCGACGCGCCCATCGCGCCCTCGGCGTGGTGGGTGGCCCTCGACCCACGGGCCCTCGATGGCCCCCTGGTGCTGCGGCGTCGCCGTCCAGGCGATCGCTTCCGGCCCGTCGGCGCGCCTGGCAGCCGGTTGCTGCAAGACTTCTTTGTCGATCGTAAGATGCCCCGTGGGCTGCGCGATGCCTGGCCCATCCTCGCCACCCCGAGCGCCGTGGTCTGGGTGCCCGGCCATCGCGCCGACCAGCGCTTCGTCGCCACAGGGCGGAGTCAGGGTACAATCTGGATCGGGCTGATCACCACGCGGGAAGCGTCGCCGTGGATTGCCCGGCAGGGGGGACCGCAAGGAGTAGAGGGGCGTATGCATCGAGATATCGCCAGGGTGCTCATTTCGACGGAGGAACTGCAGGCGCGCATCGCCGAGTTGGGGGCGCAGATCAGCGCCGATTACGCCGGCGTGGGCGACTTGCTCCTGGTTGGGGTGTTGAAGGGCTGCGCGATGTTCATGGTTGATCTGGCCCGCAGGATCGATCTGCCCCTGGCGATCGACTTTATTGCCGTGGCCAGCTATGGCGCCTCGACCGAGTCGAGCGGCGTGGTGCGGCTGCTCAAAGATCTGGATACCGATATCGCCGGGCGCCATGTGTTGATTGTTGAGGATATTATTGACAGCGGCCTGACCCTGGCCTACCTGCGCGGGCAGTTGCTTCGCCGTAACCCCGCCAGTCTGCGTATCTGCACCCTGTTGAACAAACCCGAGCGCCGCATCGCCGATGTGCCCATCGATTACCTGGGCTTTGATATTCCCAACGAGTTCGTGGTGGGGTATGGCCTCGACTACGCCGAACACTACCGCAACTTGCCCTACATCGGCATCCTCAAGCCGGAGATCTACAGCGCGTAGGGTTCCCGCAGCCCCGTCCCGCCGGGGTGGAGGGTTGGGGGAGGGCGGCGTCTGCGCCGGTAAACACCCCCGCCAGCAGGGAAGGTTGGGGGGCGGCGCCCTCCCAAGAAAACGAAAACACCCCGGTGTGAAGTGAGCCAGATTACAATCCACGTGTGATCTGGTTCCCTTGAAGGGGCAGATCGCATTTGGTATAATCTAATCACGGCGTCCGAATGCGCGGCGCTGGAGCGGCGCGTTCGTGCTCTATGCCGCCCCACGCGCGTTCCCCGAGCGGAGTAACGAATGTACTTCACATGATCTGGTTGCGCCGATTCGCCGCCACTTTCAACCCGCAGCACAGGGATAATCCTAGAGGGATGGACACAACGAATGGGTGATAATCGCTGGTTAAAGAACAGCTTTGTCTATCTGATCATCCTGGTCGCCGCGCTTGCACTGTTCTTCCAGTATTTTGGGCAAAACTCGACCCAGAGTAGTGAGAAGGGCATCGCCGAGGTGATTGCCGACGCGCAGGCCGGGCGGATCAAGCAGATAGCCGCGCAAGCCGGCGACGAGCAGATCGTCGTCACCTATACCGATGGCACGGAGTACCGTTCGCGCCTGGAGTCGAACGATAGTGTCATGGGGCTACTCGCCGACTGGGGCGTGCCACTCACGTCCACCGATGGCAAGCAGCTTATCAATGTCAGGGTCAGCCCGGCTCCGGCCTGGGGCGGGCTCTTCAGCATTTTCACCATCCTGCTCCCGACTCTCCTGCTGATCGGCTTTTTCGTTTTCTTCATGCGCCAGGCCCAGGGCTCGAACAATCAGGCCCTTTCGTTTGGCAAGAGCCGCGCGCGTATGTTCGCCGGTGATAAGCCGACGGTCACCTTTGCCGACGTGGCCGGCCAGGAGGAGGCCAAGCAGGATCTGACCGAGATTGTTGAGTTTTTGAAGTACCCGGATAAGTTCGCCGCCCTCGGCGCACGTATTCCACGTGGCGTGCTGATGGTGGGCCCGCCCGGAACCGGTAAGACGCTGCTCTCCCGGGCGGTGGCTGGTGAGGCCGGTGTGCCCTTCTTCAGCATCTCCGGTTCGGAGTTCGTCGAGATGTTCGTCGGTGTCGGCGCCTCCCGCGTGCGCGACCTGTTCGACCAGGCCAAGCGCAACGCGCCCTGCATCGTGTTTATTGACGAGATTGACGCCGTCGGTCGCCAGCGCGGCGCCGGGCTGGGCGGCTCGCACGACGAGCGTGAGCAGACCCTCAACCAGATCCTGGTTGAGATGGACGGCTTCGATACCAACACCAACGTGATCGTGATCGCCGCCACCAACCGCCCCGACGTGCTCGATCCGGCGCTGGTGCGTCCGGGCCGCTTCGACCGCCAGGTGGTGCTCGATGCGCCCGATGTCCGTGGCCGGATTGATATTCTCAAGGTGCATACCAAGGGGAAGCCCCTGGATGAGGATGTCAATATCGAGATTATCGCCCGTCTCACCCCTGGCTTCTCCGGGGCCGATCTGATGAACGCCGTGAACGAGGCTGCCATCCTCGCCGCCCGGCGCTCGAAGAAGAAGATCGGTATGGCCGAATTGCAGGACTCGATCGAGCGCGTGGCTCTTGGCGGCCCCGAACGGCGCTCGCGGGTGATGACCGACCGCAAGAAGCTGGTCGTCGCCTACCACGAATCTGGCCACGCTATCACCGGAGCGGCGATGCCGCGGGCCAACAAGTTGCAAAAGGTGACCATCATCCCTCGCGGGCGGGCCGGCGGCTATGCCCTCTTCCTCCCCGATGAGGACAATCTCGGCCTGCAGAGCCTGTCCTACTTCAAGGCCGAGATGGTGGTTGCCATGGGTGGCCGCGCGGCCGAGGAGATCGTCTTCGGCCCCGAGGAGGTTACGACCGGCGCCTCGCAGGACCTGGTCTCGGTGACCCGTACTGCCCGCGCGATGGTGACGCGCTACGGGATGAGCGACAAGCTCGGCCCGCTGGTCTTCGGCGAGAAGGAAGAGTTGATCTTCCTGGGCCGCGAGATTAGCGAACAGCGCAACTATGGCGATGAGGTCGCACGCCAGATCGATGAGGAGGTGCACCGCCTGGCGGTCGAGGCCTACGAGAATGCCATGCAGATCCTGATCAACAATCGCGCCGTGCTCGATGATATGGCCAACGCTCTGCTGGAGTTCGAGACCCTCGAGGGTGAACAACTGGCCGAACTGCTCAGCCGCGTCAAGCCGTTGACGATTGACATGAGCCGCAACGGCAAGAGCGCCGAGACTTCGGCCCTGCCCACGCCCCCACCGGCGGCCGGGCCGCTGCCGGCCTGATACGCCCATTACCACATCAGCCGTCCATGCGGCTCCGCCGCACCCCGACGGGATGAACATACTTCCTGGGAGGGCGTAGCCCTCCCAAACCCTCCCAGGGGGCGGGGCCTGGGTGCGCGGGCCTCCGGCCCGCGTCCGCTGAGGTATGGGGAAACCGGGTTTCCCCACCCCCCTCGCCGAGGGCGTATGTTCACGTTAGCCGTCCATGCGGCTCCGCCGCACCCCGACGGGATGAACATGCTTCCTGGGAGGGCGTAGCCCTCCCAAACCCTCCCGCGGGCGGAGGTATGAGGGAACCGGGTTTCCCCATCCCCCTGCGTGAGGGCGTAGCCCTCACCTTCCCGCGGGCATATGTTCACGTGAGACGGTCATGCGCATGGCGCACACCGCCCAATGAACACGACCTGGGAGCGCGGGCGTCCCGCCCGCGCCACGGCGCCGCGGGCACGGCGCCGGCCCCCTCCCTGACCCTCCCCCACTGGGGGCGGGAACCCGGCTCCTCCCCGCAGCGGGGGGAGGCTGGGAGGGGGGCGGAACGCGGCGAACGATGTTCACGTTAGAGGGGCGGGCACAAGGCCCGCCCCTTTGATGTGGGGGCGCCGGCTTCCCTTACTCCGCATTATCAATCTGCGCCCGCTGCAGCGTCCCGCTGTAATCTACGTACACGCTCTTCCACTCACTGAACACGTCGAGCATGGTCGGCCCGGCCTCGCGGTGGCCGTTGCCCGTAGCTTTGACCCCGCCGAAGGGCAGGTGGATCTCCGCGCCAATGGTTGGGGCGTTGATGTAGACGATCCCCGCTTCGAGTTCGTGCATCGCCCGGTACGCGGCGTTGATGTCGCGGGTGTAGATTGACGCCGAAAGGCCGTAGGCCACGTCGTTGGCCACCGCCAGGGCCTCATCCAGGCTTGCCACCTCGATCACGCTCAGCACCGGGCCGAAGATCTCCTCGCGGGCGATGCGCATCTGCGGCGTAACGTCCGTGAACACCGTGGGCTGCACGAAGAAGCCGTGGGCATAGGCGCCCTCGTTCAGGCGCGCGCCGCCGCAACGCAGGGTCGCGCCCTCGCGCCGGCCAAGCTCGATGTACTCAAGCACCCGCCGCACCTGATCCGCGTTCACCAGCGGGCCCATCTCGGTCTCGGGGTCCAGCCCATTGCCGATGCGCAGACTGGTCGCCCGCTGCACGATCCGCTCGACCAGCGGGCCGGCCACCGCGCGGTGGACGATCAGGCGGCTGGTGGCGGTGCAGCGCTGCCCGGTGGTGCCGAAGGCGCCCCAGACCACGCCCTGCTCCACCAGGTCCAGGTCGGCATCATCCATGACGATCAGCGGGTTCTTGCCGCCCATCTCCAGGCTCACCCGCTTGATCTGCCGCGCGCCCAGTTCATAGACCAGGCGGCCCACCTCGGTGCTGCCGGTGAAGGAGATGACCGGCACATCGGGGTGTTCGACCAGAGGCTGCCCGGCGCTCGGCCCGAAGCCGGTGACGATATTGACGACGCCAGGGGGCAGGCCGGCCTCGACCAGGCATTCCACCAGGTTATAGGTGCTCAGCGAGGCGTCCTCGCCGGGCTTGATCACGACCGTGTTGCCGCACACCAGGGCCGGGAGCATCTTCCAGGAGGCGATGGCCATCGGGAAGTTCCAGGGAGTGATCATGCCGACCACGCCGATCGGCTGGCGGATGCTCATCTGGAACTTGTTGGGCAGCTCCGACGGCGTGGTCACGCCGTGCATGCGCCGGCCTTCGCCGCCGGCGTACTGCGCCATGCCGATGGCCTCGACGATGTCGCCCCCGGCCTCGAAGAGCGGCTTACCCATCTCGCGGGTCAGATCGCGGCTGTAGCGCTCCTTGCGCGCCTGCAGCAACTCGGCGGCCTTGAGCAGGATCTCGCCGCGCCGCGGCGCCGGCACGCGCCGCCAGGCCGGGTAGGCCGCCTTCGCCGCGGCCACCGCGTCGTTCACATCGGCGGCCGTACTGTCCTGAAAGACCGCCACCAGTTCGCGCTGATCGGCGGGGTTGCGCCGCTCGTAGGTCTTGCCGCTGCGGCTGGCAACGAACTCGCCGCCGATGAAGTTCTTGAAGATCCGCGCGGACATCTTCGTCCTCCTTTCCCTCCTGGCACAGCCTCCCGGCCTGTGCCACTCTCTGTTCCCCACTGGACAGGGCCATGGGGCAACCGGGTTTCCTCACCCCTCCAGCCGTCCATGCGGCTCCGCCGCGCACAAAAAAGATGAACATAGGTTCTTCCTGGGAGGGCTGCGCCCTCCCAAACCCTCCCACTGGATGAGGGTGTGGGGAAACCGGGTTTCCCCACACCCCTGCGCGCGGGCGCAGCCCTCCCCCACCCTCCCACCGGGCGGGGGGATGGGGGAAACCCGGTTTCCCCATCCCCCTGCTTGAGAGCCAGGCCCTCCCGCGGGCGGGGGGATGGGGAAACCCGGTTTCCCCACACCCCTGCGTGAGCGGCAATACGTTTCAACGAAGGTGACAGCCCCCTCCCCAGCCCTCCCCCGCTGGGAGCGGGAGTCCGGCTCCTCCCCCCAGCGGGGGGAGGTTGGGAGGGGGGCTGCGGCGCCGCATGCGCTTAGGCGAACGTATTGGCTCTCGCAGCGTAGGTTCACATCAGCCGTCCATGCCCCCAGGCGGCACACCGCCCGATGAAAACAGGAGTATGGGGGAACCTGGTTCCCCCATTTTCACGAGGAACGCCTGCTCCACACGGCAGGGTGCGCTGCCACGTGGTGATGCGCACAGGCGCACCCGCAGACCCGCCACTATTGTAGTGCATCAGAGGGATGTGCAGGATCGGTCAGGTCTGAGGTTCGCGATCGGCGGGCGTCGCCTCGCCGATCAAGCTGCCTGCCCACCGATCGGGATGGCGTCTAGCCGGATCGGCGCTGACACCGCGCTCTTCCAGAACCTTCAAGAACGCTGCATCGCTCATAGCTGCAATAGACTCCCGATTGTCGGGTTGGCCGAGCCACTGCGCCAACTGCCCGCGTTCTTCGAGCGAAAACCCGGACCGGCGCAATGAGCGCTCGAAAGCCCATTCCGAGATGGGCATGCGAACGAAATCGGTGTTTTTATACCGAAAGAGGCAGAGTGTTCGGGGTAAAGGGATATTCTCCACACGAAGATCGATCAGATAGAGGAGATACCGACTCAGACGACTGCGCTTGATCCATTGTGCGACAACCGGTGAGCGGTAACGGGCGTTCGCCTGCCGCGCCATACCGACCGCCATACCGACAAGGAGGAGCCCGCGCAATTGTGCAGATACGGGCGCGCCTGCGCGGCCTGTGGATGGCTGGCTGATGATTTGCGCGCGAATGGTCGCCAGTTCTGCCGCCAGGGTCCGGTCTTGCGCCTCGATCCAGCTTCGCTCGGCGCTGCCTGCCTGTGCCGCGACACCTTCGACTCTGGCCCAGAACTGCTGGATGCGTCCAATCAGCGTCTCTTGATCCTTCGGAAAGAGCCGTTCCCAGAGCCAGGCCAGACTGAAGAGCAGCGCTCCAATGATGAGCACCAGTACCGCGATGGCCACGATGATCATGGTCACCCGCTCGACTGTGGCGAGGGGAATGATAGCCTGCAGCCCTGCGGGATAGGTTGCTTGATTGATGACCGAACCAGGAATGAATTGTGGCAGAGCGATCACCAGGGCGGTGAGCGCCGCCAGGGCGCCGAGAATGCGGGTCCAGTATTCCAGGCTTTCGCGAGCGATCCGGTCGGTCTCGGTGAGCAGCGTTTCGAGGGAATTTGCCAGTCCGGCGATGTTTTCCGCCAGTACCGGCACCTGTGACCCCAGCGATTTCATCGGCTGTTGCAGGTAGCTATACGGGTATGCCGCCATAAGCGCCTGGTTCAGCCCGGTCGTCTGGCCGTTGAAAGGTTTGGAAATGGTGAACAGACGCCGAAAGTAATCATCAGTACCATCAATGTACCCTTCGAAACGGCTCTGCAATTGCTCTGTCTGGCCACTGAGATTAACCATGCGCCCCTGCAACTGCGTTACCGGCATCTTTATCGCGCGTAATTCGCGGGTGAGGCGCCGCTGGTCGCCACGGCTCAGGGAGGGCAGCAGCGCTGCTATCTTCGAGAGATCGAGACTGAATGTATCCACTGTGCCGCCCCACACCGCGCGCAAGTGGGCCAGGTCCTGATAGTCGGTGTGAATGTCGCGGGCTTCGTTCGAGATTGAGAACTCCAGGAAACTGAGATTAGTAGTGATGAAGTCGATGTCATGCTCAATGGCTATCGCGCTTGCCGGACGTGAACGGGTCGGCAGTAAGACGTACAAAGGTTGGTAGGAACGTTCCTTGATGACCTCCCGACGGGCGGTTAACAGGTCCCCTTCCAGAATACCCCAGGCTACTTCTTTTGAAAGAGGATCGTCGGAGCCAAGACAGACCCTGATGATCTGACCGATGCCGGAATCGCTGGCGATACGTGTCTGATCGGTCAGCGGGTCCGCGGCGACGTAGTCCACGACGTAAAACACCGCCGGCATCCCATCGCGTCCGGCGAAAGTGGGCGCTGCGCTGGGGATGCCAAAGATGCCGAGGAGGTAACTCTTAAGTCTGATTAATTTGTTCCAGTAGACTTCTTCCAGAAACCACAAGCCATCGTCAAGAGAGAGAGAGACAGACGTCGCTGGTGCATCAGGCGCTGGAGGCGCCGCGCGATTTGCTGCCGGCCAGCCGCTCCAGAGGGCCAACATTGGCTTGCAGATGATTTCGTTGCGGCTGATGGCGAACTCGACCAGACGCCAGGAAATATAATATGGTAGACTTCTTTCCTTTTCAGTGCCGATGAACCGGTCTATTTCCGCTCCAATCTCAGGGGCAGGCGCGCCCTGGATCAGTGCATCAATCGTGAGCGCGGCGAAGAGCGTGCAGCGATGGCGAGAGAAGAATTGAAAAAACGGCCTCTCGTCACCGAATACAGCCATGCGTCTCGAATAATTGTCGAAGCGCGCGCCATAAGTTCGGCCCACCAGACGCCGGCGGCTCCCCGATACCAGACATACCGGCGCTCCCGGCCATCAGCGGCGCTCACTACCGCGATTAAATCCTCCAGGTACGGTGCACACAATTCCCGATCCGCTGTCAGGGCAGGCGTGGTCTCCGGCGCAATCCCCAGTCGCCGGAGACTGTCTGCCAGTCCGGGCCGCGCGGCAATGTCGGCGGGACTGAGCACGCTCGCAATGATCTGCCCGGCACCCACCGCGTCAATGCCCAGCCAGGCGTTGGGCAGATGGAGGAACCAGTGGATGAGAGATGGCAAACCCTGCGCATGGCGCACGCCTTCATCAAGGTTGCTTTGCCAGTAGAACGGTTGTCCGACCACCAGTCCGACGCGCTTGACGTTACCCGGCTCCGGATGTTCGTGCTCAACGGGTTGAGGTGGCATGCGTACCTTCCCTGGTGATTGGCATTGGATCATTGCGATGAATATAGCACGGAAAGTGTCTTTTGT
>Ga0068676_1041561_pt1 | contig 9716 bp, 7 predicted proteins | sample YNPNP_1400MetaT_FD_73472 | JGI IMG/M metagenome (GOLD analysis project Ga0068676, IMG submission 73472) | Anoxygenic and chlorotrophic microbial mat microbial communities from Yellowstone National Park, USA - YNP NP_1400 MetaT (Metagenome... ...
AGTCGATCAACCTGCCAGGTTTCAAAGCCCTTCAACCAGCCGAAAATGAGCAGAAATCGCTGAAATATCGTCTATCGTCTATCAGATATCGGCTATTTAGAAGTTTCAGTGCTCTTCAGCGAGCCGAAAATTCCTCAATCCCGCAGAGCCGCGCACTATGCTGCGGAATGCACATGTTTCATAACACCCGTATACTAGCATGAACGGGCGCGTTTCGCAACCCGATTCTTGCGCTCAAACCGCGTCAAGTTGCGAAACACGCTCCATCTCTTTCTGATGCCCAAAACGTGGGTAAAATCGTTGACACGTCGATTTGAACGACCTGCCTTTTCGACCTTTGCCCGACGAGTTGCGAAATGATCGCCGATAGCGCCTGATTTTCCCGTTATGCCCCGCCGATGATCCTCGCTGCCACTGCTTCACCAACGTCGGTCGTGGTTGCGGGGCATTCATCTGACGCAGCGATGTCAGCAGTAACGATGCCGTCCTCGATTGTGCGCCAGACGGCGGTTTCAACAGCGCGCGCTTCGCGCTCCAGCCCCAGCGAGTGTCGTAGAAGCAGCGCTACACTCAGGATGGTTGCCAGTGGGTTGGCGATCCCTTTGCCAGCGATGTCGGGCGCTGAGCCGTGGATGGGTTCGTACAGCCCCATCCGCGTCAGCCTGCCGGTGTCGCCGGGTGCGCCGAGCGATGCCGATGGAAGCATCCCCATCGATCCTGCCAGCATCGATGCTTCGTCGGTCAGAATGTCGCCGAACATGTTTTCGGTCACGATGACGTCGAAGTCTGAGGGGCGGCGGATGAGGTGCATGGCGCATGCGTCGACCAGCATGTGTTCCAGATGAACGTCGGGGAACTCGTCGCGCATCACGCGTGTCGTGACGCTGCGCCACAGGCGCGAGGTTTCCAGCACATTCGCTTTGTCCACTGAGGTCACTTTTTTTGCGCCGCTGACGCGCCAGGTGTGCGGCGGTCCGCACGATCCGTTCGATCTCAACCGTGGTGTAGACGCATTCGTCGTAGGCGCTCTCGCCGCCATCAGGCGTCGTATCGCGCCCTTTTTCGCCAAAATAGATGCCGCCGGTCAGTTCACGCACAACGATCAGATCAACTCCCTGCAATCGTTCAGGGCGTAGCGGCGAAGCGGCGATCAGACGCGGGTGCAGGGTGACCGGGCGCAGGTTGGCGAACAGTCCAAGCGCCTTGCGGATGCCGAGCAGTCCCTGTTCGGGACGCACCGGCGCGTCCGGGTTGTCCCATTTTGGTCCGCCGACCGCCCCCAGGAGCACTGCATCCGACTCGCGGCACAGGCGCAGCGTTTCGTCCGGCAGCGCCGTTCCAACGGCGTCGATGGCGCACCCGCCGATCAGCGCCTCGTGCACGTCGAAGGTATGTCCGAAACGCTCGCCAACTGCATCGAGAACGCGCATCCCTTCGGCGACGACTTCGGGTCCGATGCCGTCGCCGGGAAGCGCCGTGATGACTGCATGCATCTTACTGCTCCGTCTTATCCTTGTCTTTTTTGCCCTTCTGGGTGAGAAAGTAGGTGAGCGCCACGATGATCAGCCCTGCGCCGCCACCCGAAATCAGCAGGTTCGTTTCGCCGTTCCAGGTGGTGAACTGCCCAAGAAATCCGACGCCGATGACGACAACCACCACGCCGATCAATTTGTCTTTGAGATCATCGAGGGTGTGGATGGCGAGCCAGTGCGGTACCGGCGCCCGGTCATCGATGAACAGTTCGTACAGCCCCAGCGCAGTAATGTAGAGCACTGTCGCCAGCAGAAAAATGTCGGTGATCTCGATGAAGCTCAAGAGCAGGCTTTTGGCGGTTTTCGAGGAAAAATCGCCTTTGGCGATGACCTGTTGAATGACGACGACCGTTTCGACGGCGCCGAACAGGATCAGCGCTGTTGCCGCCAGGAGCGTCATCAGTACCGGAATAATCACAATGTAGCGCGCGTTGCCGATCAGTCGGGTCATATGTTTCTGGCGGTGGTGAGAACGCGCGGCGGATGCGATGCTTCGTAAGCGGCAATCGCCGCCTCTTCGCCGAGCAGGAAGCCCAACTGATCAACGCCGTGCAGCAGGCAGTGTCTGGTGAACGGGTCAATCGGAAAACCGACGCTGCGTCCGTCGGGAAGGGTGACCGTCTGTGCCGCCAGGTCGATGGTGACCGTGGTGGACGGGTCTTCGTCGAAGCGGCTGACCAGTTGCCGGAAGGTTTCGTCGTCCACCTGAACGGTCAACAAGCCGTTCTTCAAGGCATTGTTGCGGAAGATGTCGGCGAAGGAGGGGCTGATGACCGCTCTGAACCCGTACCCCAGCAGCGCCCAGGGAGCATGTTCGCGTGATGAGCCGCACCCGAAGTTGCGCCCGGCAACCAGGATGGTCGCCCCCTGCGTTTCTGGACGGTTCAGCACGAAATCGGGGTTGGGCTTGCCATCGGCATCGAAGCGCCAGGCGTAGAACAATCCCTCCGCCAGTCCCGATTTGTCGGTGACTTTGAGATAGCGGGCGGGAATGATCTGATCGGTATCGATATCCTGGACTGGCAGGGCGACAATGCGCCCGGTGATGACCGAAACAGGTTGCATGTGATGCGCTCCTGTCGAGAACCGAGAACTGAGAACTGAGAACTGAGAACTGAGAACCGAGAACCGAGAACCGAGAACCAAGAACCAAGAACTAAGAACTGAGAATTGAGAATTGAGAACTGAGAACTGAGAACTGAGAACTGAGAACGACGTTGCCGGAGTCCTGACGACGATCTGTTCTCACTCTCACGGCGAGCGGCAGAGCGGCCCTCCATCTGCCGTTGCCCGCTCAACCCTCCACTCTCTCTGAGGTTATCCTCATCCCCCCAGGTACCTGCGCGGGTCGGCGACCGCGCCTTCGATTGCTGAAGCGACGGCAGTGAGCGGACTGGCGAGGAAGGTGCGCGCCCCTGGTCCCTGGCGTCCTTCGAAGTTGCGATTGCTCGTTGAGACGGCGTACCTGCCGGGGGGCACTTTGTCATCATTCATGCCCAGGCATGCCGAGCATCCGGCTTCGCGCCATTCGGCGCCGGCTGCGCGGAAAATCTCATGCAGACCTTCGGCTTCCGCCTGCTTTTTGACCTGTTGTGATCCGGGAACGACCATCATCCGCACGCCATCGGCGATCTTGCGTCCTTTCAGAAGCCGCGCTGCCATGCGCAGGTCTGAAATCCGCGAGTTGGTGCAACTCCCCAGAAACACAACATCGATCTTGTGCCCGAGGAGGGGTTGTCCAGGGCGCAGGTCCATGTAGCGCAGCGCTTTGTCGAGCGCCTGGCGCGCCGCCGGGTCGGGCAGTTCGTCGGGGGTGGGGATGTGCCCGTCGATCGGCATACCCATACCGGGGTTGGTGCCGTAGGTGATCATCGGTTTCAGTTGTGATGCGTCGAGGGTGATGATCCGATCATAGGCTGCGCCTTCATCGGTGGGGAGGGTGCGCCAGTATGCCACGGCTTCGTCCCAGGCTTTGCCCTGTGGCGCGAAGGGACGCCCGGCAATATACGCGAATGTGGTATCGTCAGGGGCGATCATACCGGCGCGCGCGCCGCCTTCAATCGACATGTTGCAGATCGTCATGCGCTCTTCCATCGACAGCGCCCGGATGGCTTCGCCGGTGTACTCGAAGACGTGTCCGGTACCGGCGCCGACGCCATAGCGCGCGATGATCGCCAGGATGATGTCTTTGGCGGTCACACCCGGCGCCAGTCGCCCATCGACGCGCACCTCCATGGTTTTGGGGCGGGTCTGGAGCAGGCACTGGGTCGCCAGCACATGGGCAACCTCAGACGTGCCGATGCCAAACGCCAGTGCGCCAAATGCGCCGTGCGTGCTGGTGTGGCTATCGCCGCAGACGATGGTCATGCCCGGTTGCGTCAGTCCCTGTTCAGGACCGATAACGTGCACAATGCCCTGGTACTCGCTTCCCAGTGCGAAGAGCGGGATGCCGAACTCAGCGCAATTTTGCTCGAGTTGACGGAGTTGCGCTGCCGCCTGCGCATCGACGACCGGGATGATTCCGTCGGCGCCGCGTGGCGTGGTTGGCGTCGAATGATCCATTGTCGCCAGGGTGCGATCCGGGCGGCGCACCTTCAGACCGCGCTGCCGCAGTTCGGTGAATGCCTGCGGCGATGTGACTTCGTGAATGAGATGCAGATCGATATAGAGCACCGCAGGGGTTTCCGCCGTCTGCGGGCGAACGATATGGGCATCCCAGACTTTATCAAACAGTGTGCGAGGTGTCATAGCGGTTCCTGTTGGTTCAATAGACAGATGTGCCTGTTTCTGGCGTTGTCCAATGTTCACCCTGCCACCGGTGTCAACCATCCCCAGCGATCCTCGGTTTCGCCGGAGAACAGCCCAAAGAACGCTTTCTGAATGGCGGTTGTGATCGGTCCGCGTTTTCCGCTGCCGACAGGCAGTTTATCGACCGAGCGGATCGGCGTCACTTCTGCGGCGGTGCCGGTAAAGAAGAGTTCGTCCGCCAGATAGAGCATCTCGCGCGGCAGATCCTGCTCGCGCACCTGATATCCAAGTTGCTGCGCCAGGGTGATCACAGCGTCGCGGGTGATGCCGGGCAGCAGCGCGGCGGTGACCGGCGGCGTGTAGATGATGCCGTCGCGGATGAGGAACAGGTTCTCGCCCGACCCTTCCGACAGCCGACCGTGCACATCGAGCGCGATGCCTTCGGCGTAGCCGTTGCGTATCGCTTCCATAACGATCAACTGCGATGAAAGGTAGTTGCCGCCAGCCTTTGCCATTGCCGGCAGGGTATTCGGCGCGACCCGCTGCCAGGAGGAAACGTGCACATCCACGCCATTTTCAAGCCCTTCGGCGCCCAGGTAGGCGCCCCACTCCATTGCCGCGACCATCACCTCGACCGGTGAGCGCAGCGGGTTCAACCCCATTTCGCCGTAGCCGCGCCACACCAGCGGGCGGATATAGGCGTTCTGCAATCCGTTCTCGCGCACCACTACACGGCAGGCTTCGAACACCTGATCCGGCGTGAATGGCGGATCCATCCGGTAGATCCGGCACGAATCGAAGAGACGGCGGATGTGCTCGCGCAGGCGGAAAATAGCTGCGCCCTGGGGCGTTTCATAGGCGCGGATCCCCTCGAAGACCGACGATCCGTAGTGCAGGGCGTGCGTCATAACGTGGACGGTCGCCTTTTCCCAGGGAACCATCTCGCCGTTGAACCAGATATACTTCGATTCGCGGATAGGCATTGGATTTCTCCTTTCACAGCAGTGTGAACCAGCGCCGTTGCGTCTGGCGCAATGATGAGCGTGCTGCAACGTTTCACCGCAGCGGTGCAGCGTTTTCAGAGGACGCTCATGTTAGTTTTTGCCGTTCTCTGTAATCCCGGCGTCTCGGCGGTGCATTTTTGCAGCGCAGTCAATTATATCAGCCTTGAAGCGACTCAGTCGTCGCCTTTGCCATCGCCCGTCGTCGTGCAAGCGGCAATTCCAGGCTATCCCACAGCGCCATGAAACTGGCTTCGATAATATTCTCCGAACAACCGACCGTGCTCCAGCGCTCTTCGCCGCACGCCGATTCGATCAGCACGCGCGGTCTGGCGGCAGTACCCAGGTGTTCGTCCACAATACGCACTTTGTAGTCCACCAGCTGCACATCGGCGAGTTCGGGATAGTGCGGCAGCAGCGCCTTGCGGATCGCCCTGTCGAGGGCGTTGACCGGTCCGGCGCCTTCGGCAGCGGTGTGCATCACCTCGTTGCCCACCCGGAGTTTCACCATCGCCTGCGAGGTCATATCCCGGTCGCCGTGCTTGCTGACGACGACGGTAAAGTCGAGCAACTCGAATGGCGGCTGGTAGTCCGGCGCGGCGCGGCGCACCAGCATCTCGAACGATCCTTCGGCTGCCTCGAACTGGAAGCCGCGGTTCTCCAGTTCTTTGATCCGTTGCAGCACTACGCGCTCGTTTCCATTCAGTTCGAGACCAAGCTCCTGCGCGCGCATCCGCACATTGCCGCGCCCCGATAGTTCACTCACCACAATGCGCATGCGGTTGCCGACCAGTTCGGGATCGATGTGCTGATAACTGTCGGGAATTTTGGCGACCGCAGCGACATGGATGCCGCCTTTGTGCGCAAAAGCGGAATGACCAACGAAGGGCGCATGGGTGTCGGGATTGAGGTTGGCGACCGCAGCCACATAGTGCGACACCTCGGTCAACCGGCGGAGTTGTTCGGGAGTGACGCAGCGGTAGCCGAGTTTCAGTTGCAGGTTGGCGATGAGCGGGATCAGGTCCATGTTGCCGCAACGTTCACCATAGCCGTTGATCGTTCCCTGCACGTGGGTGCATCCGGCGCGCACAGCGGCGATGGCGTTAGCCACGGCGAGCGCGCCGTCGTTGTGGGTATGAATGCCGAGCGTCAGGTGCGCTTCTGGTGTGCCGACATCGAACCCTTCCTGTGCCAGATGACGTTGCACCGTCTGAACGATTGTCGCAACCTCGTCCGGCAGACTGCCGCCATTCGTGTCGCACAGCACCAGGCAATCGGCGCCAGCGCGCGCGGCGGCGGTCAGGGTCTCTAACGCATAGGAGGGATTGAGTTTATATCCATCGAAGAAATGTTCGGCGTCGTAGACGACCTCTTTGCCACGCGCTTTGAAGTATGCCACGCTATCGCCGATCATTGCCAGGTTTTCCTGGAGCGTCGTTTCGAGCACCTTCTCGACGTGGAGCGTCGAGCTTTTGCCCACCAGCGTGACGACAGGGGTATCGGCTTCGACCAGCGCCTGAATGTTGGCGTCGGCGTCGCAGGTAGCGTCGGCGCGGCGGGTGCTGCCGAAGGCGGCGATTTTCGCGTGGCGCAGGGTGACGCGCCTGATGCGCTGGAAGAACTCGGCGTCTTTGGGATTCGATCCGGGCCATCCCCCTTCGATATAGTGAACGCCAAGCAGGTCGAGTTCACGCGCGATTTTGAGTTTATCCTCAACGGAGAGCGAGAGACCCTCACGCTGCGTTCCATCGCGCAGGGTGGTATCGTAGAGCAGAATCTGCATAACTGGCTCCTTGCGCATAATGCGGATGTGCATCGAACATCAGGCATCTACGGCTGCCCACGCCAGCGCGGGTAGCTGCCGAAGACCTTGAACAGTCCCGTTTTTGCGCGAATACGCTCCAGTGCGGCGGCCACCGTCGGATCTTCGCGGTGACCGTTGATGTCAACCAGAAAGATGTACTGTCCGAGTACTTCTTTTGAAGGGCGGGATTCGAGTTTGGTCATATTAATGCCTACCGACGCCAGTTCCTGAAGGGCGTCCACCAGCGCGCCCGGTCGATCTTCGCGGTCGAAGCCGAAGCAGAAACTGGTTTTGTCGTCGCCGGTCGGTGGATGGTCGTGGCGTCCCAGCGCGATGAAGCGGGTGACATTCCCGGAGCGATCCTGAATATCGCTTGCAATCACTGCTGCGCCGACGAGTTCGGCGGCGCGCAGGGTGCCGATCGCCGCTGCCGGACGTTCGTCTGCCAGCGCCTCGGCGGGCGCCGCGCTGTTGCTCAGGGATGCCACGGTTGCCACGCCGGGCAGGCAGCGCTCGATGAAACGCCGGCACTGCCCGAGCGACTGCGGGTGTCCGTAGAGCACCCTGATTTCGTGCAGCGCCAGACCGGCGCGCCCGACCAGGTAGTGCCGGATCGGGATGACCGTCTCACCTGCAATACGCAGGTCGGTTTCGTGGATGAGCAGATCGAGCGTGGTGGTCACGCTCCCTTCGAGCACATTTTCGATCGGCAGGATGCCGACGGTTGCAGCGCCGGTTTCGACGGCAGTGACAACCGCCGGCATGCTTGCCAGCGGAATGCAGGTCGCCTGTTCCCCGCCATACGCCAGCGCCGCAATCTCGCTGTAGGAACCGGGGGGACCGAGGTATGCGATTGAACGAGTCATGATGATTCAGTTTCTTGCTTTGGCGTCGGTTGCCGCCGCTCGCCGTGCGCGTTTACCCGGTTGCATTCGTACCGAACAGGTCGACTGCATACGTTGGCTTGTTGCGATCATATCCGGCGGCATATGCAGCATTTTCGGCGCTGAGACGTTCCTGTCGCGCCGCAATCATCTTGTTGAGCGCCGTCATGTACGACTCGGCGGCCGCGACGATAGTATCGGTGTTGGCGCTGTACCCGCTGTAGATCTGCGGTCCGCGGTGGCGCCCGATGCGATACTCGCCTTCCTCGACCTCATTGCCGGGTTCGCGAATGCGAACTGAGACCTCGGCGACGGCATCGATCCCCTCGGTCACCGCCTTGATCGAGAATTCGATCAGTTCGTTCGGTCGCCCGACAATTTTGTCGATCGCTTTGTAGATCGCATCGACCGGACCGGTGCCGTGGGCGGCGGTGGTGTGGGTGTTGCCGTCGGGGTCGGTGATGCGCACGGTTGCGACCGGAGTCACGCCGGTACCGCAGGTGACCTGCACATGATCCAGGCGGTAGAGTTCGGGAGTGTGGAGTGAACCGCCGGTCGCCAGCACTTCCAGGTCGCGGTCATCGACAACCTTCTTCTTGTCGCACAGTTCCTTGAAGCGCTGGAAGACCTGGTTGAATTCTTCCTCGCTATCGAACTCATACCCCATGGCGGCGAGTTTGGTGCGCAGCGCGTTGCGCCCGGAATGTTTGCCGAGCACAATCGCATTCCCATCGAGACCGATGGTTGTTGCGTCCATGATTTCGTAGGTCATCCGGTGCTTCAGGACGCCGTCCTGATGAATGCCAGACTCGTGGGCGAAAGCGTTGGCGCCGACAATCGCCTTGTTGGGCGGCACCGGCATGCCGATAATGGTACTCACCAGGCGACTGCTGCGCGCCAGTTCACGGGTGTTGATCCGTGTATCGACGCCAAAGAACGAGCGGCGCGTTTTCAATGCCATCACGACTTCTTCGAGTGAAGCGTTCCCGGCGCGCTCACCAATGCCGTTGATGGTGCATTCGATCTGACGCGCGCCGGCGCGCACGCCCGCCAGCGAATTCGCCACCGCCATCCCCAGGTCGTCGTGGCAGTGGGTGGAAATGATGACCTTCTCCGCACCAGGGACATGACGATAGATACCGGCAATCAGGTCGGCGTACTCTTCGGGGGTGGCATAACCGACGGTATCGGGAATGTTGAGCGTGGTGGCGCCCTCTTCGACAACTGCCGCGAGCATGCGGTAGACATACTCCGGGTCGGATCGAGTCGCGTCCATCGGCGAGAACTCGACATCGTCGCACAGCGAACGGGCGTAGCGCACCATCATGCGCGCGCGCTCCAGCACTTCTTCGCGGGTCGAACGCAACTGATGTTCGATGTGAATATCGGACGAAGAGATGAAGGTGTGGATGCGTTTCTTCGCAGCGGGCTGGATTGCGCTCCAGGCTTTATCGATGTCGTCCTTATTGGCGCGCGCCAGAGCTGCGATGATCGGACCGTCCGGCGTTCCGACGGTTCTGGCGATCTCGTGGACTGCCGCCCAGTCGCCGGGGGACGCCGCCGGGAAGCCAGCCTCGATGATATCGACGCCCAGGCGCGCAAGTTGCCGTGCCACGTCCAGTTTTTCTTCCAGGGTCATCGTGCATCCAGGCGCCTGTTCACCGTCGCGCAGCGTGGTATCGAAGATGCGTACATGATCCTCCATAGCGCTGGTTTCTCCTTTGGTTGAGAACTGAGAACCGAGAAC
>Ga0068676_1020000_pt1 | contig 9713 bp, 9 predicted proteins | sample YNPNP_1400MetaT_FD_73472 | JGI IMG/M metagenome (GOLD analysis project Ga0068676, IMG submission 73472) | Anoxygenic and chlorotrophic microbial mat microbial communities from Yellowstone National Park, USA - YNP NP_1400 MetaT (Metagenome... ...
CGTTGGGAATATCGACGGTAGTAATTTTATCCTTTTTTATACCCAGATTTACTATTTGATGCTGTAAGCCATTGGTAGCTTCCCAGTTTTTTTTGTTTAGCCTCAGCGGTTAAAAAAAAGAGGTATTGATCGATCTGATTTTTGTATTTTTCAATGATGGTTGCCTGGGTATATTGATTCTGAAGGATAGTACCATCGGGGAACTTATAACTGCATTCTGCGTATTTATTGGTTCCCAGAAACGAAAGAAAAATTGTTTTCATATTGCGGTTTTTTTTATACAAGCAGGCTGTTAAAACTTTGGTTTTGTACGAAAAAATTTCGGTCTATCACTTGGTTTATGCCAGCAATTTTGGCTCTGCGGTTTATTAGTTCAATATTGGGGATTGAGACCAGGGTTACGAGGTAGTTTTTGCAATTGAGGCCAAAGTTTTGCTTGACCGATCCCAGCTTACTGATAGCCTCCAAAAGGCTTTGTGTTACCTTTTTGCCCAAGGATGCCTTGCATTCGAAAATGTATAGGCTATAGCGGTAAACAAACATTATGTCAAATTCATTGTCGGGTTCGGATGAATTGCTGTGATAAGCAATTTTAATGTTCAGGCCAATGGTGCTATCGTCGAGTTGCAATTCTTGTTTTACTTTGTAATAAACATAATCTTCGAACCATCCACCGGTATAGTAATTTTTATGTTCATTGGGATAGTCCTCATTCAGGCGGTTGATATCGTAATTCTTGTTGCGGTATTGTTTAAAAATCAGTTTTAAAAATTCAAAATTCTCTTTGGGCATTTCATCGGTATATTTTAGTCCGTATGCCGTAAGATATTGGCGCAGTGTAATGTTTTGCTGCAAGTATTCTTCGGATGGTTGCGGAAAAATGGTTTTGATCGACGACTGGGCTATAGGTAGGTATATAATTTTTTCAACCTTTCGATGCGATTTGAAAAAATCGTAGGCCGAGAGGGTAAGAATTTTTGTGCCGCCGGTAATATTCAAAATGTAGTTATGGTTAGCGTCCACTTCTTTCTGTAATGTCGTCAGGTTGTTAAAATAGTCATCTTCCTTCAAAATTACCCTTTGAATCTGCTGCAAGGGAATGTTTAGCGCTTCGGCCAGCCATTGGCTTCGCGAGGTTTGCAACCGGCTGGTTTCCATAGCTTGGGTGGTCAAAAAGATATATCCATCGACCCTATCTTTATATTGGGTCATTATCAAAAAATTGGGAATGGTTTGTTCCGAAATGATCGATACCAGGTAGGTCATAGCTTACGGGTTAAAAAGTCTAAAATATAAATGTGCTCAATGCCCTTGTATTGTCCTTGTGCAAACTCGTCGGCGGTGACAACCATCTTACGGTAATTGTCTTCTATTTTCAACAAATTTCCAAATTCTCGTTCGTAAGTACTTTGGTCGGGCAGCAAATAAGCTACCTGTACATACAATATTTCTGTACCTCTGACAGCATAAAAGTCGATTTTTTTATCGTCAAATTTGCCGATATATACCTTATAATCATTGACAATTAAGTGGTTGTAAACCAAATTTTCCATAATTTTGCCCAAATCATTGGGTTGAAAGGGTAACACCGCATGTTTTAACCCCAAATCCCTGAAAAAATATTTTTCGTTTACCTCAAAGACCTTTTTTCCACGGATGTCGTATCTTTTAACCTGATCGACAAAAAAAGCATTTGCTAAATAGTGCAGGTAATTTTGTACGCTATTGATAGACAAATGAAGTTTCTGGGATTTTATAAAATCAGTTATTTTTTTTGCCGAAACATAGTTTCCGGTATTTTCGGCCAGGTAAATAATCAGGCGATTTAAAAAATCTACATCGCGTATGTTGTAACGCCACACAATATCTTTTAAAATAATGGTATTGTATACACTTTGTAAATATTGGTATACGATTTCATCGTCCATGGGCAAATGAATAAGGTAAGGTAATCCACCATATTTGATGTATTTGAGCAATGTTTCCTTTGTATTTTGCAGCTGGTGAAACTGCAAAAATTCAGCGTAAGAAAGTGAGTATACTGGTATTTCGATATAGCGACCACTCAGCAGTGTAGCAAGGTCGGACGACAACATGCGGGCATTACTACCGGTACAATAAATATCATAGTTTTCGGACAATAATTCCCGAAGTGCAATCTCAAATTTCTCTATTTCCTGAATTTCGTCAACAAATACATAGTTTTTTCGGGTACTGTCTGATTTACTTTTTACATATTCATAAAGTGCAGTATGATTGATTAAATTGCGAAATTCTGCACTCTCCTTGTTGATGTATATGATGTTTGCTTCGCTATTTTCGTTTTTTATTTTTTCAATTAGCTGTAGCAGTAGGTAAGTCTTTCCGCACCTACGGGCACCGGTGAGCACTTTTATTATGCTTTTACCGATAAATGGGGTTAGTTTTTCGATGTATTTTTTACGTTCAATAATATTCATTTACACGATTTTATTACCGATTGATGGCCTATTATGCAATAATATAAAATTTTCATTACAGTAAAATATTTTTCCAAAAATAATATTTTTTTCATTATGATGAAAAGTTTTATATTTATAATTCAAATTACGCTAAATTGATAATGACCTTTTTTCCTTACTAAAAATAAGACAACTGCAACGTAACAATTTCAGACTTTAATATTTATTTGAAAGATAATAAAAATTTTTCAATATTTAAATGTATGATGCCTTTATAAGAAGAACTTTCAGTAGAATCAGTGCTTACCACATACTTGGTATACTACCACCATAATAGGGCAGTAATATCATTTTGCGTATATTTTCGCCCATGAATGGGGTCAATATGGTGCGAAATTATCCAATCGAATGTTCTTTAAACCCATTTTTTCTATTGAAATGGATTTTTAATGTCAGGTATTTCATCGGGAAGAATTAATTCTACAAATCCTAAGACATACGAATCAATTATTCGTCGTGATTTGGCGGTTTTTCTGTTGTGTAATTTGGCAACATTTTTCCCAATATCATCAATCTCATGGCTATCAAACAGCCAATCTCCTGTAATGCCATGCAAACCTGAGCCATAACTCATGCGAAGTATGCAACTTCGTTTGTTGTTTTTAGTTTTATTCCGAAGATTTTTTAATGTTGCTATAATGCCTTTGTCTATTCCTTCTTTGTGTGTGTACTTGCTAAAGAATTGAATTTCTTTTTCAATATGGTTAAAAGTGTATTTGTTTATGATTTTAAATAAGTGATGAATAGTAAGGTTTTTATTTCCTTTAAATATCTTATCATAATATTTGGGAAAAGAGTTTTTATATTTTTGAACAAAAGGTTCAGCAATATTCAGTTGAAAATCATATGCAGGTTGATCTTCATTTGGCCATAAACATTCTAAAGTGATACCAATTTTTTTTGTTTCACTTTTAGGATTATTGTCAGGTTTTTTTACATTATATAAGTCGACATCCATTATAGTAAGTTGATTATCATCGACCTTGATATCATAGGGTCTGATAAAACGCATGATACTCTTGTCGAAATTGCCCAAAGCCAAATTAATTATTTGAGAAGGTTTTTCAGTTTTATCATTGATTACAATTTCCACTTTCTCTTTGCAAATAGCATCCAAAAATTCTTCTTTGCTATTTGTCTTGAAAGTTTTTTGCTTGTTTGTTGATTTATCGTAAAAATTATTATACGTTTCATATAGTTTTTCTGAGTTGAATATATAATTAAACAGTATACTTCTTATTGCTCCTTTAATAGAACTACCGGGGATATAGGGCTGGTTTAGGCCGTTACGAATAAAAGTTTTAATTTCATTACTAGGGCGATTGTTAGCATTGTCATTACGATGGTCAAGCGATATTTTTTCTAATTCTTCTGTAGAAAAATTTTCATTAAAGAATTTTTCGATATCATTGACATTTTGTTGACTTATCAATTCAAGATATTTTTCATTTAAACCTTTTTTGAAAAGGGTTGAAAAAAGTTTTTGCTGATCGAAAATGAATAGATTTTCCTTAGTGAAAATAAAATCAAGTCCCTTTATCCAGTCTTTTTCTTTTCCTGCACCAATGAAAACTGGGGTTAAGATATTTAATTTTAATTTGTATATATGATTTATTTCCATAGTAGGTTTTAGTTAGCAATTTACGTTTAAAAATATTGCCTTACCGATTCTATATATGGGATGGATCTTTTTTTTATGATCTGGAAGTTTTTGTATATCGGGAGTAATGTCGACAATTTTCCCGCCCATATTACTGCTTAATTTTAATATACTGCCTTCTTTGAACATTCTGATATACTTTTTTCGTAGGGTATTGCAACCATGGGTGGTTATCCAGCCTCCTCGTGTAATGATTTCGTAGGCAACTTTGTTGTCATCTAAAATATTCCTAACCGTCTCGTGCGATTCGGGGCAATATAGCGACAAATTAATGGCATATTCGGAGCTAATATCTGTGAGGGTTAGCGTATCTTCTTCAAAATCGAACAGGCCATTACCTACATGTCGATCGGTACCAATGCCTTCATCGGCAAGGTACTTCAAGGCCGACAGCACAAGTTTTTTAGTTTCATTGTCGTCGAACCTTGCGATGAAATAAAGACCCGAATTTTGCTTAAAAGATATACGTTCGACGTAATAAGGCTGGCTATCGCCACCATCTCGGGGAATTGTAACACGGGGATAGACCTTTCGCACCATGAAATCGGAGGGATGGCTTGCATCCCAGCGGTCGGTAAGATAAATCCCTTTCACGGAGTTGATGTAGTTATAAGCAAGACCATCTTTTCGGTATCGTTCCAGAAAATCCAAATCGATGTATTCTATTCTTTTTGCTTCTTTGTGCTTTTCATTTTGGATTTGATCGTAGGTGACATTGAGTGGTTTTGGAAAAAAATAAACATATTCCTTCCTGTCAATCATAGTATATGGGAACAGACTCGACAGGGTAAATTTCAGTGATTGTGATATTTGCTGGTTTATATAATCGGTCATTCCCAATTGGTTCCAAGCTTCGAAAATTGCGGAATATAGGGTATCGCTATGTACGATGGTCTCGCTTTGGGCATAATCGCTTCGCACATTGCTAATATGCAATGGGGTTTTGAACTTTAGGCGGAAAATTTGGTAATTCATTTTATTTATTCTATTTAGCTGACTATATATTCTGTAGAATTTTTATCTATTCTTTTAATATCTTTTATTTTAATCTGACCATAGCCCCTTGAACCACTTCCTCCTAAATAATCATCTTCCAATAATTTTATACCTTTTTCAAATAATTCATATAATTTATTTTCATCGTCACCTTGAAAAATATTAATAACAAATTCGAGACTAAATTCTGCTCCAGCAGGAATCCGTTCCATTTGTCTTGGATGTTCAGCTGTTCCTTTAATCCGATTGATGACATTTTCCCATTTAATTTCTGTATATGGCATATCGGTATATTCGTTATTCTTTAATTTTTCTGCCCATTCTTTTGTCAGATAAGAATCCCGCACAATTAAACGAGATGGTATACTATCGTATTTCAATTTTTCAATTTCAAATTCTTCCTTTGTTATATGATTCTCATTTAATTTTTTCTCTAATTTTATTATTTCATTTTTATTTTCTACAGCTCCAAATAATTTTTCTACAATACAGCCATTATTACGAAAATTGCTTTCGGCATTTATTCCATAGACTTGTTCTAATAAACATCTCATTTTGCCTTTTAATGAGCTTCCAGGGATATATGGTTCGTTATTGTCTTTGCGGCGTACGACGGGATTGTCAACACCACCAATTTCAACATTTTCTTTATTGTCGCCTATATGTAGCCCTGTGACTAGCTGTAATTTAGCTGAAATGAAAATCTTTTTTTCCAGTTTCATAATTTTCAGATTTTATGTTGTTAATTAAAATTATTCTCCGCCTGCAGCTTTGTGATAAGCCACTATAGCTTCAACAATGTTTACAAAATTTCTAAAATGTTTTTCATTTTGAATGTAGTCAATTGCCGAAGACAACTCATTGTAAAAAACATCGATTTTAGTTTGGTTTTTACCTAACTTTTTATCTCGTCCATTGGCATATGCTAATTGTGCTTTTAACATATATAAGTCAGTTTTGTCATTTACATTGAATCCAGAGGTTTTTATTCTTTTCAATTGTCCGAAAAATCGTCTTAATTGAGAGGTGGACAATTTTTTTTTATCTCTGTCATCAGTTGCTAAGTTTTCTGCAAATTCTTTTGCCCATTTAATGACTTCGCTGGTAATACCATTTTCTGAGGTAATCCATTCTTTTTTCAACTCTCCCATAGCTTGTATGTTTAAAAGGTTAATTTTCACTTCTAAGTTTTAATTCGGCCCAGCGGGCTGCGACTACTAATAGTTCAATGGTTCGACCGCCAAGCCTATAATAGTTGCCATTTAATTCAATTGAGTTAGTAATGAATAGTTTTTTAAAATCATCCATTACCTCACGATTTTTATCAGTAGTATGACGTGCAAAGGTGTATGCTGATAACCACTGCCAACTGAGTAGGTTTTTTCTTTTCATTTCTCTAAAGCTGAATATCTTTTGCAAGAGTCCTTTGCTGATTTTTTGGTCATTTAAAGCCCATACAAGGTAATTGGTCATGTCTTTTACAAATTGATATTCGTTATCCCAGCAAATATTTTCGCCAAAAAGATTGATTGCATTTTTAGTTTTTCCGGCGCTATTTTTAAAATTTTTTGCTTGTTTTTCGGCTTCACCTGCCATTTCTGCCCCTTTGCTGATAGGGAATTTTTCATCTATCAAAACAATTCCAGCCGAAAGGGAAATGTCTTCTCGATTGCAAACATAGTTTCGGAATTCATTGCGAATATCTTCGGCAAAATCAATAATCGCTTGCCAATCACCTACAGCAAACAAATCGTCACCGCCTGAGTAAATAATGATAATATCATCGAGATATTTTCTGTGGATGACATTTAAGTAGCCACTGAAAAATACATCCAACTGAAATGAAAGTGTGGCAAGCTTAGAGAAGTTGCTATTATCGGTAATGATCTGATTTTCATTAATTTCTTTAAAACCATTAATAAATAGTTGGCTTAGATTGTCAACGTCCATTCGCAGAATGGCAAGCCTTTTAAAATTAGCCTCTTTGTCAACTAATTCTTCGAAAGTTTTAATTTGATGACTAATGGTGGGCACTTTGTTGCCACCATAAAATCTGAATCCATAAACGTTTTTATCTCTTTTATTTTTATCTCCTTTATTGGTCTGTAAGAAGTTAACATTATCATCGCTAATGCTATATACTATAGTATTTTCGAGCGAAGTTAACTTGTCGATATTGTCATCATATAAATACCAATCAGAATTAAGAATATTGAAATTGTATTTACAATATTCCTTTAAATGCTTTGGTTGAGATTTACTACTATAAATCAAGTATTTGTGTTCGATAAGATTTTCTCCAATTTTTATGTGAGTAAATACCTGTGGGGATACTACAATGGTTTCTTCATTTTCGTTTTCTTTCTCTAAAGTTTCAAATTTGTCAGCTTCTAATCCTGTTATAGCACATACTTTTATTTCTCCTCCTTGGCCAAAGGGTTCAAAAAAATTAGGATCATTTAAAATCAGGGATTTAAATTTCTTAGTTTTCCAAGCGGCAGTTTTATCGACAACAGCTTTCCATAAATCACCAAGATAGTGATATCCATTTTTGCCCTCAATAAGGATATTTTTTCGATTTTTTGCATCCATATCGTAGGCAAAAGCAACAAAATCAATTGATACATATATACTACCTTGAAAGTTGTTCCATACAAATTTTTCAACAGTATTTCTATAATCTTCAATTGTTTTTCGAATTGCCTCGGTATTGGGAAGTAGCATAAACATTTTACCACCGCTCGAATATACAACATGGCTGTGCCATCTTTGAGTTTTTTCTAATAATTGGTTTACAATTGTTTCAATTAATATTTGTAGATAAAAAGATCGACCGCGCAGACTTTTTGAGGCTTTTTTATTGGTAATATCATAAATAAATTTCTGAATTCCAGAAATATCAGCACAAAGCATAATAACCGGGTAGAAGCCATTTCTGAGTTTAAGTCTGAATTTATCTTCTTTATATTCAAATGCGTCTGGGTTTTCTTCGTAGTAAGAAAAGAGACAATCGGCAAAAGCTGCTACCATTTTTGAATGTTCAAACAAACTGCTATCGGGATAATCCTGAGTAGAGGCAGGAATACACCAAGTGTATTTTTTTAGCAGATAATATAAGCTTTCAACAAAAACATTAAAATTTTTAGTTGGTAATTGCTTAAATTCAATAACAAACTTGTCCCATAAATTTTTATACTCAGTTTGTAACGATTTTATTTCCCCACTAAGTTCTTTGGGAAAACATACATCTTTATCTAAACTTAAAGGATTTAGATCAAAATGCCATTCTTTCTCTTTGTTAGGTTTTTGATTGTTTACGTAAATATTCTGTAAAATTGCTGATAGGGGAACTTTTTTGTATTTCTCTTTACCCCAGTTCATGTCGCGGTTAGCATATTCATAGTCGTTCGAACGGTCGGTACCGCTTGCCCACCAGTCAGCGAGCTGAATAAGCGCCTGAGCCAACGAATTGGGTTTGTGATGGTATATAGAAAAGTTAATAAAATTGTCAATATTTTGATTTTCAATCTCAAAAATATTTTTTGTTTCTGAGATGTTATTAAAAATGTCTTTATGTTCTAAGTAAAATTGATATGTCCACAAAACATGCTGATATCCGAAGAAACCTTTTTGATTGGTTGGACATATGTAGTCGGCAATATTTTTAGCTTCATTTGACAAATTGCTGTCGTTATCGTTCAGTAAACCACTAGCTCTTTGCCAAAATTTCCCAATATCATGCAGCAATGCTCCTAGGTATATTTCTTCGCGTGTTGTCATATATTATTTTAGTTTTCCCTTTCCTTATCCTTTATTTGTCGTATCATTCCATATCCAATGCTTACGCTTTTGCCCAGTCCTATATAGTTGGGCAGGGATACGTTGGTGGTGAATTGCAGGTCGAAAGCTAAGAGTTTTTGGCCCTTAAGGGGGACGGGTCTGGTAACCGGCGAACTGATAATTTTCAGTTCTATGGGTTTTTCTACGGTCCAGCCTACACCTTTGGCAAAGGCAAGGATATTGGCCGTGAGAATACGCTCGAGCATGGCCAGACGGTCGGTTTCGGCCTCAATCGATTTGTATTTCTGGTAGTTTTCCTGACTTAGCGCTATCCAGTTATGAATGGCGTATTTAAATGTTGTAGCCCATACTTGTAAGGTAAACTGATTTAAGAAGAGGTTGGCTACTTTCATATCCATTTTACGATCGCCTATCCACAGGCTCCAGTCGGGCTGCTGAAAGTAACGGTGTATTTCGTCCACGCCTTCGTCGATGCAGACGATGGCAGGTTGATGGCGTATGGCTTTGTACTGGATGGTGGGGTACTGGTAGCGGAAACCGTCGTTCAGGTGGTTGTGGAACAATACGTGTTGCTGTCCCACCTTATCGATAATCGCACCTCGGAAGGCAGGCACCTCGTATGCCTTGATTTCGGCATCAAAGGTTACGGTTAGCAGTCGAATTTTTTTAATCATCGTTGACCGTTTTTTTTGTACGATCCCTACTGATCCTCTCAGAAACAAAAGACTTTATCTATTTTTTCATTTACACTATCC
>Ga0068676_1143134_pt1 | contig 9651 bp, 10 predicted proteins | sample YNPNP_1400MetaT_FD_73472 | JGI IMG/M metagenome (GOLD analysis project Ga0068676, IMG submission 73472) | Anoxygenic and chlorotrophic microbial mat microbial communities from Yellowstone National Park, USA - YNP NP_1400 MetaT (Metagenome... ...
CGGCGTGCTCCTTGCCGAGGTTGCCCTCAATGCCGCGAATGGCCAGGTTCATCTTGGCCAGCCGCCAGGTGGTGTAGTTGCTCTCCTGCCCGTAGATGGCGATGTCGCCGATGCGGCCGCCGTGCTCTTGCACGAACTTTTCCGACTGCACGAACATGCCGCCGGAACCGCAACAGGGGTCGTACACGCGGCCTTGAAACGGTTCCAGCATTTCGACCAGCACGCGCACGACCGAGCGGGGCGTGTAGAACTCACCGCCGCGCTTGCCTTCGGCGCCGGCGAACTGGCCGAGAAAATACTCGTACACCCGCCCGAGGATGTCTTTGGAACGGCTGCCTTCCTCACCCAGCGCGATGCCGGACATGAGGTCGATGAGCTCACCGAGCATCACCTTGTTGAGCGCGGGGCGGGCGTAATCCTTGGGCAGCACGCCCTTCAAGGACTCGTTGTCCTTCTCGATGGCGCGCATCGCGTCGTCGATCAAGGTGCCGATGGTGGGTTGCTTGGCGTTGGCCTGCAGATGGGACCAGCGCGCCTCCTTGGGCACCCAGAACACGTTGTCGGCGGTGTACTCGTCTTTGTCCTCCGCGGCCAGCGGGTCCTCGCCCATCAGGGCGGCATGCTTGGCCTCGAAGGCATCCGAGATGTATTTCAAAAAAATCAGGCCCAGCACGACGTGTTTGTAGTCGCTGGGCTCCATGTTGCCGCGCAGTTTGTCGGCGGCTTTGAAGAGTTCGGCCTCGAAGCCGATGGTGCCTCCGTTGGCGTTCTTGCTGGTGTCGTTCTGTGCCATCGTGTTCTTATCCTTTGCGTGATGTCTTGGCTCCAAGGCTTGATACCTGTTTTATTTAGACCCGGCGCAGGCTTGGCGTTGTCCGACCGTTCGTTGGTCTACGGCGCAAGACGCTTCCAGGGGAGGTTGGTTTCGATACGCAACGCCACGGATGGCGATCTCTTCATCGCTTGTTGACGACCTGCGTGCGTCTGTGTCCTGCGATTGATCCTGCTCGACCAAGCCGGATCCGACAGCGATCCAGGGGGCGATCTGGTAGCATTACTGATCCCCGATCACCCTCAATCGCGAAAATCTGCCTTATGTTCGGTTTTGGAAAGAAAAACCAGACCACCGCCCCTTCCGAACCTCGTTCGCTCGACAATCGCGAACCATCGATGCCGGCAACTGCCTCGAGCGAAAGCCCGGCACAACCGCAGGCTCCCAGTCATGCCGAAGCACCCAAGAGGCCCTGGTTCGGCAAGCTCTTCCGCTCAAACAAACCAGCGACCACCGAGCTGGAGTCGGTCCCTGCCGCCGCTGAACCCGCACGCGAACCGTCGCCGCCGAAGGCTCGACCTCTATTGACCAAGCCCCTGGAGGCCAGGGCCCCCGTCAAGGCTCCTGAACCCGTCGGGTCCTCGTCCCTCGTCAGCCCCCTGCCCCAGCTCGAACCCAGGTCCGAGACGGAGCCTCCCCCAAAACGCAGCGCACTCGCACGTCTGCGCGAACGTCTCTCCAAGTCGCGCGCCCAACTTGGCGGCGGACTCGGTAACCTGCGGCGCGGACGCCAGAAGATCGACGACGAGCTGCTCGAAGAGCTCGAAACCCTGCTCATTACTGCCGACGTCGGCATCGAGACCAGCACCCGCCTCATCGCCGATCTCAGCGCGCGGGTGAAGCGCAAAAAGATCACCGACCCCGAGACCCTGTTTGCGGCACTCAAGGAGGATCTGCGCGAGATCCTGCGGGCCGCCGATGGCCCGGTCAAGCAACCCGCCCCCGGGAGACCACAGGTTGTACTCATGGTCGGCGTCAATGGTGCTGGCAAGACCACGACCATCGGCAAACTTGCCAAGCGACTCCAGGAAGAAGGCAACAGCGTCATGCTCGCCGCTGGTGACACCTTCCGCGCCGCCGCCATCGAGCAGCTCGCGACCTGGGGTGAGCGCAACGGCGTACCGGTCGTCGCCCAGCATACCGGGGCCGACTCGGCCTCGGTGATCTTCGATGCCCTCCAGGCTGCCACAGCGCGCGGGATCGACGTGTTGATCGCCGACACCGCCGGACGCCTGCACACCAAAACCAATCTGATGGACGAGCTGTCCAAGGTCGCGCGCGTGCTCAAGAAGCTCGACCCGGAGGCCCCGCACGAGGTGATGCTGGTGGTCGATGCCACCACGGGCCAAAATGCCCTCACCCAGGCCGAGCACTTCCATCGCGCCCTGGGCCTGACCGGCATCACGCTCACCAAGCTCGACGGCACGGCCAAGGGCGGCATCCTGTTTGCCATCGCCGAACGGCTGCGGGTCCCGATCCGCTTCATCGGCGTGGGCGAGTCGATCGAGGATCTACGCCCCTTCGACCCCGACGAATTCGTCGAGGCCCTATTCGGCTGACGCACAGACACGGGCGACGGTCAGCCTCAGGCCGAGAGCGTCTGGAAACCATTCGATGAGGTGCGAGCGACCATGATCCGCTTCCAGAACGTCTTCAAGCGTTATCCCGAGCGCGGCGAGGCCCTGTCCGCGATCAACTTCGAGATCCAGACCGGCGAGATGGTCTTCCTGACCGGGCACTCGGGCGCCGGCAAGAGTACCCTGCTGCGTCTGATCGGCCTGCTCGAACGACCATCGCGTGGACAGGTCTTGGTCAACGGACGCAATCTCAGCACCCTGCCGCGCCGCGAGATCCCCTACCATCGCCGCCAGGTCGGAATGATCTTTCAGGATCATCGGCTCTTGCCCGATCGCACCGTCTTCGACAACGTGGCCCTGCCGCTGGTGGTCATGGGCGTGCATCCGCGCGAGATCGGGCGACGGGTGCGCGCCGCGCTCGATCAGGTGGGACTCCTCAAGCGCGAACAGGCCACACCCATGGCGCTCTCGAGTGGTGAGCAGCAGCGTGTCGGCATCGCCCGGGCCCTGGTCGGGCGCCCGCCGGTGCTTTTGGCCGACGAGCCGACTGGCAACCTCGACCCCAACCTCTCGCGCGAGATCTTCGAGCTTTTCGAGCGCTTCAAATACGTCGGCATGACCCTACTGATCGCGACCCATGATTTCGGCCTGGTGAATGATCTGCGCCACCGCACCCTGACCCTGGACGAGGGTCGACTCGTCGGCGACACGGGAATCTGGTGAGCCATGGGCAGAGGACGTCTCTTTTCGCGCCCTCCCCGTACGCCACCCAGGTCCCGCGCCCGTAGCTCCAGGTTCCTAGAACGTCCCGGGATCTGGTTCAACCTGCATCTGCGGACCCTCGTCGAGACCCTGGGCCGGCTGCGCGCCAACCCACTGGCCTCGACCATGACCGTGGCCGTCATCGGCATCTCGCTCACCCTGCCCTCAGCGCTCTATGTGTTGAGTGAGAATCTGCGCGCCATGGCGGGCAGCTGGGACCAGACTGCGGCCATCTCGATCTTTCTCCATCTCGACGTCGACGACCAGAAGGCGGCCGCCCTGGCCGATCAACTCAGAAACTGGGAGGAGATCGCGCGTATCCAGCTCATCACACGCGATCAGGCCCTGGCCGAGTTCCGCGACCTCGGCGGCTTCGAGGACGCACTCGACAAGATCACCAAGAACCCCTTGCCGAACGTGCTGGCCGTCTATCCAGAACACGAGCAGGCCAGCCCAGAGCGGCTGGAGATCCTGCAAGAACGCCTGCTCAACCTGCCAGAGGTGGATTTCGCACGCATGGATACGCTATGGCTGCAACGGTTGCAGGCGATTCTGGACCTGATCGAGGTCGTTGCACTCTTGCTCGGCGGACTGCTCGGCATCGGTGTACTGCTGATCGTGGGCAACACCATCCGGCTAGAGATCCTCAACAGGCACGTCGAGATCGAGATCATGGAGCTGGTCGGCGCCACGGCGGCCTTCATCCGCCGCCCCTTCCTCTATACCGGTCTCTGGTATGGGCTGTTGGGCGGGGTGACGGCCTGGTTGCTGGTGACCGCGGCGATCCTGATCTTGCAAGGCTCGGTGTCGCGCCTGGCCTCGCTCTACCACAGCGAATTCAGGCTCGTTGGCCTGGGGTTCGGCGATACCCTCAAACTGTTCGGCATCAGCATCCTACTAAGCCTCACTGGCAGCTGGCTGGCGGTCAATCATCATTTGCATGAAACCGAGGCGCACTGAGTCGCTTCCTTAGAGAGCAGGCTCACACGGGAATTCGAGCAGTCGCACCCCGACCGGCAACTCGATCCGCATACTGATGGGCAGATGGTCCGAGAGTGCATAATCGACCACGCGCGCCGAGACGACCTCAATCGGGCGTGACACCAGGATATGATCGAGATTGTGACGCGGGCGCCAGCTCGGGAAGGTCTTGAGCTCGCAATCCAGTCCTCGCATCCCGGAGCGACTCACCATGTCGCGCAGTCCTCGGGAGCCGCAGCCGCAGTTGAAGTCCCCCATCAGAACCAGATAGGGATAGGCACGGGTGAGACGGCTCAGGTAGTCTAGCTGGAGCCGGCGCGCGTTCCAGCCGAGCGCTAGATGCACGATGCCGATGGCCAGAACCTCGCCGTCGTCGAGCGCGAACTCGGCCAACACCATGCCCCGCCCGGGCAGACCGGGCAACCGATGCTCGATAATACGCGCCGGACGCGGACGAGCCAGCAGGCCATTGCTATGCTGGGCGAAGGGGGCCAGATTGCGGTTGACTTGACGATACCAGTGCGGAAAGTCGCCCTGGACAGCCAGATACCGGGTCTGATCGATATTGGAACTGCGCAGACTGCCGGCGTCGACCTCTTGCAGTCCAACCACGTCGAACTGACGCAGCAGCTGGGCGATACGCCCCAGATTGACCACGCGCTCGGGATGGGGAAGCAGATGCTTCCAGCTCTGGAACAGATAATCACTGTACTGACGCGACGCGATCCCGACCTGGACGTTGTAGCTCAGGAGGCTTAATTGTTGTCGCATGTCGGGGTTCCAACCGGCAGCGGTAGGGCGCGTGGATGCCGGATGCGCAGACGTTTGTAGCGTGCCTGCTCGCCGCCGAGGAGTTCGACCTGGGACAAGGGTACATCGAAGGCAGCGGCGATGAAGCGTCGCAGCGCCTGATTGGCCTTGCCCTCGACCGGCGGCGCCTTGAGCCTGAGTCGGTAGTAGTCGCCGCTGGGATCTGGCGCCACGAAGGCATCCCTGGGCGCGCGCGGCTGGACCCGCACCCTTAGTTCCAGATCCTCACCGTCCCAGCGATACCAGTTCAAGCCGGCAGGCCCATCAGAAAGGGCTGGCGACCAGCCATTTGAGTGGCGGGATCAGCAGCATATTGAGCAGCACCAGAGCGATCATCACCAGCATTGGCGCAAGATCGATGCCGCTGATCGGTCGAATCAGTCGCTGGGCCGGACGCATCACGGGCGCGGTCAGCCGGTCGAGCAAGGCAGTGGCCGGATTATAGGGGTCGGGATTGACCCAGCTTAGGATGACCTGGATCAGGACTGCGAACAGAAAGATATTGATGAAGAGCTCGACCATGCTCGGGATCGCCCAGCCGAAGGCCATGAACAACGAGCGGTCCAACCCGACGACCAGCGCGATCAGCCCTAGCTCGACTGTCGTCAGCAGCCAGATCAACACGAGCGCGGCCAGGTCCAATCCGCCATAGCCGGGGATGATGCGACGCAGCGGACGCAAGATTGGCGAAGTCAGGCGCACCACAAACTGCGAGATGGGGTTATAGAAATCGGCCCGCACCCATTGCAGCAGAAAACGCAGCGCAACCACAACCACATAGAGCCCGAACAGGGTCTGGATCAAGAACACCAGCGGATCGAGCAGATAGGAACCCGTCATGGCGCCTCCGAGAGCGTTTGTGACAGCTCGACGGCGCGATCGTGCGCGGCACGGGCGGCGCGTTCGACCAGGGCACGCAGGTCGGCCGCGTCGAAGACCTTGAGCGCGCACTCGGTGGTCCCGCCGGGCGAGGTCACCTGTTCGCGCAGACGCGCTGGCGGGGCGTCGCTCTCCATCGCCATCTTGGCCGCACCGAGTGCAGTCTGGATGGTCAGCAGGCGTGCCGTCTCGGTGTCTAGGCCGAGTTCGATCGCGGCCTGTTCCAGCGCCTCCATAAGCAGGAAGAAATAGGCCGGTCCACTGCCCGAGATGGCCGTGACGGCGTCGATGCGCGATTCGCTCTCGACCCAGCGCACCAGCCCGACGGCACGCAGGATGGTCTCGGCCCGGTTGCGGCCCTCGGCGTCGACCTCGGGGCTGGCGTGCAGTCCGATGGCGCCGGTCTGGACCATGGCTGGGGTATTGGGCATGGCGCGCACGATTGGCAGGGATGCGCCGAGCCAACGCTGGATGGACTGTTCGAGTACGCCGGCCATTACCGAGACGATCAGCGGGCGCCGCTCGGCCAGAAAGGGCGCGAGTTCGGCACAGACCGAGGCGGCCATCTGTGGCTTGACACAGAGCACCAGGGTCTCGGCCTCGTCGAGCGCCTCGACATTGCTGGCGAGCGCACGCACACCCAGGCGGGCCTGCAACGCATGGCGCCGTTCGGGATTGGGGTCCGAGACTTGGATGCTGTGCGGTTCATAGCCATCGGCGATCAGACCGGCAATCAGACTGGTGGCCATGTTGCCGCCACCGATGAAGCGAATGTTGGCTGTACTCATGGCAATCGCGACAGGTTCAGTGTGAAGAACGACGCAGATTGTACGGCAACTTACAATCCGTCATCAGCCAGCAAGACGCAGGTCGATCCCCGCGTACGCGGGGCAGACATACCTCTAGCAAAATCACAGACTGGATCCCACGGTCGATCCCCGCGTACGCGGGGCAGACAGCATCGGAGTCGACACTGCCGGGAGTATCAGGGGTCGATCCCCGCGTACGCGGGGCAGACCGGTCCTGTTTTCGTGTCTTCTTCCGAGGTTGGGGTCGATCCCCGCGTACGCGGGGCAGACCTTGGATTTGGTATCATCACGATGAGTGTGGGAGGTCGATCCCCGCGTACGCGGGGCAGACTCCGCCTCGACGTTGAGGATGTAGGCGGCGACAGGTCGATCCCCGCGTACGCGGGGCAGACTCTTCATTGTAACCCTTTGAACGAGCTTAAAAACCGGTTTTTAAAGATCATTCGTTACCAGGAGACGCAGGTCGGCGGGCGAGAATCAGCCCATCGACTTCGGCAAACGCGATGGGCGGCGTGCCCAGCGTACGCACAGCTTGACCTCCCGGCATTTCCCGCTCCTGCCAGATCATGACGATGCTGGCCCCTTCTTCGTTGGGAAACCAGTCGGCCAGCACGCTCCAAATGCGCTCGCGCACCGCCGGCGAAATGCGCGGGGCGCTATAGACCCCGGGCGCCAGCTCCAGCATCGCGGAAGCCAGAAATCCGCGCACACGCGCCGAAACGTTACGCGTCACCACCACGGTCATCGACATCGAACAGCGCCTTAATCCGGTCGATCATTTTGGGAATGAGCTTTTCCTGCCGAAACAGCCGGGCCGCGCGCTTGCGCACTTCGCGTTCAATCGATGCGTCGCCTTTTCCACTCTTGACGGCCTGCACGCTGGCAAAGGCCAATGGTAGCGTCACCTCCACACGCCACAAATCGGCGATGTCAAGGGTGAAGGCGTTGCTGGAGCCCTCGTGGATGAAGCCCAGCGGCGGCAGCGCACCGACTGCGGCCACGGCGATGTCGGCAGCGGCCTCGACGAAGGTCGCAGCATGGTTGACGGCCTGGTTGGGCAGGTCGGCGGCCTCTGGATTGTCGCGGTCGTAGCGTCTTCCATGCCACTCGATGCCGAAGCGTTGCGCGACGAGTCTGTAACTTTCCTTCATACGCGCGCCTTCAATGCCGCGCAAGGTTTCGATGTCCCGATGCGGCAAGACACGGCCGAAGCGCCAGGCATAAAGCCGGCGCGCGGTGTCGAGCCGCAGACCAGGGTCGGCCCAGCGTTCGGCATGAAGGCGCGCAACATCCGACCGACCCTGCCCCATCGGCGGGGCGGTGTAGCTTTTCACACCCCCCTCGCCTACCGCGGCGATCAAAACGCCGTGACGGGCGCACAGGCGCAGCACATCCTGCGTGAGACTCGTCCCCGGCCCCAGCAGGATCATCGACACCGCCTGGTACGGTATGGCGTAGTCGCCAGCATCCAGGGTTTCACTTTGTGCAGCGACGAAGCGCAGCGTGCCGTCCTCGACCGACAGTCGCCCATACTCCAGATACAGCAGGCCATGCCGGTCGGCATACGGAATGCGCGCGGCGGCCAGTCCAAGACGACCGGGCAGCAGACCGGGAGCGGGATTCATCGCGGCGGGCCGAGCAAGATCATGCCAAAGCCAAAAGCCCGGTGGCGGCCAATGCCGCGGGTGAGCAGCGCAGCGAACCCTCCAGGGTCACGAATCATTCCCTCGCCGGCAAAGAGCGCCAGGGGCCGCTCGATACGCTTCAATCGGTTCGCGCCATTGCGATCCCGGCGAAGCAGCGGCACGCAGGCGCGCATGCCCAGTAGTTCGAGATGTTCAAACTCCACGGTTCCTTGCCACTGCCGCAGAAACCACCGCCGATAGACTTCGCCGCGAGGTGGGACGGCATCGCCTTGCCGATCGAGCGCGCGCAGAAAGACATCTTTTTCCTCGTCATCCCTGCGGGAAACGGGGCAGGCGAGCACTTCGAGATGCAAGCGCTGGCCGAGGCGCCAGTCTTCAGGCATCGGTTTGCTCGCCACGTTTGCTCTATCCAGCGCCGCCAAGGCAGCGAGCGAGCCGCAGCGTTCCGCCCGATCCAAGAGTGTTGGCGCATCGTGCGGCGCATAGGCAAGCACTTCGCGGCGGGATTCGAAGTAACGGAAGGGTTTGGGAGCCGCCTCGCCAAAGAGCGCAGCCAACCAGGCATGCAGCGTGTAGCCGAGCGTCTCGTCCTCCTCACGGATGCCATGCTCGAAGGCAAAGCGTAGCAGCCGAGGTGGATCGATGGGCAACCGAAGCAGGTGCAGCGCGCTCATGCGGTGATCTCCATGAGTCCCACTGCATAGCGCCGGCTGCCGCGGTGGATGTTGTTGCGCCAGTCGCGTAGGTCATAGCGCTCTTCCGTTCCCTGCCCCGCCTCCTCATCCAGCGGCCAGAGGGCTTCGATCATGCGGGGATGCCGGCGAGGGCCGATGTTGGCAGGGGGCTCGGCGGCAAGCGCTGCCTTGACACCCGGAGCCTCGCGCCGGCCAATCAGGAGCGGGCCTGCCGGCAGACAGGGTTTGCGGCCGATGAAAAGGGGCCGCGCCGGCGCGCGCAGGGCGGCTTCCAGCTCATCGAGGGCGGGAGCGCCTTCACCGTCGAGCGCGATGGCGACGGTGGCCACACCGTTGGCCCAGTAGTCGCGCAGCCGAATGTGGGTGCCGGTGGCGGCCGGTCCGCCCTTGCGGTCCTCCCGCCTGCCGCGGGTGGTCCAGCCGGTGTCGACGAGAAAATCCTGTCTGAGATCGACGGTCTGGTAGTCGGTGACGGGTTGCGGTTCGGCATCCCAGCGCGCGGCAAAGCGCAGCCGATCCTGCAAGGCCTGAAGTTTGTCTGTATCGCGGTGATCCCAGCCGAGTGCGTTGCCCAGCAACCCGGTGAGCATCGCAGCGCCCGGAAAGCGCCAGGTGGGGTTGTTCTGGTCGACCACCACCGCCCCGAAACTCATCAATGGC
>Ga0068676_1050743_pt1 | contig 9611 bp, 7 predicted proteins | sample YNPNP_1400MetaT_FD_73472 | JGI IMG/M metagenome (GOLD analysis project Ga0068676, IMG submission 73472) | Anoxygenic and chlorotrophic microbial mat microbial communities from Yellowstone National Park, USA - YNP NP_1400 MetaT (Metagenome... ...
CATTCATCGTGAACTCGCCTCGGATCCCGAGGATCCCGAGGACCAGGACGATTGTCCCCAGGGCCAAAAAGCCGACGATGAGTTTTACCTTTAAGCGTAGTTGACTCAACATAGTGATGATTGCCGCCCCAAGGCGCCAGTGATTGACTGTGACAGAATATTGAAAGGCACAGTCTAAATGAAGTCATCCCTTGGAGCGATCTCCATTCACGCCTCGCACGCTGTCAACCCGCCTAGGGTATAACTTCTGCCGATTCGTCTCCCCGCGCGCGCGACGCTCGCCGGCGGCAGATCGCGTGAGTGCTTGGCCGCATAGAGCGCGGTATCGGCCTCCTGGTAGAGCGCATCCAGGGTCATGCCAGGCCTTAGGGTCGCGGCACCGACGCTGGTCCTGATCCCGATGCGCTCACCCGAAGGTGTCTCGACGAATTGCTGCGACAGCGCGCGGCGGATGCGCTCGGCACACTCCTTGGCCGCCTTCAGATCGGTCTCAGGCAGGAGCACGACGAACTCGTCGCCCCCGAGACGCACACACAGGTCGGAGGCGCGGGTCGTGGCCTTCAGGGTCTGGGCGACTCGGCACAGCACCTGATCGCCCACCGGATGGCCATGGGTATCGTTGATCGCCTTGAAGAAGTCCAGATCCAGCACCAGCAGCGACAGCGGATGGCGATGGCGCAGGCTCTCGGCGAGCCAGCGCTCACCCTGGATCCATAAAGCCCGGCGGTTACCGAGTCCCGTCAGTGGGTCGCTATCGAGCTGGCGCACGAGGCGCGAGAAACGCAGGGCATTCTGAATCGCGGGTGCGGCGAGCGCCAGCAACCCTTCGACATACCGCTGCTCGTCCTCGGAAAAACGCCGTCCGCGCATGAGTCTGATCACACCGAGCGCCTGCCCGTTGAGCGTCAATCTGTATTCGATTCGATGAGGCGCGGTGCGACCGCCGGTCAGATGAAACTCATCGTCCGGGGCCTGATACTCCCAGCCGTCGTGCTCGAAGACCTCGTGCAGACATGCGTTGAACGCCCCGAACACCTCATCGAGTTCCAGCGAGGCCGTGACGGCTTGCAAGAAACGGACGGTATCTATGGCCTCGGGTGTGTGGCGGTGATCGGATGTGGACACAAGCGCCAGTCGCGTAGAGTCGATTGCGATTGAATGATGGTATGACACATGACGCCCCCGAAAAGATGATCCATGCCTCGGGTAAAGCGAAAGCTGTGCCAGATGTCCACAAGCCTTTGATTGGCCGCCATTTCGCCCGGTAACGACCTGAAGCGACGGCTCGCTGACGCTCAAGCGCGCGAACCGCCGTGAAACCGGCGTCTCGATCGACATTCAAGCGCCCTTCCGGCTTTGCGGCAAGCGGGCGCGAACACGCGCGCCGCAGGCCAGCCTCTCCAGCGCCTGATCCAATCCAAGACGACTCCGCACCCGCTGCCCAAGCGCATCGCGCACACAGAGCGACCAATGACGTGTCTTGGGATCCGAGACGAGCTCCAGCCACAACCGCTCGTCCTGCCGGTAGGCTGCGATCGACTCAACCAGGATCCGCGTGCCCACCGTTGCAGGGGCGGCATATTCCAGTCTGTTGTTCACTACATGACTCCCGGCAAGTCGCCAATGATTCAATCTGAGGTCGAGTCGGCTCTGTCGCCGACGCCCTCATCCACCTCTATGATGAGTGTATCGGCGTACCGCGCGATTCCTTGATCCAGCATGGCGGGGTCGGCTTGAATTTCAGTGTTTGAACAACCAGGGCAGCACGTCATCGAAGCGCGAGGCGAAATGGACCTCAAGCCCCCTGCGCACGTGTTCGGGCACCTCCTCAAAGTCGCCCTGGTTGTCAGCGGGCAGGATGATCTCCTTGATCCCGGCGCGCCGGGCGGCGATGAGCTTTTCGCGGATGCCGCCGACCGGAAACACCTCGCCGGTGAGTGTGATCTCGCCGGTCATGGCGATGGGTCGCACCGGCTCACGGCGCGCTAGCGATAAGAGCGCCGAGGCCATGGTGATGCCAGCCGAGGGGCCGTCCTTGGGCGTGGCCCCGGCCGGGACATGGACATGGATGAAGGATTTCTCGAAGAACTCGGGGTCGATCCCAAAGTCTTGGGCATGGCTGACCACATAGCCGTAGGCGATCTCGGCCGATTCCTTCATCACATCCCCAAGCTGACCGGTGAGCTTGAAGCCGCGGGTAAAGCTATGGGTATGCGCGGCCTCAATCGAGAGCGTCGCCCCGCCCAGCGCGGTCCAGGCCAGACCCGTGACCACCCCTGGCCCCGAGAGCTTGCGTTCGTCGCGAAACACCGGGGGGCCGAGATACCCCTTGAGGTCCTGCTGGCCTATCTGAATCGGCGTCTCCGCGCCCTCGAGCAACCGGACCGCAACCTTGCGCACGATCTTTCCGAGCTGTTTCTCCAGCCGCCGCACCCCGGCATCACGGGCATAGCCATCGATCAGGGCGCGCAGGGTCGCGCGATCGATCTTGACCGCTTGCCGATCCAAACCGGCGCGCTCGAGTTGGCGCGGCAGCAGATACCTCTTGGCGATCTGGAGCTTCTCCTCGGCGATGTAGCCTGAGAGCTTGATGACCTCCATGCGGTCGAGCAGGGGGCCGGGGATGGTGTCGAGCTGGTTGGCGGTGCAGACGAACAGCACCTTGGACAGGTCAAAGCGCAGATCCAGGTAATGGTCGAGAAAGTCGCTGTTCTGCTCGGGGTCCAAGACCTCAAGCAGGGCCGAGGCCGGGTCGCCGTGATAGGAGGCACCGATCTTGTCGATCTCATCGAGCAGGATCACGGGGTTCGCGGTCTCGGCCTCCTTCATCGCCTGCAGGAACTTGCCGGGCATGGCGCCGATGTAGGTGCGGCGATGGCCCTTGATCTCGGCCTCGTCGCGGATGCCGCCGACCGAAAAGCGATAGAAACGCCGCCCCAGGGCATCGGCGATCGAGCGTCCGATCGAGGTCTTGCCCACGCCGGGCGGACCGATCAGCAGGATGATGGAGCCCGAGATCTCGCCCTTGTGGATGCCGACGGCCAGAAACTCGAGGATGCGTTCCTTGACGTCCTCCAGACCATAGTGATCGCGATCGAGGATACGCCGTGCACGCTTGAGATCGAGGATGTCTTCTGAATACTTGCTCCAGGGCAGCAGGGTGATCCAGTCCAGATAGTTGCGGGTGACCGCATATTCGGGCGAGCCGGTCTCCAGCATCCCGAGCTTGTTGAGCTCTTCTTCGACGCGCTTCTGGGCCTGCTCGGTCAGGGTGAGTTTTTCGAGCCGTTCGCGGAACTTGTCGATCTCGGCAGTGCGGTCGTCCTTGGCGATCCCGAGTTCCTTTTGGATCGCCTTGAGCTGCTCGCGCAGGAAGAACTCGCGCTGCTGTTTCTGCATCCGTTCCTCGACCGTGCGCCGGATCTTCTGCTGGGCGCGCGCCAACTCGAGCTCGTTGTTGAGCAGCACCAGGACCTTCTCCATGCGCGGTAGGAGCGGCACGCTCTCTAAAACCTCCTGGAGCTGATCCTTGGTCGAGGTGGTGAGGCTGGCCGCGAAATCGGCCAGATGCGAGGGGTCATCGGGCCCGAAGCGGTCGAGGAACATGCGCAGCTCCTCGACATAGAGCGGATTGAGCGGCAGGAGCTCCTTGATGGTATTGATGACCGCCATCGCATAGGCCTTGACCTCGCTATTGGGTGGACCTGCAGGTTCGGGCAGATAGGTCACCCGGGCGCGAAACGGGGTCTCGGGGTGAACCCAGTCCTCGATCCTGAAGCGTTGCAGACACTCGACCAGCACCTGCAGATGCCCGTCCTGTTGATGGATACGATGGACCCGGCAGGCGGTGCCGATCGCTCTAAAATTTTCCCTGGTCGCCTCCTCGGAGGTCTCACTGTCGACCAGGACCACGCCGAGGATTTTATGTTCGGTCTCGGTCACCGCCCTCAGGGTCGGCACCCAGGGCTCGGCCGCCATCATGAGCGGCACCGCCTGACCAGGGAAGAAGGGCCGCGAGGCGACAGGGAGCAGATAGATCTCGCCGGGCAGCACGTCGTTGGCGCGTGCCAACTGGATCTGGGTCGGCCCATCGTCCGTCGCCTGTCCCTGCCTGGCACCCGACTCCGGGATCCTGTCGTGCTCCGCATTCGTCACCTGATCCTCATCCGACATGCTGTCGTCCTCGCTCGAAATACCACATCTAAGAGTGGTCAATTTCAGGTTTTCACCGTTGATTTGCAAGCGGCAGTAAGATAGTCGCCCCTGAATGACCACTCCGCCGATGGAGATCTTCGTGCCATGAAGTTCAACTATCCGGGACTGACCGACCAAGAGGTCGAGCGATCACGCGCCCAACATGGATCCAATGCCGTTGCCGCCCAGAAGGTCGAGACCTTCTGGGACAAGCTGCTCGACAACCTCAGGGACCCGATCATCGTCATCCTGATCGTGGCGCTCGCGATCACAGTGCTTTTGACCTTCCTCGGTTATGCCAAGTGGTACGAGAGTGTGGGCATCGCCTTCGCGGTGGTCATCGCCACCGTTGTGGCCACCTGGTCGGAGTACAGCAACGAACAATCCTTTCAACGTCTGCTGGAGGAGGCCTCGCTGATCCAGGTCAAGGTGTTTCGCAACGGCCATCTGACCGAGATCCCGATCAATGACCTGGTGGTTGGCGATCATATCCTGCTTCAGCCCGGCGACACCGTGCCGACCGATGGTGTGGTGATCGCCGGCCATGCCGAGGTCGATGAGGCGGCGCTGACCGGTGAGTCCGAGCCCGTCAAGAAACACCAACTGCCAGCCGGGACCAACGACGAGACCGCACCCGAGGGGCATCGTCTGTGGCGCGCCGGGCTGCTGATCGATGGCGAGTGCGTGATGCGCCACGGCCGTGGGCGATCGGACCCGCTATGGTCAGACCATGAAGGAGCTGCTCTCGGCCGAGGACCGGCTCTCGCCGCTCCAGCACAAGCTCACGGTGCTCGGCGGCCATATCGCCACCTTCGGCTATGTCGGCGCCACGTTCATCTTCGTCGCCTTCATGTTCAACACCATCTTCCTGCAAGGTGGCGGCTTGGAGGGCTACTGGGTGCAGCCGAGCGGGGCCATCGTCAAGGACGTCGTCACCGCAGCCATCCTGGCCATCATCGTCATCGTGGTCGCGGTGCCCGAGGGTCTGCCGATGATGATCGCCATGGTGCTCGCCATCAATATGAAAAAGCTGCTCAGTGAAAAGGTCCTGGTGCGCAAGCTACTCGGCATCGAGACCGCCGGCAGCCTCAACCTGTTGTTCACCGACAAGACCGGCACCCTGACCCAGGGCAAGCTCGCGGTAAGCGCCTTCCTGAGCGGGGACGGCGAGCGTTTCGAGTCGCTGGAGGCCATTCCCCAGGCCCTACGCGACACGGTTGGCTTTGCGCTGCGCAACAACACCAGTGCCGTCATCGATGCCAGCGACCCCAGTGCACCCAAGCTGGTCGGTGCCGATCGCACCGAACAGGCACTGTTGCGCTTCGTCACGCCCTATCTGGCCCAGGAGGGGGCGGAGGTGGTCGATCACATCCCCTTCAATAGCAGCCGCAAGTTCTCGGCCACCCAGGTGAAGGCCGAGCAGGAGCTCACCCTGGTCAAGGGCGCGCCCGAGGTGGTGTTGAGGAACTGCACGCACCGGCTCGACGGCGAGGGCAAGGTCCATGAACTGAGCGATTTGGCCCCCCTCCAGGCCGCGATGGACGAACTCTCGGCGCGCGCCATGCGGCTGCTCGCGGTCGCCGTCACCGCGACGCCGATCGACCCCGAGACCAATGCCTTGCCCGAGTCGCTGACCCTGGTCGGCGTGTTCGGGATGCGCGACGAGCTGCGTCCGACCTCCTATCCCTCGGTCAAGGTCGCCAAGCAGGCCGGTATCCAGGTGGTCATGATCACGGGCGATGCCAAGGAGACGGCCCAGGCGATCGCCAAGGACGTGGGTCTGCTGGAGGACGACCCGCAGGCCATCGTCATGACCTCGTCTGAGCTTGCTGCACTCTCTGACGAGGAGGTCAAGCGGATCCTGCCGCACCTCGCTGTGGTCGCGCGCGCCTTCCCGACCGATAAGAGTCGGCTGGTTAAGCTGGCCAAGGCGTTGAACCTGGTGGTCGGCATGACCGGCGATGGGGTCAACGACGCCCCGGCGGTCAAGAATGCCGACGTGGGCTTTGCGATGGGCAGCGGCACCGAGATGACCAAGGAAGCAGGCGACATCGTCATCCTCGACGACAATTTCTCGTCCCTGACCAAGGCCGTGCTCTATGGACGCACCCTGTTCAAGTCGATCCGCAAGTTCTTGGTGTTCCAGCTCACGGTGAACATCTCGGCGATCCTGGTGGTGTTTTTGGGGCAGTTCTTCGGCTTCGACCTGCCGCTGACCATGACCCAACTGCTGTGGCTCAACATCATCATGGACACCCTGGCAGGGCTGGCCTTCGCCGGTGAGGCGGCGCTCGAACGCTACATGCGCGAGCCGCCGATCCGGCGCGACGCACCCCTGATCAATGCCGATATGTGGTCATCGATCCTGATCAACGGCGGGTTGATCGCCGCCCTCAGCATCCTGTTTTTGACCAGCGATCTGACCCGGGACTGGTTCGATGGTGGCCATGCCGCCGGCACGCCCGAGGCCGAGGCCAAGTTCCTGACGGCGTTTTTTGCCTTCTTCGTCTTCATCCAGGTGTTCAATACCTTCAACGCCCGCACCCAGGGTCTGAACCTGGCCGAGCATCTGCTCGACAACCGGCTGTTTTCGATCATCATCCCCTCGATCATGGCGATCCAGGTGTTCTTCATCACCTTCGGCGGCGAGATCCTGCGCACCGTAGGGCTGTCGCCGGACGAATGGATCAAGGTACTGGCGCTGGCGATCCTCATCGTCCCGGCGGATCTCATCCGCAAGGCGGTGCGCAATCGACTGTTCGGAAATCCGGTGAGGCTTGGCTGACGAGGAAGGCCGCCCTCCTGGCCACGCACACAGTTGAGACGAGTCGTCTCTGTTTCAGGTGTGGGCGGACCAGGATCACTCCCAGCGAAACATCCAGGTCGCCAGGGCCAGGAAGGCGGCCGCCAGCGCCAGCAGCACGCCGATCTCCGGCAAGACCTCGACCAACCCTGCCCCATCGAGCATCACGGCGCGCGCCGCCGCGACCAGATGGGTCAGGGGCGAGGCCTGCGCGACCCACTGCGCCCAGGGACTGGTACCCTCCAGCGAGAACCACACCCCCGACAGCAGCAGCATCGGCCAGGACAGCAGATTGAGCAGACCATCGGCCAGTTCCTCGGAGCGCAGACGCGCGGCAACGATCAGACCCAGGCTGATCAGACACAGTGCCCCGGCGACATAGACCAGGGCCAGGGTCACAGCGGAGCCGCGCATCGGCACCTCCAGCAGCCACTCAACCGCGAGATAGACGATGGCATTGGCGCCTAACACGACCAGCAGCCGCGACAGCACCTGGGCGGTCAGAAACTCCCAGGCGCTCAGGGGTGTGGCCCTGAGGCGGCGCAGCACGCCGTTCTTGCGATAGCGCACGATCACCCAGCCCACACCCCAGAGGCTGGAGAACAGGACGTTCATCGCCAGCACCCCCGGCAACACCCAATCGACATAGCGCAGTGCCGCGCCGCTCAGGGCCTGGCGCTGGGGTGGGTTGGACGCCTGTGGACCTGCGCCGGTCGCGGACCCAGCTGGCGCGCACCCGGCAGTGAGCAGCAACCGCTCGGCCAGGGCGCCCCGCGCCGAGTCGGAGTTGACCCAGTAATGCGGCGCGCCCGGATTCGGATCGAACAACAGATCCAGCTGATGACGCTCGACCTTGACGATGGCCGAGGCCTGCTCCGCGCTAGACACCGTGACAAAGGTCACGGCCTTCAGATCGAGCATCGGGGACTCGACCCCGCTCAGGGTATCGTCCGGCGTCAGCACCCCGATCTTGAGCAGGGCGGTCTGTTGGTCCGGAAAGATGAAGGCAAAGGCCAACACCATGAGCAGCGGCATCAGGAGGTTCCAGCCCAGACCGGCGCGGTCGCGATAAAACTCCCGGTTGCGTGCGACCAGGATGGCGAGGATACGTCTCCACATGGGTCAGTTCCTGAGGGCGTGTCCGGTGAGCTTGAGGAAGAGGTCTTCTAGATTGGGTGTGGCCAGGCGCAGGGCGCTCAGATCGGCGCCGATACGCTCCAGCGCCTCGATCTGGGGTGCGACCTCCGCGGTCGGCAGCTCGATCTCGCCGTTTTGTACCAATGCCTCAGGCGGCAGGGGCACAGCGTCCGGCCAGGCCGACTCCGGAAGTCTGATCAGATGGGCCGGAAACTGATCGCGGATCAGGTCCTGGGGACGTCCCTCGACGACGATCCGCCCCTGATCGACGATAGCGATCCGGTCGCACAGACGCTCCGCCTCTTCCATGTAATGGGTCGTGATCAGCACCGTGGTGCCGCGGCGACGGACCTGCTCGATCAGGCCCCAGAAGTTGCGTCGTGACTGCGGATCAAGTCCGGTGGTCGGCTCATCGAGGAAGAGCAGTTCGGGATCATTGACCAGGGCGATGGCCAGCAAGAGTCGCTGGCGCTGACCACCGGAGAGCGTGCGGGTATCGCGATCGAGGATATCGCCCAGATGACAAAGCCGGATGAGCTCGTCGCGATCGGCGCGGCGCCGATAGAGGCTGGCGAACATGGTCAGCGACTCGGCGACGGTCTGGAAGTCCTGGAGCGCCGTGGTCTGGAACTGGATACCGATCGACTCCCGGTAGGTGCGCCCTAGCGGCTGACCCTTAAACAGGACCTGCCCTGAGGTCGGGGTCTGGAGCCCTTCAAGCATCTCGAAGGTGGTGGTCTTACCTGCCCCATTGGGCCCGAGCAGTCCAAAACACTCCCCGGGCGCAACCTGAAAACTGATGCCGGCGACCGCACGCACACCACCGGGGTAGAGACGAACCAGATGGCGGGCTTCGATCAGGGGTTGAATAGTTTCCATAAAGGTTGCTTTGGCGTTCGGCTCAGACCAACAGAGCCGACGCACTCAGGAGGCGTCGGCGGTGGCCGTAACAATGCGCCAGGGAGCCTACCATAACAGGGTCGAATCCGAATGGCTGACGATCAACAGACGGATCGACTGTACGCACTCGGCGAGCCGATCGACTGCGCATTGTCATTGGCCGACCGGACCCGGGGGATGAGAATGCGCCGCCATGAACAGACCCCATGCACCCCTCTTCGTCATTCTCCTGTCACTGCTGGCTGGATGCGGGCAGTCCGGTTCCGGCTCGGATTCAAGTACCGCCCTGGCACCCGAGGGGCCGGGCATGGCCCTGATCGAGTCCGCCGAACAGGGCGACCTGAGCGCCGTCGAGCAGCTTCTGGCGCGGAACCGTCAGCCCGATGTCCGCGACAGTTGCGACTGGACGCCGCTCATGAAGGCCGCGCTCAATGGCCATGCCGCCATCGTCGAGCGTCTGCTCCAGGCCGGCGCCCAGGTCGATGCCCAGGACGCGGGCGGCTATACGGCCATGATGCTCGCGGCCTCGAACAACCATGCCGCCATCGTCGAGCGTCTGCTCGAACACGGCGCCAGG
>Ga0068676_1045425_pt1 | contig 9568 bp, 6 predicted proteins | sample YNPNP_1400MetaT_FD_73472 | JGI IMG/M metagenome (GOLD analysis project Ga0068676, IMG submission 73472) | Anoxygenic and chlorotrophic microbial mat microbial communities from Yellowstone National Park, USA - YNP NP_1400 MetaT (Metagenome... ...
TTTGTCAGCGAGGAAATCTATCGTAATCTGGTTGCCGAACGCGATTCGGCAGCCGCCGAGAGTGTGCATCTGGCGCGTTGGCCACAGGTCGATCAATCGCTGCTCGATCCGCAACTGGTCAGCGACACCGAAGCGCTCTTGACTGCCGTGTCGTTAGGTCGCGCAGCTCGCAAGCAGGCCAACTTGAAGGTTCGGCAGCCGCTGAGCGAAATCTGGCTGCGGGCGAGCACGCCTTCGCTCCTCAATGGGGTGCGGCGCTTTGAAGCCGATCTGCGCGATGAGCTAAACGTGAAAGCGGTGCGTTACCTTGATGCAAGCAGCGCGGTTGTCGAATACCGCCTGAAACCGAATCTACGCCTCGTCGGTAAGAAATTTGGTAAGCTGGTACCGGCGATCACCGCAGCACTACGTGATCTACAAGGCGACGCAGCCCGGACAGCAGCTCAGGCGGTGGAAGCTGGTCAGTCGATCCAGCTCACGGTAGACGGTCAGGTCGTTGAATTGCTCGCTGAAGAGGTGTTGGTTGAGAGTAGTGGGCCAGCGGGGTACGCAGTTGTGGAAGCCGATGGTATGCTGGTGGCGTTGAATACGACCGTTACCGAAGAGTTGCGACTTGAAGGCGCAGCTCGCGATCTGGTGCGCTACGTTCAAGATGCCCGTAAGAGTGCTGGCCTGGCGATCAGTGATCGTATTCACCTTTTCATCACCAGTCCCGACCAGGCCGATCTCCTGCATGCAACCCTGGCTCAATACGAACAGTATGTCAAAAATGAGACGCTATCCGTTGAGCTAACCGTTGCACCACCACCATCCACTGCCCATACCGAGACCCATGAGTTCGGCGAGGGTACCGTGACAGTGGGTGTGGTGAAAGCAGATTAGTTCGTCGATGCTCCGAATGTGTCCTCCAGGACGCGAGTCACTGGCCCGCGCTCCCAGGGTAGTGCTGACGTCGGTAGCGTGCGGGCCGGAGGCTGGCGCACCCAGGGAGCGCGGATGGCGGTCGTGTGCGGGTCGGAGGCTGGCGCACCCAGGGAGTGCGGATGGCGGTCGTGTGCGGGTCGGAGGCTGGCGCACCCAGGGAGCGCGGATGGCGGTCGTGTGCGGGTCGGAGGCTGGCGCACCCAGGGAGCGCGGATGGCGGTCGCGTGCGGGCCAGAGGCCCGTGCGCCTAGGGAGCGCCGATGGCGGTCGTATGCGGGCCGGAGGCTGGCGCACCCAGGGAGCGCGGATGGCGGTCGCGTGCGGGCCGGAGGCTGGCGCACCCAGGGAGCGCGGATGGCGGTCGCGTGCGGGCCGGAGGCTGGCGCACCCAGGGAGCGCGGATGGCGGTCGCGTGCGGGCCGGAGGCTGGCGCTCCTGGGGAACAGGAGCTTTTTTCAGAGACAACTCTGCAAGGCAGAGCCTCAAAACACGCGGTTCACTCCATGATCTCGGTGTGCGATCAACATCATCTCTGCGTCAGTGGCACAAAAACGTGATAAGCAGGTATTACCTCTATCGGTAAACCCGTTTGACCACTGGCATCACGGAAACGCACAAACAGGCGCTGTGTTTCAGCACTTTCCCAACGCCAACGTACTTCTGGCACAAACGGCAACCACGCCGCACTCGTGAAATCTGGCGTCTCGCTCAGTTGTATCTCTAGCGGCAGGTGGTGGTCACTCGCATTGAGAACCACCCGAGCTGTTGCTGAGTCGAGCCATTCCGCTCTTGCGGTTGCCTGTGGTGGCAAGTTGAGTGCGACCGTCTGCGAGACAATAGTTGTGTTGCCGGCACGATCAAGATATTCCACTTCAACAATATGCTCTCCTTCAATTGGAGGCAGGCTCCAACGGTAGCTGTCGTAATAGGGGAGCGGATCGCTCGATTCGCTGTTGATGCTGAGCGTAACAGCGACAATACCACCGTTATCATCCATTGCGTTTGTATCAATTCGAATTGTCCGGTCAGTTACAACAACTGGTTCTGATGTTAATGGCGATGCTGAGACCAGTTCTGCGATTTCGGTTAGTGCCAGTGGCTTGTCAAAGATTGTCAATTCATCGATACGTACTCCGGCGCTAGACCCACCACTGCTAAAACGACCAATATGAAGAAGTGCACCAGAAATGTATGGTAAAGCGTTTGTATTCCGTTCGGCAACCAGCATCCCGTCGATGTAAAGATACTTTTTACCGTTGATGGCATCCCAACTGATGACAAAGTGATGCCAGCCAGGATTTAAGGTGTCTGGTACACTAAGCAAGTCTTCGCCACTCGTTGCATCGCTAACTGTCCAGAACGTCCATTGTGCACTGCCATTTGGACCGAGTTGATCGCGACGGAGCGCCAGTGTACCGGTGTAGATCGGTGCACCTGTTGGCTCGGCGCTTGTGGCAAGCAGGTAGTGGCGGCTGAGACTATTGGCTGGAAAGCGCTCTGGTATCTCAACCCATAAACTGATCGTACCCTGTTCAATGTTCAGGTTCCCGGTAGTTGGAAATGCAATCTCGGCGCGGTCGCTGATCAATGCCTGACCAAAGCGGCCATCTGCAAAGCGAAGGGTACCGTTGATGTAAGGTAAGCCCTGGCCGATGGTCTGGAGGGGGTGACCATCGAAACTGACTGACAGCAAGACGTGCTCAGGCGGGGCAACCCGTATGGTACCAAGCGGTGGTGTTGTATCAGGCACCGGTAACAAATGGTCGGGCGGTGTAAAGTCGTAGCTGCCGAGCAGATCAGGGTGCCAGAGCCAGATACTGGCGCCGCAACCGGCATAGGTAGGGCAGGGATCGGGTCCAGGGCCAAACCAGCCATAAGGATCAACCTGTTTGCGGATGCCTCCCTCCCAACGTCGAACCTCAAAATGGAGATGAGGTGTGCCACTAACGCCACTGGCGCCACTGATACCAATCAGTTGACCAGCCGAAACCTTCACACTATTGCCTTCATTAAAGATAGGGGCAAACGCACTCAGATGCCAGTAGACCGTCTCATACCCATTTGGATGAACAATCACCACTCCCAAACCACGGGCCTCGCGCAATGCGTAAGCTGTACCGGCGGCTGCGGCAAGAATTGGTGTTGAAAATGGTGCATCAGGAAAGACATAATCATGACCATCGTGGCCGTTATACTGTACATTGCGCCGACCGAGATAATCAATCATCTCATTATTGCCATCACCTCCTAGATCGACCATTGGATACATATGGTCAAAATAGGCAAGGTGATGTACCTTCGTCCCCGATGGCCATGGTGCGCGCAGCCAGCCATTGGTGTCCGACGGTACACTAACCGGTGGTGCAAAGCGACCATCAAAATAGGTGCGCAGAGCCGCTGTAGTTGCCTTCACTGCTGCTAGCCACGCGGCCGAATCGCGCCCCTGAGCCAGAAAGCGTTTTATGGCGATCCACTCAGCCGGTTCGTCGAGCGAAAGCGTCAGTGTCAACCCGTCTTGCAACCGGATAGTTGGTGGTTGGCGATATGGCCCTAAGCCAGCACGTAATTCCCGGTTTACCCAGATTATCTGCTCGGTGAAACCGACTGGGCCGTGTTGACCGAACGGAGTGGCGAGAGCTTCGTCAGGTGGTGATGGGTTACTCAAGAGGCCAGCCGTTGCTTCCAACAACGCCAGAGTGAGAAATGGGCTAACGCCATAATAATTACTCTGCTCTTCGATAATCTGGGCAGCAGTTTTTCCCTCAACACGCACATGTTTCAGTGGACCAGGTTGTTGCTCCAGGAACGTCGCTACGCTCCACCCCGCTGCTGGTTGAGCGTGCAGTGGGGTTGCGGCTATGGTCAATGTGGCAATCAACAAGAGGTAGGACGCTAGGCGATGCATAAAACTATGATAACCATGTACGAAAGCAGCCCGCTGCTGCCAGTTCTAATTATATAACGCAGCAACCGCCGAATAGTGACGCACATATAAAGCAAGAACTCTGTAAGAGGTTATTGCCAAACAGGTTGCATGCACGCTTGCAAACCAGATTTGAACGCATCTGTGGTGGGCCGAGTGCGTGCGTTGTCAGCCCCTGTTGTGCAGAACAAGGCAGTCAATCAGGTGGGAAATCTCCACCTATCGCACGCCGACGGGCATAACCGGTGTACCAACGAAGAGCCTGGCAACAGATCACTGTCTGGAACAGGAAACTGGCGCCGTAGTGCTCGTTTCGCTTGCCGTTCTCTTCACTGCTGCTGGATCGAAAAGCTTTACAGGGGCAAAGCCTCGCCTTGCCCCATCATCTATCATCACCTCACGGCTGATGAACCTCGGCGATGGAGGCAATCCGAAACACGAGGAGGGGCGAGGCGCCGCCTCACCCCTCCTGACAGGATGACAGAGTGCATCCGTTGAACCGTGAGACAGTTTTCGGATAGGCCCAAAGTAACGGTGAGTTATTCGGCTAAGCGCTCATACTGTCGTTCCCCTGCTCTTCCGTCTTCCCTCGACTGTATGCAGTAGTCACCACCGGCTGTGGATGCGTTGCCTCATACGCTGCGATGAGCGCCTCTTGATTGAGCAAAAAGCCCAATTGATCCACTCCGTGCAAGAGGCAATATTTGCTAAACGCATCAATCGGGAAACTAATCTGGCGACCGTCGGGTAGGGTGACCGTTTGGGCAGCCAGATCGATGGTCAGGTGCATTTGGGGATCAACTGCGTAATGTGCTACCAGCTCGTCGTAGACCGTCTGCTCGACCGTCACCGGTAACAACCCGATCTTCAGCGCATTGCTGCGAAAAATGTCGGCGAACGATGGGGCAATAATGGCGCGAAAGCCGTAATCTTGTAATGCCCAGGGCGCATGTTCGCGCGAGCTACCGCAACCAAAATTACGCCCACTGATCAGTATCGTTGCTCCGGCCGCTTCAGGCCGATTGAGCGGGAAGTCAGGATTGAGCGTACCATCAGCCCGGTAGCGCCAGGCTTCAAACAGACCGGCAGCCAGACCGCTCTTGTCGGTAACTTTCAGAAATCGCGCCGGAATAATTTGATCGGTGTCAATATTTTCTACCGGTAAAACAACCGCTTTTCCGGTAATCATTGAAATCGGTTCCACAGCGATCTCCTTCTAATTCAACAACGTTCGCGGATCGGTTACCACGCCGGTCACTGCGGCTGCCGCTGCGGTAAGCGGACTGGCCAGCATCGTGCGTGCTCCTGGCCCTTGCCGACCCTCGAAGTTGCGGTTCGAGGTGCTGATTGCATACTTGCCAGGCGGAACCTTATCGTCATTCATCCCCAGACACGCACTACAACCGGCTTCACGCCACTCGGCGCCTGCCTCTTTGAAAATTCGATCCAGCCCTTCCGCTTCGGCTGCCCGCTTAACCTGTTGTGAGCCGGGAACCACCATCACGCGCACGCCGGGGGCAACCTTACGCCCACGGAAGAATTGGGCGGCCTGACGGAGATCCGATAACCGCGAGTTGGTACACGAACCAATAAAGACCACATCAACCGGATGCCCCAACAATGGCTTGCCCGGTTCGAGACCCATATAGGCCAGCGCTTTATCAAGGGCAGCCCGACTGCGTGCGTCGGGCATATCCTCCGGTCGTGGAACCGGTGCATCAATGGGAATCCCCATGCCGGGGTTGGTTCCGTAAGTGATCATCGGCTTCAGATCACTTGCCGAGAGGGTTAATTCGTGGTCGAACACTGCACCTTCATCACTGGGTAACGTGCGCCAGCGGGCTACTGCCGCGTCAAAATCTGCCCCTTTCGGCGCAAAAGGTCGCCCCGCGATATACTCAAAGGTCGTGTCATCGGGTGCTACCATTCCGGCGCGGGCACCGCCTTCGATACTCATATTACAAATGGTCATCCGCTCTTCCATCGAAAGTGAGCGGATTGCCTCACCCATATACTCGAACACATAGCCGGTACCGCCACCAACACCGTATTTGGCAATGAGCGCCAGAATAATGTCTTTTGCCGTTACACCAGGACCAGGCCGACCATCGATGCGCACTGCGCACGTCTTTGGCTTGCGCTGCAAGAGACACTGGGTCGCCAGCACATGACCAACTTCCGAGGTTCCAATTCCAAATGCTAATGCTCCAAATGCACCGTGAGTACTGGTATGACTATCCCCGCAGACAATCATCATCCCCGGTTGGGTTAGCCCTTGTTCGGGACCAATAACGTGAACAATGCCCTGATTCTCATCACCTAACTCAAATAGGGGAATGCCAAACTCGGCACAGTTTTTACGTAATTGTTCAAGCTGGCTGATGGCCATTGGATCGACGACCGGAATAATCCCCAAATGATTGCGAGGGGTAGTCGGCGTACTGTGATCCATCGTGGCGAGCGTTTTATCCGGGCGCCGCACGCGCAGACCACGCTGGCGCAATTCGGTAAATGCCTGTGGTGAAGTCACTTCGTGGATCAAATGGAGATCAATGTAGAGTACTGCCGGTGTCTCTGGAGTCTCTGGGCGTACCACATGGGCATCCCAGACTTTATCGAACAGGGTGCGCGGTTTACTCATTTCTCTTCTCCTTGCCGTCGTTCCTCACGACTCCCGTTCGTACCACGCCAGCGCGGATAACTGCCAAAAATCTTCAGCATCCCAGTGTGGAGCCGAATCCGCTCTAAAGCGCGGGCAACGTGTGGTTCGCGGCGGTGTCCGTTGATGTCAACCAAAAAGATGTATTGGCCGAGTATCGCCCGGGTCGGGCGCGACTCGAGTTTGGTCATGTTGATATGTTCGACTGCCAGTTCCTGAAGGGCGGTGACCAGGCTGCCTGGTCGATCTTCGCGGGTGAAACCGAAACAAAAGCTCGTCTTGTCATCACCGGTTGGCGGCGAGTCTTCTTGCGCCAGCACGATGAAGCGCGTAACGTTGTGTGGACTGTCGGCAATATCACGGGCCAAAATCGCAGCCCCAACAAGCTGGGCCGCGCGGAAGGTGCCAATTGCAGCCGCCGGGCGCTCATCGGCCATTGCTTCCGCGGGCGCAGCCGAATTGCTCAGTGAAGCAACAGTGACCACACCGGGCAAGCACCGTTCCACAAAGCGCCGACATTGGGCGAGCGATTGTGGGTGGGCGTACAACACCTTGATGTCGCCGAGTTGCAATCCAGGACGGGCCAGCAGGTACTGTCGGATTGGAATCACAATTTCGCCCGCAATTTGCAGGTTGGTCTCGTGGATCAGCAGGTCAAGTGTGTAACTAACACTACCCTCCAGCAGATTTTCAATCGGCAAGACACCGACAGTAGCTGCTTCGGTTTCAATTGCGGTGACTACCGCAGGGATACTCGCCAGAGGAAGCAGTCGTGCTTCCTGCCCGGCTGCGTAAGCAAGTGCCGCTTCTTCGCTAAAGGTTCCCGGTGGGCCAAGATAGGCAATCGTTTGCATCATACGTGTCTACAATCAGGCCGATCCGATGTTGTCATTGAGCACAGGTGCGATAATCAGAGAAGTGAGCGGCGCGCATTGACCCACGCTTGTTGCTCACTTCTCTGTACTCTGGTTAGGGAAAGGAAAGTGGTCACCATTCCCAATCTGCATCGAACCTAGCCGAGCGTGCTACCACCAAAGATGTCAACCGGCAAACTACTCGTTTCACCGCTGTAGCCGGCAGAATAGGCCATCGCTTCCGCCTTAATCCGCTCTTGGCGCGCTGCCAGCATCTTATTGAGGGCAGCCATATACGCCTGGGCCGCAGCCACGATGGTATCGGTATGTACCCCGTAGCCACTGAAAATCTGCTGGGTTGGACGTCGGCCTGTCAGACTGGTTGCAGTGCTGCTACTCTCGTTCAATCGGGTAGGTGAACCTTGCTCGCGAATGCGCACCGTCACTTCGGCGACTGCGTCAAGCCCCTCAGTGATGGCATTGATCGAGAACTCGATCAACTCGTTGGGGCGCTGAATGATGCGGTTGATCGCCTGATAAACAGCATCTACCGGCCCCGTACCCTGAGCGCTGTCAACTTTGGCCTGTCCGTCAGGCCCGATCAGTCGCACAGTTGCCGTCGGGATCATGCCGACACCCGATGCGTATTGTACGTGATCGAGTTTATACAACTCTGGTGTGTGCTGCATCTCACCGGCAATCAATGCCTCAATGTCGCGATCATCAACCCGCTTCTTCCGGTCACACAGGTCTTTGAAGCGGGCAAAAACGTGCTGGAATTCCTCTTCGTTTAGCTGGTAGCCCTTTTCTTCAAGATACTTGCGGAAGGCGTGGCGGCCTGAGTGCTTGCCCAACACCAGCGTATTGCTTTCCAGACCTACTGTCTCGGCACTCATGATCTCGTAAGTCTGCCGATATTTCAAAACGCCGTCCTGGTGGATACCCGATTCGTGGGCGAAAGCATTGGCCCCGACGATAGCCTTGTTCGGTGGCACCGGTATGCCGATAAAGCTACTGACCAGTCGCGAGGTGCGGGCAATTTCGCGAGTCTCAATCCGTGTACGCAGGCCGTAATACTGTTGGCGTGTATGCAATGCCATTACTACTTCTTCCAGTGAGGCATTACCTGCCCGTTCGCCGATACCGTTGATCGTACACTCAACTTGCCGGGCGCCAGCCCGCACACCGGCCAGTGAATTAGCCACTGCCAGGCCGAGATCGTCGTGGCAATGGGTCGAGAGAATGCAACGTTCAATGCCCGGTACATTCTCGCGCAAATCGCGGATCATTGCCCCGTACTCATCAGGAGTGAGATAACCAACCGTATCGGGAATGTTGAGGGTTGTCGCTCCGGCGGCCACGGCCACGGCAACAGCTTCACGCAGGAAGAGCGGATCGGTGCGACCGGCATCCATCGGCGAGAATTCGACATCCTCGCACAGCGAGCGCGCATAGCTGACCATTTCGTGAATCAGCTCCAGGGCTTCGGCGCGTGTTTTACGGAATTGGTATTCAAGATGAATGTCAGAAGTTGACATAAATGTGTGAATGCGCTTTTTCGCTGCCGGTTGGATCGCACTCCACGCCTTATCAATGTCGTCACGATTGGCGCGGGCCAGCGCCGCGATAACCGGGCCATCGGGCGTACCGATCTCACGGGCAATTTCGTGCACTGCTGCCCAGTCGCCGGGGGAAGCAGCCGGAAAACCGGCCTCGATGATGTCTACCCGCAGTCGAGCCAACTGGCGGGCGACCTCTAATTTCTCTTCCAGCGTCATAGTGCAGCCAGGAGCCTGTTCACCATCGCGCAGGGTTGTATCAAAGATACGGACGTAATCTACACTCGGTTCAGTTGTGTTGGTCATAGGTACCTCCTGTTGCGTTACTGGGGCAGGTCGTGGCCGAAACATTGCCGACCACGACGCTGATACACTCTCAGGCACCACCCTCGCCGGGTTTAACCTCACGCGGATTCACGAAGGGCATCATACGGCGCAGTTCACGGCCAATTTGTTCAATCGGATGATTGATGTCGGCCTGACGATACGCATTGAAGCGCGGGCGTCCGTTGTGATTTTCCTCGATCCAGTCTTCGGCGAAGGCACCGCTCTGGATGTCGGCCAGAATCTGACGCATAGCCGCCCGCGTTTGATCGGTGATAATTTTCGGGCCGGCAGTGTAATCACCCCACTCAGCAGTATCACTCAC
>Ga0068676_1038305_pt1 | contig 9496 bp, 10 predicted proteins | sample YNPNP_1400MetaT_FD_73472 | JGI IMG/M metagenome (GOLD analysis project Ga0068676, IMG submission 73472) | Anoxygenic and chlorotrophic microbial mat microbial communities from Yellowstone National Park, USA - YNP NP_1400 MetaT (Metagenome... ...
CTTTCGATCCCGCACTGCGGGAGCGTAGCAATGGCGATCCTGCGCCTGCATCTTGCAACGATGCCGCATTTACGAACCCAATCCCCCCTCTCCCGCAGCGCGGGAGAGGGGCTAGGGGTGAGGGCACCCCCCATACCTTCCCCCAGCCCCCTTTCGATCCCGCACTGCGGGAGCGTAGCAATGGCGATCTTGCGCCTGCATCTTGCAACGATGCCGCATTTACGAACCCAATCCCCCCTCTCCCGCAGTGCGGGAGAGGGGCTAGGGGTGAGGGCACCCCAGGATTTAGCATTCTCTGCGACAGGTGACCGATACCCCGGCAGCGGAACATCGACGACGACTCCATCCCTGCTTCCTACGCGATCACCTGGATGTGCGGGTCGCTGGCTCGCCAGGGCGGTAAACGACTGGAACCCATCGGGGAGCGCATCAGCGCCCCATTATCCCAGGCACCTTGCCAGCACCCTGCCAACATCCTTCCGCTTGCGAGAGGGGTGACGGGTATGATCAGCGAACTAGCCGAACTCAGCATCGTTCGTTCACGCAGGGAAAGAAGTGAACCAGAGGCCCGCGCACCGGGATACACAGTTTTCTCAGCCAAAATTGGTATTAAACACGTTCGCGGTAGTCGTCGAGGGTGAGCCGGATTTGTTGCAACAATTCACGGGCAATCCCACGACCAAATTGCGCCTGTGCCAACGCCTGTACTTGTGGTAGTCGCTCACGCCAGGAATCGACGTCGGTTGGCGGATCATCGGCTAGTGCAGCTTCCCAGAAGGTTTGTAGCGCTTCACAGCCGATGACATCTGCGATCACACTGCGTATTTCAGCCACTAGATCAAGCAACCTTCGGCGCAAGATCACGAGCGTTACATCATCGCTCAGGATACCGTTCGTCCAGGAGCGCACTTCCTGGATGAGTGTTGCAGCCAGCGCACGCGGTTTCCGCTGCGGTTGACTCATGATCAGATCAACCAGGCGCTCAAAGCCCAAAATTGCGCCATCGGCACGCTCGGCTTCGATCAATCCATCGGTGTAAAGAAGGAGGCTCTCACCCGGCGCAATAACTGCGCTCAATTCGGTATATTCACTCTCGCTATCAACCCCTAGCGGTAATCCGCTCACCTCTAACTCGCATACCGTATCGGTAATTAAGAGCGGAAACGTGTGACCGGCATTCACACAACGTACCTGACCGGTGTGCGGCTCCAGTTGCAGATAGAGCATCGTTACCATACCGTGAGGAATCTCACTCAAGACGCCTCGATTGACCGCCGCCATCGCTGTTGCCGGATCAGCATGGTAACGTGCTTCGTGGCGAAAGACGGTGCGCGCTACCGCCATCCGCAGCGCCGCAGGTAACCCCTTTCCACTAACATCGCCGATCATGATCCCTTGCCAGCCATGAGTAAGCGGTAAAAAATCGTACAGATCGCCACCTAAATCACGCGCTGGTAACGAAATTGCAGTAACTTCCCAACCAGGCAGATGTGGGGCCGCTTCCAGCAACAATCCCTGTTGAATATCACGGGCAAGTTGCAGTTCTTGCTCGAGTTCACGTGCCCGCCGCTGCGCTGCCTCGTCAATGACCGGTTCGGCAGGCGGTGGATCAAGCGGAGCGCGTGCTTTCCGCACGGATAGCAGCCTGCGCTGACGATGACTGAGCAGGCTTGACCAGACTCTCCGACGTATCAGCATGTCAGGAATCAGACGACCGTTACGGACAGGCATCTAACGATCTCCTTCAAGCCGAGCGATCCAACGCCGACAACTCTCTACCAGCCAGTGGGCAGCAACTCCTTCGAGCAGGTAATCGGGTGGTATCTGAGCCAACAAGCGTTCCGCGTTGCGATATTCGCGAATAGCATCCGTCATCCGATTCGTTTGCCGATAACACTCGGCTAGATGAAATGCAACCAGTGGATTATCATTGCTGAGATAACGTGCCTTTTCCAAATGTTGGATTGCCAGTGTCGGCTGCTGTTGCCGTTCGTAGATCATTCCCAACAAGAGATAGGCCTCGGCCAGCAATGGATTTAGCTCAAGCGCACGGCGAGCCTCGGCCAGTGCCAGATCGAGATCACCACGGTTGGCGTGGGCTTGGGCAGCAAGTGACAATACGACCGGTGCGTACCGACCGGCCAATGGTACACGTGCGAAGAGGTCTAACGCTGCATCGAGTTGACCACGTTCGAGTAGACGGCGACCTTCGTGGACAACCGTCTCATCGGTAAATAACGCCACCGACTTTTCACTCACACTGGCAGAGCTTGAACGCGATAGATGGGTTGGTAATCGCTTACGCAGCACCGGCGAGCCAGGCACTGCAGGCGACGTTGGCGGGTCTTTGCGGTAGAGAAACGCACCATCGACCGCAATCGGGGTTAGCCGGTCAAAAATATTCCACAGCGTCTCTGAAAAACCGAGGCAGAGGATACCGCCCTCGGTCAGCACATCGTAGAAGCGTGCCATCAGTGCACGGCAGGTATCGAGGGAAAAGTAGATGGTCACGTTCTGGCAGAAAAGAATATGGGTGCCATAGGCAAGAGCCGGAAAGGGTTCGAGCAAATTATGCTGCATAAAGGTCACGAGTTGACGTACCCGCTGGTGGACGGCCAGACCATTCTCGTGGGGCGTAAAGAAACGTACCCGCTGTAAGGGGGACAGATTAGTTAACGTGCGCCCACGATACACCCCACTTTGCGCTTTGGCTAAGGCAGCAGTACTGAGATCGGTAGCAAGAATCGTGACCGGACGGGGCAGCGGTTCACCGAGTGCCTCTAACACGGTGATGGCGATTGAATACGGTTCTTCGCCAGTAGCACAGCCAGCACTCCAGATTTTAATCGGTGCCCCCGCCGGCAATTTTGCATGAAGAGCGGGCAGGATGGTCTTGCGCAATGCATCCATGTGGGGGCGATTGCGAAAAAAGATCGTCTCGTGATTCAGCAACAATTCAGCCAGTTGCTGCAACTCGGCGCGGTCGGTTGCGAGCACCACATCGGCCAGATAGCGCGCCGGCGACCGGCCACAGGCGGCAGCCCGCCGCTCAACTGCACTACGCAAGGTCAGTAAACGCGCATCGTCGAGCACAACCCCGCAATAGTGTGCCAGCACATCGCGCAGTGGGATCAACATCTCTGATGATAGTGTCATGGCATACTCGCAGGTCTGGCAAACCGCTCGCACAACACCACCAGTATCTCTTCGGGCGGCAAGACCATCTCGGCTGCCCCCAGCTCAATGGCTGCCCGAGGCATCCCAAAAATCGTGCAACTGGCCTCATCCTGAGCAATCGTCAACCCCCCAGCCCGTCGAATAGCACGCATCCCGACTGCACCATCACGCCCCATACCGGTTAACAGCACCCCTACCGCACTGGCCCCATAGAGTTCAGCCACCGTTGTCATCGTAATATCAATGGAAGGGCGCTGTAACAACAACGGTGACGTGCTCAGATGGATTGTGCCATCGCGATTGAGCAATAGATCAGACCGATCAGGAGCCAGGACTGCATGGCCAGGACGCAACGGCATACCCTCAGTCGCCAGTGCGAGCGGAATAGTGCTCGCTGCGGCCAACCATTCGGCCATACCAATACTGAAGCCATGCGCAATATGTTGCACCACAATGACCGCTGCGGCGAACGTCGGTGGTAGCCCGGCCAACAACTGGCGAACCACCTTTGGACCACCGGTTGAAGCCCCAATAACAACAACCGGAAACTGTCCGGGGGCAACCCGTGCTGTATGCACCTGATGGAGGGCCTCGCCAGAAACATCGTTTAATACTGAAGGTGGATGCCGCCGCCCACGCAAATGGGTCACCACCTTAATCCGGGCAATCAACTTCACCCGCTTAATCAGCATACGGCGCAAATGATCAAGTTCGTCGGGATTGGTCAGGCTGGGCTTTTCCATAACCTCAAGTGCCCCAGCCGCCAGCGCCTCAAAAGATGTTGTAGCATCATGACCGCTTACGGCTGCCGATAACACCAGAATGGGAGTGGGATGATAGGCCATAATCTGGCGAGTCGTTTCCACACCATCCAGCACCGGCATGCGGACATCGAGCGTAATAACATCGGGACGCAACTCGGCAGTCAGCGCAATGGCCGTTTTGCCATCTGCTGCTTCGCCAACGACTCGAATCGACGGATCACTTTCGAGCATTTGCCGTAGCAAACGGCGCACTAACGCAGAATCATCAACAATTAAAACGCGCAGAGGGTCATTCATACATACTACCCACGAATTGCGCCGCCGTTCGGCTCTGCCTCTATTCCATCTCTAACACTAAGCGCACCCGATTGGGTAGGTTGAGCAGATCGATGTCTTTGTTTAGATAATCATCAACTCCGGCCTCAAAAGCGGCACGCTTATCATCAGAAGAGGTCAACATTATAATCCGCAGATCATCCAGGGCCGGATTCTCGCGAATGCGCCGACACACCTCATAACCATCGATGCCGGGCATCTGCACATCAAGTACCAGCAAATCGGGTGGTTCAGCAGCAATGGCGGCAAGTGCCTCTTCACCGCTATGGGCCAGGCGAACCGTATAGCCGTACATCTCTAGCCGCATCTTTACGATGTCGGTAACGAGACGACTATCATCGACGACCAGAATTGTTGGCATAGTTACTCCTCGTGGCCAAGCAATTGCTGAATCACCTTCAGCAAGCTATCCTGATTAAACTGACTCTTCACGATGTAGGCCTGCGCTCCTACTTCCAGACCACGACGACGATGTTCTTCTGAGGCGAGGCTGGTAATTAAAATTACCGGTAGGTCAACGAGGGCCAGGTCGTTTCGGATGCGAGTCGTGAGGGTAAAGCCATCGACACGAGGCATCTCGATATCGCTTACTACCAGATCGTAGGTCGTTGCTCGTAACCTGTCAAGAGCATCGGCTCCGTCAATTGCTACCGTTACATCGTATCCAGCCGATTGGAGAATGCTCCGTAATAACTCACGGGTGGTGAATGAATCATCGACAACCAGCAAGCGTGCCGGAGTGGTAGCAGTCGGTAGAGCTTTCCTTTCCGTGGCCGGCGGGAGTGAACGATGAGTGTTACTTTCGACAAGATAGAACGGATTGATCAACAATATCAACCGACCATCACCGAGTTGTACCGCACCACTTAGAGCCGGACGACGCGCAAACAAGGGGCCGAGCGGTTTAACCACTGCCTCACGTTCGTCAATCAGATCATCAACTAACAACGCCACTCGTTTCTGACGTGCCTTGAGGATGAGCGCAGGTGCCCGCAGATGTCGTTGCAGCGGTGACTCGGCAGGCAGGTCAAGCAGAGCCGCAAGTGGGATGAGACTGATCGCACGTTGTTGATACGTGATCGCAGGCTGGTTATCGATGAAGTACACCTGATTGCGCTGAACCCAGATAATGCTCTGCACTGCGGTTGCCGGTAGCGCCACTACTTGCTGCGCAACCTGTACCAATACGATCTGACTGGTAATCAAGGTGAGCGGAATGGTCAGCGTGACCGTTGTACCCTGACCGACAACAGTATCGATCCGCACCTGACCACCCAGCTCGAGCAGATTGGTGCGTACAACATCCATACCAACGCCGCGACCAGAGATTTCGGTGATCGTTGTAGCTGTCGAGAAACCCGGTTGAAAAATAAGATCGAGTGCTTCTTGCGTATCGAGCTGCCCGGCCCGCTCGGCAGTCAACCAGCCAAGTTCAACCGCACGACGACGCAGCCGGTCCGTATCAATGCCTCGCCCATCATCCTGAATACGGATGCGAATTTCATTCCCTGCGGCCTCGGCGCCGATCCGAACTAAGCCAACCGGTGATTTCCCTGCCGCAATTCGCTCCTCCGGCAACTCAAGACCGTGATCTATCGCATTGCGCACCAGATGCACTAACGGATCCCCAATCAGCTCCAGCACCTTACGATCCAGTTCCGTTGTTTCACCGTATATGTCAAGTTGAACCTGCTTACCGGTAGCAGCCGCCAGATCGCGTACCAGACGTGGTAAACCATTGAAGAGCGTGGCAATCGGCAATAGCCGCACGGCCATCACTTCGTGTTCCAGCTCTTTCACCAACAGATTCTGGTGCAAAAGGTGTCGACCGAGCCGATCAAGCTGGTGTTGAACGTGATCGGTAAGCGTGGTTTGTGTACCGCGCAACTCGACGAGACGGGCATCGAGCAACTGGCGTTGTGACGGTGAAAAACGGAGACGACCCAGATCATGTTCAAGCGCGAGCAGAGCACGTTGCTGGTGTTCGACCATTTTCTGTAATCGCTCTAACTCTCGTTCCAGTTCGGCAAGCCATTGCTGACCGATGTTCAGCTCACCGGCCAGATTGAATAGACGATCAAGCCGGTCAACACGCACGCGCACTGTCTGGCGACCGGTGCGTGAAGGCGATGCAGTATCAGGTGGCGTCGCGACTGGGGTTTCGGTGGCTGAGGATGTGGCTGGTGCCGGTAGTGGCGGCAATGGTGAAGTGGCAGCAGCGGCTGGAGTCGTCGTATCACCCAGAGCTTGCAGCAGTTCCGGCAATTGAGCAAGCGTGGCTGCTGACAGATGAGGAACTTCGCTGGTCAATTGCATGATCAGATCACCACCGCGAAGTAAGAGATCGATCAATGACCGTTCTGGTATGCGTTTGCCCTGTCTCACTTCATCTAGCACATGTTCTAAGGCATGGGCAAGACGGGCAATTGGCTCAAAGCCCAACATCCTGGCCGAACCTTTAATCGTATGCACCGCCCGAAAAGCACGATCAAGCTCGGCGCGTCGTTGTGCCTCGTCAACCTGTGCCTCAAGCGCCACCAGAGCATCGTTCAAGGTACGAACATGTTCGGTAGTCTCATCACGAAATTGGGTATGAAAGGCGGTTAAATCCATACTCACTACCGATGATCAGATTGCGCCAACCCGTGCAGGCGCGCAGCAATCGCATTCAATTTTGCCGCCGACTCGGCCATATGCCGGGCACTCAGCGCCGATTGACGAGCCACTTCAGCAATCTCCCGCATCGTCTCCACGACCTGCTCACTGGCACTCTGCTGTTGAGCGGTTGCCAGACCAATCTCAGCCGCAGCTTGTGCCGTCCGTTCGGCAACCATCACGATATTGTCCATAACCTGACCGGCGCGATGGGCCAATTCGACGCCACGTTCAACCTCTTTGCTGCCCTCTTCAGCGGCCAACACTGCCGCACTGGTCGCCTGCCGGATTTCGGCAATGACCCCTTTGACCTCTTTCGCTGCTGCCAGCGTGCGATTGGCTAAACTCTTCACTTCGGCTGCAACAACAGCGAATCGACGTCCATATTCACCGGCGCCGGCAGCTTCGATAGCCGCATTGAGGGCAAGTAAGTGGGTTTCATCAGAAATATCATCAATCAGATCGATGATCTCGCCGATCTGCTGCGAACGTTCACCCAAACCGAGCACACGGGTTGAGATGTCTTGCACCCGCTGCCGAATGCGTTCCATCGCCTGAATACTTTCATCAACGGCACTCTGACCGGTACTGAGTTGTTCTAAGGTCTGCTGCGCTGCTTCCGAGACATGCTCAGCGGCCTGGGCAATCTGACGGGCCGTACTACCCAGTTCTTCAATCGTTGTCGAGACTTCGGAAACGGCACTGGCCTGCTCGCTTGCCCCACCCGCCTGTTGTTGCGAATTGGCCTGTAGTTCAGCAGCGGCAGCCGCCAATTCACTTCCCAACTCGACTTGCTGAATGCTACGCTCCATGAGCTGCTCGGTATTGCGCAGCAACTCTTCTGCACGCGCCTGCGATTCGGCCAGTGCACGACTGAGATCACGACTGCTTAACCAGGCCAGGATACTAATCGAAGCTACTGCTATCAGTAAAAAGCCACTGTCAATGAAGAGATTTCCCGCATAAAACGGTTGCCAACCGGCATACTGTTCGGCCAGCAGAAGCGCGAAATATGTCACGAGACTCAGCACACTAACCAGCAAGGTGTCACTACCACTGCCGAGCAGACCGGCACTGACAACCGCCACGAACAGCACACTTACCCGTGCGCCATCAACACCACCAAATAGCAACATCACCAGAACAGCTCCGGTTGTCATGGCCAGAAATAGCCAGCGACGCCCGGCAATTGTTCGTCCGCGCCTAAACGACCAGGCGGCCAGGCCGTATAAAGCCAATCCGAACAAGGTGATCAAGCTAGCAAGCACAAACGAGGGTAGGAGCGTATTGTCAGAAAGCCAAAAGCCAAGACCGACGATCCAAAAGATCACCTGAGCCACAGTGCCGGTCACAACTAACCACTGCAACAGAGAACGATTCTCGCGCAGCGCAGACAATTCGGTGAGAGAAAAAGGTGCGGTCTGCGAATTCATAACGCTTCCTCAGTATGATTCAAGCGAAGCCCCAGAGCAAGATCGGCGGCCAATCGGCGCAGATCGAGCACGACAACCGGCTGTTCGTCGAGCAAAGCCACGCCAGTTACCCATGGCAACCGCAAACGTGCAGCCAGGAAGGGGGCAAGTGGCGTGATAGTTGGCGCATCGGCAAGTAGATCAATCCGCACAGCCAGTAATTCTACAACCCGCCGCCGCAAACCGATGGTCAGTGCGTGCAAACGACCAGAAGCTGGTGGATCGGTCGGATCGAGCAGTGGCCCCAACTGATAGCGCAGAATTGCGCGGCCCCGCTCGTCACGATCCACGGTAGAAGGCCAGCCAATCGTATCAATATCACTCTGCCGACCAAGATACCTGCGGGTAATCGTTTCGATAAGCAGGATCACAACGCCTCCTGCACCAGGATCAATAAGGCTGACGGATCGAGAATTGCTATCGGCTGATCGTCATCACGTTGGTACACCGCCTGAATCACTCGCTGAGCCGATCCGGTGAGATTGATCGGCGGAGGGGTGAGGTGATCAGGGGCAATCGTGATCAAATCAATCACTGCATCAACCAGCAATGCCGCATCGGTCGCATGGTGCTGAATCCAGACCAGACGAGTTGAACGATCAAGAGGCGCAGCCGCCAGACCGAGCAGCAGGCGGGCATCGATTACGGTCAGAATCTGCCCCCGCTGATTAATCAGACCGGGAATCATCGGGGGGGCGCCAGGAACCGGCGTCGGTGTTCGCCAGCGCATAATCTCGCGAACCGATGTTCCGGGCAGCGCGTAGTATTCTGACGCTAAACGCATGGTAAGATACCCGGTCGTTGGTGATTGAGCTACTGACGACATCATACGCCATCAACACCTGTCAGATGACCGGTACTTCCGGTGATTACTGTGAGCATACGGCAAGCACGCCGGTTGGTCAAGCGGCTTGCCGGTATCAGCCTGCTATGCTATAATCGCTAGCGGAACAGAGCCGATCAGGCAGGCGGCGAACCATCCGCCTGCCAAATTTGTGTGTCAGAGCGCCGTGCAGTCCCGCTACCATGCGGGCGCCTGTCGGCATAGAGTGAAAGGAGCGACGCCGTGTCGCAACAACTGCTAGAAGAGTT
>Ga0068676_1146125_pt1 | contig 9235 bp, 10 predicted proteins | sample YNPNP_1400MetaT_FD_73472 | JGI IMG/M metagenome (GOLD analysis project Ga0068676, IMG submission 73472) | Anoxygenic and chlorotrophic microbial mat microbial communities from Yellowstone National Park, USA - YNP NP_1400 MetaT (Metagenome... ...
TAATTTTCTAGGACTAATCATTACAAAATTCGTTACTGCTTTTGCTTCCATACTCATTACCCATTATTTTTTTAATTTTTTATCCATTGAGGTATGACCTCTATAAGTTCTTGTTGGTGAAAATTCACCTAATTTATGTCCTACCATTTGTTCTGAAACATATACTGGAATAAAATTTTTTCCATTATGTACTAAAAATGTTAATCCAATCATTTCTGGGAAAATAGTTGATCTTCTCGACCAAGTTTTGATTGGCTTTCTATCGTTTGTTTCTTTGGCTTTTAAGACCTTTTTCATTAAATGATCATCAATTATAGGTCCCTTTTTTAATGAACGTGCCATTTTTTTCTCCTAATTATTTTTTTCTTTTGGATTTTTTACGTTCTATAATTAGAGCATTTGTATGTTTTCTTTTCTTTCTTGTTTTATATCCTAATGTTGGCTGACCCCAGGGTGTTTGTGGATGGTTACCTTTTCCTCTACCTTCTCCACCACCATGTGGGTGATCAATGGGGTTCATTGCTACACCACGAACTGTTGGTCGTTTTCCGATATAACGTTTACGACCAGCTTTTCCAAAAACCACAAGATTATGATCCTTAGCACTTACCTCTCCTATGGTCGCTCTACATGTTTTTAAAACTTTTCTTAATTCAGAAGATGGTAATTTTATAATTGCATATTCTTGATCAAAACCAGCCAAAGTAGCATAAGATCCTGCTGCTCTACATATTTGACCACCTTTTCCAGGTTGCAATTCTATATTATGAATATTCGTTCCAGGTGGTATTTTTTCCAATGGTAAACAGTTTCCAATTTTGATGGGAGCATTAATAGAAGAGATGATCTTATCTTCTTTTTTTAATCCATCTGGTGCTATAATGTATCTATATTCACCATCAGGATATTTTATTAACGCTATATGTGCTGTTCTATTTGGATCATATTCTATACTTACAACAGTTCCTTCTATATCAAATTTGTCGCGTTTAAAATCAATAATTCTATATTTACGCTTATGTCTTCCACCTCTATGCCAAACGGTAATTCTTCCATGAGAATTTCTACCGGCTGAATAATTCAAAACTTGCAATAAAGATTTTTTTGGTTCAACTTTATCTAAATTACTAAAATCATAATATGTTTGATATCTTGTTGTTGGTGTATATGGTTTTAATCTTTTTATTGGCATTTTCTACCTCTTTTAAAATTATTCAAACTTAATTGTTTTTCCTGGTTCTAATTTAATGATTGCTTTTTTAAAACCAGGTTTCTTAGTAACAACATTTCTAAATCTTGTTTTTCTGTATGGTTGATTGATGATGTTTACCTTCAATACTTTTACTTTGTATAATTCATAGATTGCTTGTTTTATCATAAATTTTGTGGCATTTTTATGGACTTTAAAAACAACTATTTGTCCACTTTTAGAATTTTGGTTTAAAATCTCTGTTTTTTCTGTTATATAAGGCATGATCAATATTTTATCAATTTCCATATTACACCTCTATTTCTTTAAAATATTTATAAAATCTATATAACCTTTTTCTGTAAACAATAAGATACTATTATAATACAATTCAGGAAGAGTTGGCCGAACAGAAGATACTAGTTTCAATAAACTTATATTATTCGCAGATTTATATAAATATGGCTCATCGTCATTATAGATTAATGTTATTGTATTAGCTGGTATTAAATTTGCGTTTTTTAAAGTATTATAAACAGTTTTTGTAGAAAAATTTTCTAACTTAAAGGCTTTGATTTTGTACAACGCATTTTGAGCAGATTTTAAATTTATTAGTTGTTTTAAAGCAAGTTTTCTCATTTTTGGGTTGATTTTTTTATAGAAGTTTTGCGGTTGTGGTCCAAAAACAGTAGCACCACCTCTAAATTGAGGTGCACGGGTTGAACCTTGACGAGCATGCCCAGTACCTTTTTGTCTATATGGTTTTTTTCCACCACCAGATACTTCACTTCTCGTTTTTGTCTTTCTTGTTCCTTGTCTTCTATTCCATCTCTCTGCTTCTAATACATCGTGAATTAAGCTTATAGAAATATTTTCATTTTCGATTATTATATCTTCTACTAAATTTTCTTTTCCTGTTTGATTTCCAGTTTCATCTAATAGGATAATTTTTCTTTCTTTATTTAGTGTTTCTAAAATCATTTTAACACCTCTATTTTTAAAATAGATTTTTTTGGACCTGGCACCGAACCCTTAATAAACAAAAGATTATTTTCTTCGTCTATATCGATAATTTCTAAATTTCTTATTGTTATAGTTTCTGCCCCCATTCTTCCAGGCATTCTTTTCCCTTTAACTACTTCCGATGGGAAGGTACTTGCTCCTAAGGAACCTGGTGCACGATGAAACTTAGAACCATGTGTCATTCTTCCACCACCAAATCCATGTCTTTTAATTGAACCTTGAAATCCTTTCCCTTTGTTTTTTCCTTGTACTTTCACGATTTGTCCCTTTTGAAATATAGAAACATTTACTTCTTGAGCAATTTGAAGTTCTTGTCCAAAATCTCTAAATTCATTCAACACTTTTAAAGGTGGTAAATTGTTTTTCTTTAAATGATTTAGCTCTGGCTTTGTTAAATGCTTTTCTTTTGATTTTACAAAAGCCAATTGTACAGCATCATATCCATGCTTTTCTTTTGTCCTTATTTCGGAAACATAACATGGACCACATTCAATAATTGTTACAGGCGTTTCGTTCTTATTTTCGTCGAAGATTCTTGTCATCCCAACTTTTATTCCAATTAGACCTTTTGCCATTTTAATTCTCCTAATTATTTTCTTTTTGTTTTTAAAGTTTGTGCCTGTACACCAGCAGGTAACTTTAATTTACTTAATGCTTCTGTTACTTGTTCATTAGGATCAATTATATCTATTAATCTTCTATGTGTTCTTATCTCGAATTGCTCTCTAGATTTTTTATTCACATGTACAGAACGTAATACAGTAAAACGTTCTATTGAAGTAGGAAGAGGAATGGGTCCAGAAACTTTGGCTCCATTCCTTTTTGCTGCTGTAACAATATAGATTGCAGCTTTATCAATTAACTTATGATCAAAAGATTTTAACTTGATTCGAATTCTTCTAGATTTTGTTTCCATTCCCCTTTCCTTTTTATTATTCAATAATCTGTGTTACAACACCAGAACCAACAGTTCTTCCACCTTCTCTAATAGCAAATCTTAAACCTTTATCCATAGCAATTGGATAGATTAATTCAACTTCAAGATTCACGTTATCACCAGGCATTACAACTGCTACACCATCTGGCAATTGGATTGTTCCAGTTACATCAGTTGTTCTAAAATAGAATTGTGGACGATAATTATTTTGGAATGGTGTATGTCTTCCACCTTCTTCTTTTTTTAACACGTAAACTTCTGCTTTAAATTTTTTGTGTGGAGTAATCGTACCTGGTTTTGCCAAAACTTGTCCTCTTTCTATGTCTTCTTTTTTAAAACCTCTTAACAAGGCACCTATGTTATCTCCAGCTTGAGCATAATCAAGTTGTTTTCTAAACATTTCTATACCAGTTACAACTGTTTTTTGTGTAGGTTTTAAACCGACAATTTCAACTTCATCGTTAATATTTAATTTACCTGTTTCCACTCTACCTGTTGCAACTGTACCACGACCTGTAATAGAGAATACGTCTTCAACTGGCATTAAGAAAGGTTTATCGATATCTCTTTTGGGCTCTGGTACATAATTATCCACAGTTTCCATTAATTTTAATATTGCTTGTTCACCAATTTCAGAAGAATCACCTTCTAGTGCCTTTAATGCAGAACCTGCTACCATGGGTGTCTCTGCAGGGAAACCATATTTTACCAATAAATCTTTTACTTCTTCTTTTACTAATTCGACCATTTCTTCTCTTTCGTCTGGAGCTAATGCATCAACTTTATTCAAGAAAACTACTATATATGGCACACCAACTTGCCTTGCCAATAAGATATGCTCACGAGTTTGAGGCATAGGTCCATCTACTGCAGACACAACCAATATAGCAGCATCCATTTGAGCCGCACCAGTAATCATGTTTTTCACATAGTCAGCATGTCCTGGACAGTCAACATGCGCATAATGTCTTTTTTCTGTTTCGTACTCTTGATGAGAAGTTGCAATTGTAATACCTCTTTCTTTTTCTTCTGGAGCATTATCAATTTCATCATACTTTACTGGTTTATTTTTTCCACCTTTATACTTAGCTAATACATGCGTAATAGCTGCTGTTAATGTTGTTTTACCATGATCAACATGGCCTATTGTTCCAATATTCAAATGTGGTTTGGATCTATCAAATTTTTCTTTTGCCATAACTTTACCCTTTTTTATAAATTTTTTTTACTTTTTTATTGCAATGTTGAGATAGATAATTTTTTTTAATCTGTTTTTATGTCTACTTAATTTTAAGTAAATAATCAAAAAATTCAAAAAAAGTATCTGTTTTATACAGATACTTTTGCAATGATCTCATTTGCAATATTCGCTGGTACTTGCTCGTAATGTTTAAACTTCATTGTATAAGAAGCTCTACCTTGCGTAAAACTTCTTAAATCAGTTGCATAACCAAACATTTCTGCTAATGGTACTTCTGCTTTGATTACCCTTGCATTTCCTCTTTGATCCATAGATAATATTCTACCTCTTCTTCTGTTTAAGTCTCCAACAACATCACCCATATAATCTTCTGGTGTAACAACTTCTACATCCATGATAGGCTCAAGTAGAACAGGATTTGCCTTCTTGCATGCATCTTTAAAAGCCATTGAAGCAGCAATTTTAAATGCCATTTCGGAAGAGTCTACATCATGGTAAGAACCATCGAACAATTCTACACTTAAGTCTACGACTGGGTAACCAGCTAATACACCAGTTTGCATTGCTTCTTGTATTCCTTTATCAACAGCAGGTATGTATTCTTTTGGAATAACACCACCAACAATAGAGTTGATAAATTGATAACCTTTACCCGGCTCATTTGATTTTACACGAATCCATACATGACCATACTGACCACGACCACCAGTTTGTTTTATATACTTTCCTTCGACTTCTGCCGAACCAGTAATAGTTTCTCTGTATGCAACTTGTGGTTTACCTACGTTTGCTTCGACTTTAAATTCTCTTTTTAACCTATCTACAATAATTTCTAGATGCAATTCACCCATTCCAGAAATGATTGTTTGTCCTGTCTCGTGATCTGTTTTAACTCTAAATGTAGGATCTTCTTCTGCTAACTTCATTAAAGCAGTTCCTAGTTTATCTTGATCTGCTCTTGTTAATGGTTCAATAGCCAGGTCAATTACTGGTTCTGGGAATGTCATACTTTCTAATACGATGGATTTATCTTCATCGCATAATGTATCACCTGTAGTTGTATCTTTTAAACCCACTGCTGCTGCAATATCACCTGCATTTACCTCATCAATTTCTTCGCGTTGGTTTGCGTGCATCAACAACAAACGACCAATTCTTTCTTTTTTTCCTTTTGTAGAATTATATATATACGAGCCTTTTTTTAAGGTTCCAGAATAAACTCTAAAAAACGTCAATTTACCTACATAAGGATCGGACATGATTTTAAATGCTAATGCAGAAAATGGTTCATTATCGTTGGTTTTTCGTTCGATTTCTTCCCCAGTATTTGGATCGATTCCTTTTACGTGTGCAATATCAATAGGAGAAGGTAAATAATCCACAACAGCATCTAGAAGTGGTTGTACGCCTTTATTTTTAAAAGCAGCACCACATAATATAGGGAACAATTTTTTTTCTAGTGTACCTTTACGGATTGCTCTTTTTAATTCTTCTAAAGAGATTTCGCCATCGTTTAAGTATTTTTCCAATAATTGGTCATCGCATTCAACAGCTGATTCTACTAATTTAGAACGATATTCTTCTGCTAAATCTTTTAAATCATCAGGTATTGGTTGGAATTCAAACTTTGCTCCTAATTCATCACCTGTCCAAATAATTGCTCTGTTGTTAATTAAATCAACTATACCTTTAAAATCCGCTTCTGAACCAATGGGTAATTGAATAGGAACAGCATTTGCACCTAATCGCTCTTTAATACTGTTAACACAGAAGAAAAAGTCAGCTCCCATTCTATCAAGTTTGTTGATAAAACAGATTCGCGGAACATTGTATTTATCTGCTTGTCTCCAAACGGTTTCTGTTTGAGGTTCAACCCCTGCAACACCATCATAAACAGCAATTGCACCATCTAATACTCTTAAAGAACGTTCTACCTCTACGGTAAAATCTACGTGCCCTGGTGTATCGATAATATTGATTCGATGGGGTTTAAACTGTTTTTCCATTCCATTCCAGAACGTAGTTGTAGCAGCAGATGTAATTGTAATACCTCGTTCTTTTTCTTGCTCCATCCAGTCCATTTCTGTGGTACCTTCGTGTACCTCTCCAATTTTATACGTTTTTCCTGTATAATACAAGATACGTTCTGTTGTAGTCGTTTTACCCGCATCAATATGAGCCATGATCCCTATGTTTCTATAACGATCTAATGGTATTTCTCTTGGCATATTTTTCTCCCAATAAATTTATTGATAATTTTACCAACGATAATGACTAAAAGCTCTGTTTGCTTCTGCCATCTTTCTTGTATCTTCTTTCTTCTTGATAGCACCACCCATATTATTTTTCGCATCAATCAATTCCATTGCCAATTTTTCTATCATGGATTTACCCTTTCTTTCTCTTGCACTTCTTACCAACCATCGTATTGCTAAGGATTGTTGTCTTCGAGGTGGAACTTCTACTGGAACTTGATATGATACACCACCAACCCTTCTACTTTTTACTTCTAAATCTGGCATAGTATTCTCTAAGGATTTTCTCCACACTTCTATTCCTTCTTCGCCAGTTTTTTCTTTGATCAAATCTAAAGCTTTATAAAAAATCCTTTCTGCAACAGACTTTTTCCCTTTTTTAATCATATAGTTAATAAAAGCAGTTACAACTCTATCGTTATAAACTGGATCAGGCGCTAATTCTCTTCTTTTTATTTTGATCTTTCTTCTAGACATATATATACCCTCTTAATTTATGCTTTTGGTCTTTTTGTTCCATATTTGGAACGTCCTTTTTTTCTGTTTTCTACACCCAATGCATCTAATGTTCCTCTAACAATATGATATCGAACACCAGGTAAATCTTTCACCCTTCCACCACGAACTAATACAGTGTTATGTTCTTGTAAATTATGTCCTTCTCCTGGAATATAGGCTGTAACTTCTATACCAGTGGTTAACCTTACCCTTGCAACTTTTCTTAAAGCAGAGTTAGGCTTTTTGGGTGTAACAGTCATAACCCTAACGCATACACCTCTTCTTTGTGGACATCCTTTCAATGCTGGTGATTTAGTTTTCTTTTTTACTTTTTTTCTACCTAATCTTATCAATTGATTTATTGTTGGCATACTTCAATCCTACGCATTATTTATAAATTATATTTAAATTCCATTTTATTAATTGGAATAACCATAAAAATTTAAAACATATATGGATCAAGTTAAAATTACTTTTTACTCTTCTTTACTCTGCAATTCTAACTTTTGCTTATATGCTTTTTGTATATCTCCATATTCTTCGTAGAAAATTTCTATATCCCTATATCTTTTTAAACCTGTTCCAGCAGGGATTAGGTGGCCAACGATCACATTTTCTTTTAAACCGACTAATTCATCTACTTTTCCTTTTATTGCTGCTTCTGTTAGAACTCTTGTTGTTTCTTGGAAACTTGCCGCTGATAAGAATGATTCCGTAGTTAAAGAAGCTTTAGTCACACCTAAAAGAATCGGTCTAAATTTACATTCAACTCCACCTTGTTCTCTAACACGTTTATTTTCTTCAATTACTTTAAATTTATCAACTTGTTGATGTAGAACGAAATTCGTATCGCCTGGATCTGTTATCTCTACTTTTCTAAGCATTTGACGTATAATGATTTCTAGATGTTTATCGTTGATAAAAACCCCTTGTAAACGATATACCTCTTGAATTTCTTGAATCAAAAATTCATGTAGAGCATTTAAACCTTTAATTCTAAGTATATCATGGGGATTTAATTGTCCTTCTGTTATTGGTTCACCTTTTTTAACTTGATCCCCATCTCTTACCAATATACGTATTTGCCTTGGAATTGCAATTTTATAGACTAATGGCGTTGTTCTATCTAGTTCATCATAAACATTATAATCTTGATATTCTTGTTTTTCTATTTCATCAAAGAGATCATCTGTTCCTTCGATCTCAATTGTTTTTTCGTACATGTTTTCTGTTGTTTCGAGAGGAATTATATAAATAATCCTTTTGTCTTTAATTACTTCATTTTTGTCTTTAACAATTCCATCAATTGGTGCTAAGAAAGCTGATTTTTTGGGAGCTCTTGCCTCAAATAATTCTTCCACACGTGGCAAACCACCAGTAATGTCTCGTGTTTTGATTTCCTTCGATGTTGCAACTTTAAACAATACATCTCCTGCTTTAACTTTATCGTTCTCTTTTACTAGTAAGATAGCTCCAACAGGAACTGGATATTCTTTAAAGTTTTTATTATCGATTCTAATAATTATAGTTGGGTTTAATTTTTTACCTCTTACTTCGTAGATTCTAAAATTACCTTGTTCATCTTTTTTGAGGTTTTCGTTGATTGATATATCATTAAATTCAACCTCGCCATCACTATCTGTAATGATTATATCATTTACAGAATCAAACCTTGCTATTAGATCATTTTTCTTATAGAATTGATTTTCTTCTACATAAATTTCGCTACCAACTTTTAAGTTTATCGTAATGATATTTTCGTCTACAATATAAAATAAGCCTCTTTCTTCATCAATTGTTGCAATACCCTTTGTATCAGAAACTAGTCCTCGCTTTAGTTCATTGTTATCGTCGTAATACTCATCTGCAATTTGCTGACCATGGATAATTTTTTCGCCATTTTTTACAGATATGCCCTTTAACTGATTCAACGGATATTTAAACCAAATCTTTTTAAGCTCAACTGAACCTCTTGTTGCTAACAATCGTTTATTATCTCTATTCTTAACAATTGTTCCTTGAATGTTTAAAATTATACAATCATCAGGTGCGCGATGTTCGTTTTCGCCCCTCTCTACGTTTGTTGCAATACCACCCACATGGAATGTTCGCATTGTTAGCTGTGTACCAGG
>Ga0068676_1029527_pt1 | contig 9162 bp, 4 predicted proteins | sample YNPNP_1400MetaT_FD_73472 | JGI IMG/M metagenome (GOLD analysis project Ga0068676, IMG submission 73472) | Anoxygenic and chlorotrophic microbial mat microbial communities from Yellowstone National Park, USA - YNP NP_1400 MetaT (Metagenome... ...
ATCCTGAACAGCAAAAACTTACCCCTTATCGTCTCGTGGCGGGACCTCGCTCCACTCACCGGCTTGAAAAGAGCATTTTCCAGCCCCCGACTGGCTATTCTGCTCTCCTGGTTGAAAAGCACAAGCCTATTTACTTGCCTGATACGGCAGAGGCACGTGACCAAACTTTACGGCAACTTGCTGAACAGACCGGTTTTCGTTCCTACATTGGCTTGCCGCTGATGGTTGGAAAATTGTTCGTCGGGACACTGGAAGTGGCTCTTACCGGGGCAGACGCTTATTCGCGTGAAGATTTTGAAGTCCTGCAACTCATCTCTGTCCCGGCTGCGGTGGCATTGCGCAATGCGATCTTGTTTGATCAGCAAAAACATCATGCCAAAGAAGTAAGCGGCTTAAATGATCTGGCGCGCTTACTGGGTGAATTGACTGATCCAACTGAATTATTCCCGCGTCTGGTAAAAAATATCGCTCCTCTGTTTGAGGTCCAGATGCTTGGTTTTCTGCTGTATAACGAGGGACGGCGTGTTCTGGAAGCACAGGTTCCTTTTCTCGGGATGCCTGCTCAGGCTGTCAATCTTTATCGTGTCCCTGTGCCGGTGGGCAGTTTGCTGGAGGAGCGTTTCCTCAACCAGGAAATCCTGATCACCCAGAATGCCATGGAAGACGAGACCTGGCATCAATTGGGTTTTCAGGACTACTCACGGGCTGCCTCGTTGCGTGATTCGGTGCTGGTTCCCCTCGTAGCGGCTGGTCGTCTGTTAGGTTATTTTCAAATTGCGAATCACCTTCGCCCCGAGGATGCATTTTCAGCCGAAGAAATGCGCTTGCTCAACATTGTTGCTGGTCAGGCGGCATCAATTATTGATAACGTCCTCCTGATGCAACAGACTCGCCAGCGCACACAACGGCTGGAGACATTGCGCCGCATTGCCAGCCTGGCGACTTCCTCTGCCACGGTGGACGAGTTCTTGCGCTACACTGTGCAAGAACTTGGTCGTCTCCTCAATGCTGAGGTGGGTATTGCTGCTCTTTTGGATGAAGCCCGTGGAATTTTGCGTCCTCACGAGCCATCTCTTTTTGGGCTCTCGGGGGATTTGTTTCCCGAAGTCAAAGCGCTTTTGCAAGATGATGTGCGCTTTCCTCAAACAGTTACTGTTGCTCACCGCCCACTTCTCTTTGGAGATATTGAAACTGATTCTCTGGCGCCTGCGATCTACAAATCTCTGGCCAGGGCGCTTGATGTGCATTCGCTCATGGCTATTCCTTTGATCGTGCGGGATCGCAGCATGGGGGAATTTATCCTGGCAGCAAAGAATAGTGAACATTTCAGCCCCGCCGACCTGCAAGTCGTTTCGACCGCTGCCGGACAAGCGGCTTCTTTGATGGAAAAAGCGGCTCTCAGCGGACAGACTGATGAGATATTGCGCCGCCGCATTGATCAGTTAACTGCCCTGACCCGCATCAGTCGTGAACTCAACACCACCATGGACTCGAACTACCTCCTCAAGGTGGTCTATGATGAGGCGGTGCGAACGACACGCGCTGATTGTGGTACGCTCTTGCTTTTCGACATCAATGTCCCATCTTCTTATAAAGTCGCCTTTTATTTAGGAGATACCCCATCTTCCTCGCTTCTGCCCATTGAACAAAAGGCTATTGAAAGTGGAGAAGCGATCCTGGTCACCGATTATTCAAACAGCGAATATCAACCTTCGCACGATGGCGTTCGCTCTGCGCTGGTTGTGCCGATTGCGTATCAACAAAGTAAAGCGGGCTTAATTCACCTGCATTCTTATGTGCCAGAGCGTTTCGATCAGACCTCGGTTGAGATTATTCAGGTGCTGGCAATTCAGGCTGCTATTGCGTTGGGCAATGCTCAACGTTACCAGGAACAGGTCCAGCGTAACGAGTTGCTCAGCCGTCGTGCGCAGATCCTTTCGAAATTACTTGAAACGACCTCGGCTTTGGTGGCAGACCTGCCGCTGGAGCAGGCTCTGGAAGCGCTCGCTTACGGCATTCAGGAGGCCACACCCTTCCAGGCTGTCTTGATGAGCATTGTTGACCCAGAGACAATGATGCAGCGTCGCGTGGCAGGCGTTGGCATGCCTCTCGAAACTCTCCAGTTGCTGAAATCACATCAACAACCGTGGGCGAGTGTTGCACAATTGCTCAAACCTGAGTTTAAAGTAGGGCAAGGGTACTTTATTCCCTACAACAAACGTCCTCTGATCTCTGGAGATTTACAAATTGTCAAACTGGCGGAGACCTCGTCCGGCACTTCCCAAGATGCCTGGCATCAAGAGGATGTTTTGCTTTATCCCGTAACGGATACCGAAGGCAATCCAATTGGCCTGGTTAGTCTTGATGCCCCTCGCGATGGAAAACGTCCGAATCGCTTAACACTTGAAACCATCGAAATTTTTGTTACGCAGGCGGCGTTGATTATCCAAAGTAAACAGCGCATTGCTGCGTATCAGGCTCAGGTGGAGCGACTGTCTACCAGCCTCGAGCGGCAGCAACAATTGCTCGCTTTTAGCCAGAGCCATTTGCCGGCCTTGTTGCACAAGGACCTCGAGCAGATGGTCGCCATTCGTCAATTGGAGCGCCGTGCTCGCCGTATTCGCGCTGGCCTGGAAATCACTGAGACTGTCAACCGTCAGGTTGATGCGAACTCGATGCTGATTGCTCTTGGGCGAGAAGTTTTGACTCGCCTCGATATGAGCGCTTCTTTCGTGGCCGAGAACACAGTCGAGGGGCCGCGCCTGCTCCAGGCATTTGGCAACATCCCGCGCGGGGTTAATGTGGACGCTTTATTCGGCCAGCGCAACCCCCTGCGCCATTCTTTACAAACAGGTGAAACTCTACTGGTGCCTAACCTTGACCAGGATGAGACCTGGCGAGAAACTTCTCTTTTGAGCAGCCTCAGGGCGAAATCGTTTGTTTGCCTTCCCCTTTTCCTCAACGAAAAACCGGTAGCAGGCGTTTTGGCAGTCAGTACCGCACCGTTGCCACCGCTTACAGAAGAAGACCGGCAAATTTATTCTCAAATCTCTCGCCAGGTTTCGATCACCTTGCAAGAAATCAGCCTGCTGACCGAGATGCGTCGCCGCTTGCGAGAAGTCAACATCTTACTCGACTTCAGCAATGAACTCAGCAACCTTGATACCGAGGGGATTCTCAGCGCCTTACTGGAAAACGCCCTGAAAGTAGTAACCAATGCCCAGGCTGGGGTTGTCTTGCTCTTCAACCCGGCGGATGGTTTGCTGATTCCGCGTGCAGCACAAGGATACGCAAACGTAGATAGCATGATGCAAATCACCTATCTACCGGGCGAATCGTTGCCGGGGCAGGTTTTCCTGGCGCGCAAGCCGCGACGGGTGGATGAACTCAGTTTCGCTCGTGACTATACCCTCCCGGCTGACTTCTTGATCCGTTATCGCGAGGCGACGGCTGGTCGTTTGCCGGTTTCCAGCATTCTCATTCCCATTCAAACTGGCGACAACCTGTTGGGCGTGATGGTGCTGGATAACTTCAACACGCCGGCTGCCTTTACAAAAGACGATGAAGTGTTGCTCATGTCCCTGTGTCAGCAGGTAGCACTCTCCATCGAAAACGTTCGCCTGATGCAGGCTTCGCAAGAACGCACGGAACAGTTACAGGCGCTTACCTTTGCCTCCAGCAAGATGGCTGCCACCTTGAAATCTGATGAACTGACCGGTCAATTGTTAGATCACCTGGCGCAATTGTTGCCATTTGATACAGCGATTCTCTGGCTGCGCGAAGGCGATCAGATGACAGTGGCCGCTGCACGTGGCTTCCCAGATAACGAAGAGCGGCTTGGCCTGAGCGTTTCAATTGAAGACTCCCTTCTGCTGGCAGAAATGAATCGCACCTCTGAGGCAATTGTGGTCGGGGATATCCGGCGTGACCCGCGCTTCCCTACCCTGGTTGAACCTGACCGCCTTTCCTGGTTGGGAGTTCCGATGGTGTCAAAGGGCGATTTAATTGGCGTTATTGCTCTCGAGAAAAAAGAGCCGAATTTCTATTCTTTTGAATTAACCCAACTGGTCTCCACCTTTGCCAGCCAGGCAGCCGTAGCCCTGGAAAACGCAAAACTCTATGAGGAGAGTGTACGCCGCGCTGCGGAACTGGATGAACGCTCTCAACGCCTGGCATTACTCAACACCCTCTCTTCAGAATTAAGCGGTTCCCTGGATGAAAGCCAGATTCTATACTTGACGGCTCGTGAACTCCAGCAAGCCCTCTCGGCGTTCAAGGTCTCGATTGTGACCCTTGACCGCTTGGGAAATCCCATTTTAAGCACAGTCACACCTGTGAATCTGGCCATTCCGCAGCAACCCTTGCCACCTGCACCTGTTTTTAACCGTTTGAAAGAGTCATTGGGCATTTTTAGCACAGATGACGTCCAGCGCGAACCAGATTTACAACCGCTCCTGGACTACCTCGCAGACACTACTTCTTTACTCATTTTGCCACTTGTTGCTGGTACTACTCTCCGCGCCCTCGCTTTCTTGCACTTACCGCCTGGCTATCGTTCCTCCCCCTCTGAAATTGAATTAGGGCGCACCATCTGTAACCAGGCTGCCATTGCTCTGGAAAGCGCACGCCTCTATCATGCCACGCTTACCCGTGCCGAGCAACTGGCTATCATTAACCGTGCCTCTTACGAAATCGGTTTAAGCCTTGACCCGGAAGAAATTTACCAGGCTCTTCACCGGGCAGCCAGCCAGTTGATGACTGTTGAGTCTTTCGTGATTTCTCTCCTGGATGAAGAACATGACGAAATCGAAGGTGTCTATTTACTTGACCCTAATGGGCGCAGTCCTGACACGCGCGTTCGTGGCAGCGAGGGACTGAGTGGTCGGGTGATTCAATCAGGCCAACCATTGCTTATTTCCGATACAGCACTGACTGAAACAGGCGGCCTTAACTTCGGCGAGGCGGTGCCGCGTTCTATCCTTGCCGTTCCTATCACTCTTGCCGGACGGGCAATTGGCATGCTTTCAGTGCAAAGTTACCGCCCGAATGCCTATACAGAAGATGACCAGCAGATTCTCAGCACACTGGCCAACCAGGCAGCCGTGGCTATTCAAAATGCCCGCCTCCTGGCTGAAACACGCCGCTTAGCAGAAGAACTCGAACAACGAGTCATTGAACGAACCGCAGAACTGGCGCGCGAACAGCGGAACACTGAGACATTACTTCGCATTCTGACCGAGGCTGCTTCTACCCTTGACCTTGACCGCGCTCTTAACCGCACGCTGGCTTTGCTCAACGATGCCATCGGCGCAGAACAGGGCAGTATCCTCCTGGTAGATGAGAAAGACAATACCTTGCATTATCGCGCAGGTTATGGCTATGTTACCCCTGTGATGACAGAAGGAAGTCGTCCGACACCCCTAAAAATCGGCGAAGGTCTCGCTGGCTGGGTAATTCAAAATCGTCAGAGTGTTTGTATCGAAGATTTGACCAAAGACCCTCGCTGGAAGAAAATTCCTCTCAGTCGGGATAGTCATCGCAGCGCCATCGCTGCCCCGTTGATTGTCGGCGAAGACGTGATTGGCGTCATCATGGTCTTCCATCGACAAACTGGCTATTTCACCCAAGAACATGTCAATCTCGTTCAAGCAATTGGCTTGCAGGTCTCGGTTGCGATTAACAACGCCAAACTCTACGAACTCATTCGTGACCAGGCAGAGCGGTTGGGTGCCATGGTGCGTGCCGAACAAGTGGAGGCCAGCCGTCGGCAGGCTATTCTCGAAGCGGTTGCCGATGGCGTATTGGTGACTGATCCGTTGAACCGCATTAACTTTATCAACTTATCGGCAGAGCGCATCTTGAAACTCAAAGCAAATGCCATCCTCGGCCAGTCGCTCGAAAAATTTGCCGGCCTCTTTGGCCGCGCCGCCCAAACCTGGATGACCACCATCCGCTCCTGGTCCGAAGTTCCCGAAAGCTATCAGGTCGGGGAGACCTACGCCGAGCAATTGACCCTCGAAGACGGCCGTGTCGTTCTGGTTCACCTTTCACCGGTCATTTGGCAGAACGAATTTCTCGGCACCGTCTCCATCTTCCGGGATATTACCCACGAAGTCGAAGTAGACCGCCTCAAGTCTGAATTTGTAGCCACCGTCAGCCATGAATTGCGCACCCCCATGACCTCGATCAAAGGCTACGTGGACATTCTCCTGATGGGAGCCGCCGGCGCCCTCAACGAAACCCAGACTCATTTCCTCGAAATTGTCCGTTCCAACACCGACCGCTTGAGCGTTCTCGTCAACGATTTGCTTGACATCTCGCGCATTGAATCTGGACGGGTTACGCTCTCCCTGCAACCAGTGGACCTGCGGGAAGTGGCCGATGAAGTTGTTGCAGAAATCTTGAGCCGCTCGCAAAAAGAAAGTAAACCGATGGCGATTGTGGTGGATGCTCCCCCCGATTTACCGCCTATCCACGGGGATCCGGAGCGTGTCCGCCAGATTCTTACCAACCTGGTTGATAACGCCTATAACTACACCCCTGCCGATGGCCAGATTCAGATTGAAATGATGCTGAACGAAGACAACATGGTGCGCGTGGACGTCAAAGATAATGGCATTGGCATTCAACCCGATGAATTGGACCGCGTCTTCGAACGTTTCTATCGCGGCGAACATGCCTTTGTGCTGGCCACGCCGGGCACCGGCTTAGGTTTGGCGATTGTCAAACAACTCGTCTTGATGCACAAAGGCAAGATCTGGGTCGAGAGCGCCGGGATTCCGGGGCAAGGTTCGACCTTCTCATTTACTTTGCCTGTCTATCAGGATCAGGAGTAATAAAAATGGCAAAGATACTGATTGCTGAAGATGAGCGCGATATTCGTGATTTGATCACCTTTACCTTGCAATTCGCTGGTTATCAGGTGGCCGCTGCCAGTAACGGCGAAGAAGCCGTTAACCTTGCCCGTCAAAACAAACCTGACCTGATCCTGATGGATGTCCGCATGCCCCGCATGACCGGTTACGAAGCCTGCGCCACCATCAAAGCCGACCCTAACCTCAAAGACATACCTGTCGTTTTTCTCTCTGCCAAAGGTCAAGATTCCGAAATTCAAACCGGTTTACAACTTGGCGCAGTGGAATACATGCTCAAACCCTTTGCACCAGACCAACTGATTAGCCGCATTCAGGTTATTTTACAAAAATACGCGAAGTAAACACCTCAAAAAACATGACCGCAACTGTGGTTGATGACAAAATAGTCCATTACGAAGTACTCGGACGTGGCCGCCCGATCATCTTCTTGCATGGCTGGGTGGGTTCCTGGCGTTATTGGATCCCAGCGATGCAGGCTGCCTCTGTTTCTTACCGCGCATATGCACTCGATTTGTGGGGCTTCGGCGATTCTGCCAAAGAAGTGACAGACTACTCCCTTCAAAGACAAACGGACTTGTTGCTTGGCTTCCTCGATCGCCTGGGCATTGGCAAAATTGCCCTGATTGGCCATGGCCTTGGCGCTCTGGTCTCCACCATTTTTACCCGAAAATACCCTTCAATGGTCGATCGACTCATGCTGATCAGCATCCCCTTTGAAATCTCTTCAGTCTCTCCTCGCCTGCGTAACCCGTCCTCCCTTGCCGACCTGGCCGATTGGCTCTTAAGCAAAGACCCCCTTACGGAACCAGTCCGCCTCGATGCATCAAAGGCCGATCCACAGGCCATCATCACCTCCCTCAACAGCCTTGATGCAATGAGCGTTTTGCCCATCATGGATATCTTTGCCACTCCCTGTCTGGTCGTCCATGGACAGTCCGACCCCGCTATTCAAATGACTACCGACGAGCGCATCCTTGCCATGTCTGAAAACGTTCACCAGATTATCCTCGAAGACTCTGGCCATTTCCCTATGCTCGACGAAAGCACCAAATTCCACCGCCTGATGGCCGATTTCCTGGCGCTCGAATCGGGCGAAAGCCCGCGCCAACTGCAACTCAAAGAAGAATGGAAGCGCCGCGTGCGCTAAGGACCAAATTCTGGTAAAATATCCTCATCCTTTCCAGAATGACAGAACGCTAAAAGCAACATAAAACAACGGGGAGCCTGTCTCACAGGCTGAGAGGAGCGTGTGACGCTCGACCCGCAGAACCTGATCCGGATCATGCCGGCGGAGGGAACATATTGTTTCACCATCTCTCATCCTCCGCCACGCGGAGGATTTGCTTTCTTATGAACGGAACAATTGTACCTTCCTGCGCCATCATCTTCGCTGGCGGCTCGCTTCCTGACCTGGAGCCTGCCCGCCGTTTCATCGACTCCTCCTGCCTCCTCATCGCCGCCGACGGCGGCGCGCGCCACGCCCTCGCCCTCGGCCTGACGCCCGCTGTCATCATCGGCGACCTCGACTCGCTCCTCCCCACCGACCGCCAACAGGCCGAGCGCCAGGGAGCGCGTCTCCTCCAGTACCCCACGGACAAAGATGAGACCGACCTCGAACTGGCTCTCGACTATGCCCTTCAGCAAAATTGCACCCGCATCCTCGTCGTTGCTGCCTTCGGAGGCCGCCTCGACCAGACCCTCGCCAACCTGTCCCTGCTCACCGACCCGCGCTTTGCCGGCCTCGACCTGCGTCTCGATGACGGCGTGGAAGAAGCCTTCTTCACCCGGCGCAGCGCCCAGGTCCGCGGCCGGGCGGGCGATCTTGTCTCCCTCCTCCCCTGGGGCGGCCCCGTCACCGGCATCCGCACGCGCGGCCTGCGCTGGGCGCTTTCTGGCGAAACCCTCCTCCCGCACAAAACGCGCGGAATCAGCAACGAAATGCTTGGCCCCCTGGCCGAAATCGAAATCCAATCTGGCCTGTTGCTGGTCATCCACCGCCGCCTTCTGCCGCTTGCACCTGACCGCTGACCGCTGACCGTTGCCCACCGCCCACTGAACACTGATTACTGAACACTGATTACTGAACACAGCACATTCACTTCGGAGGTCCCATGAAACACTCTCCCTTCTCCCTTCTCACCTTCTCCCTTCTCCTCCTCGCCGCCTGCACTCCCGCCGCTCCTGCCACCCTGACCGTCATGACCCACGACTCCTTCGCCATCAGCGAAGACGTCATTGCCGCCTTCGAGCAGGCCAACCGGGTGGACGTCGTCTTCCTGCCCAGCGG